>Ga0308160_10000433_pt1 | contig 82181 bp, 73 predicted proteins | sample PhyFR1_FD_201036 | JGI IMG/M metagenome (GOLD analysis project Ga0308160, IMG submission 201036) | Phyllosphere microbial communities from UC Gill Tract Community Farm, Albany, California, United States - DLSLF.R1 | ecosystem: Host-associated > Plants > Phyllosphere > Unclassified | place: USA...
CTATAGTTTCAACCATGCCTGGCGTCGTCGTGATCATATCGATCCCCGTTGAGGCTCAAGGAACTACCATGTTGAACAAAAAATGCTTTGGTGCGGTGCTCCTGGCCGCGACCGCCGTGTCGACGGCAGCCGTGTCGTCCACGGCATTTGCGCAAGACCGCGGTGCGAACACTGCCATCGGTGCGCTGGCCGGCGCCGCGATCGGCGGCAGTGCAGGCGGCCGTGACGGTGCCCTGGTCGGTGCCGCGATCGGCGCCGTGGTCGGCAACTCGGTGCGTACCAACGACGATTATTACTACCGCAACCGCGGCTACGCATCGTCGGGTTACTACGCTTCGAACAACTATTACGCACCGGCACCGGTGTATGCCGCGCCGGCACCGGTCTACGTCGAATCGCGTCCCTATTATTACGATTCGCGCCCGGTGTATGTCGAATCGCGCCCGGTCTACTATGACCGCGGCTACTACGGCCGGGGCTACGACCGCGGTCATTACGACCGTGGCCACCATGGCGGCGGCTGGGGTCACCACCGCTGATCCAACCGGCATCGTCCACAAAAAACCGCGCTTCGGCGCGGTTTTTTTTCGTCGCTGCACCACCGAACCGGCTTTTCCACGCCCCCCGGCTAGATCGATGCGATCGCCACCGAAGGGAGAACCATGCATCAGGCCGGAGACATCATCACACTGACAGCGAGTGCCTGGCGCCTGCGCGCGCCGCTGTCCGCGTCCAGCTATGGCGTGCTGTGGCAGGCCGAGTCCGTTCCCGGCGGCGTGCCGGCGGCGCTCAAGCTGGTGAATACCGAACAGATGGCGCTGGCCCTGCCGCCGCAGCGCGCCTGCTGGACCCGCAGCGCCGGCGCCGAACTTGCCTTCCTGCGCGTCTTGCAGCCCTGGGACCGGCGCCACATCGTCGGCCTGCTCGACAGCGGCACCCACCTCGGCCAGCCGGCGCTGGCACTGGAACTGCTGGACGGCGACCTGGCGCGCCACCTTGAGGCGGTGCAAGCACGCGGCGATACGATTCCGCTGGCCCGGGCGCTCGACTGGATTGCGCAGGTCAACGCGGCCCTGGCCAGGATGCACCAGTACGGCTGGCGCCATCTCGACCTGAAGCCTTCGAACCTGCTGCTGGCCGATGGCGGCGCCACCCTCAAGCTGGCCGATTTCGGCACCGGCCGCGCGCTCGCCGACCGCGCGCCCCACCCCTACACCGGCACCGCCGCCTGGCAGGCGCCGGAACAATTCTTTGGCGGCGCCGACGGCGCCTACCGCACCGACGCCCGCGCCGATTATTTCTCCCTCGGCGCCCTGCTGTACCGCCTGGTGACGGGGGTCCCGCTGCGCTATGCCGGCGCCTGCGCCGACGCCTACCGCGCCCACGGCACGGCCGGCGCGGCCCGCCTGCGCGCACTGCACGGCGGCGCCCTGCCCTCGACCCTGCATCCGGACGAGGCGGCACTGTTTGCCAGCTGCGCGCAGCAGGCCGGTGCCGTCCACGACACGGCTTGCTCCCCCTTTTTGACACTGCTGCGCGCCCTGCTGGCGCCGCGCCCCGAAGACCGGCCGCGCCACGCGCTCGACATCAGCCGCCTGCTGGCCCGTGCCGGCGACCCACCCGCACCCGCCCTGCGGAGCGCGGCATGAAGGCCTGGCGTCCGCTCGCCGCGCTGGCCCTCGCCGGCCTGTGCGCGCTGCAGTTGCTGGCCCTGTTGCGTACACCCGCGGTCTGGATGCCGTCCCGGGTCACGCTGACGCTGGCACGCGGCGCCGCGCTGGAACTGGACAGCACCATGCTCGGCGCGGCACCCGGCAGCGCACCGCAGCTGCGCCTGCGCCGCGACCTCGATGGCGCCTGGTGGCTGGCACGCAGCGGCGCCGGCAGCGGCCTTCTCGCACTGGAGCGCGACGGCGTGCGGCGCCGCAGCGGCAGCGCCCTGGTGGCCGCCGGCCAGCGCTTCCAGCTCGGCGCCGCCGCGTTCACGATCGATGCGCTCGACGGCAGGGGCGCCACCTTCAGCCACCAGGGCACCCGCTGGCATTACGACGGCGCCACGCTGCTGCGCGACGGCGCGCTGCAGGCGAGCTGTCCGGACGCCCGTCTCGGCACGCGCACCGCGGCGGCCTGGAACCGCGTCGTGCCAGCGCCGCTGACGCTGGCGCGGCCGCTGGTCTTCGGCGGCAACCTCGATTGCGGCAACCGCATCGCCGTCGCCGGCCTGGCCGCACCGGCGGCGACCATTGCACGCGCACGCGACGGCCTGGTACTGGCCGCCGGCGCCGACACGCTGGCGCCGCTGCTGCTGGCCGAGCGCGACGCCGCCACGCCGCCGGCGCCGCTGGCGGGCCGCGAGCAGCGCCTCGACGATGCCGCCGCCCTGGTCACCGGCCGCACCCGCCTGCTGGTCGAGCGCAACGGCGACCTGCTGCACCTGCAGCCGGCCAGCCACGTCGCCCTCTACGGCGACACGCAAGTGCGCCTGGCGCCCGGCGTCGGCTGGGAATGGACGCGCCGCGGGCTGTGGCAACTGCCCGAGCGGGCCGGGGTGCCGGCCGCGATCGCCGCGGCGGCGCTGCTGGGTACCGCCGCGCTGCTGTGCGCCGGCCGGCGCCGGCATAGCCTGCGTGACCTGGTGCCGGCGCTGGCCGGCGCCGCCCTGGCCGGCTGCGGCCTCGGCCTGCTGTGGCTGCAGCGCAGTACGGGCGGCCCGGGCGCCCTGCCCGGCGCCGGCCTCTCGCTACTGGTCGCGTGGGGTGCGCTGTGGCTGGCGCTGTGGGCGCCGCGGCGGCTGCCGCTGGCGCTGGGCACCGGCGTGCTGCTGCTGGCGGTCGGCCTGCTGGCCCAGCTGGAGCTCGGCCTGGGCGCGCCCGAATCGTCCTGGCTGCGCTACTTTCAAAAGACCGCCGCCGCGCTGGCCCTGGGCGTCGGCACTGGTGCCATGCTGCTGGCACTGCGCCCGCCCCGGCATGGCGCGCCGCTGCCGCAGGCGCGCATCGAAGCGCTGCTGGTGCTGCTGGCCGGCGCCGCACTGGCCGCGCTGCTGCTGCAGGTCGTGTTCGGCGACGAGACCGGCGTGTTCGACCTGCAGCCGGTGGAATTCGCCAAGCTGGCGCTGGCCGCGCTGAGCGCGCACTGCCTGGCGCTGGCCGCGGGCGCGCAGCCGGCGCCGGGCAGCCTGTGGATGCGCAGCCTGCGCCTGGCGACGCCGGCGCTGCTGTTCATGGCGCTGCTGGGCGTGGCGCTGGTGCAGGTCGACGATTATTCGCCGCTGGTGCTGCTCGGCGTCTGGGGCGGCGCGATGGCGCTGGCGCATGCGCTGGCCACGCGCCAGCGCCTTGCCGCCGTGCTGCTGGTGGCCGGCGCCGGGGGCGCGGTGCTGGCGGTGGCCGCCCTGCGTGGCGCCGGCCCGGGCGAGATCGCTCAGTGGAACTTCTATGCCGACCGCTTCCTGGTCTGGCTCGACCCGGGCACCCATCCGCACACCGGCCAGCAGCTGCTGCTGGGCGCGCGCGCCGTCGCCGAAGGCGGCTGGCGCGGCGCCGACCACCTGTTCGGGCTGGCCGCGCTGGGCCAGGATGCCGGTCCGGTGCGCCACATCCCGGCGGTGCAGGACGACTTCGCCCCCTCGTTCTTCCTGAACCGCCACGGCCTGGCCGCGGCGCTCGGCCTGTGGCTGCTGCAGGCCGCCTTCGTCGGCGGATTGCTGGCCGTGGCACTGCGCTGCTGGCAGGCGCAGGCCGGCACGCGCGACTTCCGCCGCGCCTGGCTGGCACGCTTCCGCTGCTTCCTGCTGTGCGGCGGCGCCGCCTTCGTGTCCGGCCACCTGCTGCTGTCCTGGGGCACCAACCTGGCGATCTTCCCGGTGATGGGCCAGCCGATGAGCTTTTTATCGGCCGGCGGCTCGCACCTGCTGTTTTTCATCTGCCCCCTGCTAGCGTTGACCGCAGCCAGTGCCCAATCTTTGGAGGAAACCTGATCATGATGCCCCGCCTCGTACCGAATTACGTCCAACGCGAAATTTTGGCCGGCATTCCCGACGTCTTCGACGCCGACGCCATCTGGCAGGCGCCGGGGCTGGCCCTGTTCTCCCGGCGCGCCCTGCTGCGCGACCTGCTGGAACGGGCCCCGCGCGAACAGCGCGGGCGCGCCGCCACCCGCTGCTTCTCGCACATCACGCTGGCGCTGCCGCAAGAAGAAGTCGACGACGACCGCCACCTGACGCGCGGCGCGCGCGTGCGCGAGCTGACCGAGGGCCTGGCGGCACTGCACCAGAAGGATTTCGGCGACCTGCTGCAGGGCGACGAGGTGCGCTACCGGGTGGTCGGCGCCGAGCGCCTGGTGCCGGGCGAGGTCGAGGTCCGCTTCGGCCACGCCGTGTACCTGCCGGCGCCCGGCGAGACCATCCAGTACACGGTCAGCGTGTCGCGCGACAGCGCCGTCTGGAAGACCGTGTGCCCGGTCTACCCGAACCAGCGCCTGACCCTGATCGGCAACGACGACCAGCACGCGACCTGGGCCGCGCCCGGCTGGCCCTTCGGCCTGGAGGGGTCGATCCTGCTGGTCAACGACGGCCCCGGCACGCCGATCGAAGTCCAGGTGCGTCCCAAGGATGCCTTCGAGTGCGTGCACGACGCCGCCCAGGGCTACTACATCGTGCGTTCGCGCCGTGGCGGCGTCGATGCCGCCGGCGCGCCGCTGCGCCTGCTGCTGCGGGTGACGCCGGCGCCGGCCGCGGCGGTGCCGCTCCCCCCGGCAACGCAGGCCGCGCAAGCGCCGGCCCGTCCGGCGTCCACCCCCGCGGTGCAGCCGGCGCGCGCCGCCGCAACCGCAACAGCCGCCGTGCCCGCGGCCGAGCCGCCCGCCGCCCGCCCCGCCGTCTGGAAACCGCGCATGGCGGCACCGGCCGACCTCACCGCCGTGCCGGCTGCGCTTCAGGCCACGCCGCAGGCGCCCATCGCCGCGGCCGCCGAAGCCGAAGCGACCTACGCACCGGTGTCGCGCCAGCGGGTGTCACTGGCGGCACTGGCCCTGCCGCGCCTGTCGCGCTACCGCGATACCGGCGCCCAGGCGCTGGAGATCGGCCTCGACCGCGCGCTGGCGCCGTCGGCCGCCGGCAGCATCATCCGCTTCGCCGTCGACGACGGCGACACGCTGCACGCTATCACCGCCGCCGGCCGCGAGGCGATCAGCGTGCCCGCCAGTTTCCGCCCGGTCGACCACACCGCGCTCGACCTGCTGACCCCCGCGCCGGCGATGGCCGACCGCTACTGCGCGCTGCTGCGCCTGCCGCAGCCGCCGGCCCTGCCGGTCGCGCCGGGCGTGCGCCAGGTGTTCGGACGCAGCACGCCGGTACTGGCCGCGTTGCGCGTGCTCGATTCGCCGCGCTTCCTGCGCCACGCCGCCGGGAGCGCCGCTTCAAGCGCCACGTCGAGCGCCGACCGCCTCGGCCTGTCGCGCAGCGCCTTCAGCTTCGAACCGGTCACCGACGGCTACCGCATCGCGCGCCTGAGTCCGACGCAAGCGCTGTACCACCTGGACCCGGACCTGAACTTCGTGGCGGCGATCGGCGAGGCCACGGCGGACGCCCCCTACACGCTGCCGGCCGGGCATCACCTGGTGGCCGGCCATTACGTGCTGCGCTTCGATGCCTGAGATGGACCTGATCCACATCGCGGCCTGGGGCGCCGCCCTGGCGCTGACGCTGCCGCTGGCTGCCTGGCTGACGCCGCGCGCCTGGTGGCGCCGTCCCAACCTGCGCGCGCTCGGCGTGCTGGCTGGCGGCACACTGGCCTTCGGCCTGCTGTTCTCGGCCTGGCTGCCTGCGACCGCCGTCACGCCACCGCTGAGCGCGGCGGCGCCGGTGGCACCTGCGCCGCATGGTGCGCAGCCGGCGCCCGGCGGCCGTTACCTGGTGGTCGACGATCTGAACCTGCGTGACGCCAATGGCGTACGGGCGCAGCGGACCGCCGTGCTGCGCGCCGGTACCCTGGTGACCGCCACCGGCGCCGCCGACGGCGACTGGTGGCAGGTACGCGCGCGCGTGGACGGCCAGGCGCGCGAAGGCTGGGCCAGCAGCCTGTGGCTGCGCCGCGCCGACGAACGGCGTCCTTAGCGCCGCTCAGGCCGGCACGAACCGCATCGGGTTGTAGCGCACGGTCGACACCTGCATCGGCGCGGTCCGCTCGAAACCGAGCGCGAGGTAGGACGGCACGGCGTAGTTGGATGCGTTCACGGTGAACACGCCGGGATGGTCCGACGCGCCGTCGAGGGCCGCGGCGCGCGCGGTTTCCCACAGGGCGCGGCCGATGCCGCGGCGCTGGTAGCGTTTATCGACGTACAGGCTGTACACGTGGCTGCGCTCGCGCACGCCGACAAACCCGGCCAGCTCGCCGTCGATCAGCGCCACGTGGTAGACGTAGCCGGATGCGATGCGGCTGCGCAGCGCGGCCTCGCCCTGGCCCACGAGGAAAGCGGTGGCGTCCTGTGGCGTCGATTCGTGCAGGATGAATTCTTCGGCCGCGCGGCGCAGCAGTGCCGCGGCGGCGGGGATGTCGGCGTCTTCGATAGGACGGGTCAGCATGGCAGGCAAGCCGGGTTGAATCCGGCATGGTGATTGTCGAGTTAACTTAGCACAGGCGCGGCAGCCGGGTACAATTCCTGGTTATGTCCGGCTTTCCGACCCTGATGATCCGCTCCCTTCCCCTGCTGGCGCTGGCCCTGCACGCCGCTGCCGGTGCCGCCCCCAACTGCGGCCTGGCCGTGCCGCCGCCGGACGCCGGCGTCGACCGCCAGATGGGCGTGCTCCTGAAAGTCTATCCGCGTACCCCGGACATCGGCCCGGACTATGCCGGCTGCCAGACGCTGTGGGCGCAGGCCGGCGACGGCTGGGAAACGCTGACGATCGTCCATTACGCCGCCGGCCACGTGGTGCGGGTCGAGAACCCGGCGGTGCCGCACGATCCGGTCGAGCAATGCCTGGTCGAGCGCGGCGCCGTGGTGCGCGGCGACCCCGAGCTGTGTGCCCAGCTGGACGACATGCGCTTCGAATCCCTGCCTCCCGAGTGTGCCGGCGACGCTGCTGCTGCCGCACAAGCGGCAGGCGCCTGCGTGCGTGCCTGAAGTACGGCCACCGCGGCGCCGGCATCGGTTAAAGTAACAGCATGCCGATTCCGCTCCCATCCGACATCCTCCACGGCCTGCGCTTCGGCGCGCTCGACGTCGCCGCCTGCTCGCGCCTCGGCGCCGGCCCGCGCCTGCGCACGGAAAACCAGGACAACCTGCTGCTGGTCGACCACGACGGCAATGCGGTCTGGCTGCACGGCCAGGTACCGGTGCGGCGCCGCCTGCCCGGCTGGCCGCGCGGCCATGCGCGCCTGGCGGTGCTGGACGGGATGGGCGGCCACGGCCACGGACGCGAGGCGGCCGAAGCCGTGGTGGCAGGCCTGCTGGCCATGCCGCCGTGCACCGACGCGGCCACACTGGCGCAGCGCCTGGATACCCTGCACGCCGACCTGCAGCGGCATTTCGCCGACGCCCGCTTCGACGACGGCCCGCGCCCCGGCACCACGCTGACCATGCTCGAACTGCCGCCTGGCGCCGATCCGCTGCTGTACCACGTCGGCGATTCGCGCCTGTACGAGATCACGCGCGCGCGGGTCGCCCCGCTGACGGTCGACCATGTCCCGGCCACCGCTCTCGCGATGGCCGGACAGCTGCAGGAAGCGCAGTGGTGGCAGCAGGTGCATGGCGAGCACCGCCCGCAGGTGTCGCAGGCTTTCATCCTCGGCAATGCCTTCGCCGATCCGATGCGCCTGCAGGACCCGCTGTTCGAACTGACGCCGCAGCGCCTGCCGGCCTGGCTGGCCCACCTGCCCGACCGCCGCGCGCTGCGCCTGGTGCCCGGCGCCTCTTACCTGCTGGCCACCGACGGCCTGTGGTCGTGCTCGGACCCGTACGGCTGGGCGACGCAGTGGCCGCAGCTGCTGGCCGGGCGCGCCGACGCCGCCACCATGCTGGGTGCGCTGCTGGCCGCGTATAACGCCCATCCGGCGGCCTTCTTCTATCCCGATAATGTCAGCGCGATCCTGCTGCGCACGCCGGACGGCGGCGGGCGCGACGAAACGGCGCTGCCTTTGGCCTGAGGTGTGGCAAACCGATGCGATTCAGCAAAAAGTATTGCAAAATGTGCCTGGCCGCAGGGGAGGCTGGCGCCGCTTGCCGGTAGAATCGCCTATGCTCGAGCCACGTCGGTTTATCGTTTAATATCCCCTCAACACCGCCCGCCGCCACCATGAACCGCTGCGCCAGCCCCGACCATCCGCACTGCACCCACTGGGTTTTACCCGGGGAGACGCAGTGCGCGCACGGCCACGCCCAGCCGCAGGACGAACCCACAGCCGTCTCCACCGACGCCTTCGAGACGCCCAGTTACGACATGATCCCCGAACTGCGCGGCGCGCGCGGCAATGCCGGTGCAATCCGCGCGGCCACGGCGGCGCAGGCCGCGCCGACGCCGCGGCCGCACCTGCACGTCAGCGGCTACGACCCGCGCGCCGCCGGCGGCCGCCATGCGGTCAAGCTGGAGTTGCGCGGCATGCCGCCGGATGCGCCGGCCGAACTGGCGCTGCTGCTGCAATCGGACCTGCTGGCCGACAGCGGCGCGCGCATGGCTTTCCGGCGCGGGCCGGGCGGCGACTGGCGGCCGGTGTTCATCGAGTTTTCCTCGCGCGGGCGCGAGCACGGCCAGTACCGGATCGACGCCGAGGTCCACGCCCAGGCATTTGCCGGCGCTGCCGCGCGTGCCTGGGCCGCGGCCCTGGTGCTGCTGGTGCCGCGCCCGGACGCCACGCTCGGCGACATCCACCAGACTTTCCTGTCGACCCACAAGAATGTCCGCATCCACGCCGACGACGGCGCCATCACGCGCCTGCAGGGTCTGGCCCATAGTCCGGCCGCCGGCGGCACCCTCGACATCGACATCGGGGCGCGCAACGCCTCGATCGCCCAGCTCGACTTTGCGGCCTTCAGCGGCGACAGCGGCGGCGGCAAGGTCAACCTGGCGCTGCCGACGCTGGCCTGGGACGAGGACCTGGTCGAGATCGGCCTGCCGGCCGTGCCCTCCGCCCATCCCTGCCCGGCCTCCAGCGCCTGCCTGGTGCAGGCCGAGCCGGATGCCGGCTTCCCGCGCCACCTGCGCCTGTTCGCGCTCGACGAGTGCGTGCTGGGGCGCTTCGAGACGGCGCATGCCGAGGCCGACCTGCTGCTGCAGCACCACGGCGAGCACGGTCCCGACGCCGGCGGCCTGACGCGCCGGCTGTCCGGGCGCCACGCCATTGTCCGTGCCGGGCGCCACGGTTTCGAGATCGAGGACGTCTCGCGCTACGGTCTGCTGCTGGATGGGGTCTGGCCCGGCAAGCACAAGCCGGTGCCGCTGCGGCTCGGGATGCGCATCGAACTGACGGCAAGCATCCGCGGCGTGGTGACGCTGGTGGTGACGGCGCTGCTGGAGCACGCGCTGGTGCTGCATCGCGTGGATGCCGGCGGCGGCGCCGAGTGCTTCATGCTGCTTGCGCCCGAACGCGCGCCAGTGCCGCCCGGCGTCGACGACAGCGCTGCGCGGGCATTGCCGCGCGCTGCCGCCATGCCGCTGCTGTTCCACCGCGACGGCGGATTCTGGCACCTCGACCAGGCCAGCGGCCAGGAAACGCCGCTGACACCGGCGACCATACTCGAGCGCCTGGCCGGGTTCCACGGCGCCGTCCGCTTTACGGCGCGGCCGCGCCCCGAAGACGCGCACCACGCCGAGCCGCGCCGCACCATTGCGGCGCCGCTGCTGAACGCCTGAGTCCGCCAGACGCCTTACCGGATCAGTCCGGCACCAGCATCAGGAACACCAGCGCCGCTCCCGCCAGCAGGGCTGCCTGCAGCCCGAACACGATGACGGGAATCTGGATGTCCTTGGGAATGTGCATGTCACACCTCGCAGTCCGATCATGAACAGGGAAGCCTGAGTGCCCGATTATGGCACTTTCCGCAGCGTTGTCATTATGTATCGTGCATTGACTATTTAATTTGCAATTATTGGTGCAATGTATCCATGGAGCAACAATTTTGCACCATTTTGTTGAGTTGCGGAAAGTTGACCGGTAGAGTTCCCCCACCCTATTCACCTATTCCCGGTATGACAACCAAACTGACCCTCCGTATCCGCCTGATCGCCACCATGGCCCTCCTCGGCTTGATCATCGTGGCGACTGGCCTGATCGGCATCAACGGCATGCGCGCGACCCAGCGCTCGCTCGAACAGGTGTACTCGAACCAGCTGCTGTCCAGCATCGCCCTGAACAATTCCAAGAACTGGCTGGCGCGCGCCCGCTTCGTGCTCGACCGCGCCGTGCTGCACCCGGATGCGCCCGACGTCGCCAAGACCATCTCGCGCATGCAGGGCTTCATGGCCGATTCCGAGAAGACCTGGCAGCAATACCAGGCCATGCCGCGCAGCGACGAGGAAGCGGCGCTGGTCAAGAGTTTGGCCGAGCAGCGCAAGGCCTATGTCGATACCATCGAGGCGGTGACCCGCGCGGTGCAGGCGCAGGATGCCGCGACGCTGGAAACGCTGTTCATGAAAAAGCTGACGGCGACCTTCGGCGACTACAACACCGCCTCGACCAAGCTCGACGACTACCAGGTCGCCGCCGCCAAGACCGCGTTCGAAGGCAGCGTCAGCATGGGCGACCGCCAGATGAAGCTGGCCATCGGCGCCGTGGTGCTGGGCGCGCTGCTGATCATCGCGTCGTCGGTTTCGCTGCTGCGCGCCATCATGCGTCCGCTCGACCAGGCGCTGGTCCACTTCGATGCGATGGCCAAGGGCGACCTGTCGACGCCGGTCACGATCGACCGTGGCGACGAGATGGGCAAGCTGCTACAGGGGCTCGCCGACATGCAGAGCCATCTGGCCACCACCGTACGCAGCGTGCGTAACAGCAGCGCCTCGATCGCCACTGCCAGCAGCGAGATCGCGGCCGGCAACCTGAACCTGTCGAACCGCACCGAGCAGCAGGCCGGCGGCCTTGAAGAAACCGCGTCCGCGCTGGAAGAGCTGACCTCGACCGTGCGTCACAACGCCGACAACGCGCGCCAGGCCAACCAGCTGGCGGTGTCGGCCTCGGAAGTCGCAGTGCGCGGCGGCCAGCTGGTGTCGCAGGTGGTCCAGACCATGGGCTCGATCAACGATTCGTCCAAGCGCATCGTCGACATCATCTCGGTCATTGACGGCATCGCCTTCCAGACCAATATCCTGGCACTGAACGCGGCGGTGGAAGCCGCCCGCGCCGGCGAACAGGGCCGCGGCTTCGCGGTGGTTGCCGGCGAAGTGCGCAACCTGGCGCACCGTTCGGCGGCGGCGGCCAAGGAAATCAAGGAACTGATCACGGCGTCGGTGGCGAACGTCGACGCCGGCGCCGGGCTGGTCGACCAGGCCGGCAACACGATGGACGAGATCGTGTCCAGCGTGGCGCGCGTCACCGACATCATGGCCGAGATCATGGCGGCCGGCGCCGAGCAGAGCTCCGGCATCGAGCTGATCAACCAGGCCGTGGTGCAGGCGGACCAGGCCACCCAGCAGAATGCGGCCCTGGTCGAGGAAGCGGCGGCGGCCACCGCCTCGCTGCAGGACCAGGCGCATGCGCTGGCCGAACTGGTCGGCACCTTCCGCCTCGACCAGGAGCATGCGCCTGCGGCCCCGCGCAGCGCGGCGGCTCACGGCGGCCGCCTGGCACTGGCGGTGTAAAAGTCTACTGCAGCATCAGGTCAAGCGCGGGCTAGGCCAGCTCGCGCACCACGCGGAAACCGACGATATCGTTGGACAGCACGGCCGAGAAGCCGTTGCGCAGCGCCGAGCGCAGGTAGCGCGGGTTGTACAGCCAGGAGCCGCCGCGCAGGATGCGGCGTGCGCCGTCGCCGCCGGTTTCCCAGGCGCTGCCGTCCAGCGGCGCGCCTTCGTAGTTGTCGTGCACCACGTCCTGCACCCACTCCCACACGTTGCCGTGCATGTCATGCAGGCCCCAGGCATTCGGGGCGAACATGCCGGCCGGCGTGGTCCCGCGCCGGTAGGCGCCACGCGGCCCGCCGTTGTAGGTGAAATTCCCATCGTAGTTGGCCTGCTCCGGGCTGATCGTGTCGCCGCAGCTGAAGGCAGTGCGGGTGCCGGCGCGGCAGGCGTATTCCCATTCCGCCTCGCTCGGCAGGCGGTAGCGGCACCCCGTGGCCTGCGACAGCCACTGCACGTAGCGCAGCGCGTCGAACCAATTGACGCCGACCACCGGGTGGCGCCCGGTCTGGTCGAAGCCTGGCGCATTCCAGTCGACGTCGCCGCTCGGGCGCCAGCCGGTGGCGCGCACGAAGTCGCGCCATTCTTCCACCAGCACCGGATACCTTCCCATCGCCACCGGGCGCTCGATGCCGACCCAGTGCTGCGGCAGCTCGCGCGCCAGCCAGCCCTTCTGCGAGCCGGCCTCCATCGCGATCGTGCGCTCGTGCTCGGGTGAGCCCATCTGGAAGCGGCCGGTCGGCAGCACCACCAGTTCCGGGCCGTGGCCGTCCATGGCGATGAATTTGTCGCGCAGGATGCCTTCCGCGCCGGCAGTGGCAGCAGCGGCGGCAGCCGCGCCGGCGGGTGCCGCTGCCGGTGCCGGCGCCGGCGCCGGTGACAGGACAGGCGCCTCGGTCGCCTCGGCCGCGTCGGCGGTCGCCTGTGCCCGCGCCGCCTCTTCGGCGCGCGCCCGCTTCTGCTCGGCCAGGTAGACCGCGGCGGCCCTGGCCTGCGCCTGCTTGCGCTGCGCCTCTTCCTGCGCCACCCTGGCCTTTTCGGCCTCGAGCTCGCGCCGTTCGGCCAACTGGCGCCGCAGCGCTTCCTTGCGTGCGGCACGCGCTTCCTCGGCCGCCGCGCGCGCCAGCTTTTCCTGTTCGCGGCGCTGGCGCTCGACCGCGGCCCTGGCGGCAGCCACCGCGGCGGCCCGGATCGCCGCCTCGCGCGCCGACTGCTGGGCCTTGCGCTCGGCTTCCTGGGCGGCCTCGGCCGCCTGGCGCTGCGCAGCGTCGCGGCGCTGCCTTTCCTCTTCGGCCAGCTCGGCAGCCCCGGGTCCGGCGGCATCCAGCAGGCGCGCCAGCAGCAGGCGCACGCTGGCCGGGCGCGCTTGCGGATCGAGCGCGAAGCCGGCCTGCAGCACCTCCCACTGCGCCTCGTTCAGCGCCGCCGGGCGCGCGGGCTGCTGCAGCGGATCGCGCAGCAGCCCGAACGGCAGGCGTCCGGCCACCATCCGGTAGACCAGCACCGCCACCGCATACACGTCCAGCGCGGGCGCCGGCGCAGCGGCATCGCGCCCGGCCTCCGGCGCGCGGTAGCCGGCGGTGCCGGAACTGGGCGGCGCTTCCACGCCCGCGCCGCCGGCATCGCCGCCCCCGCGGGCGCTGGCCGCGATGCCGAAATCGAGCAGCTTGACGTCGCCGCGGCGGGTCAGGAACAGGTTGGCCGGCTTGATGTCGCGATGCACCAGGCGGTGCCGCTCCCAGGCGTGGTCAAGGGCTTCCGCGGCCGGCGCCAGCAGCTGCAGCGTGCGGTCCAGGCCGAGCGGGCCTTCGCGCGCCAGCAGGCTGTCGAAGTCTTCGCCATCCAGGCATTCCATGATGATGAAGTAGCTGGACGTGGCCGGGTCCTGGGCCCAGTCGTACACGCGCACGATGTGCTCGTGGGCCAGCTGGCGCGCGCGCGCGGCTTCCTCGATCAGCAGGCGCGCATGGGCGCCGTTCTCGGTCAGCTGGGGCGGCAGGATCTTCAGCGCGACCCGGGCGCTGTGTCCGAGCTCGGCTTCGGTGGCGAGGTCGGTGGCTTCCCACACCTGGCCCATGCCGCCGTGGGCGATCAGGCGGTCGAGCCGGTGGCGGCGCTCGAACGGGCCGACTTCCTGGCCGGCCATCAGGCCGATCTCGGTGCCGGGACGCGCGGCGGCATCGGGCGTATCCGACGGCGCCGCCGGCGGCGCATAACTGGCGTCGAGGATCGCGTTCTTGCGGCTCTCGAACTCCTCGCGGCTTAGCAAGCCGTCTTCGTGCAGCGCGCGCAGTTCGCGCAGCTTGTCGAGCGCCGTCTGCATCATCCCCGGGCCGGCAGGGGCGCGCCGCAGGCGCCGCAGAAGCGGTCGCCGGTGCCCGCGTGCGCGTGCGTGCATGCGGGCGCCGGGTTCGCTTTTCCGGCAGCGGCCAGGGCGGTGCCGAGCTGCGCCTGCGACGCCAGTGCCGCCTTGTTGACGTCGTTCTGCAGCGCCAGCAGGTCGAGCTGGTGGCGGCGGTCCTTGTCGACTTCGCGCTCGCGCCGCACGCGCTCGTCCTCGACCTGCTGCTGTGCCAGGCGCAGGGCCTCGACGCCAGACACATTCGCGGCGCCGATTACGCCGGCCAGCGCCGCCAGCTGCTCGGGACTCATGCCTGCATGGACGCGCGTCTTCATCACGTCGGCCAGCAGCGCCGCATTGGCCGGATCGGCCAGTGCCAGCTTGGCGGTGTCGTCCATCGCGCCGAGCGCCGCCGCGCGTTCGGCCTCCTGGGCCATGCGCCGCAGCTCGTGCTGCCATTCGGCTTCGCGCCCGGCGTTGCGCACTTCCTGCTGGCGACGCAGTTGCAGGGCATCGGCTTCGATCGTGCGCAGCAGCTTTTCGTGCTGGGCCAGCGCCTCGGCCTGGCCGCCGGCGCGGCGCAGCGACTCGATACGCTGGCGCACGTCCTCGGCCTCGACCGATTCGCCGCGCTCGGCGCCGCGCAGGCGCGTGCCGAACTGGGCCTCTTCCCACTCCAGCACGCGCTCGGCTTCGCGCACGCGCGCACGGTTGGCCAGCTGCACCAGCCGGAACTGGGATGCGTGCTCCTCGTCGTCGATGTCCTGGGCGCGGCGGGCGGCGGCCTGCTCGGCGGCCTGCAGGCGCGCCAGCTCGGCGCGGCGCCGGGCCGCATCCTCGATGCCCTGCGCCTGCTCGATCTTGTTGCGGATCTGCTGCTGCAGCAGCTGGTGGGTGAAGCGCTGCTGCGCCACCGTGCGTGCCTCGGCCGCATCCTGGCGCGCCACCTCGAGCTCGGTGCGCATGCGGATCGCGGCCAGCTCGCGCAGGTGTTCCCACTGCCCGGCTTCGTCCAGGCGCGCGCCGCGCTTGGCGGCCAGTTCGTGCTCGAGTTCCTTGACCGCGTCGACGGCGCCGCGCTCGATCGCCTGCTTGCGCGTGCGCGACTCGACGATGCGGCCATACAGCTCGATCTCGCGCGCGCGGATCGCGTGCGCGCGTTCGGCGTTTTTCAGCGAGAGTTCGGCGCGTTCCAGGCTGCCGTCCTGGGCCAGCTCGGCGCGCCGGTAGGCCAGGCGCGCCTCCTGTTCGCGGCGGCGGATGCGGCGCCATTCTTCTTCGGAATACAGATCGTCGAGCTGCTTGGCATGCGCGACCGCGACATGGCGCTCGTCGGCCGCCAGCCACAGGCTGCCGATGCGGGCACGGTTGGCGTCGAACTTGTCGTGGCGCACCTCCAGCGTGTCCACGCGTACCACCGCCAGCCCGTACTGGGCCAGCAGCATGGCGATACCGCCCTGCAGGTGCTGGTCGAGTTCCTCGCGCAGGCGGGTGCTGCCGGCCATGTCGCGCAGCGAGCGCGCCGCCACGAATTCGCCGGCCAGCTGGCGCACCGGCGGCTGCAGCAGTTCGCGCAGCTGGGCGGCCCCGATCGTGCCGGGCATGGTCATGAAATGGCGCGCGAACGCCGGCACGTTCTCGATGCGGACCGACAGCACCAGGCGCGCCGCCACTTCCAGCTGTTCGGCCGTGACCAGGCCGTCGAGCGCAAAATCGAGCGCCATCGCGCTGCTGCGCGTGACCAGGATCTCGGCGTGCTGGTCGCGCAGCAGGTGGTTCAGGCGCGTGAAGAAACCCTCGATCTCGTACTCGCCCTGCGGCACTTCGGTGGCTTGCCCGCCCTGCAGGATGTAGGCGCGCGCGGTGGCCGGCACGCGCAGCGTCTTCACGAAAATTCCCGACAAGGCATCCACGCCGAAGAACACGGCCAGATCGTCCGCCTCCGGCATCCAGCGGTTGTCCACCAGGACCGGCGACTTGCGCAAGGGCGCCGCATTGCCCGCGAACAGATTGAACATATGGTCTCCCGTGTTACTGAAACTGTGCCCTGCTTTCATGCCGCGCGATTGTAGCAGCGGCGGCCCGATCCTGTTTTCATGCAACAAGCGTGCGCAGCGACCCTAGATGATACCGATGCGTTCGACGCAGGCCATGCTGGCGCCGAGGGCGCGCAGCTGCTGCGCGAAACCGTCCGGCAGCGCCGCCTGCCAGGCCTGCGGCAGCAGGATGCGGTCGCCGGGCGCCGCTTCGCGCAGCAGCAGCGCGCATTTCGGCGCGATGCCCTCGACCGTGTCGACGCGGCCGGCATGCCAGGCGTCCGACTGCCCGCTTGCGATCAGGCGCCCGCGCGGCAAAAACTCGCGGCCGCGCGCGATGCGGTCGGCCAGCACCAGCGCCAGCTCGAACGAGCGGCCCTGGAAGTGCGGCTGGCCGAAGCGCACCGTGGTGCGCCAGCGGACACCGCCCTGGCCGGGACGATGGCCGGCATCGAAGTGGCGCGCCGCGGCCAGCGCCTGGCGCACGGCCAGCTGGCGCGCCGCATCCTGGCCGGGCACGGCGATGGTCTGTTCGTCGTCGAGCGCTTCCGATGCGCCCTGTACCGGATAGACGCCGACCTCGACCCAGCACAGGCTGTCGGCCACGCCGCCGGCGTGCAGCGGGAACCAGGCACGGGCCGTGGACACCGCCGCGGCCGGGTCCGGATGCCCGGACAGCTGACCCAGGTGAACCAGGCCGCCGGGGCCGCCCAGCAGCGCCGCCGGCAATGTGTCGGCGGGCACGGCGGCCGCATGGCCGTCAACCCGCCCGAGGTGCCAGGCATCCGACCAGCCGTTGGCCAGCACCGCCCCCCGCGCCATCCACACGCCGCGCACCATGCGGTCGGCCAGCACCACCGCCAGTTCCCAGTCGCGCTCACCGGCAGCGGGCGCGCGGTCGATGCCGATCACGACCTGGTCGCGGCTGTCGAAACGGCTTTCGGTGTGGCGCGCCAGGCGCACCACTTCCTGCATGCGTTCGGCCAGGCGGGCGTCGCCGGGGGCGCTGCACTTGACGTCGGCGCGGCCGGCGCGCGGCCGGCGCGTGGCGCTGACCGTCAGCACGCTGCCGTCCTGCAATAGGCTGCGGCACTCGGCGCTGGTGGGCAGGCCGCTCATGCCGTCTCGCTTTCGTTCGCACTGTCCTGGGTGCGGCGGCGGCCCTCGCAGTCGGCTTCGAGGTTGGCGACGATACGCTCGGCCTCGTCGTACAGCGGCGCCAGCAGCGCCGGCGTGGCGTTTTTCAGGCGCGCCAGCAGTGCCCAGGCTTCGTCCAGCGACACCGTGGCGCGGCGGCTGTGGCGTGCGCGGCGCTGCTGTTCGGCCGCGCCGAGTGCCTGCCCCGGCGCCGCCATGGCCAGCGCCGGCATGGCGTTGACGCCGACGCACAGCAGGTCGAGCCGCTGCAGCATGGCCTGCTGCTGGCGGAACTGCTCCGGACTGGCCGGCAGCGCGGCCAGGCGCAGCCCGCACATCAGGCAGGGCAGCTCGAGGAACAGGCGGCGCAGCGCCCTGGCGTCGGCGATGGCAGGTTCGGCGATGGCGTCGGCTGCCGCCGGCCCCGCTGCCTGCAGCGGGGCCGGCGCTACCTGCATCGGCGTCGTGGCCGCGCCGCCCGCCGCACGTGACGCCAGCAGCGCCGCATAATCGCGGCTGCCGCCCAGGTCGGCCGGCACGCAATCGTCGACGGTGACGCCGAAACGCATGTAGAGCAGCTGGTTGAGGCCGAGGCGGAAGGCGTTCCACTCGTCGATGGTGGTGCACGGCGGCAGCGCGAGGCCGCCGTCCTGCAGTTCGCGCTGCAGTGCGCCCTCCATTGCGGCGACCAGCGCATCCAGCCCGAGCCGGCCCGAGACTTCGCTGGCCAGGTACAGGTCGAAGCGCTGGTGGGTGGCTTGCGCATCGGCGGCGATGGCGAAGCGGGTGCGCAGGCCGATCTCGGGGGCGCCGGCAAACGGCAGCAGGTCGACCGTGTACGGCCCCGGATGGAAGGCGTAGGCCAGCTCGCCGTCGCGCAGTTCGATGCGCTTGGCGGCGGCGGCGCCGGCACGGCGCGTGCTGCCGCGGGCGTCGACCACCACCACCGGAAACTGCGGCGGCACGTTGCAGCCGCTGCGCACCGGCAGCGCCACCGCGCTGCTGCCCAGCTCGCAGGCATCGGCGACCGGGGTCGCGCGCTTGAACAGGCCTAACATGATGATGTCTCCGTGAGAGGCGTTACCGTGAATGCGGCGCCGTGCGCCTGCAGGTGCGTGGCCGGCGCCGCCGCCAATGGCCACGGCGCCTCGCATTCGCCGTCGGCGTCGAGCCGGCCTTCGAGCAGGATGCGCCCGAGGCCGTCGCGCACCTGCAGCGGTGCGCGCGCGGCCAGCAGCGCGGCGGCGAACGGCGCATCCGGCGCCAATTGCAGGATGGTACGCCAGCCGGCCGCCGATTCGATGAAATGCAGGGTCCAGCAGCGGTCGTCGGTGCGGATCGGGCCTGGCGCGCCGCCGCTGCTGGCCGCGCGCAGCATGCCGCGGCTGCCGCGCCAGGCGGTGACGGTGCTCGATCCGGCGCCGGCGCGGCGCTCGAGCGCGAGCTGGCGCAGGCGCCGCGCCGTCAGCGGCGAGGCCTGCAGCGCCTCGCGCTCGGCCGTGCGCAGCGGCCGGCTGCCGTCCAGCGCCGCCAGCAGGGTGGCGTCGTCCAGCACCAGGCGGTCGCCGTCGATCCGCCGTCCGAGCAGCGCCTGTTCCTGCAAGCGCCGCGCCATCTGTTTCGCCTTCATCATCGTCATCCGCCTTTCAATAGGGTCGCGGCCTGCAGGCGCGCGATGGCCGCGTCGCGCCGCTTGCGCAGCGTCGGCAGCGATACCTCGGCCAGCGCCGCCAGCTGCTGCATGGTCGGCAGTTCGCCGCTGGCCGGATCGCGCCAGGCGTCCGGAAAGCTGTCGTCGTCCGGCCCGAGCAGGCGCGCATACACCGCCAGCCGCACCGCCAGGCCGTCGCCGGCCATGGTGCGCGCGGCCCAGCTCTGCCGGTCCTCGGCACGGGCCGCCGCCAGCATGTAGCCGGGGGGCAGGGAAACCGTGGCGGCGAGCGTTTCCAGGCGCGCCTGCCGGCCCGCGTCGGCCGCCGCGTCGGGCACATCGTCCGGCGCCGGCGCAGCCTGTTCATCGTCCGCCGGCGCGAACTCGTCCTCGCGCGCTTCCAGGATGCGGTCCGGCCCCGGCGTCGCATCGCCGGCGTCCTGCAGCACGCGCCAGTAATCTTCCATCCAGACCGAGGCGTCGTCCAGGTCCTGCAGCCAGTCGTGGTCGCGGTTGGCCGACAGCGCTTCGTATTCGCCGATCTCGCGCAGCATGGCGCCGATCTTGTCTGGACTGGTCTTCAGGCTGGCGAAGCGCTTCGAGCGCGTGTGCAGCGGGCCGACCGTGCCGGTGTAGCGCTCCAGCGTCTCGCTCCAGCGCAGCAGCCATTCGGGCCGGCAGTCGCCGATCGCGCGCAGCTGGCGCACCTCGATCGGCACGCCGCCGTCGATGCCGCGCCCGAGGATGGCGCCGACCTGGGCGCGGTGCTGTTCCCAGCCCGCGAACAGGCGCGCGATCTCGCCGTAGGCGGTGTCCAGCATGCGGTAGGCGTAGATCCGGTTCGGACTGCACGGACGCCCGCAGGCGGCCTGGTAATTGTCGGCGTCGACCTTGTCGCGCAGCAGCGCATACATGTCGTTGGCCTTCTTGCGCAGCAGGGCGTCGGCGATGCCGTCACCCTCGGCCGCCAGCGCCGCGCACAGGGCGTCCCAGTCGGCCGGACGGGCGCGCAGCTCGTAGACCAGCGCCAGCGCCAGTTCGAGCACGCTGTCGCCATAGCTGTTGCCGGGCGCCTGGGCGCGCGCACTGCGGCGCTGTGCGCGCAGCTGGCGCGCCATGCCGTCGACGTAGTCGTCCAGCCCGAGCGTCAGCCTCGCGGCGCGCAGCAGCGCCAGCGAGCACTGCCCCAGCAGCTTGCGCACTTCTTCCCAACCCGGTTCCTGGTACCGGGTGCCCGGCAAACGCATACTTCCCTTTCGACGTGTGGACGGCCGGGCAATGCCTGGCCGTAGCAAATAATGCCATACAAACACACTAGCAAGGCGCGCTGGTGAGGTTTATTTACCCCTCTTATCTAGCTTTCGACGCATACTGTGTCGTGCTGGCCGCGAGATGGCGCAGCACGGCCGCCGCCAACGGCGCCGCATGCTCGCCGCCGGTCGCTTCCGAGCGGCTGACGAACACCGCAATGGCCAGCCGGTGCGCCTGGCCGGGGACGCTCCGCGGCTCGAGCCAGCCGGTGAACCACACGGTGGCGCGCTCGCCGTCGCCGACCGGGGCCGTGCCGGTCTTGCCGGACAGGCCACGCCGCACCCCGGCCAGCTCGAGGCCGCGGAAGGCGCCGGCCGCGGTGCCGGCATCGACCACGCCCTTCATGCCGGCGCGGATGCGGTCCAGGCGCACGCCCAGCGGCTGCAGCGGCAGCGCCTGCGCCTGCCTGCCGTCCAGCCCTACCAGCAAACGCGGTGCAATCGCGCCGCCCTGCCCGACCGCGCCCGCCGCCAGCGCCATCTGCAGCGGCGTGGCCTGCATGCGCAGCCCGATCGCCATCTGGCGCAGTTCGTGGCGGGTGTGGACCGGGTCGATCGCGGCCGGCGTCGCCTGCAGCGCATCCCAGGCCGACCACGGATACCCGGCCGGCAGCAGGCCGCCGTCGAGGCGCAGCGCCTGGCCGAAGCCGAGCCGGTGCGCCATGGCGACGATCGGACGCACCCGGTCCAGGCCGTCGGCCGCCAGCGGCTGCAGGTCGGTGAGGCCGGCGGCGCGGTCGGACAGTTCGCCGGTCCAGGCGAACCAGGTGTTCAGGCTGTAGGTCAGCGCCTGCGCCAGGCCGAGGCGGCCGTCCTGGGCGCGCCGGTCCAGGCCCTGGTCGCGGAAATTCGTGATGCGCGCGCGGCCGTCCGCCGGATAGCTCGGCGCGCCGGTGCGGAAATCCCAGCCGCGCGCCGCCGCATAGGCGTTGATGCCGGCCAGCGGCATGCCGTCAAGCAGCGCGTCGAGGCCGGGCTCGGTCTGCGCCGCCAGTTCCAGCCCGAGCGCGCTGACGATCTTGAAGGTCGAGCCCGGACTGCGCTCGGCGCCGCCGTCGTGCTGGAAGGCCGGCAGGCGCAGCGGGCTGGCGGCCGGGTCGAGGCGCTCGAACGCACGCGCCTCGCTCCAGTTGGCGGCGTCGACCTGGCCGCTGCCGCTGCCGGCCGCGGCCAGCACCTCGCCGGTCTCGGTGTCGAGCACCACCAGCCCGGCCTGGCGGCCTTCCGGCACTCCGCCGGCGCCGCTGCAGCGGCCGTCCAGCCACTGTCCGCGGCGCATGCCGATGCAGTCCAGCGCGGCCTGCGCGGCGCCCTGCAGGCCGAGGTCGATGCTCAGGCGCGCGTCGTGGCGGCCGGCGCCGGGCAGGCGGCCGAGCATGCCGGCCACGCCGGAGGCCTGGTCGGCGCGCACGCCCAGCAGCGTGGCCAGCCCGGCGGCGCGCGCGGCCTCGGTCGGGGCGCCGTCCTGCCACAGCGCTGCGCCGTTGCGGTCGCTGATCCGCACCTCGGCCAGGACCGGGGCCGGGCCGGCAGCGCGCGCCGCCGCCGGCAAGGCTTGCCAGGCCAGCGCGCCGCCGCGCACGCCCAGGTGGCGGTAGCGCGCATCGCCGGGCGTGGCCAGCGCGTCCATGCCGAGCGGCGCCGCCTCCAGCACCAGTTCGCGCGCGCCCGGCTCCAGCTGGAGGTCGAGCACTTGCACCTGGTCGGGGCCGCGGCAGGCGCGCCCGCTGCAGGCCGGCAGCGGCGGCGCCGCCAGCCGCCCACCCTGCACGCCGAGCAGGCGCCCGGCCAGCATCACCCGGATCGCATCGCCGGCGCGCGCCGCCGCCGGCAGCGCCAGGCGCAGGCGCGCATTGCCGCCGGACGGCCAGGCGCCGACGCGCTGCCACGGCGCCCAGCCCTGCGGCAGGCGCGCGAACAGGCGCGCGCCGGCATCCGGCATGTCGGCGGCCAGCGGCGCCGGCACGCCGCCCAGCTCGATCCGCCATGCCGACGCGGGCGCGGCCTGCAGGTCGGCGCTGCGCACGCGCCAGGCCAGCAGCCGGCGTTCGCTATTAAAGATGCGCACCTGCTCGCGCACGAACGCGCCGTCGGCGCGCGCATACAGGTGCTGCAGCAGGCGCCGGCCCTCGGTGTCGAGCACGGCGCCGTCCCAGGGCGTCGCTCCGGCGGCGCGCCAGCCGGCCAGGTCGGGCGGCGCCAGCTCGGCCAGGCCATCGGCGCCCAGGCGCACCAGGCCGTGCGCGCGCAAGCCCTCGAACAGCTGCTGGTCTTCCATGCGCGCCGGGGCACGTGCGGGCACGGCGTAGCGGCCCGGCGCCAGCCGCACCTCGACCGGCGTGCCGGCGGCGGGAAAGGCCGCCACCAGCGCGCGTGCCGGCGCCGCCGACGGGTCCGGACGGTACAGCTGCAGCACCAGCTCGCCGGCTTGCGGGCAGGCGCTGCTGGGGCGGCGCAGTACGCGCAGCGCCTCCGAGCCACCCCACAGCAGCCAGCCCTGGCGGTAGAACGGCGTCTCGCCGCGTGCGCCCGACAGCGGTCGGCCTGCGCCGGCATCGCCGATCCAGTCGGCCGGGTGGCCGTTCCATGCCAGGCTCAAGGGGGCGCCGCCGAGGGCACTGCCCTTCAGCTCGACGCGCGGCATCGGACCGCTCGCCAGCAGCGGGTTGCGCGGCGCCGCCGCCAGCGCCGCCAAGGCATCCAGGCCCCAGCCGATCCGTACCGGCAGCAGGCGTCCGTTGGCCGGGTCGGCCATCTGTGCGCACAGGTCGATGCGCTGGACCGGCTCGGCGCGCATGCCGGACAGGACCAGCAAAGCGGCGTCGCCGTGCCGGCCGAGTCGCACGCCGGCACTGTCCGGCACCTCGAATGCGACACCGGGCAGCGCCGGCTGCAGCACGGCCAGCTGCGGGCTGACGGCGTCGACACCCGCCGCGGCCAGCCAGCGTGCATGGGTGGCGATGACCCAGGCGCCGGCGCTGGCCAGCAGCAGCGCGGCCAGCGTCAGCCAGGCCAGCGGACCCGGCTTGCGCAGGACCGGCACGCGCGGGCGCGACAGCGCGCCGGCGAGCCGAGCCGCCAGGCCAGGCCCGGCCGTGCGCACACCGGCGTCCGCGACCGCGGGCGCAGCCATGCCCGCGCCCGCATGCGTATGCGTGCTTGCGCGCCCGCCTGCACGCAGGTTGCGCGCCCGCCGCCGGCGCGTCCGGTTCGCCGCCAGCACCTCGAATACCGCTCCGATCATCCTGTTCTCCCCTGCCCTCGCGCTGTCCCGGGCATGTAGCGGAGGGGACCGGAAAAACGGCCGGGCGGCCTGCCTTCCGGGGCCGCCATTTTTGCAGTTCGTCCCGCATTTCGTGCAGCCCGTCGCACGCCGCTGGAGACCCATAACGCCTTTGGCTACAGTGACTCCATCGACAACCCACCCGCAAAGGAGCAGCAAATGAACATCATCAGGAACATGGAAGCCGCCTTCCTCTTCTCGCTGAGCGTGGCAGGCGCAGCCAGCGTCGCACTGGAAGCGATTCCGCCGGCCCAGGCTCATGTTGCAGTTCCGGCCGCAGCGCAGGCCGCCAGCATCGCGACCCCGACCAGCATGGCCGTGGTGAAGGTCAGCGCCAAGCGCATGACGGCGGCCGAGAAGCAGCAGTCGCTGGCGCTCGAACGCGCTCGCCAGGGTGCCTGATGATGCGCCCGCAGCACAGGACCCGGCCGCCACGCCGGGCCCTGCCCGCTTCGCCTTGAAAACGCGTTGTCCCTTTATCTACAGGCTTTGTGGCAAGCGTGCATCGCCGACTGCCCTGAATCTGTATCACATGTAAGCATCCTTTTCCGCCCCTTCAACGCCACGGCAGCGCGCGCTATAGTTCATCCATCCGATTTCCGGACTGGAGATAGAACATGAAACGCCTCACCTACACCGCCCTTGCCGCCCTGATCGCCGTCGGCGCCGCCGCCGCACCGCTCACCTCGATGGCCGCCAGCAATGTCAGCCTGTTCATCGGTACCGCCCCGCCCGCGCCGCTGGTCGAGCGCATCCCGGCACCGCGCCACGGTTACGTGTGGGCGCCGGGCCATTGGGAATGGGGCGGCCAGCGCCACGTCTGGGCACCCGGCTACTGGGTTGCCGAACGCCCGGGCTATGCCTACAACGCGCCGACCTGGTACGCCCGCAACGGCGGCTGGTATATGGAACCGGCGCGCTGGACGCCGTACGACAACGGCTACCGCGGCGGCTACCGCAGCGATTACCGCGGTAACGATTACCGCGGCCGCGACCGCGACCGCGACGGCATCCCCGACCGCTACGAGCGCCACGGCTACGACCGCGGCCACGACCGTGGCTACGATCGCAACGCCTACAGCCCGCGCCGCGACGAAGACCGCGACGGCATCCCGAACCGCTACGACCGCGACCGCGACGGCGACGGCGTGCCGAACCGCTACGACCGCCGCCCGGACAACGGCTGGCGCCGCTGATGCCTGGCCTGCAGTAATGAACGGTCCCTGACCGCGACGATCTCCTTCTGAAAGAGGCTGCGCCGGTGTTCCCTCGTGGACACCGGCGCTTTTTTGTTATCCTCTCGGCATGAACGAACTTCCCGATCCCGAACATCTCGAGCAACTTGCCTACAAGAGCGAACGCGCCGCCAGCCGCCGCCTCGCGCTGGCCCGCGGCCTGAGCGGCGGCCAGGCCCTGCGCCAGGTACTGGAACAGGCAGCCGGCCAGGCCGGCCTCGCCACCCTAATATCGGCACGCCTGGCCCAGCGCGCCGCCCAGGACGAACGCGATGCCGCCCGCGCCGCCCAGCGCGCCGCCGACAAGGCGCGCCGCGCCAGCGCCCACGACGGCCGCCCGACCGCATGGCGTGCCTGGTTCGACGGCTCGGCCCGTCCGAATCCCGGCCAGTGCGGCATCGGCGCCGTGCTGCGCGGACCGGAAGGCGCCACCGTCGAACTGGCCCGACCCGCCGGCTACGGCAACAGCAGCGAAGCCGAGTACCGCGCCCTGATCGCCGTGCTCGAAGCCGCGGTCGCCCACGGCGCCGACGAATTGACGGTGTACGGCGACAGCCGCGTCGTGATCGACGACGTCAATGGCCCGGACGCGTTTGCCGCACCGTCGCTGGCCGCCTACCGCGCCACCGTCCGCGCGCTGTCCGCGCGCATCGCGAGCCTGCACCTGCGCTGGGTGCCGCGCCACAAGAACCTCGAAGCCGACGCGCTGTCGCAGCGCGCCGCGGAATCCCACCATGCATGAACTCGATACCTGGCGCGACCGCTTGCGCGCCCTGGCGGCACAGCTTGCCGATGACGACGGCGCCCACGACGCCAGCCACCTCGACCGCGTCTGGCGCAACGCCCAGGCGATCATGGCCGGCCAGCATGCGGAAGACGGCGCGCAGGCCGACACGCTGAGCGTGCTGGCCGCCTGCTACCTGCACGACCTGGTCAACGTCCCCAAGAACGACCCGCGCCGTGCACAAGCCTCGCGCCTGTCCGCCGAGCTGGCGCGCACCGAGCTGCAGCGCCTCGGCTTCCCGGCCGAGCGGCTGGACAGCGTCGCCCACGCGATCGAGGCGCACAGCTTCTCGGCCGCGATTCCCGCCACCACGCTCGAGGCGAAGATCGTGCAGGACGCCGACCGCCTCGACGGCCTCGGTGCGGTCGGGCTGGCGCGCATGTTCTATATCGCCGGCCGCATGGGCAGCAGCCTGGCCCACGGCAGCGACCCGCTCGGCATGAACCGCGCACTCGACGACAAGGCCTACTCGCTCGACCATATCCCGGTCAAGCTGGCCCGGCTGCCCGCCATGATGCAGACCGCGGCCGGGCGCCGCCTGGGCGAGCAGCGCCTGGCAATGCTGGAAGACTTCCGCAGCGTGTTCGCAGAAGAATGGACCGGCGCATGAGCCGCTAGGCAGCGTCGCCGCCCAACAACCAGAAGGCGCCGACAACGGTGCTACCATGAAGCTCCTCCGTATCCACGACGGGCAGCCCATGACCAGCACCGCGACGTTCGCCAAGGCTCCGGCCGGCAACCTGAATTTCGTCCTGATCTGCGTCTTCATCGACATGCTCGGCGTCGGGCTGATCGTGCCGGTGCTGCCGGCCCTGGTCGGCGAATACGTCAACGGCCGCGAGCAGCAGGCGCTGTGGTACGGCATCCTGGGCGCCGTGTTCGGCCTGATGCAGTTCGTGTTCATGCCGATGATCGGCATGGCCAGCGACCGCCTCGGCCGGCGCCCAGTGCTGCTGTATTCGATGGCCGGCATGGGCATCAATTTCCTCACCACCGCCTGGGCGCCGAACCTGGCCTGTTTGTTCATCGGGCGCGTGATCGGCGGTGCATCGTCGGCCAGCATGGCGGTGGCGGCGGCCTATGCATCCGACGTATCGACCCCGGACAACCGCGCCAAGAGTTTCGGCCGCATCGGCGCCGCCTTCGGCCTCGGCTTCATCTGCGGGCCGGCGCTGGGCGGCCTGCTCGGCAACGTCGGGCTGCACCTGCCCTTCTACGTCGCCGCCGCGCTGTCGGCCGCCAACTTCATCTATGGCTGGATCGCGGTGCCGGAATCGCTGGCGCCGGAGCGGCGCGCCCCGCTCCAGTGGTCGCGCATGAACCCGTTCGCGGCGCTGCTGCGCCTGGTGCGCCGGCGCGACATCCGCGGCCTGGTGGTGGTATTCACGCTGGTCACCTTCGCCCAGATGACGCTGCAATCGACCTTCGTCCTGTACACCAGCTTCCGCTTCGGCTGGGGGCCGGCCGACAATGGCCTGGCCCTCTTCTGCGTCGGCCTGTCCTCGATCGTGGTGCAGGCCGGGCTGCTGGCATGGCTGATCCGCCGCTTCGGCGAGGTGCGCCTGACCCTGCTGGGCCTGAGCTCGGGCGCCCTTGCCTTCCTGCTGTACGGACTGGCGACCCAAGGCTGGCTGATGTACGTGATCATCCTGTGCAACCTGCTGTCGTTTGCCGCCGGACCGGCGCTGCAGGGTATCGTCTCCAAGTCGTCGACGCCGCGCGAACAGGGCGAGCTGATGGGGTCCCTGCAATCGATCAGCAGCCTGGCGCTGGTGATCATGCCGCTGGTGGGAACGGCGATCCTGGGCGCGGTGAGCCACCTGCCGCCCGGCGACTGGCGCGTGGGCAGCAGTTTCTACATGTGTGCAGCCATGCAGGCGCTGGCGATCGGGATTGCGTGGCGGGTGTTCCGCAAGCGCGGCCTGGCCTGATGCGCCTCGAGCAACTGTTGTTTTGTTGCTTAAAGGGAAATTTATTTGGTTTGCATGTCAGTTCCGGCGAACGGCGGGCGCCAAAACTGTCCACCCGTGCACTGCCCCCGTTATAATTGACTGGTCAACATCACGAGGGTTACCGTGTCCGATCGCTTCAAAGTCTTGCCGCAATACCTGCTGCCGAAGCAGCGCCTCACCACCTTTGCCGGCCGTGTCGCCGGGGCCAAGGGCGGTTCGATGACGACCCGGCTGATCCGCTGGTTCGTCGGCAAGTACGGGGTCAACATGGCGGAAGCGGAAAACCCGGACATCGCCAGCTACAGCAGCTTCAACGAATTCTTCACGCGTCCACTGAAGGCCGGGGTGCGTCCGCTGGCGCAGGCCGACTTCGTGTGCCCGGTGGACGGCGCCATCAGCCAGTTCGGCGCCATCGACGACCACCACATTCTGCAGGCCAAGGGCCACCGCTTCACCACGACCGAACTGGTCGGCGGCGACGCCAGCCTGGCGGCGCATTTCCGCCACGGCAGCTTCGCCAACCTGTACCTGTCGCCCAAGGACTACCACCGCCTGCACATGCCCTGCGACGGCAAGCTGACGCGCATGATCTACGTACCCGGCGCGCTGTTCTCGGTCAATCCGACCACCGCGCGCGGCGTGCCGAACCTGTTCGCCCGCAACGAGCGCGTGGTGTGCGTGTTCGACAGCGCCGAAGTCGGCCCCTTCGTGCTGGTGCTGGTCGGCGCCACCATCGTCGGCAGCATGGCCACCGTGTGGCACGGCGTGGTCAATCCGAAGCGTCCGCAAAAGATCAGCGAGTGGACCTATGAAGACCAGAATATCGTCCTGAAAAAGGGCGAGGAAATGGGCCGCTTCCTGCTGGGCTCGACCATCGTCATGCTGTTCCAGCAGAACACCATCGACTTCAACGCCGACTGGGCGCCGGAGCGCAAGGTGGTGCTGGGCGAGGTGATGGGCAACAAGCCTGAATGAATCCAGTCAGCGGCGCTGCCGGCTGAAGAAATCCCAGATCGCCTCGTTGGCGTCGATAGGACCCGCAAAGGGCTCCGTCTCATTTCCCCGCCTGCGCCTTGCAGAACATCTCTTCCATCATGTCGAGGAACACGCGGGTCTTGGCCGGCATCAGGCGCCGCCCCGGGAACACTGCCCAGCCGGTCGCGGTCGGCATCTCCCACTCCGGCAGCACGCGCACCAGTTCGCCCTTCTGCAGGTAGGATGCGACGAACAGATCGGAACTGGCGGCGATGCCCATGCCGCTCGAGGCGATGCGCGCCAGCAGCTCGGGCGAATTGGCGGTCAGGCGCGCGCGCAGTTCGCGTTTCCACTCGACCTTGCCGCGCTGGAGCACCCAGGGCACCGGACCGCCGCTGCGGCTGAGGATGCACAGCAGGTCGTGCTGCAGCAGGTCGTCCGGGTGCTCCGGCAAGCCGCGGCGCGCGATGTACGACGGCGCCGCATACAGGCCCATGCGCTCCAGCGCCACGCGGCGCGCGGCCAGCGTCGAATCCTCGGGCAAGTCGCCCATGCGGATCGCGATGTCGAAGCCTTCGGCCACCAGGTCGACCCGGCGCGGCGACAGGTCCAGTTCCAGCGACACCGCCGGATAGCGCTCGGCGAAGCGCGCGATCAACTCCGTCATGCCGACGTTGGCGAAATCGTGGGGCACCGAAATGCGCAGCTTGCCGCTGGGCGCGGCCTGGCGGTGCTGGGCCAGGGCGCCAGCCGCCTCGACCTCGTCGGCCACCTTGCGCGCATGCTCGAGCAGGCTGGTGCCGAATTCGGTCAGCATCAGCTTGCGCGTGGTCCGCTGCAGCAGGCGCTCGCCCAGGCTGGCCTCGAGCAGCGAAATGCGGCGCGAGACCGTCGACTTGGGCAGGTCGAGACGCTGCGCCGCCAGGCTGAAGCTGCCGGCTTCGACGATGCGGGCAAACAGCAGCAAGTCGTTCGGTTCCATGGGCAAACCATTGTTCCATCGCGTGAATAATGTTATCCATTCTATCGTCTTCCGCACTTCCAGTGGAACGGTTACAGTCTCTACACTGCAACACCCCACCCATCCAGACTAAAGGAAGACAGCATGAAGATTCTGCAAATTAATTCGAGCGTACGCGGCGCGGCATCGGAATCGACCCGCGTGGCCAGCAACATCGTCGCCCGCCTGACCGCCGCTAACCCGTCCGCGCAAGTGACCGTGCGCGACCTCGGCGCCAATCCGCATCCGGTGCTGGACGGTGCCGCCCTCGGCGCCCTGTTCACCCCGGCCGACCAGCGCAGCGCCGAGCAGGCCGCACGCGTGGCCCAGGACGACGCCCTGATCGCTGAAGCGCAAGCCGCCGACGTCATCGTCATCGGCGCGCCGATGTACAACTTCAGCATGCCGATCCAGCTGAAGGCCTGGTTCGACGCGGTCGCCCGCGCCGGCGTCACCTTCCGCTACACCGAGACCGGTCCGGAAGGCCTGCTGAAGAACAAGAAAGTCTACGTCGCGACCGCACGCGGCGGCATCTACCCGGCCGACGCCGATCCGCAAGTGCCGCAGATCCGCATGCTGCTGAACTTCCTGGGCATGACCGAGAACGAGTTCATCTACTCGGCCGGCCTGGCGATGGGTCCGGAAGCGGCCGCCAAGGGCCAGGCCGAAGCCGACGCAGCCGTCGCAGCGCTGGCATAAGTTATATATTGAGTTGGACCACGGGAGATCGAAAATGACTGAGCAGATCCAGGAGCAGACGGTAGCGAAGAGCCGCGGCGTCGAGCGCGTGCTCGGCGGCCAGTTCGTGATGGACGGCGCCGGCGTCAAGATCAACCGTGTGCTGACCCAGCCACTGCAGCGCCGCCTCGATCCCTTCCTGATGCTGGATGCCTTCGGCAGCGACAAGGCCGGCGACTACATCGCCGGCTTCCCCGAGCATCCGCACCGCGGCTTCGAGACGGTCACCTACATGCTGACCGGGCGCATGCGCCACCGCGACAGCGCCGGCAACGAAGGCCTGGTGACCAACGGCGGCGTGCAGTGGATGACCGCGGGCCGCGGCGTGATCCACTCCGAAATGCCGGAGCAGGAAGAAGGCTTGATGGAAGGCTTCCAGCTGTGGCTCAACCTGCCCGCCAAGGACAAGATGAGCGCGCCCTGGTACCGCGACATCCCGACCGAAGCGGTGCCGCGCTTCACGTTGCCGTCCGGCGCCGTGGTGCAGGTGATCGCCGGCGAGACGCACGGCGTGACCGGCGCCGTCCAGCGCGACGGCACCCAGCCCCTGTATCTGGACATCGAACTGCCGGCGGGCGCCACGCTCGACCAGCCGCTGCCGGCCGGGCACAACGCCTTCATCTACGTGTTCCGCGGCGAAGCCGTGGTCGGCGGCAAGGGCGTGCCGCAGGCGCGCATGGCAATCCTCGACAACGCCCAAGGCGCCGACGGCGTGCGCATCAAGGCGGCGACGCCGAGCCGGCTGCTGCTGATTGCCGGGCGGCCGCTGAACGAGCCGATCGCGCAGTATGGGCCGTTCGTAATGAATACGCAGGCGGAAGTGTTCCAGGCGGTGGAGGATTTCCGCGCCGGGCGGTTTGCGGCTTGATGCCACGAATAAATTTCGTTAGCGTATGAACGTCGTCCCCGCGAAGGCGGGGATCCAAGTTTTGCCTGAAATATCGAAACGCCACCAACTTAGATTCCCGCCTTCGCGGGAATGACGTTCAAGTGATCGCGCGTTTCAATTCGGCTACACTAGCGGCATTCGATTCCCCCACATCAAAATGCCCCTGCTCGACACCCTCTCCACCCTGCTCTCCCGCGCCAGCCGCGCGCTCGGCCTGGAGTCGCTCGACGCCTTTCCTCCCGGGCACCAGTACGCGCGCACGCGCTGGGACAAGGCCTGGTTCGACATCCCGTCCGACCTGAAGCCGGACGCCATCGAAAGCACCATCTGCGAGGCCATCGCCAACACTCCGGCCGCCTTTGCCCACATCGAACACCCGACGCCGCGCATGCAGCGCACCCTGCTGGGCATTATCCACGCACGCCTGCGCCGCGGCGGCGGTGCCGGCGCCAACCCCACCGACCTGGTGGCAATGCTGCTCGAGGCCTACGCCAGCCCTTATACCCCGGAAGCCCTGCCCGGCCTGCGCGCCGCGATCGCGTCCACCGACGGCTACGATCCGTCGATGCGGGTAGCCCACCTGACTGCCTTCCTGTCGGACATGCCGGCTGCCTTCGACGTCATCGACGACCGGATCATCGAGGCGCGCTGAGCGCAAAGCGGCCCAGCTCGCGTATTGGCCAACATCCAGGTCTTGCACGCAGCCTTATCTTTGTTGCAAGCATGCAAAGATAGTTGATGTCTCCTAGTAACTACGCTAGGTTCATAAAACATTGTTAGAAAGTAAATTGGAAAAATATTTCCAATTAGAATCTAACTATGTCCATTCAACACGGCGGCCAGATCCTGGCTTTGACAGGCCTGCGGTATTTTGCCGCGGCATCGGTGGTCGCATTCCATTTTTCGAAATCGGGCAATGCCTGGGTTAGAGCTCTTGTCGATCATGGCGGCTTCGGCGTGGTGATCTTTTTCGTTCTCTCCGGCTTCATTCTGGTCTATAGCTATGACGCCGGCGCGGGTAGATTTCGCGGCACCAGGCCGGCATTCTGGGCCGCTCGCGTGGCGCGTCTCTATCCCGTTTATGTCGTCGGCATGATGTTGATGGCCCCGGTCGTGTTGATGCGGTCAACCGAGCCGGCATGGCAGCAACTGGCCAGCGGCATTTTGTCTTTTGCGTTGATCCAGTCATGGTTCAATTCGCTCGGTACCTCTTGGGGAATATGGAACCCGCCGGGATGGTCCTTGTCTGCAGAGGCGTTCTTCTACCTGCTTTTCCCTGCCGTTTGTGTGATGCTGTCGAAGCTGTCGACAATCCGGCTGGTCGTGTTTGCCGGCGTATGCTGCGGCATCGGTGCGCTCTCGGTATTCACTCAGACGATAGTCGAGCTTGCTGCTGGGGATTTATGGGGTTACATACCGCTGATCCGGCTTCCCGAATTTCTGACCGGGGTGGCCGCCGGGCTGATATGGAAGCGCCGCGACACCCGGGCGTTCGACCGCTCGGCATCCTGGGTAACGGCGTTGTCGGCGGGGGCGCTGGTCCTCCTCATGTTGCTCCCGCTCGACGACCGATGGTATGCGAGAGCTACCTTCGCCCCATTGGTCGCGTTGTTCATCTGCGCGCTTGCATGCGGACAGGGGCCGATCGCAAAGATCCTCTCTTGCGAGCCATTGGTCAAGTTGGGCAAGGCCAGCTTTTCGGTCTACATTCTGCACTGGCCGGTATGGATGATTCTCGATGAGGTTTTCGGGCGCTCATCGTTTGCCATCAGTCAGCCGAACCTCTACTTCGGCTTGTATTTCATCCTTACCACAGGTCTGGCATGCCTCTGCTTCAAGTACATCGAGGAACCACTGAACCGAATCCTGCGCGCGAAATTCATCAACGCCTCCGCGGCCGCGCGCTACCCGGCTACCGTTATTCCGCAACATGAAAGCGCCACCCTGACCTGAGGCACACAAGACCGGGGCACTTCTCGACCGCTGTCGGCGAACATGGCGTCGGCTGCGGTCATCGAAGGTTGCCGAGCGGTGCCGCCGGCGCCCGCCCATTGGCCGGCACCAGACGGGCGCGCAAGGCCATGAACGGGGTCTCCACCAAGCGGTACAGCAGCCAGCCGGCCAGCAGCGAGGCTGCCAGCGACAGGACGATCGTGATCGGGTCCTCGGCGCCGTAGCCCATCCGCGCCAGGTACGCCGCCACCATGACACATACCTGCTTGTGTACCAGATAGACCGCGTACGACCACAGCGCCAGGCTGGCCGCGCCCGGCACCCGCAGGCGGTGCAGCAGCGATCCGGGCGCCAGCGCCGCCAGGATCAGCAGCGAAAAGCCGAGCGCCAGCAGCGGATAGCCGAACACGGTCACGCCGAGGCCGTAGTGGTCGTGCAGGAACAGCACCACTGCCAGCGCCGTGACCACACCGCCAGCCGCCAGCAGATAATTTCCGTGACGCATCACGCGAATCCAGAGTGCCCGGTGCCCGTTCTTCAGCAGCGCCAGCGCTACCCCGGCCAGCAGCTCGTCGAAGCGGCACCAGCTGGCGTAATAGATGTATTTATAATAGTGGTGCAGCCAGGCCTTGCCGGTCATGCCGTCCAGCCAGACCTGCCAGCGCACCGCCATCCCCACCAGAAAGGCGGCGCCGATCGCGAGCCAGGCCCAGCGCAGCGGCGCCCGGATCACGGTCGCCAGCAGTCCCAGCGCCGGCAGCAGCATATAGAACTGTTCCTCGATGCAGAGCGACCAGGCATGCGAGAACGCCGTCCCCGGCTCCAGATGAATGTTCTGGGTAAAGGTGAGGTAGCGCCACAGCGGCAGCAGCGGCGCGTCGCCGCGGAAGGCTGGCCACAGTGCGTACAGGGCCAGCACCACCCAGAAATTCGGCAGCGTGCGCAGCAGGCGCCGCGCATAGAAGTGGCGCAGCGAAAAGCCGTTCGGGTCGCGCAGGCCGGCGAAGATCTGGTTGCCGATCAGGTAGCCGGACAGCGCAAAGAACAAATCGACCCCGGCCCAGCCGATCTCGCCGACCCAGCCGAAGGTAGGGGCGTCGCTGACGAACAGCACGTAATGGTGCAGCACGACCAGCGTGACCGCGAGTGCGCGCAGGGTATCGAGTCCGTGGATCCTGCTTGCGGCTGGGGTGCTCATGAAGTGCCGTTCATGGTGGCCTGTCGTCGACAAAACCGGGATCATGCCATGCGCAGGCCGCAGCAGCCAGGGTTGCGCCGGGATTTGCCGCTAAAATGGCTGGATCGACATCCCTGGACCACCATCGCATGACTTCCGCCAGCACGCTGCAATTCAAATCCGTCACCTATACCGGCCTCGGGCAAGGCCCGCGCGTCATCATCATGGGGGCGACGCATGGCAACGAAGTCTGCGGCACCCAGGCCATCGGCCGGGTGATGGCGGAACTCGACGCCGGCCGCCTGCACATCGGCGCCGGCAGCGTCACCTTTGTCCCGATTGTTAATCCGCTGGCGTACGCCAGGAATACCCGCTCCGGCGACCGCAACCTGAACCGCGACCTGTTCCCGAAAGCCGATCCGCAGGACTTCGAAGACCGCGTCGCCAACTGGCTGTGCCCGCTGCTGGCCCAGCACGATGTGCTGCTCGACCTGCATTCCTTCAATGCGGCCCACGGCGAACCCTTCGTCATGGTCGGCCCGGCCGACAACGACGGTCCGCTCGAACCATTCCGCCACATGCGCGAAGAACGCGCGCTGGCGCGGCGCCTGGGTGTGCGCCGCTTCGTCACCGGCTGGATGGCAGCCTACGGCGGCGGCGTGCAGCGCCGTTCGCGCGCGGCGTCATCCACCGAGGCCGAACTGAAAACCGTGCTGCGCTACGGCGTCGGCACCACCGAATACATGCGCAGCACCGGCGGCTATGCCCTGACGCTGGAATGCGGCCAGCACCTCGATCCGCAGGCCCCGGAGGTGGCCTACCGGGCCATCATGAACACGCTCGCCTTCCTCGGACTGATCGACGCGCCGGCGCCGGAGCCGGTGCCGTTCGGGGAAATGGAAGCGCTGCAGATGGTGGTGGTGCACGACAAGCTCGATGCCGGCGACCGCTTTACGCGTACATGGGCCAGTTTCGATCCGGTCGCCGAAGGCGAACAGATCGGCGTGCGCGCCGACGGCACGCCGGTGCTCGCCGAGTTCTCGGGCCGTATCCTGTTCCCGGACACGAATGCCGGTCCGAACCAGGAATGGTATTACATGACGCGGCCGAATCCGTCGTTCGGGCAGGAGTGAAGCCGGCGCGGGCAGCGCTCAGTGGAACACGCCGACCGCAAGTTCGGCCCACGCCAGCAGCAGCGCGCAGGCCAGCGCCAGCCCGCCGACGATGCGGTGGGTGCGGTTGCCGATGCGCTGGACCGCCAGCTCGTAGACCAGGCCGGTCCCGGCCAGCAGCACGGCGGCGACGGCGAAATCCATTGGTCCCCACTTCACCTCGGCGGTAAAGCGCATCGCCACCGCGGGTACCAGCAGCATCGCGGCGGTCACCCACAGGACCCGCCCTACCCGCTTGCCCGCAGTCTGGCGCAGCCTGGCGTCGCGGTTGCCGGTCATCGTCGTCATCTGCAGTCCTTTCACATCCGGTGGACGCCGGCACAAGCCGGGCAGGCGTCTGGTCAGTGCTTCGTCGCCCATGATACCCCGGCGGCGCCACGCCCCGTTTTCGCTTGACTCAGGCGTGGTCGGCGACAGGCTGCGCCAGCACCGCCATCACGTCCTGGACGCCGATGCGGTCGACCCAGTCATCGCGGCCGGCTGCCGTGATGACGATGCTGTTGTCCTTGTCGATCGGCGCCCACTCGGGATTTTTCTGGCGCATCAGGGCGATCACCGGCACGTGAACGGCATTCGCCAGGTGCATGACCGCCGTCTCGACCGAGATCACCAGGTCGCACAGGCTGAGGATGGCGGGCAGCTGGAAGAAATTGTCTTCCGCGCTGAACAGATGGGTATGCGCCAATCCCTCGGCGTCGAACAGCGCCCGCGCCCGCGCCAGCTCCTCGGGCACGACATTGACCACGAAGCCGCTGTCGCCCCAGGCCGGATCGCAACGCATCGTGCGGATCAGCCCGATAATGCGCTCCAGCGGCCAGCTGCGCTCGGCGCACTTGGAGAAGGCGTTCAGGAATACCACCCTGGCCGGCGGCCGGGCGCCCTGACCAGGGCCCTGGCCTTGCGCCTGGCGGAATTCCCAGGCCACGAACTGTTCGTGCGCATAACGCATCCAGTGCGCGCCGATATCGAGCACCGGGAAACGGGCGCGCGCAGGAATGTCCATGCCGAACAGCTGGGTGAACCAGCCGGCGTAGATGTCGCTGATATGCTGGTCGCGATGCGATGCCGCGGTGTAGGCAGGGATACTGGCGTCCAGCTTGCGATAGATCAGGTATTTCATCACATCGTAAGGACGCACCCGTTTCTTTTGTCCGACCACGAAACCGCGACGGCTGATCTTGCGCGCCAGGGTCGCGTATTTATGGCGCTCGAGCACGGCCAGCGACACCACCAGCGGATAATCTTCCCGTTGCGCGGCGGCCAGCGACTGCGCGAACAACGCCGGGCTGTAGGTCTCGTTGTAGACCCTGGCGATGAACGGACACTCGGCCAGCCAGTCGTACAGCGCGTATTTTTTGAGGTGCGGCCATTCGGCTGCGTTGGCGGTGCGGCGGCGCTCGTCGACCCACAGGTGGATCTCGAGCTGCGGATAGGCCTCCGCAAGCGCGCGGAAACAGCTTTGCAGATAGGTGAAGTCGCCCAGCGCCAGGTGTGCGATGAACAGGATCTTGCCGGCCTGCGCCAGCCGCTCCGGCGGGATCAATGGCATCTGGACGGGCATGGACGGTTCGGCTTTCCAGGCAGTGTCGGCAACGGGACTGTTTTTGCCCGAGGCGGGGGCACGGAGGAATGCCCCGTTCGGACGCCAGCGCGCACCAATTTCGACCGCTTGAGAGCGCAATGGTTTCATGAGCTGGCGCCTTTCGTGAGAAAAACGACGGGAACGGCACAGAACACCATAGGACCTCCATGAGCTGAAAAGCGATGGCAAATTCTATTGTTCAACAGCGCCAAAAAATACACGGCCACTGTAAAGTTTGGTAAAACAATGTCAAGATGAGGTGACATTTCGTGAGGCTTCCCGCTCACCCCGTATGAGCTGCAGGTTGCGCAGGTAAATCCCCACGCCGAGGGCCTGGCCGACCACGAATACCGGATCGTGCCGATGCACGGCATAGGCCAGCAGCACCAGCGCCCCCAGGATGCTCAGGTACCAGAACGACACCGGAATCACGCTGCGCCGCTCGCGCTCGCTCGTCAACCACTGCAGCACGAAACGTGCCATGAACAGGGCCTGCCCGCCGAAGCCGATCACCAGCCACCACCCTTCCTTATCCATCCGAAGCACTCCTGTTGATCGCCACCGGCCTGGCGGCATCGGCGCTGTGCTCCGCCGCATGCTCATCGGTGCGCTTGACCGGTCGTTCGGGCGCAGGCTCGGCGCCACGCTCGCCGGGCTGTTCGCGGCCGCGACCGGTCAGCGACCAGCGCCAGCCCCGCCAGGGCAGCATCGCTGCGATTTCCCAGGCTCCCCACAGCAGGCAAGCGCCGGCGACGGTACGCTGCAGCGGCATCACTGCGGGGATGTGCATGTGGTGGCTGACCAGCAGCCCTGCCGCCATGCCCAGCAGCAGCAATCCGGCCAGCAGGCCGCCGATGCCGGAGGTGCGCCAGCCGCAACGGCCGTGCAGCGCCAGGCCGGACCAGGCGCCGACCCAGCCGCCGATCATGCCCCACAGGATGTCCACCGGCCAGTGCACGCCGACCATGATGCGCGACAGGCTCACCAGCACCGCCATCGCCAGCAGCAGCGCGCGCACCAGCGTATGCCGGGCCAGGCCCATGATGCCGATGCCGGCGATCGCGAACGCCGCCGCCGCGTGCCCGGACGGAAAAGACACCTGGCGGTAGGCCGGGCCGGCGTGGAAGAACTCGCCGGCGCCGAATACCGCGAGCGGCCGCGGCACGTCGATGAACTGCTTGGTGACCTGGGTCCAGAGTCCGGCGAAGACCGCCGCCGCCAGCGCCGCCCAGAAACAGTGCGGCGCGCGCCGGATGCTGGGCAGGAGCAGCACCATCGCAATGGCGCCATCGCCGAACATCGTCAGCCGCAGCCAGACCGGTTCGCCGAGCACGCCGCCGGCATGGTTCAACAGCAGGAAAAGCGCGTGGTTGCTGCCGCTGGCCACGATCGCGGCCAGTGCCGCCAGGGCTGCGGCGGGCGGCAGCCAGACCCAGGCCGGATGGAGGGGTGCGCGCATGGCGGGCCTAGTTGCGCACGCGCAGCAGCACGATGCCGCCCTTGCGGTACAGGATGTGCGCACCCGCCAGTTGCGGCGTGTGCAGCGCGTCGCTGCGGGTCAGGATCACCTGGCCGGCATGCGGCGCCGGGGTCGACGGCGTCACCGCAGCGCGGTAGACCGAAAAGCTCGGCGCGTCGATGCGCCAGCGCTGTACGTCCCAGCCCTCGCGCCGGGCCAGCTGCGCCGCTTCCTTCAGCGGCCCCTGCTGCAGTTCGCCGGCCGCGGGCAGCAGCAGGCCGCCGAGCGCACCTGCGCACAGCAGGCTGGTCGTGGCCAGCCGCAGCCACAAGGCGGCGCCGCGCCACAGCGCCAGCCCCAGTGCGGCGCCCAGCAGCAGCCCGGCAAGGACGCGCCAGGCGCTGCCGAACACCTCGCCACGTCCGAGCGCCTCGCGCACGTAGGCGTTGCCGATGCCGGGCGCCAGCCGCTCGAGCGCGTAGGGCAGCGCCGCCACCGCGGCCAGCATCAGCAGCGGCGGCGCCAGCACCAGCCAGGCCGGATGCGGCGCCCGGCGCGCGCGCGCCATCAGGATGAACAGCGGCGTCACGCCATACAGCAGGTAGTGCGGCAGCTTGGTGCCGGCCAGCGAAAAGAAGGCGAACACGAACAGGAACCAGCTCCACAGGAAGGCATCGTCGGACGCCATGCGCCGCCGGCGCAGCGCGGGCAGCACGGCGCGGAACATGGCGGGCACGGTGGCCAGCAGCAGGCCGCACCAGGGCAGCAGGATCAGCAGCAGCGCCGGCAGGTAATACAGGATGCCGCCGCCATGGCCCTGCAGCGGCGCCATGAAGCGTTCGACGTTGTGGCGCATGAAGAAGCCGGCCAGGAAGGCGTCGCCGCGCCGCGTATATTCCAGCAGGTACCAGGGTGCCGCCACCGCCAGCAGGATCGCCCAGCCGAGCGGATCGCGCAGCGCGCGCCACCATGCGGCCAAGCGGCCCTGCAAGGCGAAACCGAGGCAACTGGCGGCGCCCGGCACCAGCAGGGCCACTGGCCCCTTGGTCAGCAGGCCCAGTCCGATCCACAGGTAGACGCGGCGGCGCTGGGCAGCCTGCCCGTCCGTCGCGTAACGCATGATGTCGAACATGGCCAGCGCCAGGAACAGGTTCAGCAGCGCATCGGCGATAGCGCCGCGCCCGATCACGCCGACGCCGGCCGTGGTGGCGGCGATGAAGGCGGCCGCATGGCCGGTGCCGGGGCCGTCGGCGCCGTCGAAGCGGGTGCGCGCGAACACGGCGATGGCGCCGATCCAGGCCGTCGCCGCCAGCGCGGACGGCAGGCGCAGCGCGAATTCGTCCATGCCGAACAGCGTCACCGAAGCGGCCTGCAGCCAGTAGATCAGGATCGGCTTGTCGAACCGCGGCGCGCCGTTGAGCCAGGTCGACACGTAGTCGCCGCGCGCCAGCATTTCGCGCGTGGCTTCGCTGAATGCTCCCTCGTCGACGTCGAACAGCGGCACCGCACCCAGCCCCAGGAACAGGCTGGCCAGCACCGCGAGTGCCAGCGCCAGCAGCGGCAGCAGCGGCAGATGCGCGGCGACGCTGGCCGGCAGCGTGGCAGCCCGGCCATCGCCGTGCGCCGGCGCTGCCGTCACCGACGCGTGGCTGCCCTGCTCACCGTCCTGCCCCGGCGGCCTCATGCCCCCTCCGCCGCTGCAGGCCGTCCACCCTGCCCACCCTGCGCGCCCTGTCCACACTGCGGCACCCGCTGCGCCAGGCCGCCCGCGCCATCGACCGCACCCGGTGTACCGAGCGTAGCGCGCACCAGGTAGGTGCGCGCCGTGCCGGCTTCGAAATAGGTGCGCGCCAGCATTTCGGTGAGGATGCCGGTGCAGATGAACTGTACACCGATCACCGCCAGCAATAGCCCGAACAGCAGCAGCGGGCGCCCCGCGATCGCTTCTCCCTCGACCAGCTTGGCCCAGGCCAGCCAGGCCAGGGCCAGCATGCCGGGAAAGGCGCAGGCCAGGCCGATGCGGCCGAAGAAATGACCGGGGCTGGCGCGGAAGCGCACGAAGAACACGGCCGCCAGCAGGTCGAGCAGCACCTTGAAGGTGCGCGACAGCCCGTACTTCGATTTGCCGTGCAGGCGCGGGAAATGGCTGACTTCTTCTTCGCGGATGCGTTCGGGCGCGGTGACGGTGGCCATCCAGGTCGGGATGAAGCGGTGCATCTCGCCGTACAGGCGCACTTCGCGCAGCACGGCGGCGCGGTAGACCTTCAGGGAACAGCCGTAATCGTGCAGCGGCAGCCGGGTGACGGCCCCGATCAGCCCATTGGCCAGCCGGGACGGCAGCCGGCGCAGCCAGAAGCCGTCCTTGCGCGCGCGGCGCCAGCCGACCAGCAGGTCGAGGTCTTCGTCGAGCAGGCGCCGCACCATGCGCGGGATGTCATGCGGATCGTTCTGCAGATCGCCATCCATGGTGGCAACGACGCTGCCGCGCGCGGCGTCGATGCCGGCCTGCATGGCGGCGGTCTGGCCGAAGCGGCGCCGCAGGAGTACGCCCGCCAGTTGCTGCGGATTGGCGGCGACGGCCTCGCGGATGCGCGCGGCGGTGCGGTCGCGGCTGCCGTCGTCGACCAGGATCAATTGCCACGGCCACGGCGACGCGGCCAGCGCCGCCTGCACCTGGGTCGCCAGCGGCAGCACGTTGTCTTCCTCGTCGTGCAGGGGCACCACGACCGAGAGTGCGACGGGAGCATCCTCCGCGGGCACATCGTCGGGCGGCACAGCGAGCAGCTTCATCCGAATCTCCGGTCGTGGGCCGCAAGTGCGGCTGAGCAGACCGTATATTCACCCCGCATGAAAACGCCACGAACGACACAGCTCAAATGTGCGTGCGGTCGGCGGCCCGAGAGGACAATGGGGCCGGCCGGATCAGGCCGGGCTCAAGAGCTTGAGGCCGACGATGCCGGCCACGATCAGGCCGATCGACAGCAGGCGCAGCGCGCCGGCCGGTTCGCCCATCACCAGCATGCCGAACACGGCGGTGCCGACGGTGCCGATGCCGGTCCACACCGCATAAGCGGTGCCCAGCGGCAAAGTCCGCAGCGCCAGGCCCAGCATGCCGACGCTGCCGGCCATCGTGGCCAGCGTGAACACCGACGGCCACAGCCGGGTGAAGCCGGCGGTGTGCTTCAGGCCGACGGCCCAGGCCACTTCCAGCAGGCCGGCGACGATCAAGACGATCCAGTTCATTCCATGTCCTTGCTTGTATTTCCTTGTCCCATGATGGGCCGCCGAGTATAGCACCGGCAAAATGGCCGGCCGCCGGCAGGAATCGCGCGCTTGGCTTAAGATGGCCAGCCATTCATACCGACTACAGGAATATCGATGAGCACATTGTTCGACCCGATCCAGATCGGCGCCCTGCGCCTGCCGAACCGCATCGTCATGGCCCCGCTGACCCGTGCCCGCGCCGGCGGCGGCGGCCGCGTCCCGAATGCCCTGATGGCCCAGTACTACGAGCAGCGCGCCTCGGCCGGCCTGATCCTGTCGGAAGCGACCTCGGTCACGCCGATGGGCGTGGGCTATGCCGACACCCCGGGTATCTGGTCCGACGAGCAGGTCGAAGGCTGGAAGCTGGTCACCGAGGCCGTGCACCGCGCCGGCGGCCGCATCGTGCTGCAGCTGTGGCACGTCGGCCGCATCTCGGACCCGGTGTTCCTGGACGGCCAGGCGCCGGTGGCGCCGTCCGCCATCAAGCCGGCCGGCCACGTCAGCCTGCTGCGTCCGATGAAGGATTACGAGACCCCGCGCGCGCTGGCGCTGGATGAGATCGCCGAGGTCGTCGCCGCCTACCGCAAGGGTGCCGAGAACGCCAAAAAGGCCGGTTTCGACGGCGTCGAAGTCCACGGCGCCAACGGCTACCTGCTCGACCAGTTCCTGCAGGACAAGACCAACCAGCGCGACGACATTTATGGCGGTTCGATCGAGAACCGCGCACGCCTGATGCTCGAAGTCACCGATGCCTGCATCGACGTCTGGGGCGCCGACCGCGTCGGCATGCACCTGGCGCCGCGCCGCGATTCGCACGACATGGGCGACTCGACCCCGCTCGAGACCTTCGGCTACGTTGCGCGCGAACTCGGCAAGCGCGGCATTGCCTTCATCTGCGCGCGCGAAGCGATCGGCGACGACCGCCTCGGCCCGGCCCTCAAGCAAGCCTTCGGCGGCGTCTACATCGCCAACGAAAAGCTGAGCAAGGAGAGCGCCGAGCAATTGATCGCCAGCGGCGACGCCGATGCGGTGGCCTTCGGCCAGTGGTTCATCGCCAATCCCGACCTGCCTGCGCGCCTGCGGGCCGATGCGCCACTGAACCCGGCCCGTCCGGAAACCTTCTACGCCCCCGGCGCCGAAGGCTATACCGACTACCCGGCGCTGCAAGCCAACGCCTGAGTCCAGCGCGCCCCCGAGAGCGGCTCCGGCATACATACAGCCCGGAGTCGCTTTCTTCTCCATCGAGCCCGCCTCCAGCAAAAATTTCCCGTACCGGCGCCGCAACCGGTAGGTTTGATATTGCTGTCATGATATTCTTGCGCAATTCGTTCTGGCCGTTGCCACAAGCCGCGGCCATGGTCTTCAATCGTCGAACCGCAAGGATCACCGTGAACCGCTCCCGCTTCGCCTTCCGCACCGCCCTCAGCTCCAGCCTCAATCTGCGCCTGCTGCCGCTGGCCGCCGCCACTGCGCTGGCCTTCGCCGCCGTTCCTGCCGGCGCCGCCGACACGGCCGCAGCGAACGCGCCGCGCGCCGAAAACGCCTACCTGTCGCAAACGGACGCCGCCGCCCGTTCGGCACGCGTCTCGAACGTCGACTACGTGCTGGACTTCACGCTGACCGGCAAGGAAAACTTCAGCGCCACCACGACCCTGGCGTTCGACCTAAAGGACAATGCGTCGGCCCTCACCGTCGACCTCGACAAGGCCACCGTCAAGTCGCTGACCGTGAACGGCAAGAGCGTCACCCCGCAATACAATGGCTGGTTCATCACGCTGGCTGCGCAAGACCTGAAACAGGGCCGCAACACGGTGACGGTCGCCTACGAGCGCCCGCACAGCACCAACGGCGAAGGCCTGCACCGCATGGTCGATCCGGTCGACGGCCGCGTGTATACCTACTCGCACTTCGAGCCGGCCGCGGCGCACCAGATGTTCGCCGCCTTCGACCAGCCCGACCTGAAGGGCACCTACCAGATCAACGTCACCGCGCCAAGCGACTGGACGGTGATCTCGACCACCCGCGAGACCAGGGTCGCCGCGGACGGCGCCGCCAAGCGCTGGACCTTCCCGAAGACCAAGAAGCTCAGCCCGTACAATTTCTCGATGCATGCCGGCCCCTACAAGATGTGGGAAGACAGCAGCGGCAAATACCCGATGCGCCTGTTCGCGCGCCAGTCGGTGGCGTCGCAGATCAAGCCGGCCGAGTGGTTCAAGTACACCAAGGCCGGCCTGGCCTTCTTCGACGACTACTTCGGCGTGCCCTACCAGTTCGAGAAGTACGACCAGATCCTGGTGCCGGACTTCCTGTACGGCGCCATGGAAAACGCCGGCGCCATCACTTTCGCCGAGCGCGGCTTCATGTACAAGGCCGAGATGACCGCCGAGCAGCGCCAGCGCCTGGCCGGCGTCATCATGCACGAGATGGCGCACCAGTGGTTCGGCGATCTGGTCACCATGCAGTGGTGGAACGGCCTGTGGCTGAACGAAAGCTTCGCTTCCTTCATGGGGACGCTGGCGACGGCAGAAGCCACCGAGTTCAAGGACGCCTGGCGCGCCTTCTACTCCAGCGGCAAGCAGGAAGCCTATGCCCAGGACCAGCGCAGCACCACCCACCCGATCGAAGTGCCGGTGCCGTCGACCCAGAACGCCTTCGACAACATCGACGCCATCACCTACTCGAAGGGCGCGTCGACGCTGATGCAGCTGCGCCACCTGCTGGGCGCCGACGTGTTCCGCAAGGGCGTGCACAACTACCTGGTCAAGTACCAGTACAAGAATGCGAAGCTGGACGACTTCATCGGCAGCCTGGGCCAGGCCGCCGGGCGCGACATGAAGGGCTGGACCCAGCAATGGCTGTACCAGCCGGGCGTGAATACGATCACCGCAAATTACACCTGCACGGGCGGCAAGATCGGCAGTTTCACGCTGCAGCAAAGCGCGCCGCAGGAATTCCCGACCCTGCGCGAGCAGCGCGTGCAGGTGGCGTCGTTCCGCCGCGACGGCGAGCAATTGAAACTCGACCGCAAGGTGGCGGTCACCTACAAGGGTGCCAGCACCGCGGTGCCGGGCATGGTCGGCGCTGCCTGCCCGGACCTGGTATATCCGAACTACGAGGACTGGGGCTTCGTCAAGGTGCAGCTGGACCCGCGCTCTTTCGACAGCGCGCGGGCCCACATCAAGGGCGTCGACGATCCGCTGCTGCGCGCCATGCTGTGGCAGAGCCTGTGGGATGGCGTTCGCGACGCCAAGCTGCCGCTGAACGACTTCATCGCCACCGCGCTCGCCAATGCGCCGGGCGAGCAGGACTACACGCTGCTGGGCGACGTACTGGGCAAGGTCGTGCAGTCCAAGCATTACCTCGACCGCATGCACCTCGACGGCGCCTACACCGCGCAAGCCACGCGCCAGCTCGAAGAGATGACCTGGAAAGGCGCCGTGGCCGCCAAGGGCGACGACAACTTCCAGCGCCGCTGGTTCGGCACGTATCTCGGCGTGGTCGGCTCGCGCGAAGGCCTCGACCGCCTCGCCGCCCTGCTCGACGGCAAGACCACGATCGACGGCCTGGCCATCAACCAGGACCTGCGCTGGGCCATCATCGGCCGCCTGAACCGCTACGGCTACCCGGGCGCCGCGGCGCTGGTGGAAGCCGAGCAGGCGCGCGACAAGTCGGACACCGGCGCCGCCGCCGCGATTGCCGCCACCGTCAGCCGTCCGGACCCGGCGGTCAAGAGCGAATGGCTGGGCACGATCCAGGACCTGCAGACCAAGCTGCCGTTCTCGCGCGTACGCACGGCGATGGGCAGCCTGTACCCGGCCGAGCAAGGTGCGCTGGCCGAGCAGAGCGCCGCCCAGCGCCTGGCCAAACTGCCCGAGCTCGACAAGGCCGCCGGCACCGTCTACATGCGGTCCTACGGCCCGAGCCTGATCCCGGCCGCCTGCACCCCGGCCAGCGTCGCGCGCCTGCAAGCAGCAAGCACCGGCATGACGGCACTGTCGGCCGGCACCCGCCGCGCCCTGCTCGACACGCTGCAGGAAGACCAGCGCTGCGTGGCGATCAAGGGGGCCATGACAGCAAAATAAACCGCGCGCTCAGCGCCGGTCGCGGCGGTCCTCGCCGGCCGGCGCCGCGACCGGCGCGGCCGGACCGCCGCACATCTCCGCCACCCGCGCCCAGGCCCCCTCGGCCTGGCAATTGAGCGGCGGATTCAGCTCGAGCAGCTTGCCCAGCTCGACCGGCTTCATCGCGTTGACGTGGACGTTGCCGGCGAGCTTGATGCACATGACGTCCTGCCAGGCGGCCTGCACATTGTGCGGGATCGGGAGCGGACCGCGCAGCTTGCGCGCCGCCGCCTCGCAGGCTGCCTGGTTCGGGAATTCGCCGCGCAGGTTGGCCTGGTCGAGCGTGACGTCCAGTCCCTGCTGCAGGTACAGCAAAAGAATCATCGTATACATGGCATGGCGCACTCCATCGGTCGTCTACCTAGGACGCCGGCCGCGCGGCCGTGTTCCGCACGCCTGATCTGCATCAGCTTTCGACGGCGCAGACGCACTAGCCTCGGTGTTTTGGGGGAGGACGCGCATGATCGAACTCATCACCTGCAAGTTTCAATGATGCCTCATGCCGTATCTCACCGGCTCAGGACGCTTGATATTTGCTCTGTGCCAGTTTCGGCCGGAAGTTGCGGAAACGACTTTGACCGTGATTGAGTCCATTCCGGCGCGCGGTGCACGACCCTTTCGAGCGGTGCTGGCTGGACCGCACCGGGCTGCCGTTGCGGTGCCGGGCGGAAGCCTGTGCCAATCGACATGGGCAGAAATAGCGTCTGGTCGGTACTAGGCCCGCGGCGCTTTACGAACCCGATGTCGAGTCCGCCAGTGGCTGGCCGCAATGCCAAGCCCAGCGGAGCCACCGAAACATCACGAGCCGCAGCAACCGGGAGGAACACAACGCACAGCGTCTCGCCAGCCTGGGCAGCCAAATGCAGGCGCCGCAGGCTCGCTTGTCGCACATGAGTCTGCCACAGCAGCAGCTGCAAACAATGAAAAAAAGCGTCATTGGCTGAACATAAATATCACTAACCAAATAAATTCGCCACCTGTTTTAAAGACGATTTTGTTTTAAACTGGCCCGTGACAACCGTTGTGTTGAAAAACAGGCTTAGGTGTCACGAGATAATGTTATTTTGACCGTCCTTCGTCGTAACCGAAGTCCTTGCGCAGAGTATGCGCTAAAACGCGCAAATACTCTGCATTTGCTTTACTGACGATGGAATGATGATTTCAAAGTTGTACCTGTAATTGTATAGGTCACAGTCGCGTTTGCAGTGGATGAGAACGTCACATTTTCGCTTGACCTTTTGTCGTTAGGCCCTGCGAGTATGTTTGCAGAGGCCCACATTGACGTACCCTCTTGAAGTTTCCCACTCTGAAAGTACGGCATGAGGTCAATGCATTTTGTATTGGGATTTGTGTAGTTATCGGTTTCAGCTGTCACACCGTTACCCCACTGGATTTGCGCTTTCATTGCGAAGCCGCCGCCATTTTGAATGCATATTTTGTTCGCTTGAGGGTCCGCAGCTTGTGCGGGACTAACATATAAAGCCGTCATAACAAAAAAGCACACCGCGGTAAGATTTTCTTTTGAGAAAAAATCGTTCTTCAAAGCATTCATGTTTCGACCCTTTCTTTTTCAATTTTGAAAAGACATGTTTTTGTCGCAAAAGAATGCGACTTTCTAAACATATACAGATAATCAAAAAGAAAACTAGCAAATTGTCACAATATAAAAAAATACAACACTACATAAGCATTAATATTTAAATTCTGCATTTAGTTTTTCCTGGCTGAATATTTTTAATGACCAGCAAGCGCCGCGGCGGGCCGCTCGCCGCAAAGCTATAGTGGAAGTTCATCGTCCCGCTGGGCAACAAACTCGGTGCGCAGGCTTGGATGTCGCTGCGCCGGTGCGATGAAGGCCGGGACGGCCTGGTACAGAACTACCGCAAGCGAGTCCGAGCATGAGTACTCTCGCCTGGTCAGAGGTCGCATGGTGGATGTGGCTGCAGTTGTGGCAGCCGGACAAATCCAACAATAGAAAATGACATCAATATTTAACCAAAGTGGGAGCGTGTAATGGATCAATCCCTGCATAAGATCAGCGATGCAATGAAGCGCCTGGACGTCTGCCGGGCCAAAATTTACCGGATGGCGAGCCGCGGCGAGCTTGAGCTGGGCAAGGTTGGCCGGGCGACTCGGATCACTAGTACAAGCCTCGACCGTGTAATCAATGCCGGTCGAGCCAAAAGCTGAGCCACACCGTTTGGCGCCTTATGCGTCTCACTCTCTCAGCAATCATTTGTAGCTAGCTCTGTAGCTAGGGCGTCTTCTAACTACAGATGCCACCCAGCAAGCCTCATAAATGCTAGCCCTGGAGAACTATATGGAAATAGTCACCTGGAATGTCCAGGCCGCCCGCACGGCGGACGGCACTGCCGACTGGCAGCAAGTCGCCGCCGCACTCGGGCGCTTCCCCGATGCCGCCATCCTCTGCCTGCAGGAAGTCAGCAGCGGATTTCCGGCGCGCGACGGCAGCCCGGGCGGCGACGGTTTCGCCGCGCTGGCCGCCGCCCTGCCGGCCTGGCACGCGGCCACTGCGATTGCCCTGGATGTGGCAGGTCCGGATGGCGGTCGGCGCCGCCTCGGCTGCATGACCTTCTCGCGCTTCCCGGTCGTGCAGGTGCTGCGCCATTCGCTGCCGTGGCCGCTTGATGCCGCGGTGCCCAGCATGCCGCGCAGCGTGCTCGAACTGACACTGGACACGCCGCTCGGCCCCCTGCGGGTGCTGAACGCCCACCTCGAATACTTTTCGGAAGCGCAGCGCCTGGCCCAGGTCGACGGCCTGCGCCGGCTGCAGCAGGAAGCCTGCGCCCATGCCGGTGCGCCCCGTCCGGGCCTGGATGCCGGCGGGCCGTTCGCCGCCATCCCGCGCGCACGCGATGCCGTGCTGGCCGGCGACTTCAACATGCTGCCCGGCTCGCGGTCCTGGCAGCGCCTGCTGGCGCCGTTCGCCGACGGCACGCCGGCCTGGCTCGATGCCTGGCAGCTGGCCCGGCCGGGCCAGGCACATGCGCCGACGGTCGGCATCGGCAGCGCCGACCCGTTCACCTTCGACTACGCCTTCGTCGGCGCCGGACTGGTGCCGCGGGTGCGCAGCGTGCGCGTCGACGACGCTGCCGTCGGCTCGGACCACCAGCCGCTGCTGCTGGCGCTCGGCTGAGCGCGCCGGGTCGGGCAGCGGCGGTAGAATACCGGGCGAACCAATCAGCAAGGACATGTTTTGGACTGGGATTACCCGAACCCCTACACCCTGCCCCGCGTGCCGCAAGCGGCCGACATCGATGGGCTGAACCATACCAACAACGCCGTCTACGTGCGCTGGTGCGAACAGGTCGGCTGGGCGCACTCCGAGGCGCTCGGCCTGACGCTCGACCACTACCGCGAACTCGACCGCGCGATGGCGATCCGGCGCGGCGAATACGACTACATCCTGCCGACCGTGCTCGACGAGCCGCTGCTGCTGGGCACCTGGCTGGTGGCCGGCGACGGCAAGCTGTCGATGGCGCGCCGCTTCCAGCTGATCAGGGAAAGCGACGGCGCCACCGTGCTGCGCGGCCACTGGGACCTGGTCTGCATCGATATCAGCAGCGGGCGCCCGCGGCGCATGCCGCAGGCCTTTCTCGATGCCTACATGCCGGCCGTGGTGCAGGCCATCAAGGCAGGCGACTAGTCACACGCTTTTCCATGTGTGCTTCATTCGGCATCGATGATCCAGTCGGCCGGCTTGCCGCTGGCCTGGCGCGGCAGGCGTTCGCCGAAGGTCCAGGCCGCCGGCCGTTCCGGGGTCGACAGCCGTTCGCCGGCCCAGGCCGCCAGTGCCTCGCCCAGCGCCGCGCGGTCGCCGCCATGGCCGGCGCGCGGCACGATGAAGGCCTTCAGGCGCCTGCCCTCGTCCGGCCGCATCAGGCGCACGGATGCCTCCGCCACCGCCGGGTGCATGCACAGCACGTCCGCGACGTAGCCCGGGAACACGTTGCTGCCGCCCACCTGCACCGCGTCGTCGATGCGGCCGGCGGGCCGGAAGCGCCGGTCGTCCATCCATTCGAGCCTGTCCTGCAGCGGGTAGCGCGCCACGGCGCCGTCCGGCAGCCGCCGCTCGAGTTCCGGCACCCCATCCGCGCCCTGCCAGTAGGGGAACAAGGTAAACGGTGCGCCACCCGCCTCGCGCCAGCCGACGCCGCCGGTTTCCGAGCTGCCGTACACCTGCAGCAGGCGCAACCCGGCGCCGGCAAGGTCGCCGGCCAGCGCGTCCGGGCACGGTGCGGTCGAGCTCATGCCGGCAATGTCCGGCGCGAATGCCGGCTGCAGGCGCGCCAGCGCTTCCCACCAGCCCGGATGGGCCACCACCAGGTCACCGGGGCGCAGCAGGCCGAGGCAGGCAGCCGGGCTGGCCGCGCGCAGGTCGACCACTTCGTCGATGCCGAGCGCGTGTGGCAGCAGCGCCGTGAACAGGAAGCCGTAGATATGGTGGGAGGGCACCGCGCTCAGGATGCGGGTGCGGCCCGGCAGCAGGCCGGCCAGCACCCTGGTTTCCTGCCACAGCATGGCCAGCGCGTGCGTGCAGCGTTTCGGCGTGCCGGCGCTGCCCGAGGTGCGGAAGGTAACAGCTTGCGCGCCATCCGCATCGAGGCCTGCACGCGCCGCCGCCACCCACGCCTCCAGCACCGGATGGGCCAGCAGGCGCGCATCGACATCCCCGCCCCGCAGGTGCAGGGCTTCGGCCAACGCGGTACCCATGCCCAGCAGTTCGAGCGAATCGACGCCGAGGTCGTGGATGAAATGGCAGGTCCGCGGCCATGGCGGCGGCAGCGGCGGCCGTCCCGGACGGGCCTGGGCCAGCTCGAAGGCCAGCAGGTCGGTAACGACCCGCAGCAGGGTCGGATCGTGCCGCCACCAGGCGGCGGGCGTGGAATCATTCATGGGTGAAAGTCGCGGTTCGGGGGCAGCGCAAGATGGTGAGGCCGGGCCGCATTACTGTCAATTATTCAACGGAACGCCTATGAGACACAATTCCGACACACTCCCGTACGATTGATTTGACACGCCCATGGCACCGTGTCACCATGCATTTCTTAACTGCAACATCCAGATCCGACCTTGCTTGAGTCCTCAATGAATACTGCGACCACCCTGTCCTTTACCACGCCGGCCCTGCTCGAACAGCTGGCGCAACTGAATGCCGACCAGCTCGACGAACTCGACTTCGGCGTGATCGGCTTCGACGCCGAGACCAACGTCTGCCGCTATAACCGCACCGAATCGGAAGCCGCCGGCCTGACCGGGCCGCGCGTGCTGGGCCAGCCCTTGTTCACCAACGTCGCGCCCTGCCTGAACAACTTTATGGTCGGCCAGCGTTTCGAGGACGCCGAAGACGGCAACACGGCACTCGACGACACCATCGACTACGTGCTGACGCTGCGCATGCGCCCGATCAAGGTCAAGCTGCGCCTGCTGGCCGAGCCGGGTAGCGCGGTGCGCTACGTCCTGGTGCAGCGCCGGCTGTGAGCGCGGCGGTGGACCTGCGGGCCTTCGCGGAAGACGCCAACACGCGTCTGGCCGCCGAACACGAGGCGCTGATGCAGTTCCTGTACCTGTCCCCGGTGGGCCTGGTGCAGACCGACATCGGCGGCGAGATCCTGATGATCAACCCGATCTCGGCCCAGCTGCTGATGCCGCTGGCGCCCGACGGCAACCTGGTCAACCTGTTCGAGGCGCTCGAAGGCGTGGCGCCGGAGCTGCGCCACCTGTGTGCGATGTTCACGCGCCCGAACGGGATGGTGTGCGACGGCCTGCAGATCCACCTGAACTACCCGAACTATGCGGGCGGCGGCGCCCTGCGTCCACGGCGCAGCCCGCAGGTGCTGTCGCTCAGCCTGCTGAAACTGGACAATACGCGCCTGATGGCGGTGCTGTCCGACGTCAGCGAGCAGGTGCGGCGCGAACGCCAGCTGCGCCAGAACGACGCCTGGCTGAATGCCCTGCTCACCAGCATCACCGATTACGCGCTGGTCGGCCTCGACCGCGAAGGCCGGGTATGCGAATGGAACGAGACCATCGGCCGCGTCACCGGGCATTCCGAAGCGGTGGTCGGCAGTTCGTATGCGGTGTTCTACCCGCCCGACGCGATCACCGACGAACAGGTGCACGACCGCCTGCGCGAAGCCGACCAGAACGGCTGGAACCTGGACGAAGGCGCACGCGTGCGCGCCGACGGCAGCCAGTTCTGGGCCAGCGCCATGATTTCGCCGATCCCGGACCGCGACCTCGAGCCGGTGGATCCGGACGCGCCGGCCTATTGCATGGTCGTGCGCGACATCAGCGACAAGCGCGAGGCCATCGAGACGCGCCGCAAGTCGGCCTTCTGCGACCACCTGACCGGCGTGGCCAACCGCCGCGCCTTCTTCGACGCGGCCGAACTGGAATTGCAGCGCAACCGGCGCGCACCGCGCCCGACCGCGCTGATCCTGGTCGACGCCGACCACTTCAAAGGCATCAACGACCGCCACGGCCATCCGGGCGGCGACGCCGTGCTGCGCCAGCTCGGCCTGGTCCTGACCGCGACCTTCCGCCAGGTCGACGTGGTAGCGCGCATCGGCGGCGAGGAATTCGCGGTGCTGCTGCCGTCGTCGACGCTGGCGGGTGCGGCCGCGGTGGCCGAGCGCCTGCGCCAGGTAGTGCAGGCGCAGGCGGTGGCCTTCGAGGGCGCCTCCATCTCCCTCACCGTCAGCATCGGCGTGGCCGCCAGCGACGGCGTCGACCTCGACCTCGAGACCCTGATGAAGCGCGCCGACCGCGCCCTGTACGCGGCCAAGGCCGGCGGCCGCAACCGCGTCGAATCCTGGACCCCGGCCCTGTCCGAGCCGGCCGGCCCGTCATCGGGGGCGGCGCGATGATGCAGCCCGACAACATCGACGCCTACGAGGCCCTGGTCCAGTTCCTGTACCGCGCCCCGATCGGCATGGTGCAGACCTGCCTCGACGGCACCGTCGAGATGCTGAATCCGATGTCGTCCAACCTCCTGATGCCGCTGGTGCACGACGGCAGCATGGACAACCTGTTCACGGTGCTGCAGGACGCCGTCCCGCAGCTGGCGCGCATGGTGTCGGCCTTTAACGCGCCGTCCGGCGTGGTGTGCGAGAGCCTGCGCATCCAGCTCGGCGCGGCCGCCGGCCCGGGCGCGCCGCAGGTGCTGTCGCTGAGCGTGCTGAAGCTCGACGGCACGCGCCTGATGGCTACCGTCAGCGACGCCACCGCCGAGGTCCAGCGCGAACAGGAACGGCTGGCGCGGCGCCTCAAGAACGAAGCGCGCATCGACACCCTGACCCGGATGCCGAACCGCGAGGCGCTGCTCGAGCAGCTGCAGCAGATCCTGGCGCGCCCGCGCGGGAACACCGGCTACGCCCTGCTGTTCATGAATTGCGACCGCTTCCGCCAGATCAACGACAAGCTCGGCCAGCAGGCCGGCGACCGCCTGCTGGTGCAGGTCAGCGAGCGCCTGCGCGCCGCCTTGCGCCCGCCCAGCGACCGCATCGATCCGGGCGCTGGCGGCGGGCAGCTGGCGGCGCGCATCGGCTCCGACGAATTCGCGGTGCTGCTGGACGGCATGCGCTGCCGCGAAGACGCCGAGCGGGTCGCGGCGCGCCTGCTGGACTCGCTGTCGAAACCGCATTCGCTGGCCGGCCAGGAAGTCACCTGCACCCTGAGCCTGGGGATGGTGTGGAGCGACGATGCCGGCGACGCCGCCGGCGAGATGCTGCGCGACGCCAGCATCGCCATGATCGAAGCCAAGCGTGCCGGCGGTGCCCGCTGCGTGCAGTTCGAAACCGCGATGCGCGAACGCGCCGCGCGCCGCGCCGACATCGAGGCCGACCTGCGACTGGCGCTGGTCGAGGACCAGCTGTTCGTGGTCTACCAGCCGGTGGTCGGGCTGCGCGCCGACGGCGGCACCGACTTCAACGCCGGGGTCGAGGCTTTGGTGCGCTGGCAGCATCCGCAGCGTGGCGTGGTGCCGCCCTTCGAATTCATCCAGGTGGCCGAGGAATCGGGCCTGATCGGCGCGCTCGGCGACTTCGTGCTGCGCCGCGCCTGCCGCGACTTCGCTGCCTGGCAGCGCGAACTCGGCACCCGCGCGCCGCGCCTGCTGGCGGTGAACCTGTCGCGCGCCCAGCTGGGCGAAGCCGGGTGGCCGCAGACCGTGCGCGAAGTCCTCGACCAGAACGCCATGCAGCCGGCCGCGTTGCAGCTGGAAGTGACCGAAAGCCTGGCCGCCCAGGATCAGCAGGTGCAGCAGCGCCTGCACGAGCTCAAGGCGATCGGCATCACGCTGGCGCTGGACGATTTCGGTACCGGTTATTCATCGCTGTCGAGCCTGCACCAGCTGCCGGTCGACACGGTCAAGATCGACCGCTCCTTCGTCTGCCAGGCCGACACCAGCCACCACCACCAGGTGCTGATCGAAGCCACCGTCAAGGTGGCGCAGAGCCTGGGCATGAGCACCGTTGCCGAAGGCATCGAGACCGAGGCCCAGCTGGCCGCCGTGCGCGCCCAGCAGTGCGCCAAGGGACAAGGCTACCTGTTCAGCCGGCCATTGACCTCGGCCTCGCTGCTGGACTGGCTGCGCGAAAAGATGCCGGTGCCGGCCGGCGGGTCGCTGTCGGCACCGGCCGCGGCGCTGCTGGCGGCGCTGGCCTGAGCCTCAGCGCATCTCCAGCGGGCGGCGCCGCTTCGGCGGCGGGAAGCCCGCATCCAGCGTCGCCATGTCGTCCTCGGTGAGACGCGGCGCCAGGTCGAGCGCCGCGCGGTTGGCGCGCACGTGCGCCGGCTGCACCGCTTTCGGGATCGTCACCACGCCGTCCTGGCGCAGCAGCCAGGCCACCGCCACCTGGGCCGGCGTCACGCCATGCCGCGCGGCAACCGTGTGCAGCTGCGGCCGGCCGAGCAGCGGCGCCTGGTCCGCTGCATTCGATTCGAGCGGCGAATACGCCATCACCGGGATGCCCTGCTGGCGGCACCACGGCAGCAAGTCCCATTCGATGCCGCGCCGCGCCAGGTTGTACAGCACCTGGTCGGCGGCGATGCTGTCCCCGTGCGGCAGCGCGGCCGCTTCCTGCATGTCGTCGAGGTCGAAATTGCTGACGCCGAAGTCGAGGATCTTGCCCTCGTCCCTGAGGCGCGCAAAGGCGTCCAGCGTTTCCGCCAGCGGCACGCCGCCGCGCCAGTGCAGCAGATAGAGGTCGAGGCGGTCGGTCTTCAGGCGGCGCAGGCTGCGCTCGCAGGCGGCACGCACGCCGGCGCGGTCGGCATTGTGCGGATACACCTTGCTGACCAAGAACACCTCGTCGCGGCGTCCGGCGATCGCCTCGCCCACCACTTCCTCGGCACCGCCCTCGCCATACATCTCGGCGGTATCCACCAGCGTCATCCCGAGGTCCAGCCCCAGCTGCAGCGCCGCTACTTCGCCAGCCCGCGCGCCCGGGTCCTCGCCCATATACCAGGTGCCCTGGCCCAGCACCGGGATCGTGCGGCCAGAAGGCAATGTCAGCTGTTTCATGTGTCCTCTCTCAACCGGGGTCAGAGCCCGATTTTGGCAAGTTCTCTTGCTCAATTCTAGCGGTTTGGCGCCGCCCTTCGCGCCACGCAGGGTCATGCGCCTGCCGGTGCCACCCGACCGCCGCCCTTACGGTAGGTCGAGCAATGTTTTGAAAGACATTGCCAAAAATCGGGCTCTGACCCCGGTTTGCGCTCCGTCATGGGTGGGGCCGTTGGATGGGACTTTTGGTGGCGCCTTCTGCCACCTTGGGTAGGCGTTGCGGGTGCTCAAGCGCGGGTTTGAGGTACACGGACTTGCTGCCGGATCGGTCCGGCACACTGGGGCCGCTGGCTGAACCGGGACCCAATGATCATGAATCCGACCTTTTTGCCTTTTTGCCGGGGCTTGCCGGCACTGCTGCCGGGGCTGCCGGCTGCGCTGCTGCTGGCTTTAATGCTGGCGTGTACCGGCTGCCGCGTCAAGGATGCGCCCACCGTCACCGTCACGCCCCAGGTCGTACCGACCGAGCTGTACGTCGCGCCCGACGGCCTGGACAGCAATCCCGGCACCCGCAGCGCGCCGCTGCGTACGCTGGCGCGGGCGGCGCGGCTGGTGGCGCCCGGCACCATCGTCAACGTCCTGCCCGGCACCTACCACGGCGGTTTCCGCACCGACGTCAACGGCTTGCCGAATGCGCGCATCGTGTTCCGCTCGAGCGAGCCGGGGCGCGCACGCATCGTGCCACCGCCGGTGTCGGGCAGCGACGTGGCCTGGGACAACCGCGCCAGCCACGTCGACATCGAGGGCTTCGAAGTCGACGGCAGCGCCCAGGTGGACGGCGCCCAGGCGCTCGGGGTGGCCGCCAGCACAGGAAAGAAATGGAGCGTCGGCATCTACAGCGGCGGATCGTACAACCGCATTGCCGGCAACCACGTGCACCACGTCGCCAACACGATCGCCTGCACCACCTCCGAGGGCGCCGGCATCGGCGTCGACAGTTTCTACAAGGGCATCCATTCGGAAGTCAACGCCAACAGCGTGCACGACATCGGCCCGCCCGGCTGCCGCTTCGTGCACGGCATCTACATGAATGCGCCGGGCAGCATCCGCAACAACATCGTCTACCGGATCTCCGGCAGCGGCATCCTGCTGTGGCACGATGCGCACGATGTCCTGGTGGCCAACAATACGGTGACGGCGTCCGAGACCGGCATCCTGGTCGGCGGCGGCGACTTTTTCCACAGCAAGGGACCGAACGACCACACCCGCGTGATCAACAACATCGCCTACGACAACCGCCACGGCATCACCGAACTGGGCGCGACCGGCGCCCACAACAGTTACCGCAACAACCTGGTCTTCCACAACCTCGACGGCGACTGGCAGCTGGCGCAGGGCATGCGCCACAGCGGCACGGTGGCGGCCGAGCCGGGCTTCATCGCCTACGACCGCAACGGCGCCCCCGACTTCCGCCTGGCCGCCAGCTCGCCGGCGATCGGCAAGGGCTTGCGCGACGAAGCCGGCGGGCCGGATTTCTACGGCAAGGCGCGTGCCGGCGCGGGGCCGGTCGACATCGGCGCCGCCCAGCACTGAGCGGCCATGGCGCCGCGGCTTACAGGATCTCGTGCACCAGCTCGGCCGGGCGGCACAGGCGCACGCCCTTCGGGGTGACCACGATCGGGCGGTTGATCAGGATCGGGTGGGCCACCATCGCGTCCAGCAGCGCGTCGTCGCCGGTCGCCGGGTCGTCCAGCCCGAGTTCGGTAAACAGCGCTTCCTTGCTGCGCACCAGACCGCGCACGCCGGCGCCGCTGCGCGAAGCCAGCTCGGCCAGCTCGGCACGGGTCGGCGGCGTGGTCAGGTAGTCGGTAACCTGCGGGTCGATGCCGGCATCGCGCAGCAGCGCCAGCGTGTTGCGCGAGGTGCCGCAGCGCGGGTTGTGGTAGATCCTGACGTCCATCTTTGTCATCCTTGTTGAAGAGGCAAGGATGATACCGGCAGCGCCGCGGGGCTTCCAGTTTTTTCTTGTCCCCGGAAATGTCCCGCTATAGAATGCGCGGTTTGCTTGCCGAACCGCAATATAAATGCCGCGGCTTGCAGCACGTGCAACTGAGAGGCCGCCCACGGCCCGACGGAGAGAACATGAATGACTACCTGATGCGCCCGTCGGCCCTGCCGACCTGGCGCCAGCGCACCGCCCTGCGGCTCTTGAACCTGATCGGCTGGCAATTCCACTTCAAGCCCCTGCCCGGCCCGCACGGCATCGCCGTGGTGTATCCGCACACTTCGAACATCGACTTTTTCGTCGGCCTGCTGGCCAAGTGGGCGGTCGGCCTGCAGTTCCGCTGGCTGGCCAAGGATTCGCTGTTTCGCGGCCCGATGGGCGTCCTGATGCGCTACTGGGGCGGCGTCGCGGTCGACCGCAGCGCGCCGCAGGGCGCGATCAAGCGCCTGGCCCAGACCATGCACGCTTCAACATGGTTCTGGCTGGCGGTCACGCCGGAAGGCACGCGCGGCTACCGCCCCTACTGGAAGAGCGGCTTCTACCGCATCGCGCTGGAAGCCGAAGTGCCGGTAGCGCTGATCGCCATCGACTACGGCAGGAAGATCATCGACGTTACCCGCACCATGTCCCTGAGCGGCGACGAGGCAGCCGACATGGCGGCCATCGCCGCCCGCTACGAAGGCGTGCGCGGCCGCTTTCCAAAAGACATGGCGCCGATCCGCCTGGCGCCGAATCCGCCGGCTGGCGGCGCCGACAAGGCCTCCTGAATACCGGCCCGGGTCATCCCGGGCGCGTTTTCAACCCACCTGTGCCAGCAGCACCGCGCCGGCCGCGCCGATGGCGGCGCCGGCCACCCGGCGTACACGCTCGCCGGGTAACGCTCCAAGCGCCATGATCGCCGCACTGGCCAGCAGGAAGCCGGCGCCGCTCGCCATCCCGGCCAGTTCGCGCCCGTGCGCCAGCCCGTGCAGGAAGCCGCCGCAGCCGACGGTCAGCACCGACAGCGTCGGCGGCACCCGCAGCGCGAACGCGGCCAGCACGCCGAACAGCAGCACGGTGGCGGCGATCGAGGTTTCCAGGGCCGACACGGCCGGCAGCACGCCCGCCATCGATGCCCCCAGCGCCATCAGCACCAGCAGCACCGGCGGCAGCACGAAACCGTGGCGCTGCTGGCGGCTCCACAGGCCGACGGCCAGCAGCGCCAGCAGGTGGTCGAACCCGGTCAGCGGGTGCAGCAGGCCTGCCGTGAAGCCGCTTTCCACGGCATGTCCCGGGTGCGCCAGTGCCGGCAGCGCGAGTGCCAGCCCCGCCATCCCGGCCAGCCCGGCCACCCCATATCGAACCATCTTGCGCATGTTTTCTCCCTTGTTGATTAGTGATCGAGTAGTCCCTGCTCGCGGATGAAGTCGACCACCGCCTGCACGCCCTCGCCGGTGCGCAGGTTGGTGAACACGAAGGGCCGCGCGCCGCGCTGGCGGCGCGCATCGCTGGCCATGACGTCCAGGTCGGCGCCCACGTGCGGCGCCAGGTCGGTCTTGTTGATGATCAGGAGGTCGGAGCGGGTGATGCCCGGCCCGCCCTTGCGCGGGATCTTCTCGCCGCCGGCGACATCGATCACGTACAGCGTGAGGTCCGACAGCTCGGGACTGAAGGTGGCGGCCAGGTTGTCGCCGCCGGATTCCACCAGCACCAGCTCGAGCGCCGGGAAATCGGCCTGCAGGCGCGCGATCGCTTCCAGGTTGATCGAGGCATCCTCGCGGATCGCCGTGTGCGGGCAGCCGCCGGTCTCGACGCCCATCAGGCGCTCGGGCGGCAGCGCGTTGGCGCGCAGCAGGATCTCCATGTCTTCGCGCGTGTAGATGTCGTTGGTGATGACGGCCATGTCGTAGTCGTTGCGCATGGCCTGGCACAGGCGTTCGCAGAGCGCGGTCTTGCCGGAGCCGACCGGGCCGCCGATGCCGACCCGTAAGGTGGAAAGTGTGGGATTCGATGTCATATCAGCTTTCATGAAAAATCAGGATCGGTACAGGCGGCCATGCTGCACCTCGTGCCGCATCGACAGCATGGACAGGCCCGGCGACCAGTTCGACAGCGCCTCGTCCGGCAGCGTGCGCGCAGTGACGGCCGCCTGCTCCAGGTCGGCGCGCAGCGACAGCAGCAGGCGCTGCCCCGCCACCTGCCCCAGCGGCACCGACTTGACGCACACCAGCACCTGGTTCTCGAGCCAGGAAAACAGCATGGCCAGCAAGGCTTCCTCGTGCGGGATGTCGAGCGCGTCGACGGCGCAGGCAAAGGCAGCCGGCAGCGACACCTCATCGCCCAATACACCGACATCTGCCACGCCCAGCTCCGCGATCAGGCGCGTCAGCGAGTAGCCCATTTGTACCGTCTCGGCGCGCAGTTCGGCGGTGTCGCGCGAGGCCAGGAAGCATTCGCTCCACAGCGCCACGGCGGCACCGTCGCGCGCCTCGAAGGCTTTCAGCAGGCGCCACAGCAGCGGGCCGTCCCACTGCGCCATCACTTCGTGCAGGTAGCGCACCATCCAGCCGCGCGCCGACGCGGCGTCGTGCACCAGGCCCTGCTCGAGGGCGGCCTCCAGCCCCTGCGAATAGCTGTAGCCGCCGATCGGCAGCGCCGGGCTGGCAAACTGCAGCAGGTGCAGCAGGCTGGCGGCGTTCATGCCGGTTCGGCCGGGGTGGTGGCAGCGGCAGCCGGCGCTACCATGTCGGATGGCCGGTGGATGCGCTGGCGCACCGGCACCGGCGCCAGCAGGCCGCCGCGATGGCCATCGTCGTCATGGTGGTGGCCGTGGCCGCCGCCATACGCGCCCGCCTCCGGCTCGAACTTGGCCACTTCTTCGGCGACCTCTGCGCCCAGGCCCTCGAGCATCTCCTTCAGCACCGGATCGACGCGGATGCGCAGCCAGCCGGGGCCGACCTCGGTGCGGGTGTGGCGGTTCCCGAGGTGGAAGGCGCAGCGCGCCAGCTGGGTCGCATCGCGGCAGCGCACAAGGTAGGTCGGCTCGGGCGCCGCCACGACGCGCACCACGCGCGCCGCCGGGCCGCCTTCGCCGGTCAGCAGCTCGCCGTCGCGCAGCACCGTGCCGCGCACCAGGAACAGCGCCACCTCCTCGCCCGACGCCAGGCGTGCACGCTGGCGGCAGCGTTCGCGCTGGTCGTAGGGCAGCACCAGCTCGTCGTGGACGGTGTCGGCGGTGGCGATTTTGGTATGCAGGGACAGCATGGTGAATCCTTCAGAATGAACGCATCTAGAACAAGAAATACCGCTGCGCCAGCGGCAGCACGCTGGCCGCTTCGCACACCAGCAGCTGGCCGTCGGCGCGCACTTCGTAGGTTTCCGGGTCCACCTGCATGTGCGGGGTGGCGCCGTTGTGGATCATGTCGGCCTTGCGCAGGCCGCGCGTGCCGCGGATCGGGATCAGGGTCTTGGCCAGGCCGAGCTGCTGCCCGATGCCGGCGTAGTAGGCCGCCTGCGACACGAAAGTGAACGATTTCTTCAAGCCGCCGCCGAAGCTGCCGAACATCGGCCGGTAATGCACCGGCTGCGGCGTCGGGATCGATGCATTCGGGTCGCCCATCAGGCTCGACGCGATCATGCCGCCCTTCAGCACCATCGACGGCTTGGCGCCGAAGAAGGCCGGGCGCCACAGCACCAGGTCGGCGATCTTGCCGGCTTCGATCGAACCGACCGCATGCGCGATGCCGTGGGTGAGGGCCGGGTTGATCGTGTACTTGGCCACGTAGCGCTTGACGCGGAAATTGTCGTTGCGGCTGGAATCCTCGGGCAGCGGCCCGCGCTGCGCCTTCATCTTGTGCGCGGTCTGCCAGGTGCGCAGGATGGTCTCGCCGACGCGGCCCATGGCCTGCGAGTCGGACGACATCATCGAGATCGCGCCGAGGTCGTGCAGGATGTCCTCGGCGGCGATGGTCTCGCGCCGGATGCGCGACTCGGCAAAGGCCACGTCCTCGGCGATCGCCGGATCGAGGTGGTGGCAGACCATCAGCATGTCGAGGTGCTCGTCCAGCGTGTTGACGGTGAACGGGCGCGTCGGGTTGGTCGACGAGGGCAGCACGTTGGCCTGCCCCACCGCGGCGATGATGTCGGGCGCATGGCCGCCGCCCGCGCCTTCGGTGTGGAAGGTGTGGATGGTACGGTCCTTGAACGCCGCCAGCGTCGATTCCAGGAAGCCGGCCTCGTTCAGCGTGTCCGAGTGCAGCGCCACCTGCACGTCCATGCGCTCGGCCACCGCCAGGCAGTTGTCGATCGCCGCCGGGGTGCTGCCCCAGTCCTCGTGCAGCTTGAGGCCGATGGCGCCGGCCGCGATCTGCTCCTCGATCGGGCCCGGACGGCTGACGTTGCCCTTGCCGAGGAAGCCGAGGTTCATCGGGAAGGCGTCGGCCGCCATCAGCATCGAGTGGATGTGCCAGGCGCCCGGCGTGCAGGTGGTGGCCGCGGTGCCAACCGCAGGCCCGGTGCCGCCGCCCAGCATGGTGGTGATGCCGGAGGTGAGCGCCTCCTCGATCTGCTGCGGGCAGATGAAGTGGATGTGGCTGTCGATGCCGCCGGCGGTGACGATCATGCCTTCGCCGGCGATGATCTCGGTGGCGGCGCCGATCGGCAGCGTCACGCCCGGCTGGATGTCGGGGTTGCCGGCCTTGCCGACACCGAAGATCAGGCCGTCCTTGATGCCGATGTCGGCCTTGACGATACCCCAGTGGTCGACGATGACGGCGTTGGTGACGACGGTGTCCATGACGCCGTCGCGGGTCAGCTGCGACTGGCCCATGCCGTCGCGGATGACTTTGCCGCCGCCGAATTTCACTTCCTCGCCGTAGGTCGCGTAGTCGCGCTCGATCTCGATGACGAGGCCGGTGTCGGCGAGGCGGATGCGGTCGCCCGTGGTCGGGCCGTACATGTCGGCGTAAGCCTGGCGCGTGATCGTGGCCATTCAGTCTCCCTCTTTGCTGGAATCCGGCGCCAGCGCGCCCATGACGCGGCCCTGGAAGCCGACCACGGTGCGCGCTCCGTCGAGGTCGACCAGTTCCACCGTGCGGCGCTGGCCCGGCTCGAAGCGCACCGCGGTGCCGGCGGCGATGTTCAGGCGCATGCCGAGGGCAGCGTCGCGCTCGAATTGGAGCGCATCGTTGACTTCGTAAAAATGGTAATGCGAACCGACCTGCACCGGACGGTCGCCGGCGTTCGCCACCACCATGGTGACGGTGCGGCGGCCGCCGTTGATCTCGATCTCGCCGTCTTCCAGCAGATACTGGCCTGGCACAAGCGCGCCCGGGATCATGCGAGCTCCGGCATGCGCAGCGATTTGTAATAGATCGCGGTCGGACCGTCGTCGTCCGCCAGCGCATCGACGCGGGTATAGCCGAGGCCGTGGTACAGCACTTCGGCGGCGGAGCCGGGTTCGGTGTCGAGGAACAGCAGCGTGCGGCCCAGGGCGCGCGTCTCGGCTTCGGCGGCGCGCAGCAGCACGCTGCCGATTCCGCGCCGGCGCGCGCGGCTGTGCACCATCATCGTCTGCAGCTCGGCACCGTCGCAGCCGTGCGGGCGCCGGTACAGCTCGAGCTGGACGATGCCCGCCAGCCTGCCTTCGTGCAGCGCCGCCAGCAGCATGCGCGTGCCGTCCTGCAGGCCGGCCTGCACGCCGCGCCAGTACTGGTCGGCGGCGCCCGCCGTCAGACCGGTCGGAAAACCCATCGAGGCGCCGTGCGCCAGCGCGTCCAGCAACAGGTCGACCAGTTGCGGACGCACGGCGTCCAGGGCCGGGGCGGTCAGTAGCTCGATTTTCATGGTCTCACCTCCTTGCAGCTTGGGTTGCGGGTTGGTTCAGGGAATCGGGTTGTGGACGGTCACCAGCTTGCTGCCGTCCGGGAAAGTGGCTTCGACCTGGATGTCGGGGATCATCTCGGGCACCCCTTCCATCACGTCGGCGCGCGCCAGCACCCGGGTGCCGTCGCTCATCAGCTCGGCCACGCTGCGGCCGTCGCGCGCGCCTTCCATGATTGCCGCCGTGATCAGGGCCACGGCTTCCGGGTAGTTCAGCTTCAGCCCGCGCGCGCGGCGGCGTTCGGCCAGCAGCGCGGCGGTGAAGATCAGCAGCTTGTCTTTTTCGCGTGGGGTCAGGTCCATGCCGGGTTCCTCTTCAAGTGTTCCAGATGCGCGGCACGCGTGCCGGCGTCTCCAGCAGATGCGGGCGCAGGGTTTGCCAGACGCGCAGCAGGCAGGCGCGCGCGGCTTCGCTGTCGTCGCCCAGGTGGCGCGCCACGAACACGTTCTTCACCTGGCTCAGGCCGAGCGTCGGGTCGGCCTCGCGCAAGGCGTGCAACAGCGCCGCCGGCAGCGGCTTGCCGACTGCGACCAGGGTCGCGCAGACGCTGTGGCCGGCCAGGCCGAGCGGGCTGCGCATGACGTCGCCGGCCGCCAGGCCGGGGCCAACCGACCCCTGCTCCCACCAGACCAGGCGGCCGCCCTGGCGGATGCGGGTGTGCTGGCGCACCTGGCCGCTGCGGAAGGTTTCGCCGGCGGCGCGGCGGCCGAAGCACAGGATCTCGCTGCCGATGTAGCGCGCATCCGCGGCCAGCTCGACCTCGTGCTCGAGCACCACGTCGGCGTCGTCGTAGAAAATGGTTTCCTGGGGCAGCCACTCGAGCGCCGCGCCGGCGCCGACGCGCAGGCGCACGCGCTGGCGCGAAGCCTGTTCCAGGTGTTTGCCGTTGGCGCGGTACCACTTGGCGGCGCCGGGCGAGGTAGCCAGCACCCGGGTCGCGGCGCCGAGGTCGAGATCGAGTTCGAGAAGGTCGCCGCCGACCACGCCGCCGGGCGGATGCACCACAATCACGTGGCAGGTGCGCGCGCCTTCAGGATACAGCGCCTTCTGGACGCGCAGCGGTCCGCGGTGCTCGCGCCCGGTCAGGCGGGTGGTGCCGGCATCATCCTCGAAGCGCAGGCTGAGGCTGGCCTGCCAGGGTGGCGCGGTGGTGGACGGTTCGGAACGTGTACAGTCAGGCATGCTTCTGCTTCAGCACGAAGCATGCCAGCCAAATAAAGTCTGGAATCGGTGCGGAATCGGCGTGCCGGCGAGGATGGGACACGCGTTGTGCACCAACAACGCGGGATATGCACCGTGATGGTGCGTTTAGATCAAGCTTGGCTGAACATCAAGATGGCGCAGTGAATGCGGCGCTGCGTCGGCCTCCCTGGTGGCACGGGGCAAAGACACGGGCCCAGAGGCGAATCCACGGACACCGGCAGCTTCATGAAGTGCCGGCAACCGGATCGAATGATATGGAAACCGGACCGCGGCGGGTCCGGCTGTAGACGCTCAGCGGCGCCCGCGCACGCCACGCACCGGACGGGCGGCCACGCGCGCCTGGCGCATTGCACGCAGCTTGTCCATGGCGCGCTTGCCGGCCACGATTTCGCAACCCATGCCGAGGAACAGCGCGAACTGCGCCGGCGTGGTCATGCCGATGATATACAGGCCGATGGCGGCAACGATAAAGAAGAGCGTGCTTGCGCGTGGCATGGTTCCACCTTTGAAGAAGTCGTTGGAACCATCCTGCCACAGCCGGCGCGGCCTTGCAATCAGCTACCGTCCCGTGCGAGCGCATCCCAGGCATTCGCAGTGCTCAGGAATAGCCGGCCGCTGAGCGCCTGCAGCAGCGCCGAGCCGCGCAGCCGGTCCAGCACCGGCCCCTTGACCTCGGCCAGGTGCAGCGTCACGCCGCGGTTCGCCAGCGTGCCGTTCAATTCCAGCAGGCCGAACAGGGCCGAGGTGTCGATCGCGTTGACTGCCGACAGCACCAGCACCAGGTGGCGCGCCTGCGGATGGGCTTCCAGCTCGTCCTCGACCCGGGCATTCACCGCTTCCAGGTTGCCGAAGAACAGGCCGGCGTCGACGCGCAGCAGCAGCACGCGCGGTTCGGTCTCGCCCGGATAACGCTCGACGTTGCGGAAATGCTCGGTGCCGGCGATGCGGCCCAGCACCGCGATGTGCGGCCGGCTTTCGCGCCAGATCATCGCCCCCAGCGACAGCACCAGGCCCAGTACCACGCCCGATTCGACGCCGAGCAGCAGCACCCCGGCGCCGGTCGCGACCAGTGCCAGCGCGTCGGCGCGGTCGTAGTGCCAGGCGGTGCGCAGCGTGCCCAGGTCGAGCATGCCGAGCACGGCGACGATGATGGTGGCGGCCAGCACCGGCAGCGGCAGCGGCGCCAGCCAGCCGGTCGGCAGCACCAGCGCACCGGCCAGCAGCAGCGCGCTGATCACCCCGGCCAGCTGGGTGCGCGCACCGGCGGCAAAATTCACGGCCGAACGCGACAGGCTGCCGGTGACCGGGAAGCCGCCCGACAGCGCGCTGCCGACGTTGGCCAGGCCGATGCCGACCAGTTCGCGGTTGGTGTGCAGCTTTTCATGGCGTTGATCGACACGCTTGAGAGCCAGCGCCTGGGCACCGGACATCCCGATCAGGAAGTTCATGAAGCCGATCAAGAGCGCCGGCTTGCCCAGCGCCTGCCAGTAGCCGTCCGCCAGCGGCAGCGCCGGCTGCGGCAGGCCGGACGGCACCGCGCCGATCACGCGCACCCCGCGCTGGTCGAGGTGCAGCAGCGTCACCAGCAGGATCGCGGCCAGCACCAGCAGCATCGGCGCCAGGCGCGCGCCGATGTCGGCCGCCCCCGGGGTCAGGCCGACCCGGCGCAGCAGCCCGGCACCGTAACGCCGCGCCAGCAGCAAGAAGGCGATGGCGCCGGCGCCGAGCAGTACGCTCGGCCCGTGCGGCGCCAGCGGCGCGCCGCCCAGCAGCGTATCGAGCTGGCCGAGCGCGATCGCGATCGAGGAGCCGAGCGTGAAACCGCTCATCACCGGCCGCGAAAAGAAATTCGCCAGGAAGCCGACGCGCAGCAGGCCGCAGGCCAGCAGCACCACGCCGGACAGCAGTGCCAGCTGGCCGGCCAACATCCCGTACAGCGCGCTGCCGGGTACCGCCAGCGGGCCCAGCGCCGATGCCGTCATCAGCGCGATGATCGCCATCGGCCCGACCGACTGCGCGCCGCTGGTGCCGAACAGCGCATACAGCAGCGGCGGCGCGATGCTGGCGTACAGGCCGGCCACCGGCGGCAGCCCGGCCACCAGTGCATAGGCCATGCCCTGGGGGATCATCATCATGGCGACGATGATGCCGGCGCCGACGTCGCCGGGCAGGTCGGCGCGCCGATAATGCCTGAGCCAGTCCAGCATGAATTATTGCATCGCCAGTTCTACACAGTTGCGGCCGGCCCGCTTGGCGCGCGCCAGCGCCGCATTCACGCGCTGCACCAGGGAGTCGGCGCTCTCCTGCTCGCCCAGCTGGGCCACGCCCAGGCTGACGGTGACGTGGTCGGCGCCGGGAATCGCGGCCTGGGCGATCGCCACCCGCACCTTCTCGGCCATCTTGAGGGCGTCGATGGCGCTGGTGTGCGGCGCCAGGATCTGGAATTCCTCGCCGCCCGAGCGCACCAGCACGTCGCTGCCGCGCAGCACCGCCTGCGCTGCCTCGCACACGCTGCGCAGCACCACGTCGCCGACCGGGTCGCCGTAGCGCTCGTTGATGGCCTTGAAGCGGTCGATGTCGAAGGCCACCAGCGCCAGCGGCACGCGGTAGCGGCGCGCGCGCCGGATTTCCTTTTCCAGCAGTTCTTCGCCATGGCGCCGGTTGGCGACGCCGGTCAGCGCATCCATGGTCGAGATGTAGGTCACGCGCGCCAACAGCTGTTCGTTTTCGAGCGCCATCTCGGCCAGGCGCAGGCCGAGCGCAGCCTGGGCGGCGACGTCCTGCAGCGCCGCGAATTCCTCGGGCGCCAGCGCGTGCGAACGCTCCCACAGCAGCGACAGCGCGCCGCGCGGCGCCCCCGGGCCATCGGCCGGGATCGCGATGCCGAGTGCCATCGCCACGCCGTGCGTGCGCAGCAGCGCGGCCAGGTCCGGCTCGCCGGCCTGGTCGAGGGTGTCGAGCAGCACCAGCTCGCCGGTGGCGGCGGCCAGCAGGCCCGGGAAGGCATGGCGCAGCGGCGCCTGCAGCAGGCGGTCGGGACGGCCCAGCAGCGTCTGCAGTGCCAGCGCCGGCGCGCCGCCCTCGCCGCCCGCGCTGCCGGCCTGGGCTTCGAGCTGCAGGTCGCCGTCCGGCTTGCGGTGGAACAGCGCCGCGTGGCGCACGCCCGGCCAGCCGACCAGCGCCCGGCACAGGCCTTCGGCCAGTCCCTGGATGTCGTCGGCCGCGCGCAGCGCCGCCTGCACGCGCGTGTGCAGCGCCAGCAGCGCGCGCAGGCGCTCGACGTCGGCGGTGCCGGCGGATTGCGGCGCAGGAACGGCCAGCCCCTGCGCCACGGCGGCCTGCAGCGCATTGGCATCGATCGGGGTGACGGCATAGGCGACCGGACCGAAAGCGGCCAGCGCCGGTACCCAGCGCGCGGTGGCGTAAGGACACAGCAGCAGCGTCGGCGCCCCGCCGCGGCGCGCCACCAGTTCGCCGAGCGCGGCCAGGTCGATGGCGGGTTCGAAGCGATCGAGGTCGATCACCAGCAGGTCGGGCTGGCCGGCGGCGATGCGCTCCATGGCGCGCTCGGCGCCATCGGCCAGCTGCAGGTCGTCGAACAGCCCGCCGCAGGCGTTGCCGAACTCCGCACGCCGCTGCGCCACCGGGCTCAGATAGATCCCGCTCCTTCCTGCGTCCCGCCCCTCAGCCGTCGACATCTTTACTCCCCGTTCCCATTCCATGAAGGTGACAAGTTTGCCATAAGGCACCCGCCATATTACACGCTGGCGCCAATTCCCCCCATGTGTGTGGAAGCGCACGGTAGGCGCCAGCCCGACGAGTGAATACTGAATGAATCACGAACAAGGAGGGCAACATGGCCATTCAGGACGACGCAGCGAACAAGCAGAAGGCAATCCAGAACCGCCAGGACCAGGCGGACGGCAGCAAGCAGAAGAGCGAATCCGGCGGCAGCGAGCAGAAAGCGGCCCAGACCGGCGTACAGCAGCCGGCCGGCGACTTCCCGGCCCAGCACCTGGCCAAGCCGGGCCTGGAAGCGCAGATGGAACTGAAACCGAAATTCATGGCCGAGGGCTACAAGGGCAGCGGCAAGCTGGCCGGCCAGGTGGCGATCGTCACCGGCGGCGACTCCGGCATCGGCCGCGCCGTGGCGATCCTGTTCGCGCGCGAAGGCGCCGACGTCGCCATCCTGTACCTGAACGAGCACGAAGATGCGGCCGAGACCCAGCGCTACATCGAGGCCGAAGGCCAGCAGTGCGTGACGGTCGCCGGCGACGTCAAGGACATGGAATTCTGCCAGCAGGCGGTCGACCAGATCGTGGCCCGTTTCGGCCGCCTCGACGTGCTGGTGAACAACGCGGCCTTCCAGGAGCACGCCGACTCGCTGCTCGACCTGACCGAAGACCGCTTCGACGAGACCATGAAGACCAACATCTACGGTTACTTCCACATGGCCAAGGCCTGCCTGCCCTACATGAAGCGCGGCGCCGCCATCGTCAACACCGGCTCCGTCACCGGCCTGAAAGGCTCGAAGAAACTGCTGGATTACTCGACCACCAAGGGCGCGATCCACGCCTTCACCATGTCGCTGGCGGCCAACCTGCTGGAACAGGGCATCCGCGTCAACGCGGTCGCCCCGGGCCCGGTCTGGACCCCGCTGAACCCGGCCGACCAGTCGCCGGAAGACATCGCCAAGTTCGGCCAGGCCACCACCTTCGGCCGTCCGGCCCAGCCGGAAGAGCTGTCGCCGGCCTACGTCTACCTGGCGTCGAGCGTGTGTTCGGGCTACGTGACCGGCGTGGTGCTGCCGATCACCGGTTCGGTCGGCGAGTAATGTAAAGAAAGGAGTCCGGTATGGCGAGAAGTATGTGGAAGGGCGCGATCAGTTTTGGACTGGTCCACATCCCGGTCGAGATGTACCCGGCGGTCAGCGACAACGGTCTTGACCTCAACATGCTCGACCGGCGCGACTTCGCGCCGATCGGCTTCAAGCGCTACAACAAGAATACCGGCAAGGAAGTCTCCTGGGACGACATCATCAAGGGCTACGAATACAGCGACGGCGAATATGTCGTGCTGTCCGACGAAGACCTGCGCCGCGCCAACCCGGAGGCAACCCAGACCATCGACATCCTCGCCTTCGTGAATGCCGACCAGGTGCCGCTGCTGTACTACGAACAGCCCTACTACCTGGCCCCCGGCAAGGGCGGCGACAAGGTCTACGCGCTGCTGCGCGAGACCCTGCGCGAGGTCGGCAAGATCGGCATCGCCAACGTCGTCATCCGGGTCAAGCAGCACCTGGCGGCGCTGGTGTGCGTGGGCGACACCATCGTCCTGAACACGCTGCGCTATCCGGACGAGATCCGTCCCACCGACGAGCTGAAGATCCCCGACGAGGATTCCAAGGCAGCCCAGGTGACGGAAAAGGAACTGCAGATGGCCAAGGCGCTCGTCGAAGGCATGAGCGAGAAGTGGAAGCCGCAGCAGTACCACGACACCTACCGCGAAGACATCATGGCGCTGATCAAGAAGAAGATCGCCGCCAACCAGACCAAGACCATCACCGAGCCGGAACCGGAAGAGGACAAGCCGGCCAAGAACAACGTCATCGACCTGGTCGCGCTGCTGCAGGCCAGCCTCGGCAAGAAACCGGCCAAGGCCGCGGCCAACGAGGATGACGACGACGACGATCCGCCGCCGCGTAAGTCGCGCAAGCCGTCCGACGACGATGACGACGACGCCGGCGATGCCCCGCCGCCCCGGGCACGGAAAGCGCCCGCGCGCAGCACGGCGCATGCCACCGCGGCCAAGCGCACAGCAGCAACTAAAAGCGCGACCAAGGCGGCTGCCAAGCCGGCAGCGAAACCTGCCGCAAAGCGTGCCACCGCCGCCAAGTCGGCTGCAGCGAAACCGGCTGCGGAAAAGGCGCCGGCCCGGCGCAGGAAGGCGGCCTGAGTGGATTGGGACAGCTTGCTCGATTTTCTGCAATGGCCGGCGATGGTGATCACGCTGTGCGCTGCCTTCCTGGTCGGCGCCCGGCGCGCCAACCGGCGCATCCTCGGGTTCTATACTTTTATACTCAGTAACGCCTTGTGGATCGTGTGGGGCGTGCACGACGGCGCCTGGGCGCTGATTGCGCTGCAGGCCGGTCTGCTGGCGATGAACGTGCGCGGGATTTTCAGGAACGAGAACGCGGCTTGAGTGCCTGACGCGTCCTGAATACGTCGTTTCGGGCAATGCCCGGAACGACGTTGTTTTATCCGAGCGCCTGTTCGAGCGCTTACTTGTTGGGCCCCTTGAAGCCCAGCGTCTTCATCGCCTTGGTCAAGGTGGTCGCACTCGTCTCGTAATCCGCCCACGGCGCATTCCCCACCGCCAGCCGCGACTCGACCGTCTTCACGGTCCAGTGCGCCCCCGACGTCAGCTCGGGCAACTCTTCCCAGCGCACCGGCACCGAAATGCCGAGCCCCGGCCGTACCCGTGCCGACCAGGCCGACACTGTGGTCGCACCGCGGCCGTTGCGCAGGTAGTCGATGAAGATGCGGCCGACGCGGTTCTTGGCGCCGCTCTTGCCCGCAAAGCGGTCCGGCAGCGTCTTGGTCAGGTGGTTCACGATCGCGTGCGCGAAATCCTTCACCGTGTCCCAGTCCAGCTTGGGCTTGATCGGCACCACCACGTGCAGGCCCTTGCCGCCGCTGGTCTTCAGGAACGGGTTCAGGCCCAGCTCCTGTAAAAAGGCGCGCACCACCTGGGTGCCTTCCTGCACCTGCGCCCACTCGACGCCTTCACCCGGGTCGAGGTCGAAGACGATGCGGTCCGGCGTGTCGTAATGATCGGCGGTGGCGTTCTGGCTGTGGATCTCGACCACGTTCCACTGCGCGCTCGAGAGCAGGCCTTCGAGCGTGGCGATTTGGGTCATGCTCGGGTGTTCGGGGTCGAGCTTCTGGTCCATCTGGACCACGCCCGGCATCTTGCGTGTGTCGGTCACGTGCTTCTGGAAGAACAGCTCGCCGCCCACGCCTTCCGGCGCGCGCACCAGCGAGACCGGGCGCCCTTCCAGGTGTGCCATCATCAACTGGCCGACCAGCGCGTAGTAACGCACCAGGTCGAGCTTGGTGGTGCCGCTGTCGGCGTCCATCACGCGCTCGCCGTGGGTGACCTTGAAGGTCGTCGGCAATCCCTCGGGCAGCGCCGGCGCCGGCGCCGCTTTGGACGGCTTGGCGCGGCTCGCCTTTTTCGGCTTGGATTCCGCGTCGGGTGCGGCCTGGTCCGCCGACTGCTTCGTTGCGCTCATGGATTCTGCCTCCTGTACATGCTTGGCCTGCTCGCGCACCACGCTGCGTGCCGGCTTGTCCTTGCGCAGCCCCTGGAATACCGGATGGCGGATCGCATCGGCGGCGGTCCATTCGGAAAAACTCACTTCGGCCACCAGTTCCGGCTTGACCCAGTGGCTCTTGCGGCCGGGTACCGCGCGCGGCGGGAAGGGGTTCTCGTCGGTGCCGATCGCTTCCAGCACTTCGCGCAGGTGGCGCAGCGAGGCGCCATTGAAGCCGCTCCCGACGTGGCCGGCGTAGCGCAGCGTGCCGCTCTCGTCGTAGTAACCCAGCAGCAGCGAGCCGATGCCGGTGCGCGAACCTTTCGGGTCGGTGTAGCCGCCGATCACGAATTCCTGGCGCATCCCGCATTTCAGCTTGATCCATTCCGGCGAGCGGCGCGTGACGTAGCGCGAATCGCGGCGCTTGCCGATCACGCCCTCCAGTCCGACCTGGCAGGCGGCGACCACCAGCTGCGCCGGGTCGTCGCCGAATTCGGCGGAAAAGCGCACCATCTCGGAGGGTTTCCTGGCCAGCGCTTCTTCGAGCAGCGGCCGGCGCTCGTCCAGCCGCACGTTGCGGATGTCATAACCCTTGAAGTAGGGCGCGTCGAAAACGAAGTAAATGATTTGCGCCTTGTTGCTGCCGTCGAAAGCCAGCTGCAGCAGGTTGAAATTCGGCTTGCCGTTCTCGTCGTGCACCACGATCTCGCCGTCGTACCAGCCGTCCGGCAGCTTCATCCGCGCGATTTCCTTCTGCAGCGGCTTGAGTTTGTCGGTCCAGTCGTTGCCGTTGCGGGTGATCAGGCGGATGTCCTTGCCCTCGATGCGGGTCAGCATGCGGTAGCCGTCGAACTTGATCTCGTAGATCCATTCCTCGGGCTGCGTGGGCGGACCGTCGACCAGGGTCGCCAGCTCGGGGCTCAGCGTCTCGGGCAGATCGGCTTTCACGGCGCCGTCGGGCAGCGCGCCCTTTTTCGATGCCGCGGTCTTCGCACTTTTGTTCGGCTTGGCGGCTTTGGCGGGCTGGGCGCCCTCTTCTTCCGCTTTCAGCCCGGCGACCTTGGCGCGCGCCGCGGCCTGTTCGCCGGGACCGGCCGGCATCGGCAAGTCCTTGACGCTGTCCGGGAACTCGTCGATCACCGAGAATTCGCTGGCCGGGCGCGCATACTCGTCGTTTTCCTTGATCAGCAGCCAGGGCTCCTGCTTGTCGCTGGCGGAATCACTGCGACGCCCCTTCATGCGCACCAATACCCAGCGTCCGCGCATCTTGTGGCCGTGGATCTCGAACTTGACCTCGCCCTTGGCGAAGCCCTGGCGCGGGTCGCCGACCGGCTCCCAGGTACCCTTGTCCCAGATGATCACCTTGCCGGCGCCGTACTGGTGCGGCGGGATCGTGCCTTCGAAGTCGGAATACGAGATCGGGTGGTCCTCGACATGGACCGCCATGCGCTTGTCGTGGGTGTCGTAGCTGGGGCCCTTGGGGACGGCCCAGCTCTTCATGGTGCCGTCGAGTTCGAGGCGGAAGTCGTAGTGCAGGCGCGTGGCCCAGTGCTTCTGGATCACGAAGGTCAGCGCGCCGGTGCTGGCTTCGCCGCCTTCTGCGGGTTCGGAGGTGATCGTGAAATCGCGTTTCGATTTGTACAGCTTGAGTGCGTCGGGCATGGCATCACCTGGTCAGGCTCATGATGACCGAGTGTACGGCGCGGGCGCGGGCGGGACTGTACGGCAGTTAACCGTCACATCGTCATCCCCGCGCAGGCGCAAATGATGCCCCCGGCATCATTTTCTCCAAGTTCTGCTCGAGCTGACGATATGCTGGCAAACTTGGATTCCCGCCTTCGCGGGAATGACGTGCATTGGCTAACGGTGCAGGAAAACGCCCTTATTTTCGCTCGCCCGCACTCGCATCGCGTGCCGCCCGGAACTCGGACGCCTTGCCCCAGTTCGGCCAGCCCTTCGATTCCGCCAGGTCGCGCCCCAGCGAGTACAGCATCTCCAGGTCGCGCTGCATGCCGTCGAAGGTCCATTCGGCCTGCCACTCGTCGGACGGCTGGTGGTAATTGTTGGCCACGTATTTCTCTTCCGCCGCCTTGCCGGCTGCGCGCCCGCCCTGGACCCAGGTCTCGCCGGAGCCGAAGGAAATCGCCGGCACGCCGCGCTTGGCGAACGGGAAGTGGTCGGAGCGGAAGAAGTGGCCGGCTTCCGGTGTCGGATCCGGGGCATAGCTCACTTTATAGGTCTTGGCCTTGGCGATCAGCTGATCCAGCAGGTCGACCTTGGCGTTGCCCGAGATCGTGAAGTCGCGCGTCTGGCCGTAGGGGCTGAGCGCGTCCATGTTGATCACGCCGACCGTCTTGGCCAGCGGGTACACCGGGTTCGAGGCGTAGTATTCGGAACCGAGCAGGCCCTTTTCTTCCGCGGTCACGGCCAGGAACACCACGCTGCGCTTCGGCGCCGGGGCGTTACCGTAGACGCGCGCCAGTTCCAGCAGCGCGGCGATGCCGGTCGCGTTGTCGACCGCGCCGTTGTAGATCTTGTCGCCCTTCGCGTCCGGCAGGCCGATGCCGAGGTGGTCCCAGTGGCCACTGTAGATCACGTACTCGCCCGGGCGCTCGCTGCCCTCGCGCAGCGCCACCACGTTCTTCGAGGTGATCACCTGGGCATCGACGCCGTACTTGCCGGACAGGGTGACGCCATTCAGCTCGACCGGCTTGAAGGCGCGGCCCTGGGCCTGCTTTTTCAGCTTGTCGAAATCGAGGCCGGCGCGCGTGAACAGCGTCCTGGCCAGGTCGCGCTGGATCCAGGCCTCCACCGGCGCGTGCGCCTGGGTCGGATCCTTGCGCACGATGTCGTACATGACGTTGGTGTTCGAATTCTTGACCGTGTTCCAGCCGTAGGAGGCCGGCGCGGTCTCGTGCACGATCAGCGTGCCGAGCGCACCGCGCTTGGCCAGTTCTTCGTACTTGTAGGTCCAGCGGCCGTAATAAGTCATGGCCTTGCCGCCGAAGTCGCCCTTGCCGGTTTCGAAGTCGGGGTCGTTGATCAGCACCACCGCCAGCTTGCCCTTCAGGTCGACGCCCTTGAAGTCGTCCCACTTGCGCTCCGGCGCGGACACGCCGTAGCCGACGAACACCAGCGGCGCATCCTTGAACTCGACGCCCTTGGCGCCGTTCATGGCGGCGCGCACGGCGATTTCCTCGCCCTGAGTCAGGTTCTGCACCCGCTTGCCGTCGCTGAAGCTGAGCGTTACCGGCCCCTTGATCTCGAAGCGGCCGAGCGGCACGTCCTGGGTCCAGCCGCGCTTGCCGTCCTTGAGGTCGCCGCCGGGTTTCAGGCCGGCCTGGATGAACTGTTCCGTAATGTAGGCAACGGTCTTGGTTTCGCCCGCGCTGTTCGGGGCGCGGCCCTCGTATTCGTCCGAGGACAGTACCTTGACGTCATGCGACAGGTGGCTGGCTTCGATGCCGACCGGCGCTGCCGCATTGACTGTGGCGGAGGCGGTGGCGGCAAAGGCAGCAAGGACCAGCAGGGCAAGCTTTGTTTTTCTCACGGCGATCTCTTCGGTAAAAAATATTTCGCCTGAGTATGGTTAAAAATATTTCTGCTGTCAAATAGTCAACGTGCATGAAAACTCCTCTATATTGAGAGGGCCTGCCCATCACTCCGACAAGAGGTTCTGTGAAATCCATCCGCCCTGCCCTCGCCTTCGCGCTTCCCTTCACCCTCGCTTTCACACTGGCCCCCGCTTTTGCCCAGGACGCGGCATCCGCCGGCGACCCGGTCGCCAGCCTGGTCGGCCAGCTCGACCTGCAGCGCTACAAGGCCACGATCAAGGAACTGACCCGCTTCGGCGACCGCCAGCAAGGCACCGAACGCAACCGCAAGGCGATCGACTGGATCGAAGCCCAGCTGAAATCCTACGGCTGCGCCACCGAGCGCATCCACTACGAATACAAGCCGCTGCCGCGGTCCCGTCCCGCACCCACCGGCGGCGGCCGCGCCGGCCCGTCCGGCCAGGGCGGCAGCACCCTGTTCGGCACGCGCGGCCCGATCGGCGTCAACACCGATCCCCAGCTGCAGCCCGACGCCCGCCTGCGCGCGCTCAACGCCGAGCAGCCGGACCCCAAGGGCGGGCCGCGCGAGGAAGTGGTGTGCACCAAGGTCGGCACCAGCCGTCCCGACGAGATGTACATCGTCGCCGCCCACATGGATGGCCTTGGCTTCGGCGAAGGCGCCAACGACGACGGTTCCGGCACGGCACTGGTGATGGAGCTGGCGCGCATCCTGAACGCGCCTGGCGTCAGTACCGAACGCACGATCCGCTTTGCGCTGTGGAACAACGAAGAGACCGGCCTGAACGGCGCGGCCGCCTACGTCGAGCAGCGCAAGGGCTTGCAGGGCATCGAATCGCCGAAGGGTTCGGGGCGCTATCCGGAACCGCGCTGGCTGGGCATGATCCAGCACGACATGATGATGTTCGACCACGGCATGCCGCTGCCGAAGCTGGACGCCGCCGGCAAGCCGGTGCTCGACGCCAAGGGCCAGCCGCTGGCGGTGCCGGCGGCGGCGCAGCGGCGCGAAGCCGACGTCAACATCGAGTTCCAGGCGACGGCGAAGCAGGCCGAGGGTGCGCAGAAGCTGGCCTGGCACTTCCGCGCCGCCAACGAAAAGTACGCGTCGCACTATCCGGCCGCGGTCGGCCAGCACATGACGAATACCGACTCGACGCCGTTCATGGATCTGGTGCCCTCGATTTCGCTGCGCGAGAACGAGCGCGGCATGCAGATCGGCGCCGGCTGGAATCCGCACTGGCACCAGCCGACCGACCTGTTCACGAACTACACGGACGAGGACTTCCTGCTCGGGCTGAATGCGGCGCAGACGACGCTGGCGGCGGTGGCGCAGCTGGCCGGTGCAAAGGTGGAGACAAGGGCGGGCGCGACGGCAAAATGATTTTCGGGCGGCCAGTTGTAAGCGTATGTAATCGTGTCAACCGGCCCTGAAGCAACGGCGTTTCTTGACCAGCAGCACGGGAATCGTCCCATTACTTCAACAATACCTGAAGGATACATCGCCATGAGCAAGATCGTCGCTACCCTGATCGCAGGCCTGTTCGCTACCTCGGCATTCGCCGCCCAGTCGACCGCCACCGCGCCGACGACGACGCAAGCCGCCAAAGCGGACGTCAAGGCCGACAAGGATGTCGCCAAGGCCGAAGCCAAGGAAGCCAAGAAGGCCGCCAAAGCCGATGCCAAGGTAGAGAAGAAAGCCGCCGAAGCCAAGGCCGACGTCGCCGCTGAAAAAGCCGACGCCGCCAAGACCAAGGCCAAAGCCCACAAGAAGGCCGAAAAGGCCAAAGCCGACGCTGCAGCCGACAAGACCGCAGCGCACGCAGACCAGAAAGCCGACATGGCAGCAAGCAAATAAGCCCAGCGGCTCAAGCCCCTCCATCTTCGAAAAGACAGGGTTCGCCCTGTCTTTTTTTCGTCCGGCCGTTTCACTTTACAATGGGGGTTCCACGTTCCGGGATCCGCCCATGCCTCAGACTGCTCATCGTATCGCTCATCGCATTGTGTTCCTCGACCGCGACAGCCTGCTCGCGAATGTCCGCCGTCCCGCCTTCGAGCACGAGTGGCAGGACCACGCCGCCACCGCGCCGCACGACGTCGTCGAGCGCCTGCGCGGCGCCACCATCGCCATCACCAACAAGGTCCCGCTGCGCGCGCCCGAGCTGGCCCAGCTGCCCGGCCTGAAGATGATCGCGGTGGCCGCCACCGGCACCGACAACGTCGACCTGGCTGCCTGCCGCGAGCGCGGCATCGTGGTGGCGAACATCCGCGATTACTCGGTGGTCTCGGTGCCGGAACACTGCTTCGCGCTGATGCTGGCGGTGCGCCGCAACCTGCGCGCCTATGCGGCCGACGTCGAAGCCGGCAAATGGGAACGCTCGACACGCTTCTGCCTGCTGGACCACCCGATCGGCGACCTGGCCGGCAGCCGCCTCGGCATCGTCGGCTACGGCGCGCTGGGCCGGCGCGTGGCGCAAATCGGGCGCGCGTTCGGGATGGAGATCGCCGTCGCCTCGCGTTCGCCGGTCACGGATGCGGATGTGATGGCGCTGTCATTGGAAGAATTGCTGGCGACCTCGGACGTGGTCAGCCTGCACCTGCCGCTGAACGAGCAGACCCGCAACATGATCGGCGCACGCGAACTGGCGTCGATGAAGAAGAGCAGCATCCTGATCAACACCGCGCGCGGCGGACTGGTCGACGAGGCGGCGCTGGCCGAGGCGCTGACGAACGGCGTGATTGCCGGCGCCGGCTTCGACGTGCTGAGCAAGGAGCCGCCGGTGCCCGAGAATCCGCTGCTCAGGCTGCGCCTGCCGAATTTCGTGCTGACGCCGCACGTGGCGTGGGCCTCGGGCGGCGCGATGCAGACGCTGGCGGATATGCTGGTCGATAATATCGAGGCCTGGGTGGCGGGGACGCCGAAGAACGTGGTGGCCTGATTCCTGGCGGGGTGTGGACGCGTGGACGGGAAACCCGTCCACGCGTTCAATCATCGTTCGCAAAAACGAATCACGTCGCTTCCGGCACCACTTCCTCGGCCCGCAGCGGCAGATCGAGCGTGAACACGGTCCCTCCCCCCACCACGCTGTCGACCCGGATCGTCCCGCCCAGCAGGGTGGTCACGATGTTGTAGGCAATATTCAACCCCAGCCCGGTCCCGCCCTGCCCCATGCGCGTGGTGAAGAAGGGGTCGAAGATGCGCGCCCGGTGCTCGGGCGGGATGCCGCGGCCGTCGTCGCGGAACACGATGCGCACGCGTTCATCGTCGATGCGCTGCGCACTCAGGATCATGCGGCCGCCGCGGCCGTCGAAGGCATGCAGCAGCGCGTTGTTGACGAAGTTGATCAGCACCTGCCCCAGCGGTCCCGGGTAGCTGTCCATGTCGATCCCGGGGTCGACCTGCACCTCGAGCGTATGGCCGGCGCGCCGCACCTGGTTCATCATCGTCGCCAGGATCTCGTGGCAGGCCCGGGCCAGGTCGAAGCGGCGGCGCTGGGTGCTGGCCTGGTCGACCGAGACCTGCCGGAAGCTGTTCACCAGGTCGGCGGCGGCATGCAGGCTGCGCACGATCAGGGCGCTCGCCTCGCGCGCGGCGGCGATCCAGCCTTCGAGGTCGGAGCGCTTCAAATCGTTGCGGCCGAAGCGCGCGGCCAGCGACTCGGTCTTGTCCTGCAGCGTGCTGGCCATCAGCAGGCTGTTGCCGATCGGCGTGTTCAATTCATGCGCCACGCCGGCGACCAGCGAGCCGAGCGAGGCCAGCTTTTCGCGGGCGGCCAGCTGGGCCTGGGTCGCCTTCAACTGGCGGTAGGCATCCTCGGCCGCCTCTTTCTGCATCTCGGCTTCCTGCTTGCGCCGCTCGGCGCTTTCCTTTTGCAGCACCAGTTCGGCGGTGCGCAGGCCGACCTGGTGCTCCAGGCGCGCGGTCTGCAGCACCAGCACGCGGATGCGCAGGCGGTACAGCGCGAACGCGCTGCCCAGCACCAGCAGCGCGCCACCCAGGCGGAACCACCAGCTCATCCAGAACGGCGTCGCGATCGTGATGCCGACGCTGGCCGGCTGTGCGCTCCACACCCCATCCTTGTTGGCGGCGCGGACCTCGAACACGTAATGTCCCGGGTCGAGGTTGGTGTAGGTGGCAAAGCGCTTGGCGGCGCCGGTCTCGGTCCAGCCGCGATCGAAACCGCGCAGGCGGTAGGCATAGCGGTTGGCCGACGGGTCGGCGTAGTGCAGCGCCGCGAATTCCAGCGTGAATACCGGGTCGCCGTAGTCGAGCGCCATCGCCGCCTGCACGGGGCGCGACTGGCTGGCCACCTGGAAATCGGTGATCGCCACCGCTGGCGGGTAGGGATTGTCGCGGATCTCGTCCGGCTGGAACGAGGTCATGCCGTTCATGCCGCCGAAGTGCAGCATGCCGTCGGGGCCGCGCGCGGCCGCGCCGATGAAGTAGGAGCCATCGATCAGGCCGTCGCGCGTGCCGTAGGTCTTGAAGCGGCCGCTGGCCGGATCGAGCCGGCTCAGGCCCGCGGTGCTGCTGACCCACAGCAGGCCACGCGCATCTTCCAGCACCGCGCCGATCGGCAGCTGCTCGCGCGTGCCGGCCACCGGGAACAGGCGGAAACGCACGGCGCCGCCGGGGCCGTGCTCGATGCGGTGCAGGCCGCCCGCGGTGCCGACCCAGACCTCGCCGCGCCGGCTCTCGAACAGGGTGTAGACACGGTTGTGGCGCAGGCTGGCCGGGTCGCGCGGATCGCTGCGGAAATGGGTAAACGTGCCGCTGGCGCGGTCGAGGCGGTCGAGGCCGTTCTCGGTGCCGACCCAGATCGCGCCGCTGCGGTCTTCGAGCACCGCATAGCCGTAGTTTTCGCCGAGGCTGCCGGGGTCGCGCGGATCGTGGCGCCATGCGCGGCGCACCTGGCCGTCGCGATCGAGCATGAACAGGCCGCCGCGGGTCACTGCCCAGAGCGCGCCCGCGCGGTCTTGCATCAGGGACTGCACGTGGCTGGCCCCGGCGCCGCTGCCCAGCGCCACCCGGGTGAAGCCGTTACCGTTGCCGGCGCCGGCCTCGCGCCAGGCCAGGCCACTCGGCCCACCGACCCACAGCCTGCCATGCGCGAGCAGCAGCACCGCCACCATGTCGTCGGGCAGGCTGCCACGGCGCCCGGGATGGTGGCGCAGCCGTTCGACCCCGCCGCCGGACGGTGCCACGTGCATCAGGCCGGCACCGCTGGTGCCCATCCACAGGCGGCCATCCGGATCCACTGCGATCGCGCGGATCTTGCGGCTGCCCGGTTCGGGCAGTTGGCCGGGCGCGAAGTCGAAGCGCCTGAAGCCGCCGCTGGCCAGGTCTGCCCGGTTGACGCCGCCGGCCAGGGTCCCGACCCACAAGGTGCCGGTGCGGTCGACCCGGACCGCGCGCACCTGGTTGTCCGACAGCGTATGGCGGTCGAGCGGGTGGTTGGCATAGCCGACGAAGCGTCCGTTCGACGGATCGCGCCATTTCAAGCCTTCCAGTTCGGTACCGACCCACAGGTTGCCGCGCCGGTCCGGATAGATCAGGTTGATGCGCAGGTCGCCGATGCCTTCGTCGGCGCCGAAGCGGTGGCGCCCGATCGCCGCCGCACCCTTGCCGTCGCCCAGGCGCCAGGCTTCGAGGCCGGCCGCGGTGCCGATCCAGAGCGTGTTGTCCGGTCCCATCGACAGGGCCATGATGCTGTTGTAGCGCGGGTCGGCGGGCTGGGCGCCGCCGCTGCGGCGCAGTCCGTCGATGTCGTAATGGACGAAGCGGCCGGCGCCGGCGGCCAGGTAGTCCAGTCCGATGCCGGTGCCGACCCACAGCCCGCCGCGTCCGTCCAGCGCCAGCGCGGCCACCCGGTCGTCGCGCAGGCTGGCGTCGTCGCGCGCATCGTGGCGATAGACCCGCACGCCGCCGCTGCCGTCGAGGTGGGCCAGACCGTCGACCGTGGCCACCCACAGGCCGGCCTTGCCGTCGCCGATGATGGCGGTGACCGCACTGTTGCGCCCGTCCCGGTCGTCGGCGCCGGACAGGTTTTGACGCACGAAGCGCTGGCGCGCCGCGTCGAAGCGCACCAGGCCGCCGCGCGTACCGAACCACAGCCGCCCGGCGCCATCTTCGTAGGAAGCGTGCACGTAATTGTCGGGCAGGCTGGCCGGATCGGCCGGGTCGCTGAGGAACACGCGGTGGCGGTAGCCGTCGAAGCGCGCCAGCCCGGCCTGGGTACCGAACCACATGAAGCCGGTGTGGTCTTGCACGATGGTCAGCACCGATTCCTGCGGCAAGCCGTCTTCCAGACCGACATGCTGGAAGTCCAGGCTGCGCGCGGCGCCGGCCCAGGCCAGAGCAGTCAGGTGGAAGGCGAGCACGGCGGCCACGAGGCGCCTGACGATACGGGGATTCGGGCGTAGCATAAATGAGGGCTGCGGAGGACCAGGCACTAATCTAGCAGAACCCTCTAAATTGTTGAGTAAAATTAAGACTTTCGCATTCCGGATGCCACTGCTATAATTCTTTTCGGGCGGCTGTAGCTCAGCTGGATAGAGTACTTGGCTACGAACCAAGGGGTCGTGGGTTCGATTCCTGCCAGCCGCACCACTTATTCATGAAGAATGGCTCAAAGAGAAATCTTTGGGCCATTTTTCTTTGGCGCGTCAGGATGAGCGCTTCGATGTGCACTTTGCCAATCCGGAAACCGCTGCTATAATGCGTGCCTCGGGCGGCTGTAGCTCAGCTGGATAGAGTACTTGGCTACGAACCAAGGGGTCGTGGGTTCGATTCCTGCCAGCCGCACCAACTTCT
>Ga0308160_10000435_pt1 | contig 82029 bp, 65 predicted proteins | sample PhyFR1_FD_201036 | JGI IMG/M metagenome (GOLD analysis project Ga0308160, IMG submission 201036) | Phyllosphere microbial communities from UC Gill Tract Community Farm, Albany, California, United States - DLSLF.R1 | ecosystem: Host-associated > Plants > Phyllosphere > Unclassified | place: USA...
GCAGGCGCGCGAACGCGGCTACCGGCTGCTGACCAAGCCGGTCAAGCCGGCCTCGCTGCGCGCCTTCCTCACCGCGTATCACGATCCGATCAAGAGCGACTAGCGCCGGTTGGCGCGATCGCGCGAGCGCGCGTTGCCGGGTCCGGCACTGCGCTGGCCGTGCGGCGAATCCGCGTATCCGCAGTGTGTGCATCGTTTGTCCGCGACCGGCACGGCGTGCGTTGCGACCCGCGATCCGGCCCGGCTATGGTGGCAGCCCTTTCCGCCTGTCCTTCGTGGACCGCCAGCGCATGACCCCACCGGACGATTCCGCGATCCCGTCGCTGCCCGCATTGCTGGCGGCATTGGAAGCCGGACAGGCGCAGGCGCTGGAGCAGGGCGCGCGCCGCTACCTGCAGCACGCGCCCGACGATGCGCTGGCCAGCAGCCTGCTGGCGATGAGCCTGCAGATGCAGGGCGATGCGGCGCAGGCGGCCGTGCTGTATCGCGCACTGGCCGAGCGCCAGCCGCAGGATGTGGCGCACTGGAACAACCTGGGCACCGCCTTGCGCGAGGCGCGCCATTTCGCCGAGGCGCGGCAGGCGTATGCGCAGGCGCTCGCGCTGACGCCGGACGACCCGATGCTGCACCACAATCTGGGCCTGCTGGCGATGGACAGCGGCGACTACGGCGCCGCCCGCGAGCATCTGCTGGATGCGCATGCGTTGGCGCCGGAATCGGCGCCACTGAGCGTCCACGCCGCGATGGCCTGCCACGAATGCGGCGATTTCCAGCGCGTGGAGGCGCTGATCGCGCACTGGCCGCAGTGGCCCGCGCTGGATCCGGAGACCGCGCTGGAACTGGCCTGGCTGCTATCGCAGGCCGGCCAGACCGACGCAGCCTGCGCGATGCTGCGCACCTGCGCCGCTGGATCGATGCCGCAACCGGAACGCGCCTGGTCGCGCCTGGTGCTGGTGCTCGAGCGCGTCAACCAGCTCGATCAGGCGCGGCGGGCAGCCGCACAGTTGCCGGCGCCGGAGCGGATCGAGAATGTGGACGCGCGCCACGATGCGATCAATGCGTTGGCGGTGCTGGCGATGCGCGACGGGCAGTGGGACGCCGCATACCGGCTGCTGCACGGTCTGCTTTCCGCCGATGCGGCCACCGACACGCGCAAGCAGAGCAATCTGTACTTCGCGATGGCCCGCGTCTGCGACCGCCTGGGCCGCCACGACGAAGCGCTGGCGGCGTGCGCGCAGGGGCATGCCGGGCAGGTCGATGGCGTCGCCTCGCTGGTGCCCGAGCTGCTCGCGGCCGACGCGGCGCCGCTGCCGGTCGCGCGGCGCCGCTGGGATCCGGCGCGCTACGCCGCCGCGCTGCCGGTGGCGGGCCCGGACCGCGATGCGTCGCCGATCTTCGTGGTCGGTTTCCCGCGCTCCGGCACCACGTTATTGGAACAGATGCTCGATGCGCATCCGCAGCTGTGCGCGATGGACGAGCGGCCGTTCCTGCAAGGCCTGGCCGAGCGCAGCGAGCGTCGCGGCCTGGCCTGGCCCGATGGCCTGGGCGAACTGGACGATGCCGCTTGCGCGGCCTTGCGCGCGGACTATTGGCAGTCGGTGCGCGGCGTGGTGCAGCTGCAGCCCGGACAACGCCTGGTCGACAAGAATCCGCTGAACCTGCTGCGCCTGCCGCTGATCCGGCGACTGTTCCCCAACGCGCACGTCATCCTGGCACTGCGCCATCCCTGCGACGTGCTGTTGAGCTGCTACATGCAGGCGTTTCGCTCCCCGGCCTTCGCGGTGCTGTGTTCCAGCGCGCAACGCCTGGCGCAGGGCTATGCCGATGCGATGGCGTTCTGGCTCTACCACGTCGACCTGCTGCAACCGCGCGCGCTGGAACTGCGCTACGAAGACCTGGTCGCCGATCCGCAGGCGCAGGTCGCACGCCTTGGCAGCTTTCTGGAGCTTGAACAACCGGAGCGGTTGCTGGAGTTCCAGCGCCATGCGCGCGCCAAGGGCTTCATCAGCACGCCCAGCTATGCGCAGGTGGTCGAGGGCATCAATCGCAAGGGCCTGGACCGCTGGCGCCCGTATCGCGACTTCTTCGAGCCGGTGCTGCCGCTGCTGCAGCCCTACCTGCAGCGCTGGGACTATCGCGTCGACTGATTCGGGTACCCGTTTTGGGGCCCGCACAGGCTTATGGCGCCTCGCCGTCCACCCGGGTGGATGCGGATGTTTTCGAACGGTGTAGCGATTGTGCCAAGCGCTGGCGCAATGCGGCACATGAAAACAACACTTTTCTTATAAAAAACTAACAAGTGCTTGACGGTCCGGTCGGCCCGCAAGTCCGAAGCATTCCAACGAAGACGTCGCGCCCAGCGCGATTCGAATCGGTTCACGTCCGCGTGCACCGCTGGCGTTCTGTTGCCCATCACATGAGGTTTTTCCCAATGTCCGCACCAAAGAACAGACTCGCCCAGGCCATTTGCCTGGGATTGGCGACGCTTCCCGCCGCTTCGCTCTACGCACAGAGCGCCGATACCGCTGCGACCCCCGCGAGCGGCGCGGTCGACCTGGACCGGGTCACCGTGACCGGCTCGCTGGTGCGGCGCGTGGACGTGGAAACGGCCAGCCCGGTCACGGTGGTCGATCGCCAGCAGATCCAGCAGAGCGGCAAGCAGACCCTCGGCGACCTGATGCAGTCGCTGCCCGGCATCGCCGGCGACGCGACCAACCCGCAGGTCAACAACGGCGGCGGCGACGGCGCCTCGACCGTGTCGCTGCGCGGCCTCGGCGACCAGCGCACGCTGATCCTGATCGACGGCCACCGAATCCTCAACAACGACATCAATTCGATCCCGACCAGCATGATCGACCATGTCGAAGTGCTGAAGGTCGGCGCCTCTGCGCTGTACGGCTCCGACGCCATCGGCGGCGTGGTCAACTTCATCCTGCGCAAGAACTTCGAAGGCGGCGAATTCGTCGCCAACTACGGCCAGGCCAGCCGCGGCGACGGCGCGCGCCAGGGCGGCACCTTCACCTTCGGCAAGACCTGGGACCGCGGCAACATCGTGGTCGGCATCGACTACAACAAGCAGAAAGAAATCTCCTCGGCCAATCGCGCGTTCTCCAAGGACGCGATGTACCTGTCCAGCGGCAGCGTCTACAAGGGCGGCTCCAGCCGTACTCCCAGCGGCTACTACAAGCTGCCGTCCAGCAGTGCGCTCAATCCTGGTTGCGCCGCCGACAGCACCGGGCAGATCGCGGTGGCGGGGACCGGCGCGTCGTCCCATTGCTATTCCTCGAGCGACGCCTACAACTACCAGGCGGAGAACCTGCTGATGACGCCGCAGCAGCGCGTCAACAGCTTCGTGCTCGGCAGCTTCAACGTGACCGACAAGGTGCAGGCCTACGTCAACGCCTACCATAACCACACGATGTCGCACTACGCGATCGCGCCGCTGCCATTCGATGCGCAGAGCGACGGCATCACCATCGCCGCCGACAATCCCAACAATCCGTACGGCGTCGAGTTCGGTCCCAACGGCTACGAGTACCGTTCGCGCTTCACCACCCTGGGCCAGCGCGAGGGCTACTACGACACCGCAACCGACCAGGATGTGCTCGGACTGAAGGGCAGCATCGGCGACACCAGCTGGGTGTGGGACGTCAACTTCAACTATGGCCACTATCAGCAGCGCAGCTGGAACCACGGCTATGTGGACTACGCCGCCCTGCAGGACGCGATCAATAGCGGCGCGGTGAACATCTTCGACCAGAACGATCCCAATACCGTGGCCTGGATGAACAGCCATGAGTCGATCCCGCGCTACCAGACCACCAACATCACCCGCCAGTGGGAAGCCAGCGCCAACGGCAGCGTCTGGGAGCTGCCTGCCGGCAGCGCGCAGCTGGCGGTCGGTGCGCTGTATCGCAAGGAAAGTCTGGACTACACCGTCTCCAGCAATTCCGTGATCAACAGCGACAATACCTGCGAGATTTCCTCTGAAGCGTGCTCCTCGCCGCTGAGCGGTTCCTTCAGCGTCAAGGAGGCCTATGCGCAGCTGTTCGTCCCGCTGCTGGCGCAGTCCTCGCCGGTCGGCGCGCTGAACGTCACCCTGAGCGATCGCTTCTCCGACTACAGCAGCGTCAGTTCGACCAACAACAGCGCCTCGTTCCAGCTGGAGTGGCGCCCGATCCACGACCTGATGGTGCGCGGCACCGTGGCGCAGGTGTTCCGTGCGCCGACCATCTACGATCTGTACCAGGGCCCGACCGCTAACTCGCCGACCTTCACCGATCCGTGCATCGACTACAGCGGCAGCGGCCACGAGAGCGCCTGCGAAGGCGTGGAGGCCGGCTGGACCGGCTCGGGCCTGTCGCAGACCAACGCGATCGTGTCCGGGGCGAGCTACGCCAACTACAACCTGAAGCCGGAGAAGGGCACCTCCTACGACTACGGCATCGTCTACAGCCCCGAGTCCGTGCCGGGCCTGTCGTTCAACGCCGATTGGTGGAAGGTCAAGCTCGACGACCTGATCCAGTCGATCTCCGCGCAGACCGTGGCCAACATCTGCTACAACGACAACAGCAGCCCGTACTGCAGCTACATCCACCGCTATGCGGCAGGCACGGTCAGCGCCGGCAACATCGATTACATCGAGACCCCGGTGGTCAACATCGGCAAGCTGGACACGCAGGGCATCGACTTCGGCGCCAACTACGCCTTGCCGGAAACCGCTTTCGGCAAGTTCACCCTGGCCCTGGACAGCACCTACCTGCAGCGCTACGACATCGACACCGGCGACTCGGTGGTGCACATGGCCGGCAAGTACAACTCGTCCTACGGCAACTATGCACGCTGGCGCGCGCGCGGCCAGATCGGTTGGAAGCTGGGCAACTGGGATGCCACCTGGACCACGCGCTGGGTCGGCAAGATCCAGGTCGGCAGCACCGACCTGTCGGAAAACATGTCCGCCGATGCGGCCGACAAGGGCGTGGTGCTGAACTACGGCAGCTACATGTACCACGCGCTGCAATTGGGCTACGACATGAGCGACGCCAACATCCGCTTCGACCTGGGCGTGGACAACCTGTTCAACAAGCAGCCGCCGGTGCTGTACCAGAACAACGTGTTGAACGCGAACACCGACGTGAGCACCTACGACACGGTCGGCCGCTACTACTGGATGCGCGCCACCTATCGGTTCTGAGGGATGCTGACCCGCGTCGCTTGCGGTAGCGAGGACGCGAGGTGGTGACACGCGGCGCGCCCAACCGGGCGCGCCGTTTTTCGTTGAGGGGACACCAATGAAAGCGAGGCATGCCGATCTCCGCCACTATGTCCGCGTCTACGACACGGCGCTGGATGCCGGCTTCTGCAGCCAGCTGGTCGCGCAGTTCGAACGTGCGTCGGCGCAGCACAGCCACAGCGGTGCCGGTGCACGCGCCGGCCTGGACGACAGCGCCTGGACCGAGCTCAACGTGACCCGGGTCGCCGATCCGGCCTTCCAGGGCTTCTTCATCGAACAGGTGCGCGCGGCGCTGGCGCGCTACAACGCCGATCTGGGCCTGTCCGCGCCGGTGCCGTGGCGCCCGCGCCTGGCCGACCTGCGGATCAAGCGCTATCGCGCCAGCGCCGGCGAGCGCTTCCAGCCGCATTTCGACGCCTGCGACGAGGAAACCGGACGCTATCTGGTGCTGCTGTGGTATCTCAACGACGTCGCCGAGGGCGGGCAGACTCGTTTCGTCGACCTGGACCTGGAGGTAGCGCCGCGCGCCGGGCGCCTGCTGATGTTCCCGCCGTACTGGTTGTACATGCACGCTGCCCTGCCGCCGCGCAGCGGCGACAAGTACATCCTCTCCACCTACCTGGAATTCACCGCCAAGCCGCCGCCGCCGCAGGGCTGAGCCGGCAGCGGCGGGGCATGCGCGGATCAGCCCGCGCCGTGCAGGTGTTCGAACAGAATGGTGCTGCCGATCGCGATCAGCAGCGCGCCGCCGACGATCTCCGCGCGCTTGCCGGCCAGGGTGCCGAGCACGCGGCCGAGCATGATGCCCAGGGTCACCATGGTCAGCGTGCACAGGCCGATGACCACCGCGACCTCGGCGATGTTCACGTCGAGGAAAGCCAGACCGACGCCGACCGCCATCGCGTCGATGCTGGTGGCCAGGCCGGTCGCGGCCAGGTTCCAGAAGCCGTGGCGCTTGGGGGCTTCGGCATCGTCCTCGGGCGCCTCGGGCTTGAGCCCGGCGACGATCATGTGCACGCCGAGCGCGCCGAGCAGGCCGAACGCGATCCAGTGGTCGAACGACACCACGTACTTGGAGGCGGCCTGGCCGAGCACCCAGCCCAGCACCGGGGTCAGCGCCTCGATGCAGCCGAAGATCAGGCCGGCGCGCAGTGCATCGCGCCACAGCGGTTTGCGCATGGCCGCGCCCTTGCCGACCGCCGCGGCGAAGGCGTCGGTGGACATGGCGATGCCGAGCAACAGAATCGAAAGAAACGACATGTGGTGGACCGCGCCGGGGCAGAAGACGAACGACGAGCGCGCGCGCCCGGCTTTCGCCACGCAAGCTCGCCGCTGGTCTCGCCTACCGAGATGGTTGCCCGCACCACGGCGCAATGGCCAAGTGTGTTGATGCGGGCTCTATCCGGACATGCCGGACAGCAGGCTACTCCCCAAGGGACGCGCAGTCTAACAGCGGCAAATGCCGGCGAATACGCTTCGAACGCACGCGAACCTGCAGCTTTTTTTCTTAGCAGCGGCTATATGTGCGGCATGCCGACGGTACTGCGGCATGGGTGCGCCGAAGGCGATTCGGCAAGCCGATCCGGTGTGCAGCAGCAATCGTCGGGTGGGCGGGCGATGGCCTGCGTTGCGCGAACAGCGGTCGCGGCTGAAGCCGCTCCTACAAGGGCGGAGGCTCGACGCCATCCCACTGTAGGAGCGGCTTCAGCCGCGACCGAAATCCTCAGGCACCGCTAAAGCCGGGGAGCACGCTGGCGAATGCCGCGACATGCAAACAACGGTCTGGTTGAAACCCCGCCTACAAGTGGAGCCGCGCGGGCATCACGCAGCGACCAGACCACGCCGCGATGAACCTTGGCGCACGCATCCGCCAGAACGCAGCGCGCTCAATCCTCTTCCAGCGGCAGCACGATGGCGTCGCTGTCGATGGCCAGTTTGCCGGCCATCAGCACCGCCTGGGTGCGGTTGGTGACGCCGAGCTTGCGCAGGATCGCGGTGACGTGCGCCTTGATGGTGGCTTCGGACACGCCCAGGTCGTAGGCGATCTGCTTGTTGAGGCGGCCGGCGCCGAGCATCTGCAGCACGCGGAACTGCTGCGGGGTCAGTTCGCGCAGGCGCTGCCCGACCTCGCGTTCGGCGCGGTCGGTGGGTGGTAGGTTGTGCGCTTCCGGTGGCGCCCAGCGTTCGCCGTCCAGCACCGTGCTCAGGGCCAGGCCGATGGTGTCCGAGTCGGCCGACTTGGGAATGAAGCCGAACGCGCCGTGGTCCAGCGCGCGGCGCATCACCGTCGGTTCCTCGCGTGCGGACACCACCACCACCGGCAACTGCGGATGCAGCGCGCGCATGTGCACCAGCGCGCTGAACCCCTGCGCGCCGGGCATGTTGAGATCCATCAGCAACAGGTCGGCGTCGGCGTGATGGTCGGCCAGCGCGTACAGCGCCTCGACGCTGTCGGCCTCGTACAGCTGCACCCCCGGCATCACCCGCTGCACCGCCCCGCGCAGCGCCTCGCGGAACAGGGGGTGGTCGTCGGCGATCAGCAGGGTGGGCATGGGGCGGGGATTCGGGAGTCGGGATTGGGGATTCGTGGAGCAACAGCAACAGCGGTGCGTGACGTCGTCAGGAGATTGGACACGGGCAGGGGACCGCTTTGGCGAATCCCCAATCCCGACTCCCGAATCCCGGCTCTCAGCGCGTCAGCCGTTCATTAACCAACGAATCGACCACCGACGGATCGGCCAGGGTCGAGGTGTCGCCGAGCTGGTCGGGCGCGTTCTCGGCGATCTTGCGCAGGATGCGGCGCATGATCTTGCCAGAGCGGGTCTTCGGCAGGCCCGGCGCCCACTGCAGATGGTCGGGCGCGGCGATCGGGCCGATCTCCTTGCGCACCCAGGCCACCAGTTCCTTGTGCAGGGCTTCGCTCGGCTGCTCGTCCGCCACCAGGGTCACGTAGGCGTAGATGCCCTGGCCCTTGATGTCGTGCGGGAAGCCGACCACCGCGGCCTCGGCCACCTTCGGGTGCGAGACCAGCGCGCTCTCCACCTCGGCGGTGCCGATGCGGTGGCCGGAGACGTTGATGACGTCGTCCACGCGGCCGGTGATCCAGTAGTAGCCGTCTTCGTCGCGGCGGCAGCCGTCGCCGGTGAAGTAGCTGCCCGGGTAGGTGCGGAAGTAGGTGTCGATGAAGCGCTGGTGGTCGCCGTAGACGGTGCGCATCTGCCCCGGCCACGAGTCGCGCAGCACCAGGTTGCCTTCGGTGGCGCCTTCCAGGAGTTCGCCGTCGGCGTTGACCAGGGCCGGCTGCACGCCGAAGAACGGCAGCGTCGCCGAGCCGGGCTTGAGGTCGATCGCGCCGGCCAGCGGGGTGATCAGGATGCCGCCGGTCTCGGTCTGCCACCAGGTGTCCACGATCGGGCAGCGGCCGTCGCCGACCACGTCGAAGTACCAGCGCCAGGCTTCGGGATTGATCGGCTCGCCGACGCTGCCGAGCAGGCGCAAGGACGCGCGCGAGGTGCGCTTGACCGGTGCCTCGCCCTCGCGCATCAGCGCGCGGATCGCGGTCGGCGCGGTGTAGAAGATCGTGACCTTGTGCTTGTCGATGACCTCCCAGAAGCGCGACACGTTCGGGTAGTTGGGCACGCCTTCGAACATCAGCGCGGTGGCGCCGTTGGCCAGCGGGCCGTAGACGATGTAGCTGTGGCCGGTGACCCAGCCGACGTCGGCGGTGCACCAGTAGATGTCGTCCTCGCGCAGGTCGAACACGGTCTCGTGGGTGTAGGCCGCGTACAGCAGGTAGCCGGCGGTGGTGTGCAGCACGCCCTTGGGCTTGCCGGTGGAACCGGAGGTGTAGAGGATGAACAGTGGATCCTCGGCGTTCATGCGCTCGGGTTCGCACTCGGCCGGCTGGCTGTCGACCACGTCGTGGAACCAGCGGTCGCGCGGGGCCTGCATGTCCACCGCGCCGCCGGTGTGGCGCACCACCAGCACGGTTTCCACGGTGGTGGTGCCGGGCAGCTTCAGCGCCGCATCGACGTTGGCCTTGAGCGGGATCTTCTTGCCGCCGCGCAGGCCTTCGTCGGCGGTGATGATCAGCTTGCTGCCGCAGTCGATCACCCGGTCGGCGATCGAGTTGGGCGCGAAACCGCCGAACACCACCGAGTGGATCGCACCAATGCGCGCGCAGGCCAGCATCGCCACCGCCGCGTCGGGAATCATCGGCAGGTAGATGGTGACGCGGTCGCCCTTCTTGACGCCGAGCGCGCGCAGCGCATTGCCCAGGCGGCAGACGCGTTCGTACAGCTCGCGGTAGCTGACGCTGTAGGACGGCGCGTCCGCGCTGTCCGGCTCGAACAGCAGCGCGGTCTTGTCGCCGCGGGTGGCCAGCTGCCGGTCCAGGCAGTTGACGCTGGCGTTGAGCTCGCCGTCGTCGAACCAGCGGATATGGAAATCGTCCAGGGCGAAGTTCACGTCCTTGATCCGGGTCGGCTTCTTGAACCAGTCCAGGCGCTCGGCGGCCTGGCCCCAGAACGCCTCCGGCTGTTCCACCGATTGCCGGTACAGGGTCTGGTACTGGGTCTTGTCGACCCGTGCCCGGGCGGCGAACTGCGGATCGACGGGGTAGATATCGGCCATGGTGCCCTCTGCAATGAACGGGGCGCCGCATGCGGCGGCGCGTCATGGCGCAGTTTGCCGCATTCACTGTTAAGCGCGCACGCGCCGGGCTTTAGACGATGGTCGTAAACCCCGCCCCGTTCGACTAATGGCCAATAGGCGCGGCCGGCCGCGGCGCGCACTGTGCACCCAGCCGTGCCTGCGCGCGGCGGACATCCATTATTCGGGAGGGAGTAATGAGCAACCGCATCGCATCCTTGGCACGGCGCCCGTTGGCCGCCGCGCTGTTCGTCGCACTGATCGCCCCGGGCGCGGCCTTCGCCCAGAGCGGCAAGACCCCGTCGGCGCGCGAACAGGCGCTGGAAGCCCGCGTGGCCGAGCTGGAGCGCCAGGTCCAGCTGCTGCTGTCCTCGCAGCAACAGCAGCAGGGCCAGATCGCGCAGGCCCAGAGCGAGGTCGCCGCCGTGAAGTCGAGCCAGGCCGCGCAACCGGCGCTGCCGGCCGGCAAGGCGCCGATCCAGGTGACCACGATCACCCCCGGCGCCGCGCCCGGCACCACGTTCAAGGTCGGCGGCTTCATCAAGGCCGATTTCATGGCCACCCGCACCGGCGACGGCCAGCTCGCCGACGACGCCACCGGTCGCGCGCTGTACCTGCCCGGGCAGACCCCGGTCGGCGGCGGCAAGTCCGGTACCGACTACAACGCGCACGCCAAGTTCTCGCGGATCAACTTCGGCGTGGACAGCGTCACCGACGCCGGCAACAAGGCCGGCGCGCTGGTGGAACTGGATTTCTTCGGCAATTCGCTGGGCACCCAGACCGCCACCAATACCTATGGCGCCACCCTGCGCCACGCCTACATGTACTGGAACCACTGGCTGGCCGGCCAGACCTGGTCCAACTTCATGGACCCGGCGGCGCTGCCGGAAGCGGCCGACTTCATCGGCCCCACCGACGGCGTGATCTTCGTGCGCCAGGCGCAGGTGCGCTACACCAACGGCGGCTTCAGCGTCGCCCTGGAGAACCCGGAAACCACCCTCTACAACCGCAGCGCGAGCGGCGTGATCACCAGCGCCAGCTCCGATCGCGGCGCGCTGCCGGACCTGACCGTGCGCTACGGCTGGAAGGGCGACTGGGGCAGCTTCGGCATCGGCGGCCTGCTCGGCCAGCAGAAGGTGGACAACCGCGCCACCGGCGCCGACGCCAGCAAGGTCTCCGGCGGCCTGACCCTGGGCGGCAAGTGGGTGGCGGGGGACAGCGACAGCCTGTTCTACCAGCTCAGCGGTGGCGAAGGCATCGGCCGCTACGTCGGCCTGGGCATCGCCCAGAACGCGGTCTACGACGCGGCCGACCGCGACCTGGACACGGTCGGCGTGGTCGCCGGCTACATCGGCTGGCGCCATGCGTTCTCGCCGAAGCTGCGCACCAACCTGATCTACGCGCGCAGCGACTACGACAACGACACCTCACTGACCGGGCTGGGCGTGACCAAGAGCGTGCAGAGCATCCGCGGCAACATCTTCTATACGCCGATGCCCAAGGTCGATGTCGGCGCCGAACTGATGTACGGCAAGCGCGAGATCGAAAGCGGCGCCAAGGGCGACATCACCCGCCTGCAGTTCACCACCAAGTACAGCTTCTGAGGCTGCGGCCGCGCGGCGCCCGGGAGGGCGCGCCGCGCGGCCGCGGACTCGCCCCGCACCCGCGACGGATCGCGCCACCCGATCCACTTGACCGCCACCGCCACACCACCCGCTTCGGAGGGGAAGCTTCCTATGTCCAGCACCGCCATCAACCCGTCGGGTCAGCCACTGACCAAGGGCCACAAGAAGGTCATCTTCGCCTCCAGCCTGGGCACGGTCTTCGAGTGGTACGACTTCTATCTGTACGGCTCGCTCGCCGCGATCATCGCCAAGCAGTTCTTCAGCGGGGTCAACGAGACCACCGGCATGATCTTCGCGCTGCTGGCCTTCGCCGCCGGCTTCTTCGTGCGCCCGTTCGGCGCCGCGTTCTTCGGCAGCCTGGGCGACCGCATCGGCCGCAAGTACACGTTCCTGGTCACCATCCTGATCATGGGCATCTCCACCTTCCTGGTCGGCGTGCTGCCCAACTACGCCAGCATCGGCGTGGCCGCGCCGGTGATCCTGATCGTGCTGCGCCTGGCCCAGGGCCTGGCGATGGGCGGCGAATACGGCGGTGCGGCGACCTACGTCGCCGAGCACGCGCCGCCGGGCAAGCGCGGCCTGTACACCAGCTTCATCCAGACCACCGCCACGCTGGGCCTGTTCCTGTCGTTGCTGGTGATCCTGGTGTGCCGCCTGACCCTGGGCACCGAGGCGTTCGAGGCCTGGGGCTGGCGCATCCCGTTCCTGGGTTCGATCATCCTGCTCGGCGTGTCGGTGTGGATCCGCCTGCAGCTGAGCGAATCGCCGCTGTTCCAGCAGATGAAGGCCGAGGGCAAGGGCTCCAAGCAGCCGTTCCGCGACAGCCTCAAGGACGGCAACTTCAAGCTGATGATGATCGTGCTGCTCGGCGCCACCGCCGGCCAGGCGGTGGTCTGGTACGGCGGCCAGTTCTACGCGCTGTTCTTCCTGCAGAGCACGCTCAAGGTCGATCCCACGGTGTCCTACCTGCTGATCGCCGCGGCGCTGGCCCTGGCCACCCCGTTCTTCCTGTTCTTCGGCTGGCTGTCGGACAAGATCGGTCGCAAGAAGATCATCCTGTTCGGCTGCCTGCTGGCGGCGGTGACCTACATGCCGCTGTTCAAGGGCATCACCCACTTCGCCAACCCGGCGGTGGAAGAGGCGCGCAGCAAGTCGCCGGCGCAGGTGCTGGCCGATCCGGCCACCTGCAGCTTCCAGTTCGATCCGGTGGGCGTGCGCAAGTTCACCAGTTCCTGCGACGTGGCCACCGCCGCGCTGACCAAGGCGGGCGTGCCGTACGCAGTGCAGCCGGCCGCGCCGGGTTCGCTGGCGCAGGTGCGCATCGGCGGCAGCCAGGTCGCTTCCTACGAGGCCGCCGGGCTGAGCAAGGCCGACGCCAAGCCCAAGGCCGATGCCTTCGGCAAGGAGCTCAAGGGCGCGCTGACCGCGGCCGGCTATCCTGAGAAGGCCGATACCGCACGTATCAACATCCCGATGACGATCCTGCTGCTGTGGGTGCTGGTGCTGTACGTGACCATGGTCTACGGCCCGATCGCCGCGTTCCTGGTCGAGCTGTTCCCGACCCGCATCCGCTACACCTCGATGTCGCTGCCGTACCACATCGGCAACGGCTGGTTCGGCGGCTTCCTGCCGGCGATCTCCTTCGCCCTGGTGGCCGGCACCGGCAACATCTACTACGGCCTGTGGTATCCGATCGGCATCGCGCTGATGACCCTGGTGCTGGGCACGCTGTTCCTGCGCGAAACCCGCAACGTGGACATCACCAAGTAAGCGCACTTGTCCTTGCGCCGGATGCGTCCGGCACTGCGACGCCGGCCTCGTGCCGGCGTCGTCGTTTGCGCGGTCCGCCGGCGGCGCTGGAATCGACGGCGGCGGCATGCGCTTACCATGCGCGCTGGACACACACGCAGATCGCCGCATGCGCTACCGCTGGATCCTGTTCGACGCCGACGACACGCTGTTCCGCTTCGATGCCTACGCCGGCTTGCAGCGCATGTTCGCCGGTTACGGCGTAGCCTTCGCCGAGCAGGATTTCGCCGACTACACCGCGCTCAACCGGCCGTTGTGGGTGGAGTACCAGAACGGCGCGATCACCGCGCTGCAGCTGCAGCAGCGCCGCTTCGCGGGGTGGGCGCAACGCCTGCAGACCGCGCCGGAGACCTTGAACGCGGCGTTCCTGGCGGCGATGGCCGAACTGTGCGCGCCGCTGGACGGCGCGGTGGCGCTGCTCGACGCGCTGCGCGGGCGCGCGCGGCTGGGCCTGGTCACCAACGGCTTCACCGCGCTGCAGCAGGCGCGGCTGCTGCGCACCGGCCTGCGCGACCGCTTCGAGGTCGTGGCCATTTCCGAACAGATCGGCGTGGCCAAGCCGCACCCGGGCATCTTCGCGCACGCGCTGGCGCAGCTGGGCGATCCGCCGCGCGCGCAGGTGCTGATGGTCGGCGACAACCCGCATGCCGACATCGCCGGCGGCCTGGCCGCGGGGCTGCACACCTGCTGGGTCAACGCGCACGGCCTGCCGGCGCCGGAGGGCATCGTGCCGCATTACGAAGTGGCGACGCTGGCGCAGTTGCAGGCGTTGTTACTGGAAGAGACGGCGTAGCCACGCGGCGACCTGGAGGCTATCGCGTCGGGGCTGAAGCCCCTCCCACAAAGGGTGGCGTTGCCGATCGGCAGTCGGTGGGAGCCGTGCCAGCAGGTGACTTGGCCATTCGCCGCGACCATCACGGCATGTGGAGCGATGGCCGCGACTGGTGAGATCGCGGCAGTGTGCGGTGATCTTGCTGCCGTCGTGTCTCGTTTGCGGCCCATCCCACAAGAGGAAGGCGCGCCGATCGACCCCTTGTGGGAGAGACTTCAGTCGCGACGCGGCACACCCTCAAGCGCCTGCCAAGCACGCTCCGGCATCGCCGCCACCATGGCCGGTCGACGCCACACTCTGTGCTGCACCGCCCGCATCGCGCCATACACCGGCATCGTATAGTGCGCCCATGCCCATTTCCGACCCCGCTTCCCACAGCGCCGACACGCCGCTTGCCGACCTGCCGGCCACCCTGCAGCGGCTGCGCACCGCCTGGCAGTCAGCCAAGCCCGACCAGGCGCAGCGCCGCGACGACCTGCAACGTCTGCGCGCGGCACTGAAGCGGCGCCTGCCGGAAATGGCGGACGCCATCGCCGCCGATTTCGGCCATCGCTCGCGCCACGAATCGCTGCTCGCCGACGGCATGACCGTGCTCGGCGAAATCGATCACCTGCTGCGCCACCTCAAGCGCTGGATGCGGCCGCAGCGCGTGGGTGCCGGCTGGCGGCTGTGGCCGGCGCGCGCCGAAGTGCGGCCGGTGCCGGTCGGCGTGGTCGGGGTGATCGCGCCGTGGAACTATCCGGTCAACCTGGCGCTGATCCCGCTGGCCACCGCGATCGCCGCCGGCAACCACGTCTACCTGAAACCGTCCGAGCACACCCCGCGCACCGCGCAGTTCCTGCAGTCGCTGATGGCCGAGGTATTCCCGCCGCAACGGGTGGCGGTGGCGCTGGGCGCGGCCGAGGTGGCCGGCGCCTTCGCCGCGCTGCCGCTGGACCATCTGGTGTTCACCGGCTCCACCGCGGTCGGGCGCAAGGTGATGGCCGCGGCGGCGCCGAATCTGACCCCGCTGACCCTGGAGCTGGGCGGCAAGTCGCCGGCCATCGTGTGCGCCGACTACCCGCTCGAGCAGGCCGCCGCGCGCCTGGCCACCGGCAAGTGGTTCAACGCCGGGCAGACCTGCATCGCGCCGGACTACGTGCTGATCGACGCCGGCCGCAGCGCGGCGCTGGTGCAGGCGCTGCGCGCGCAGGTGCTGGCGCGCTACGGCGACTTCGCGCGGGCCGACGACTACACCCGCATCGTCAACGCGGGCCAGTACCGGCGCCTGCGCGGCTATCTGGACGACGCGCGCGCGCGCGGGCTGGAAGTCGTCGAACTGGCCAGTGTCGAGCCCGAGCGCGCAGAGCGCGAACGCCTGATCGTGCCGACCGTGGTGCTGCAGCCCGGCGACGACGCGTTGCTGATGCAGGAGGAGATCTTCGGCCCGATCCTGCCGCTGCGCAGTTACCGCACGCTGGACGAGGCGATCGCGATGGTCAACGGCCGCGACCGGCCGCTGGCGCTGTATCCCTTCAGCCACGACCGCGCGCAGGTGGAGGCGATCCTGCACGCCACCGTCGCCGGCGGCGTCACCGTCAACGACAGCCTGCTGCACTTCGCCGCCAACGCGCTGCCGTTCGGCGGCGTCGGCCCCAGCGGCATGGGCGCCTACCACGGCCGCGCCGGCTTCGACGCCTTCAGCAAGGCGCTGCCGATTTTGTGGCAGTCGCGCTGGGCCGCCAGCGATCGGCTCAAGCCGCCGTACACGAAGATCGCGCGGCTGATCGATCTGCTGCTGCGCTGATCACGCAGGCCTGGACGCCTGCGACGTCCTCGGCTGCTTCGACCCGAGACGCACACCGAGACGCGCGACCCGCGGCGCGGACGCGTGCGCGACGCCGTCCTCCGCAGACAACGGCGGCGGCAGCGCCACACGCGCAGCGGGTTGCCGCGCCGTCGTCGCGCGCCGGCAATAATTAATTCATAGTTAGTAATTAGATTCTGTCCCGATGCCACCGCCGATCACGGTTGGCTTCGGCCTCCGCGCGGCCTGTTGCCGTGCTCGGAGCGCGCAGCAAGCGAGCCCGCCGCAGCGTCGACCTGCAGGCGCTCGTCCACCCCTTGCGCCACTTTCCAACTGGGACAGAGCCAATGAAAACCAACCTCGCGCAACATCCGCTGGCCCGCGCCTGCCGCGTGCTGGCGACCCTGGCCACTCTGGCCGTCGTGCCGCAACTGGCCATGGCTTCCTGCGGCGACAGCACCGCCACCAAGATGAACCGCATCATGTTCAAGGACAGCGGCGGCAATACCGTGGTGCTGGCGCATCGCGGTCTGTGGGGCAAGTATTCGGGCATCGGCGACATGCCGGAGAATTCGCGCGGCTCGCTGCAGACGGCCAACGACCAATGCATGGACGGCGTCGAACTGGACATCAAGATGACCAGCGATGGCGTGCCGGTGGTCATGCACGACTACAACCTGGGCCGCACCACCGACGTGTGGACCGCGTTCCGCGGCGGCACCAAGTACGACCCGATCAACAACACCGGCACCAACCCGGCGGTGAACACGGTGCCGTGGTCCACGGTGTCAAAACTGTTCCTGCTCACGCCCGACCGCCGCAGCACCAGCGGCTACCGCGTGCCGCGCGTGGACGAATTGTTCGACTTCTACAAGGAGGAGAACATGAAGATGCCGATCGTGTTCGACATCAAGGACGCCGCGTCGGTGCGCGCGGTGAACCGCGCCGCTGCGGCCGCATTCTCCGCCGCCGAAGCCAGCTACGTCGCGGCCAAGGTCAACGTGACCCTGTATCCGACGCGCGCCGCCTACCGTGCCGACGGCGACGGCATGATCGGCATTCCGGTATTCACCACCAACATGCTGACCAAGGTCGACTTGGCCAATTCGACCCTGGCCTGGATGACCGATCGCAAGCCGATGGAAGTCAACGTCAAGCAAATGCACGGACTGCTGCAGACGCATGCCGATGTGGTGCGCGAGAACGGCATCCGTCTCGGCGTGTTCCAGGCCATTCCCGACGGCCCGGGCGACGGCCAGTTCTACAAAAATACCGGCGCATGCTGCTACCGCCTGTCGGACCTGTACTTCTCCTATTCCGGCGGCCGCGACACCGCGGACAACCGTGGCGACCTCGACTACATCGTCCACCAGCAGGCTTTCGACCTGATCACCACCGACGACCCGAAGGGCGCGATAGCCTACCTGCGCGCGCTCGGCAGGCACGACTGACCACTGCGCTTGACCGGCCGGCCCGCATGGGCCGGCCGTTTACCGAGACGGCGCCGCCATGCCGTCCGCTATGCCAATTTTCCAGGAGTCGAACATGTCCCTCTCCATTGCCAGGCGCCGCGCCGCCATCGTCTGCCTGCTTGCGTCCTGCCACATCGCCGCCGCGTCCGCCGCCGATGCCGTCAGCACCGCGCCTGTCGGCGCCGATCCGGTGGTGCTGCGCGTCGGCACCGCGCGCTTTACCGCCAGCGAATACCGTGCGTTGGCCAGCAGCGACGCGTTGAGCGCCCGCGGCCTCGACCAGCCCGACGCGGTCCGCCAGTTCGCCGATCGCGTGATCCTGCTCGAGCAGGCCAAGCAACACCACCTGGAGCGCGATCCGGAGGTGGCCGCACGCCTGCGCCGGGCGGCCGACGCGACCCTGGTCGAAGCGGCCACGGCCGACCTGGCCAGCCGCGCGCAGATCGACGAGGCGCAAGTGCAACGGCAGTTCCAGGCCCATCCCGGCGACTACGACGAATACCACCTCAGCCATCTCTTCGTGGCGCTGCATCCGCAATCCGATGCGCGCCGCGGCCACGACCTGTCCGAGGCGCAGGCGCTGCAGCGCGCCGAAGCGCTCAAGCGGCAGCTCGATGCGGGCGCCAATTTCGCCACGTTGGCGATGCGCGAGTCCGACGACGGCGCCACCGCCACGGAGGGCGGACAGCTTTCCGCCACGTTCGGGCGCTACCTGGCCGACCCGTTCGTCGCCCCGGTACAGCAGCTGGCGGTGAACCAGGTGTCCGCGCCGGTGCGCGGCCCCGACGGCTATCACCTGATCCGCCTGGATGCCAAGACCCCAGCGCGTTTCGATGCGGTGCGCGGGCAGATCGAAGTGCAATTGCGCGAGCAGGCGGCGGCGCAGGCGCTAGAGCAGTTGCGCCAGGCCCATCCGCTGAGCTTCGACCGTGCGGCGTATGCCGCCACTCCCCGCTGAGCCGGCATGGACACGCGCGCACGCACGCGTCCATCGACCGCCACGTTGCGTGGCCGTGTGCTTGTTGCCGTCGCGGCGGTGTCGTGCGCGGCACTGGCCATCGCGCTGCTGCGGGCGCAGGCGCCGGCCGCAAGCGCCAGCGCCGCGCGGCCGCGCACGCATGCCGCGATGACGCGAGCGCGGCCGCAGCCGCCGCCCGCCGCCGTCGCGGCAACGGCCACGCCGCCTTCGGCCTGGACCGCGGGCGTGGACGCGCAGCGCATGTACGCCATCGCCATGCAGTACGACGCGTGCCGGCAGCGCGCGCAGGCGCCGCCGCCCAGCGCTGTGCTGCCGCCGGGGATCGACGAGAGGAGCGCCGCGGCGGCCGCGGCGCAGCGCGATACCGAGCGCCAGCGCCGCGACGCCTGTGCCGGCATCGGTCGCGCGCAGTACGCGCAGATCGACACGATCCTGCGCAGCGCGGCCGCGCAAGGCGATGCGGATGCGCAGCGCACCTTGCTGGAACAGCGCGTGCGTGGCGTGCTCGAGCGCGCCAGCGCCGGCGTTCGTCCCGGCGAGCGGATTGTGCTGTCGGCGGCCGACGAGCGCGAAGCCGAAGCCGTCGTCGCCGATCTGGAAACGCTGGCGCTGCACGGCGACCGGGCATCGATCGAAGTGCTGGCGCAGTTGCTGGAGGCGCCGACCCTGGCCATCGCCGATCCGGCCTATGCGGCGGCCTGGCGCCTGGCGGCGCGGCAGGCGCCGGGGGCGCCGTTCCCGGCGCCGGAGCGGCTGGCCGGCCGCGAGGAGTTGTTCGAGTGGCTCGATCCCGCGCAGCAGCAACAAGCCCTGGCCCTGGCGCCGGCGCTGTACGCGCAGTGCTGCGCCCGCCGCTGAGCGGATCCGGGCGCGGCAGGATTGGCCGTCGCGGCGGGCAACGGTCAAAATACCCGTTGCCCGCCCCGTTACGGATTTCCCCTTGAAGATCGCCTCCTGGAATGTCAACTCGCTCAACGTGCGCCTGCCGCACCTGCAACAGTGGTTGGAGGCGTTCGCGCCGGACGTGGTCGGCATCCAGGAAACCAAGCTGGAAGACCACAAGTTCCCGGACGCGGCGCTGGCCGCGGCCGGCTACCGCAGCGTGTTCGCCGGGCAGAAGACCTACAACGGCGTGGCGATCCTGTCGCGTACGCCGCTAAGCGACGTGCAGATCGGCGTGCCCGGACTGGACGACGTGCAGCAGCGGGTCATCGCCGCCACCGCCGGCGAGCTGCGCATCGTCAACCTGTACGTGGTCAACGGCCAGGACGTGGGCACCGACAAGTACGCCTACAAGCTGCGCTGGCTCGCCGCGGTGCACGACTGGCTCGCCGCCGAACTGCAGCGTTATCCGCGCATGGTGGTGCTGGGCGACTTCAACATCGCCCCGGACGCGCGCGACGTGCACGATCCGCTGGTGTGGAGCGACAACCACATCCTCACCTCCACCGCCGAGCGCGGCGCACTGCACAAGCTGCAGGCGCTGGGCCTGCACGACGGCTTCCGCCTGCATCACGAAGACGGCGGCATCTTCAGTTGGTGGGACTACCGCCAAGCCGGCTTCCGCCGCGACCTCGGCCTGCGCATCGACCTGACCCTGGTCTCCGACGCGCTGAAGGCGCACACGCGCGCGGCCGGCATCGACCGCGAACCGCGAACCTGGGACCGCCCCAGCGACCATACGCCGGCCTGGATCGAACTGGACGTCGAAGGACCCAGCGCATGAGCGAACGGCATCCGCGCCGCTGCATCGACAAGGTCGGCGACACCGCCATCGCGCCGCTGCACCGGCTCAGCTGCCACTGCGGCGCGGTGCAGATCGACCTGGAACTGCCGCACGGCATCGTCGATCCGCGCCGCTGCAACTGTTCGCTGTGCCGCCGCCGCGGCGCGATCGTCGCCTCGGTGCCGCTGGCCGCACTGCACGTGCGCGAGGGGACCGACGCGCTGCGCCTGTACCGCTTCAACACTCATACCGCGCAACATTATTTCTGCGGCGTGTGCGGGATCTATACGCATCACCAGCGCCGTTCCGATCCCGGCGAATACGGCTACAACGTCGGCTGCCTGGAAGGCGTGGATCCGTATGCGCTGGCCATCGCCGTGCCGGTCAGCGACGGCGTGCATCATCCTGCCGACCGTGTCGCCCCGTGAGCGGCGCCGCAAACGCAAACGCCCGGCGAACCGGGCGTTTGCACACACCTGCGGGGGCGTTGGCGCTTAGCGCGCGCGGCCGCGGGTGAACAGGTTGACGATGGCCAGCAGGATCACCGCGCCGATCAACGAGTACAGGAACGTCCACAGCGTGATCGCCTGGTTGATGCCGCCGCCGAACAACCAGCCGGCGATCAACGCGCCGACGATGCCGACGACGATATTCAGGATGATGCCCTGCTGTGCGTCACGGCGCATGATGATGCTGGCCAGCCAGCCCACGATGCCGCCGACGATCAACCAGATGATGATGCCCATGGGTAAGACTCCTCGGTTCTGCCCGCACCGGGAGCGGTGTGGCGTGCGCCATTTAAGGAGCGCTGCCGTGAAGCGCCCGTGTACCCGGGCAGGCCTGTCGCAGTGGCCATTGTGCTTTGTGGACGCAGCGTGAGCGGTCCCGCCGACGCACCGTTGCGCCCGGATCCTCCGGATTGGCGGTTCGGCCCGGTGGCGCTGTGGCTGCGCACGCATCCGCCGCGCACGCCGGGCGAGGCGCAGGCGCGGCGCCTGTTGTCCGCCGAACTGGCCACGCCGGAGGCGCAACTGCCGCTGCGCCGCGACGAACGCGGCCGCCCGTGGCTGCACGCGCCGTTGGCGCATGTCGGCGCCGGCTGGAGCCACAGCGGCGACTATCTGTTGGTGGCGATCGGCGCGCACACGCGGCTGGGTGTGGACATCGAACACCAGCGCGCGCGGCCGCGTTTGCTGGAGCTGGCGCAGCGCTTCTTCCATCCCGACGAGGTCGCGACGCTGCAGGCGCTGCCCGAACCGGCGCGCGAGGCGTTGTTCTTCCGCCTGTGGTGCGCCAAGGAAGCGTTGCTGAAGGCGCACGGGCACGGGCTGTCGTTCGGGCTGCACCGGCTGCGCTTCGCCGAAGATGCCGACGGCGTGCTGCAACTGGCCTGGTGCGACCCGGCGCTGGGCGTGGCCGCGTGCTGGCACGTGCATGAGTGGGTGCCGGCGCCGGGCTATCGCGCTGCGCTGGCGTGGTATCCGCTGGAGCCGGCGTAGCGCCGCCCGGCCCCTGTAGGAGCGGCTTCAGCCGCGACATGGCCTTGCCGGAGAGTGCCTGTCGCGGCTGAAGCCGCTCTACAACGAAGCGGCAGCGCACCGCTTGCATCCGCCGCCGCGGCTCACGCCTCAACCGCGCCGGCGCGGCCGTTGGAGGTCACCGGCCGATGGGGCTTCCTGGAGATCCGACATGCCGCTGCACCACGACCGCAATGAACCGCCGCGCATGATCGGCCGCGATGATGTCGGCGACATGGCGGTGACGGTGGCGGCAGCTGCGATAATCGTGCGATGAACGACGCCTCCCTTCCCGACTCCGTCCGCGCCGCGCTCGACCAGGGCCTGCGCGCGCAAGGCCTGGACGCCGCCGCGCTGGCGCCGCCGCTGCTGGCCTACCTGGCGCTGCTGGCGCGCTGGAACCGCACCTACAACCTCACCGCGGTCCGCGACCCGCACGAAATGGTGACCCGCCACCTGCTCGATTCGCTGGCGATGCAGCCGTTCGTGGAAGCGGGCACGCTGGCCGACCTGGGCACCGGCCCGGGGCTGCCCGGCATCCCGCTGGCGATCGCGCGGCCGCAGCTGCGGGTGACCCTGGTCGAGAGCAACGGCAAGAAGGCGCGGTTCCTGCGCGAGGCGGTGCGCCAGCTGCGCCTGGACAACGCGCGCGTGGCCGAATCGCGCGCCGAGGCCGTGAACGAACCCGGCGCCTACGATTTCCTGACCGCGCGCGCGCTGGACACGCTGGCCGGCATCGTCGCCGTCGGCGGCCACCTGCTGCGCCCGGGCGGGCGGCTGCTGGCAATGAAGGGCGTGCGCCCGGACGAAGAGATCGCCGCGCTGCCGCCGGGCTGGGTGGCGCAGGCGGTGCACCGGCTGCAGGTGCCGGGGCTGGGCGCGGACCGCCACCTGGTGGTGGTCGAGCGCGGCTGAGCCGCCGGGCGGGGCCGGCGCGCCGACGCCGATTTCCGCCCCGGGGGGGTGTGACCGCATAATGCCGGGTCCCACCCATCGCCGACGAGGCTCCCGCATGGCCCGCATCATCGCCATCGCCAACCAGAAAGGCGGCGTCGGCAAGACCACCACGGCGGTCAACCTGGCGGCGGCGCTCGCGCGCCAGCCGCAGCGCGTGCTGCTGGTGGACCTGGATTCGCAGGGCAACGCGACGATGGGCAGCGGCATCGACAAGCGCGAGCTGGCCGCGTCCACCTGCGACGTGCTGCTGGGCGAAAGCAGCGCCGCGCAGATCCGGGTGACCGCGCCGGAAGGCTTCGACCTGCTGCCCGGCAACATCGACCTGACCGCCGCCGAGATCCAGCTGATGGACCAGCCGGCGCGCGAGCAGCGGCTGAAGACCGCGCTGGCGCCGCTGCGCGAGGAGTACGACTTCATCCTGATCGACTGCCCGCCGGCGCTGTCGCTGCTGACCCTGAACGCGCTGACCGCCGCCGACTCGATCATCGTGCCGATGCAGTGCGAGTACTACGCGCTGGAAGGGCTGACCGCGCTGCTGGAAACCATCGAGGCGTTGCGCGCCAACCTCAATCCGACGCTGGAGATCGAAGGCGTGCTGCGCACCATGTTCGACGTGCGCAACAACCTGGCCAACGCGGTGTCGGCGGAGCTGACCAACCATTTCGGCGACAAGGTGTTCCGCACCATCGTGCCGCGCAACGTGCGCCTGGCCGAGGCGCCCAGCCATGGCCAGAGCATCGTCGGCTACGACCGCACCTCACGCGGCGGCGTGGCCTACCTGGGCCTGGCCGGCGAGATCGTGCGCCGTCGCAACGAACGCAACCGGCCCGCCCCGGCCATGGAGAGCTACTGATGACCGCCAAGCCCCCCGCCCTCGGAGCGAAGAAGCGCGGTCTGGGCCGTGGCCTGGAAGCGCTGCTGGGACCGAAGGGCGGCGCTACGGCCGCGCCGGCGCCCGACGCCGCAGCGCAGCCGGGCGAGAGCCTGCGCCAGTTGCCGGTCGGGCAGCTGCAGCCGGGCAAGTACCAGCCGCGCCAGGAAATGGACGAGGGCAAGCTGCAGGAGCTGGCCGAGTCGATCAAGGCGCAGGGCGTGATCCAGCCGATCGTCGCCCGCGAACTGGCGCCGGGCAAGTTCGAGATCGTCGCCGGCGAACGCCGCTGGCGCGCCTCGCAGCTGGCCGGGCTGAGCGAAGTGCCGGTGGTGGTGCGCGAGCTCGACGATCGCACCGTCATCGCCATGGCGCTGATCGAGAACATCCAGCGCGAGGACCTCAATCCGCTCGAAGAAGCGCAGGCGCTGCAGCGGCTGATCGACGAATTCGCGCTGACCCACGCCGAGGCCGCCGAAGCGGTGGGCCGCTCGCGCGCCTCGGTGTCCAACCTGCTGCGCCTGCTGGAGCTGCCGCCGGCGATCCGCGCGCTGCTCGAGGCCGGGCGCCTGGAAATGGGCCATGCGCGCGCGCTGCTGACGCTGTCGCCGGACCTGGCCAGCCGCCTGGCCTCCGACGCCGCCGACCAGGGCTGGTCGGTGCGCGAGGTCGAGCACCGCGCGCAGCAGTTCGCCGCCGGCAAGGTGCCCAGCAACCGCAAGGCCAAGCCCGGCCGCGTCGCGCCGCAGGCCGACATCGCCTCGCTGGAGACCGAGCTGTCCGAATCGCTGGGCACCAAGGTCGCCATCGCCCACGGCCGCGGCGGCAAGGGCAAGCTGGTGATCCACTACACCGACCTGGACACGCTCGACGGCGTGCTGGAGCGGCTGCGCGGCAAGGTCGGCTGAGCCGCCGCCGCTGTCGATCCGCATGACGTCCGCCCTCGTCCCCGCAATCGCGCAAGGCGCTCGCCGATGACGGTGCTGGTCACCGGCGCGGCCGGCTTCGTCGGCGCCTACACCTGCCGTGCGCTGGCCGCGCGCGGCGAGACCGTGGTGGGGCTGGACAACTACAACGACTACTACGACCCGCAGCTCAAACGCGACCGAGTCGCCGCGCTGTGCCCGCAGGTCGATATCCGCCGGCTCGACCTCACCGACCGCGACGGCCTGACCGCGCTGTTCGACGAGATCCGCCCCGAGCGCGTGGTGCACCTGGCCGCGCAGGCGGGGGTGCGCTATTCGCTGCAGAACCCGTATGCCTACGTCGACAGCAACCTGGTCGGCTTCGTCAACGTGCTGGAGCTGTGCCGGCACCGCGGCGTGCAGCACCTCGCCTATGCCTCGAGCAGTTCGGTGTACGGCGATTCGGCGACGCCGCCGTTTTCCGAAGACCAGCGCATCGACCAGCCGCGCTCGCTGTACGCGGCGACCAAGGCCGCCAACGAGCTGATGGCCTACACCTATGCGCAGCTGTACGGCCTGCGCGCCACCGGCCTGCGCTTCTTCACCGTGTACGGCCCGTGGGGCCGGCCGGACATGGCGCCGCTGCTGTTCAGCCGCGCGGTGCTGGCCGGGCGCCCGATCGAGGTGTTCAACCACGGCCGCATGCGCCGCGACTTCACCTTCGTCGCCGACATCGTCGCCGGCGTGCTCGGCGCGCTCGACCACCCGTCCACCGACGCGGTGCCGCACCGCGTGTTCAACCTGGGCAACCACACCCCGGTCGAGCTGGAGCGCTTCATCGGCGTGATCGAGGCCGCCGCCGGCCGCACCGCCGAGAAGGTCTACAAGCCGATGCAGCCCGGCGACATGGTCGAGACGATGGCCGATACTGCGCGCGCCCACGCCGCGTTCGGCTTCGATCCGAGCACGCCGATCGAGGTCGGGCTGCCGCAGGTGGTGCAGTGGTGCCGCGAGTATTTCGGTGCCGCGGCCTGACACTTCAGCCCCGGGTCACCGGCCCAGGGCACAATGCGCGGTCTTTTTGCGGCGTTGCCGCCGTTCCCCGCGTTCCCCCATCGCGTTGCCGAGCCTAGTCGAGCCATGAGCCAGCCCTCCCTTTCCGTCGTCGTCCCGGTGTTCAACGAGCGCGACAACGTGCCGCCGCTGGTGGCGGAGATCGTCGCCGCGCTGCGCGGCGTGACCGAGTTCGAGATCGTCTATGTCGACGACCATTCGCGCGACGACACCCTGGCGGTGCTGGACGGGCTGAAGGCGAGCACGCCGGAGCTGCGGGTGCTGCACCACGTCACCCAGAGCGGGCAGAGCACCGCGGTGCGCAACGGGGTCAAGGCCGCGCGCGGCGCGTGGATCGCCACCCTCGACGGCGACGGCCAGAACGACCCGGCCGACATCCCCAAGCTGCTCGCCGCGCGTAGCGCCGCGGACGCGCAGGTGAAGCTGTTTGCCGGCTGGCGCGTGTCGCGGCAGGACTCGGGCAGCAAGCGCTGGGCCTCCAAGTGGGCCAATGCGATCCGCGCGCGCATGCTGCGCGACGACACCCCCGACACCGGCTGCGGCATCAAGCTGTTCGAGCGCGAGGCGTTCCTGGACCTGCCGTACTTCGACCACATGCACCGCTACCTGCCGGCGCTGATGCAGCGCGCCGGCTGGCAGACCCTGAGCGTGCCGGTGAACCACCGCCACCGCACCTCGGGCGTGTCCAAGTACAACAATCTCAACCGCGCGCTGGTCGGCATCCGCGACCTGCGCGGCGTGGCCTGGCTGATCGCACGCAGTCGCCGCACCGTGGTGCAGGAGCGCTGAGATGGAGTCGCATTTCCTCAACGAACCGATCCAGGCGCTGTACTGGACCGGGCTGCACGTCACCGGCTGGAAGCTGATCGGCTACGTCGGCGCGCTGATGTTCGGCGGCCGCTGGCTGGTGCAGTTCGTCGCCTCCAAGCGCGCCGGCAAGCCGGTGATCCCGCGCATGTTCTGGTACATGAGCGTGGTCGGCAGCCTGATGACGCTGAGCTACTTCCTGTTCTCGGCCAAGCAGGACTCGGTCGGCGTGCTGCAGAACCTGTTCCCCGCCTTCACCGCGTTCTACAGCCTGTACCTGGACATCAAGCACCGCGGTTGGAACCGCGAACGCGCCGGACACTAGCGCGCGCCTCGTCCATGATCTGACGTGCGGCTGCGCGCCCGAGCTCGGTTGCGCCGTGCCGTAGCGGTCGTTCCGCAAGCAGGCTCAGCGTTGAGTGTCGTCGTCGTGTCGCGCGTCGCCCGTCCCTCGGCCGTCGAGCGCGCGGGGTCTCGGGCATGCTCACCGCTTGAGCTGCGAATCACCGCCCTGTGGTGCATCGCTCGCTTTGGTAACGGCGGTGTTCCGTCCGACGCCGTCGGGTCGCGCGCTCTTACGCATGACGGCGCCTCGTTGCAGCAGCGCCGGCGTGAAGTTGGGATACCGTGTGTGCAAGCCGCATGGGCATCGCTGGCACGCGATCTCATAAACGTCACGCGTCTACCCGCAATGGCGCGGCGATGCGCAGGGTCATGGCTCCTACCGAAGCGGAGACCTGCCATGTCCAGCACCCCCGAAGCCGCCGAAGCCGCACTGGCGCAGAGCGGTTTGAAAGTCGAGCAATTGAATCCCCAGCAGAAGACGCAAGCGCTCGCGGCAGTACAGGCCGCACTTCCCGCGCCGGCCAGTGGCGGCCTGCCGGGCGAGACGATGCTGTTTTCGATCAACGTCGGCTGCATCGCCTGCAAGGCGGCCTTGTACGTGCTCGCCGGTGATGCAATCGCCGCGGCGCTCGCGGCCGGGGTCGCGGTTGGGCCGGAAGCCACCGTGGTGGTCGCCATCGCCGAGTTCTTCGGCGTCGATGCCACCGCGGTCGCCGCATTGCTCACCCGGTTGTTCGCCGCCGGGACCCGCGCCAGCGTGCAAGGGGTCATCGCCGCGCTGTGTCAGGAGTTCGGCGCCTGCTCCTGAGTGCACTGATCGAGCGGTAACGTCCGCTCGCCAGTGCTCCGTATACGCGCGAGGACGGGATGCGGCACGGGACCGTCGCGTTGCCAATACCTGCACGTAAGTCCGGACCCGCAGGGAACGAGCGCATTGCGCGTGTTGGCGCGCTATGACGCAGTGACCTTGAGTATCGACCGGCGGCCGTCTGCCGTGGCGGCCTCGCCCACGCGGCATGCCAGGACGGCGGCGCTGCATCGCGGATCGATGTGCGCTGCACTGCGGCGGCCGACAGCGCGCCGCGGTTCGGCTCCGGCGATACCGCAAGGCCCCAGCGGGACTTACGGCCCATGGTGGAATCGGCCGGCGCGGTGCGATCATCGCGCTTCCGCTTGCCACAAGGCCGTCCCGTGAATACGCCGCTCGCTCTCGCCGTCTCGCTCGTCCTGGCCGTGTCGTCGTCGTGCTGCGCGCCTGCGCGCGCGGCCGATGCGGCCGCGGCGCCGGCCGCATTGGCCGCCACGGCCGCCGATGCCCGCTTCCAGGCCATCTACGAAAAGGAGTGGAAGTGGCGGCAGGTGCAGGTCGGGCAGGCCGACGAGGACAGCGACAGCAGCGGCGACAACCAGCAGTTGCCCGACGTCGGTGCGGCGGCGCAGGCGGCACGGCTGAAGGTGTGGGACGACGTGCTGCGCCAGCTGGACGCGATCGACCCGACGCAGCTATCGGCCGACAACCAAGTCAACCTGGCGGTGTACCGCCCGCAGATCGAGAACCTCGCCGCCGCGGTGCGCCTGCGTGCCTACGAGATGCCGTTCAACTCCGACAGCTCGTTCTGGTCGGATCTGGGCTTCATGGCGCGGCGCACGCTGCGCACTCCGGCCGAGTACCGGGCCTACATCGCGCGGCTCAACGACGTGCCGCGCTACTTCGGACAGCAGACCGACAACATGCGCGCCGGACTCAAGCGCGGCTTCAGCGTGCCGCGCGCGGTGCTGGAAGGGCGCGACGGTTCGATCGCCAACGTCGCCGAGCTCAAGGATCCGACCGCGGCGGCGCTGTACGCGCCGTTCAAGCAGCTGCCGGCGCAGATCCCGGCCGCCGAGCAGCAGGCGCTGCGCGAACTGGCGCAGGCCGCGATCCGCGACAAGGTGATCCCGGCCTACGCGCAACTGCTGCGCTTCTATCGCGAAGAGTACGTGCCGCAGGCGCGCACCACGCTGGCCGCCGAAGCGCTGCCCGACGGCAAGGCCTATTACCAGCAGCAGATCCGCGAATACACCACGCTGGAGATGCGCCCGGAGCAGATCCACCAACTGGGCCTGCAGGAAGTGGCGCGGATCCAGAAGGAGATGGACGCGATCATCCAGCAGGTCGGCTTCAAGGCGCCGGCCGGGCAGCAGACCTTCCCGGCGTTCCTGCAGTTCCTGCGCACCGATCCGCAGTTCTACGTCAAGACGCCGCAGGAACTGCTCGACCGCGCGGCGTGGATCGCCAAGCGCGTGGATGGCGAAGTCGGCAAGTTCATCGGCACCCTGCCGCGCGGGCGCTTCACCATCGTGCCGGTGCCGCCGGAGATCGCGCCGTTCTGGACCGCCGGTCGCGGTGGCGTGGGCACCTACTGGCTCAACACCTACAACCTGCCGTCGCGCCCGCTGTACAACCTGCCGGCGCTGACCCTGCACGAATCCTCGCCGGGCCACTCGCTGCAGGGCGCACTGGCCGAAGAGCAGGGCGCGCAGCCGGCGTTCCGCCGCGAGAACTACATCTCCGCCTACGGCGAAGGCTGGGCGCTGTATACCGAGAAGCTGGGCAAGGAGATGGGCATCTACGAGACCCCTTACGAGGATTTCGGCCGTCTCAGCTACGAGATGTGGCGCGCCTGCCGGCTGGTGATCGACACCGGCGTGCACCACAAGGGCTGGACCCGCGAGCAGGCGCTGGCCTATCTGCGCGAGCACACCGCGCTCAGCGAGCACGAGGTCACCACAGAGGTCGATCGCTACATCTCCTGGCCGGGGCAGGCGCTGAGCTACAAGCTCGGCGAGATCGCCATCGTCAAGCTGCGCGCCGAGGCCGAGCAGGAACTGGGCGCGGACTTCGACATCAAGGCCTTCCACGATGCCGTGCTGAAACAGGGCTCGGTGCCGCTGCCGGTCTTGCAGCAGCAGGTGCGGGCGTTCATCGCCGAGAGCAAGCAGCAGGCCGCCGCACACAAACCCGCCGCAACCAAGCCCGAATAACCACCGCGCGCTCTTCCTTCTCCCATCGGGAGAAGGTGGCGCGCAGCGCCGGATGAGGGTACGACCGCTAGCGATGCTTGGGCGATAGCCGCAATGCCGGATAGAAGTGCAGCCGCCAGGGTGCGACCACTCCCGAGGATGCGGTGAACCGCCAGTGCGCGAGCGCAAACGAGACGGCGACCGCCAGCGCCGGATCAGGCGACGACCATCGACGCCGCATGAGGCCACGCCGGTCGCCGCTCGATCTGCTCTCTCCTCGCCTCATCCCCCACCTGCGATTGTGTAACCCCACCCGCATCGCTAGGCTGGCGCCATGTCCATCCGCCGTGCCCGCCTGCTCCACCCCTTGCTGCGCCTGATGGCGCTGGCGATGCTGGCGCTGGGCGTGTTGGTGGCGCCGGTAGCCTGCGCGCTGGGCGATGTGCATGCACTGGCGCACTACCAGGCGCACGTGGACGAAGAAGCGCCGCACCGCGGCGACGGTGATGGCGCCGGCGAACGCGATGGCGCCGGTCTGCTGCATGCGCTGATGCACAGCGGTTACTGCCATGGGCAGAGCCCGGCGCTGCTGTCGTCGCTGATCTGGCAGGGCTTGCCGTTGGCCGCGCAGCCGCGCCCGGTCGCGGGACACCAGGACTACCGCTCGCACCTGCTGGAAACCCCGCTGCGACCTCCGATCGCGGCTTGATGCACCGCCGGCGCCTGCCGGCCCGTCCATCGATCCCCGAATCCGGAGAAGTCCCATGTGGTTGCGACTGGCGGCTGTTGCCGCCTTCGCGGTCGCGCCCTGCGCGTGGGCGCAGGCCGTGCCGCCCGATGCTGTGCTCACCCTGGACGACGCCTTCGCCCGCGTCGCCCGCACCCATCCCGACCTGCGCCTGGCCGACGGCCAGCGCCGCGTGCTCGCCGCCGAGGCCGAGCGCGACGCCCTGCGTCCGCCGCTGCGGCTGGGCGCCGAGCTGGAGAACGCGTTCGGCAGCGGCGCCGCGCGCGGCCTGGACCAGGCCGAACTGACCGTCACCCTGGCCGGCGTGCTCGAACGCGGCGGCAAGCTCGACGCACGCCGCACCCTGGCCCAGGCGCGCATCGACGCGCTGGCACCGCAGCGCGAACTGGCGCGGCTGGACCTGCTCGCCGAGGTCGCGCGCCGCTACCTGGCGATCGCCGCCGCTGCGCAGCGCCAGGCCATCGCCGCCGCCGACCTGGCGCAGCGCCAGCGCACGGTCGCCGCGGCGCGGCAGCGGCTGCAGGCCGGCGCCTCGCCCGAATCGGTGCTGCTGACCGCGCAGGCGCTGCAGGCGCGTGCGGAGCTGGACCGCGATCGCGCGCAGCAGGAGCACGCCGCCGCGCGCCGCCACTTGGCGGTGCTGTGGGGCGAACGCGATCCCGGCTTCGCGCAGGTGACCGGCGATCCGCTGGCGTTGCCGGCAGTACCGGACTTCGACGTGCTGGCCGCGCTGCTCGATGCCACCCCGGAGCTGGCGCGCTTCGCCGGCGAGGCGCGCGTGCGCGAGGCGCGGCTACGCCTGGCACGCAGCCAGGCGCGGCCCGACCTGGACTGGCAGTTCGGCGTGCGCCGGCTGCAGGACGGCGACGCCACCGCGCTGGTCGCCGGGATCTCGCTGCCGTTGGGCAGCGCCGCGCGCGCGCAGCCGGAGATCCGTGCCGCCGAGGCCGAGCGCGACCTGCTCGGCGTGGAGCGCGAAGCGCAGGCGCTGGCGCTGTACTCCACGCTCGCCGACGCGCACGGCCGCTACCGCGCCGCGCAGCTGGAAGTGGCGCGCATGCGCGAGGGCGTGCTGCCGAAACTCGCGCGCGCCGAGACCGCCGCCGAGCGCGCCTATCGCGGCGGTGCGATCAGCTATCTGGAGTGGGCGCAGCTGCAGGCGCAGCACGGCGATGCGCGGCGGCAGCAGCTCGCCGCCGCGATCGAGGCGCAGACCGCGCTGATCGAGATCCAGCGCCTGACCGGGCAGTCATTCGTGCTCGCGCCCGCGGCGGAGGTGGTGCGATGAGTCGTTCGTTGCTTTTGCGCATCCGCAACACGCTGGCGTCCGCCGCCGCCGCACCGGTGCACGGATCTCCATTGCCGTGGTCTGTGCGGCAAGCCGTCGGCAGCGTCGCGCCTGCCTCGTGCCACCGGTTGCTGGCCGGCGCGAGCATCTTCGTGGCAGTCGCACTACGCCGCGCGCTGCGTGAGCACCGCGCGCGGCCTGCGGCGCTGGCGCTGTACTTAGCACCTGCCGATTCCAGCCGCTCTGCGGGTACGCCGATCGCCAGCGCCGATCGCAAGGATCCGCCGCCTGCGATGCCGCCGCGCGAGCCGCGCCACGCGGCGCCGGCGAATGCGATCGCTTCCGACCACCTTCTCCCGACGTCTGGCGCCCGCCGCCGGCGTCTTTCAGGACTTCCTACGATGAAACTCGAATCCGTTGCGCTGATCGCGCCGCTGTTGCTTGGACTGCTGCTCGGCGGTTGCGCCGGTGCCGGCGACGACGCCAGCCACGACGAAGCCGACGCGCATGGCGCATCTGGCGAAGCCCATGCCGATGAAGCGCGCAAGGGCGCGCATGGCGGCCGCCTGCTCGAACAGGATGGCGCCGCGGTCGAACTGGCGATCGCCGAGGACGGCACGCCGCCGACCTACCAGGCCTGGCTGTACCGCGACGGCAAGCCGTTGCCGCCGGCCGCCGGCAGCGTCGAGGTGCGGCTCACGCGGCTGGGCGGCGTCTCTGAGACGCATCGCCTGCGCGCGCGCGACGACGGCAGCCTGCTGGCCGACAGCGTGGTGCACGAGCCGCATTCCTTCGACGTGGAAGTGCGCGCCACGGTGCAGGGCAAGGCGCTGCGCTGGACCTATCCCAGCTACGAAGGCCGCACCGAGATCGCGGCGAAGATCGCCGCCGATGCGGGCATCCGCGTCGCCCCCGTCGGCCCCGGCAGCATCGCCGACGAGCACGAGGTGCAAGGCCTGCTGACCCCGGCCGAAGGCGCCCAGGCGCAGGCCACCGCGCGCTTTCCCGGCCCGGTGCGCAGCCTGCGCGCCAACGTCGGTGACCGCGTGCGCGCCGGGCAGGCGCTGGCCACGGTGGAGAGCAACCTGAGCCTGACCACCTACACGATCAGCGCGCCGATCGCCGGCACCGTGCTGGCGCGCACTGCCAGCGTCGGCAGCAGCGCCGCCGAGGGCCAGGCGCTGTTCGAGATCGCCGACCTGTCCACGCTGTGGGTGGACCTGCACATCTTCGGCGCCGATGCCGGCCACATCGCCGCCGGCGCGCCGGTGACGGTGACCCGGATCAGCGACGGCACGGTCGCGCAGACCACGCTGGAACGCGTGCTGCCGGGTACCGCCACCGCCAGCCAGAGCACGGTGGCGCGCGCGGTGCTGCGCAACGAGGACGGGTTGTGGCGGCCGGGCTCGGCGGTGAAGGCGCGGGTCACGGTGGCGCAGCAGCCGGCCGACCTGGTGGTGCCGGTGACCGCGTTGCAGACCTTCCGCGACTGGGACGTCGCGTTCGTGCGCGTGGGCGACATCTACGAAGCGCGGCCGCTGCAGATCGGCGCACGCGATGCGCGCCAGGTGCAGGTGCTGTCCGGGCTGAAGGCCGGCGACCAGGTGGTGGTGGAGCAGAGCTACCTGGTCAAGGCGGACATCGAGAAGTCGGGGGCATCGCATGATCATTGAGCTGCGCACCGCGCCCCGGCCCCCCTGTAGGAGCGGCTTCAGCCGCGACAGACACCCGAACGTAGACGCGATGCTGGCAGATCGGTCGCGGCTGATGGCCCGAGGCCACGTAGAGCCGCTCCTACAGAAAAGCGGCACGTTTAGCGCCACGCACGGAGGCCGCCGCCATGCTCGCTAGCCTGATCCGTTTCGCCATCGCGCAGCGCTGGCTGATGCTGGCGCTGACCGGGGTGCTGATCGCGATCGGCGCGTGGAGTTTCTCGCGCCTGCCGATCGACGCCACGCCCGACATCACCAACGTGCAGGTGCAGGTCAACACCGCCGCGCCCGGCTATTCGCCGCTGGAGGCCGAGCAGCGCGTCACCTTCCCGCTGGAGACGGTGCTGGCCGGCTTGCCGGGGCTGGAATCCACCCGCTCTCTGTCGCGCTACGGGCTGTCGCAGGTCACGGTGGTGTTCGCCGACGGCACCGACCTGTACTTCGCGCGGCAGCAGGTGGCCGAGCGCCTGCAGCAGGTGAAGTCGCAGTTGCCGCCGGAACTGGAGCCGCAGCTCGGGCCGATCGCCACCGGCCTGGGCGAGATCTTCATGTACACGGTCGAGGCCAAGCCCAACGCGCGCAAGCCCGACGGCACGGCGTGGACCGCCACCGACCTGCGCACGCTGCAGGACTGGGTGGTGCGGCCGCAGCTGCGCAACGTGCCGGGCGTGACCGAGGTCAACACCATCGGCGGCTATGCGCGGCAGATCCACATTACCCCGGATCCGGCACGGCTGGTCGCGCTCGGTTTCACCCTGGACGATGTGGCGCGCGCGGTCGAGGCCAACAACCGTAACGTCGGTGCCGGCTACATCGAGCGCAACGGTCAGCAGTTCCTGGTGCGGGTGCCGGGGCAGGTCAGCGGCATCGCCGAGATCGGTGCGATCGTGCTGGACCGGCGCGAAGGCGTGCCGATCCGGGTGCGCGACGTGGCCCAAGTCGGCGAGGGACCGGAGCTGCGCACCGGTGCCGCCACCCAGGACGGCAGCGAAGTGGTGCTGGGCACGGTGTTCATGCTGGTCGGTGCCAACAGCCGCGCGGTGGCGCAGGCCTCGGCGGCGCGGCTCGAACAGGCCAATCGCAGCCTGCCGCCGGGCGTGCAGGCGGTGCCGGTGTACGACCGCACCGCGCTGGTCGATCGCACCATCGCCACCGTGGCCAGGAACCTGGTCGAGGGCGCGCTGCTGGTGATCGCGGTGTTGTTCCTGCTGCTGGGCAATTTCCGCGCCGCGCTGATCACCGCGGCGGTGATCCCGCTGGCGATGCTGTTCACCCTCACCGGCATGGTCCGCGGCGGCGTGTCCGGCAACCTGATGAGCCTGGGCGCGCTGGATTTCGGCCTGATCGTCGATGGCGCGGTGATCATCGTGGAGAACTGCCTGAGCCGCTTCGGCCAGGCGCAGCAGCGGCTGGGCCGGGTGCTCAGCGCCGCCGAACGCTTCGAGCTGACCGCGCAGGCCACGGCCGAGGTGATCCGCCCCAGCCTGTTCGGCGTGGGCATCATCGCCGCGGTGTACTTGCCGGTGTTCGCGCTGACCGGCATCGAGGGCAAGATGTTCCACCCGATGGCGATCACCGTGGTGCTGGCGCTGACCGGGGCGATGCTGCTGTCGCTGAGCTTCGTGCCGGCGGCGATCGCGCTGACCCTGGGCGGCAAGGTCGCCGAGCACGAGAACCGCGCGATGCGCTGGGCGCGGCAGGCGTATGCGCCGCTGCTGGACGGCGCGCTGCGCCACGCCCGCTGGATCGGCGCCGGCGCGCTGGCGTTGGTGCTGCTGTGCGGCGTGCTGGCCACGCGGCTGGGCACCGAGTTCATTCCCAACCTCGACGAAGGCGACATCGCCCTGCATGCAATGCGCATTCCCGGCACCAGCCTGGAACAGGCGATCGCCATGCAGTCCACGCTGGAGCGGCGGATCAAGCGGTTCCCGGAAGTGGCGCACGTGTTCGGCAAGCTCGGCACCGCCGAGGTCGCCACCGATCCGATGCCGCCGTCGGTGGCCGACACCTTCCTGATCATGAAACCGCGCGCGCAATGGCCCGATCCGCGCAAGCCCAAGGCGCAGCTGCTGGCCGAGATCGAAGCGGCGGTGCAGCAGCTGCCCGGCAACAACTACGAGTTCACCCAGCCGATCCAGATGCGCATGAACGAGCTGATCTCCGGCGTGCGCGCGGACGTGGCGATCAAGCTCTACGGCGACGATCTGGACACGCTGGTGGAGGTCGGCCGGCGCATCGAGGAAGTCGCCCGTACCGTGCCCGGCGCGGCCGACGTCAAGCTCGAGCAGGCCACCGGCCTGCCGATGCTGACCGTGGTCCCGGACCGCACCGCGCTCGCCGGCTACGGACTCAATCCTGGCGTAGTGCAGGACACGGTGGCGGCCGCGGTGGGCGGGCAGGACGCCGGGCAGCTGTTCGAGGGCGACCGCCGTTTCGCCATCGTGGTGCGCCTGCCCGAGGCATTGCGCCAGGATCCGGCGGCACTGGCCGATCTGCCGATCCCGCTCAGCGGCGACGGCGAGCGCGGCGACGCCGACGAGTCCAGCCGCGCCCCCGGCTGGCGCAGCGGCGCGCCGATCACCGTGCCGTTGCGCGAAGTGGCCAAGGTGGAAACCGTACTGGGGCCGAACCAGATCAACCGCGAGGACGGCAAGCGCCGCATCGTGGTCACCGCCAACGTGCGCGACCGCGACCTCGGCGGTTTCGTCGCCGACCTGCAGCGGCGCGTGCAGGCCGAGGTCGAACTGCCCAGCGGCTACTGGATCGGCTACGGCGGCACCTTCGAGCAGCTGATCTCGGCCGGGCAGCGCCTGGCTTGGGTGGTGCCGGCCACGCTGCTGCTGATCTTCGCGCTGCTGTACTGGTCGTTCGGTTCGCTGCGCGATGCGGCGATCGTGTTCAGCGGCGTGCCGCTGGCGCTGACCGGCGGCGTGGTCGCGCTGGCGCTGCGCGGCATCCCGCTGTCGATCTCCGCCGGGGTCGGCTTCATCGCGCTGTCCGGGGTGGCGGTGTTGAACGGGCTGGTGATGATCGCCTTCGTGCGCAAGCTGCGCGAGGACGGCCTGCCGCTGGCGCAGGCGCTGCGCGACGGCGCGCTGGCGCGGCTGCGGCCGGTGCTGATGACCGCGCTGGTGGCGGCGCTGGGCTTCGTGCCGATGGCGTTCAACGTCGGCGCCGGTGCGGAGGTGCAGCGGCCGCTGGCCACGGTGGTGATCGGCGGCATCGTGTCGTCCACGCTGCTGACCCTGCTGGTGCTGCCGGTGCTGTACCGCTGGCTGCACCGGCGCGACGATGCCGAATCGGCGTGCGCTGTGCGGGCGGATCACCCGTTATGACCCGTCCATTGTTGTCGAGAGCGGGATTTCTTAAATTTTATTAATCCACGCAATTGATAACATCTATGTTAGATATTTCAGGTCATAACTGGCGCAGGAATTTCTTAAATGATATGGTTTGCTTCAATTACTAACATCTATGTTAATTATGCGTCGGAACGAAGCCGAGTTCGCCACCGCTGCCGCTGTGAACACCGCCAAGCATCTGGCGATGCTGGTGAAACAGGCACGGATGGCCCGTGGGTGGTCCCAGGCCGGGCTGGCTGAGCGGGCACGCATCAGCGCACCCACGATGAACCGTATCGAGAAGGGGTCCCTGGGGGCCTCGCTCGGCGCTTGGTTGGCTGTGCTGGAGCGGGTTGGGCTGCTGCACAAACTGAACCAGTTGGACGATCCAGCCTCCAAGGCAATCATGGACAGCACCAAGGCCAAGCGGCCCATCCGTACGTCTAGCCAGGACCTGGATTTCTGACATGCCTGTGGTTTTCATTCACCTGCCCGATGAAGTCGATGCGGTGCCTGCCGGTCGCCTGACGTTGCTGGAAGACGGCACCGAGTTGCGTGCGTCCAGGTTCGCCTACGGTCGGCGTTATCTGGACCGGCGCGACCCGAGCGCGGTGGCAGTCGATCCGGTCTCGCTGCCCCTTGCCGATTCAGCGGGAGAGCAGGTTCCAGCGAACGGTCTGGCCATGTTCGGCGCGCTTCGGGATGCCACCCCGGACGACTGGGGTCGCCGGGTGATCGAGAACCGCCTGGGCGTGCCGGCGAACGGACTGCCGGAATCCACATATCTGTTGCTGGCTGGCTCCAACCGCGTAGGGGCGCTGGATGTTCGCGAAGAACTGGAGAGCTGGCCGGCCGCTGGCGCGTTGCCACGGATACTCGACCTGCAGCACCTGGTGGACGCGGCTGAGCGGGTCGAGGAAGGCCTGCCGGTGCCGGCGCATCTGCAGTTTTACTTCGAAGGAGCTCCCTCGCTGGGCGGGGCGCGGCCCAAGGCCCCGATCGCCCATGCGGGCCGGGAGTGGATCGCCAAGTTCCCGTCGGTCAGGGACCGTTTCAACGTACCGGCAGTCGAGCGAGCCACCCTGGAGCTGGCACGTCGCGCGGGTCTTACCGTACCCCGCACCGAACTCGTCACCCTGGTCGATGGTCGACAGATCATGCTGATCGAGCGATTCGACCGGGAGCCGGTGGATCGCGGGATGAGCCGGAAGCATGTGGTCAGCGCGCTGACGATGCTCGGCCTGGATGAGCATCAGTCCCCGGCATCCAGCTACGCGGCGATCGTCAGCGCGATCGAGGGGTTTGCGGCAGAAGGCAGCGTCGCGACCCAGCGGGAAGAGCTGTTCTCTCGCATGGTGTTCAACATCCTTGTCACCAATGACGACGACCACCTTCGCAACCATGCCTTTGTCCACGAGGATGGCGCCTGGAATCTGAGTCCTCTCTACGATGTGGTTCCCAAGGGGCAGGCAGGAACCGAGCGCAACCTGCACCTGGGTGTCGGTCCGCGAGGTAGACGCGCCACCTTGGACAATGCGCTGCATGGTTGCGGAGCATTCGGCCTGTTCCCCGCGCGCGCCGCGCAACTGATCGGCGGGATCGTAGCGGCGACCCGAACGTGGCGAGAGGTCTTCGAAGAACTGGGAGTCCCGATGCGAGACTGTGATGCCGTGGCTACGGCCTTCAGGCGTGCATCCGATATCGGCATGCGCGAGGTCGAGCACCATCTCGCCTGAGCTGGCCCGACTTCACTCGCAACGGCGCGGCGGCACTGCCCGATGGCGGTAAGTGCTTGCGACACAAGGGAAAGGCATGCATAATGCGCGGCTCGCTGTGCCCGGCTCCGGTCGGAACGGCGGCCGGATGCGCGATCTCCGGTCGGCCTCTCCCAGCGTAACTGATTGATTTCCCACGTCGCGTGGTGGCCGCAAGGCTGCCGGGGCCGCCGTCTCCCAGGCTATGGGCGACTCAAACTTTCTATCGAGGTGCGTAATGTCCCGCGTATGCCAAGTGTCCGGCAAGCGTGTGCAGACGGGTAACAACGTCTCCCACGCCAACAACAGAACCCGTCGCCGCTTCCTGCCCAACCTGCACGAACGCCGCTTCTGGGTCGCCAGCGAGAACCGCTGGATCAAGCTCCGTGTTTCCGCGCATGCGTTGCGCACCATCGACAAGAACGGGATCGATGCCGTTCTGAAAGAGCTGCGCGCGCGCGGCGAAAAGGTCTGAGGAGTAAACAATCATGGCAGGCAAGCGTGACAAGATCCGTATGATTTCCTCGGCCGCCACCGGCCACTTCTACACCACGGACAAGAACAAGAAGAACACTCCGGGGAAGATGGAAATGATGAAGTACGACCCGGTCGTGCGTAAGCACGTGATGTACAAGGAAGGCAAGATCAAGTGATCGACTGATCGCTGGATCGCCTTTCGAGGTCGACACGGAACCCGCCGCAAGGCGGGTTTCGTGCGTCTGGGGCCTGTACATTTTGTTCTGACTGCGGGGCCGTCGCCGCTGTGCGCGGCGGACGCCCGGCGCGCGCCGCCAGCCGCGGCACTGCACGCAACGGTTGCGTTTGCCGCCGCAGCCCGCAGAATCGGGCGACTTGGCTTGCGAAGGGTCGCGATGCTGCCGTTCTGGTTGGAAGGCACCTGGTTGCTGGCGCTGGATTGGCTGATCCGGCTGGTGGCGTTGCTGTGGATCCCGGCGCGCACCACGCCCGGCGCGGCGCGCAGCTGGCTGCTGCTGGTCGGGTTCGTGCCGGTGCTCGGCCTGCCGCTGTACCTGCTGCTGGGCCATCCGTGGCTGTCGCGCGAGCGCATCCAGCGCCAGGCGCAGGCCTCGCAGGTGATCCGCGAGCAGCAGGTGCCGTTGACCGCGCTGCGCTGGACCCCGCCCGCCGACACCGCGATCGCCGAAGTGGTGCCGCTGATCGAGCGCCAGGGCGACTTCATGCCCACCCATGGCAACACGGTGGAATTGCTCGATCGCTATGCAGACTCGCTGCAGGCGCTGATCGACGACATCGATGCGGCGGTGGAGCGCGTGCACCTGCTGTACTACCTGATGTTCGACGATGCGGTCGGCGACGCGGTCGTGGACGCGCTGCTGCGTGCCGCCGCGCGCGACGTGCGCTGCCGCCTGCTGCTCGATGCGCGCGGCGGCAAGCGCGGGCTGCGCCGCTATCGCAAGCGCCTGCGCGCGGCCGGCGTCGAGGTGCAGGCGCTGCTGCCGGGCGGGCTGCGTTGGCGCCGCAGCGGGCGCATGGACCTGCGCAACCATCGCAAGATCGCGGTCATCGACAACCGCGTGGGCTACACCGGTTCGCAGAACCTGGCCGCGGCCGAATTCGTGCGCGGCCATCCCAACCGCGAACTGGTGGTGCGTCTGCAAGGGCCGGTGGTCGGGCACCTGGAGGCGGTATTCGCCAGCGACTGGTTCATCGAGACCGGGCAGCGCCTGCGCGTGGCCGACGGCACCGCGGTGCACGGTGCCGACACCGCCACGCAACTGCTGCCCAGCGGCCCGGCGTATCCGTTCGAGAACGCGCGCGATGCGGTCAACGCGCTGATCCACCTGGCGCGGCGGCGGATCGTGATGGTCACGCCGTACTTCGTGCCCGACGAGGCCACGCTCAGTGCGCTGCGCATCGCCGCGCTGTCCGGGGTGGACGTGCAGCTGATCCTGTCGGAGAGCAGCAACCAGCGGCTCACCGCCTGGGCGCAGGAGGCCTACTACGACGAACTGTTGCGCAGCGGGGTCAAGATCGCGCTGTACCGGCCGTGCTTCCTGCATGCCAAGCACCTGAGCGTGGACGAGGGCATTGCCCTGATCGGCTCGATCAATCTGGACATCCGCTCCTTCGCGCTGAACGCCGAGATCGGCGTGCTGTGCTACTGCGCCGAGGTGGTGCAGCGGCTGCGCGCGGTGGAGGCCGACTACCTGGCCGATGCGCGCGCGCTGTCGCTGCAGGAATGGCGCAAGCGGCCCACCTGGCGGCGCAGCCGCGAAGGCATCGCCCGCCTGGCCGATGCGTTGATGTGAGTGCGCACGTACATGACAGCATGATGTCGCCGCCATGCGCGATGTTCGCGCCGACATGAGCGATGGTTCTTAGCCGCGGGCGGAGCCGGCGAGGGCATCCCTTACAATCGCCGGCATGAGCGACCTCTTGCCCACCGCCTCCGATGGCGACTGCGACTGCGATATTGCCATCGTCGGCGGCGGCGCGGCCGGCACGCTGGTGGCGCTGCACCTGCTGCGGCAGGCCACGCAGGCGCTGCGGCTGCAGCTGATCGAACCGCAGGCGGCGCTGGCGCAGGGCGTGGCCTATGCGACGCCATGCGCGGAGCACCTGCTGAACGTGCCGGCGGGACGCATGAGCGCCTTCGCCGAGTTGCCCGACGATTTCCTCGACTGGCTGCAGCAGCAGGCGCTGTATCCGGCGCTGCAGCGCGACGCGCTGGCGCAGGCCTATGTGCAGCGCCGCCATTACGCCGACTACCTGCGCGCGCGGCTGGCGCAGGCGCATGCGGCGAGTCCGGCGCAGTTTCAGTGGCGGCAGCAGCGGGTGGTGGCGCTGGACCGGGATGCGCGCGGTCAGGCGCTGCAACTGCAGGATGGCGCGACATTGCGCGCGCGCGCGACGGTGCTGGCGCTGGGCAACAGCCTGCGCCCGCTGCCGGCGCGCGGCGCGGCCAGCCTGCCCGCGCACGTGCGGGTGGATGCCTGGAACTACGAACAGCTGCGCGCGATCCCGCGCGAATCCACGGTGTGCATCGTCGGCGCCGGCCTGAGCATGGCCGACAGCGTGCTGACCCTGCTCGCCAATGCGCACCGCGGCCCGGTCCACGTGATCTCGCGGCACGCGGTGTTGCCGCTGCCGCATGCCGAACATGCCGGCCACGCCGCGGCCGACTTCGACCCGCAGCCGTTGCTGGCGCTGCCGTTGCGCCAGCGCCTGCGCGCACTGCGCCGGCATGCGGCCGCGGCACAGGCGTGCGGCCTGCCGTGGCAGAGCGTGATGGAGCGGCTACGGCCGCTGGGCCAGGCGCTGTGGCAGTCGCTGTCGGCCACCGAACAGCGGCGTTTCCTGCGCCATGCCGTGCGTTACTGGGATGCGCATCGGCACCGCATCGCAGCGCCGGTGTTCGCGCAACTGCAGGCGATGCGCCGGGTCGGCCAGCTGCGCGTGCACCGCGCGCGGCTGGACACGGTGTTCCCGGTCGGCGCCTGCGTGCAGGTCAACGCGGTCGGCCCCGACGGGCTGGCGCTGCAACTGGACGCGCACTACCTGATCAACGCCACCGGTGTGGAGCTGCGCGCGCAGACCATGCGCAACCCGCTGCTGCACCAATTGCTGGGCTGCGGCCACGCCGCGCCCGGCCCGCACGGCATCGGCGTGGCCACCGCGCCCGACGGTGCGCTGCTCGACGCCGACGGCCATGCCGATCCGCGCCTGCGCGTGCTCGGCAGCCTGCGCATCGGCAGCCTGTGGGAAAGCCTGGCGATCCCGGAGTTGCGCGTGCAGGCGCAGCAGCAGGCGCAGGCGTTGCTGGGCGAATGGCGGCCGGCGAGCGCCGGCGCATAGCCGATGCTCGCGGCGCCGGTACCGCGCGTCCGATAGCGTCTTCACCGCGTCCAAAGCCGCCTGGACTGGCTTAAGATCCGCACTCCCAATCCCCGCACCGGCATCATGGACCGATCCCGTACGCACCTTGCCTGGCGCCAGCGCCTGTTCGCGTCGGCCGCCATGCTCACGCTGTTGGTGTGGTGTGCCGCGCCCGCGGCGGCGCAGACCGCGCGCAAACCGTCGCCCTACGAATACCGCCAGGGCAGCGGCACCTCCCCGCTGCAGCCGACGCAGGGGCCGGATTACCTGTCGCGCATCGACAGCCGCGCGCAGTTCATGCAGCTCGCCCGTGTCTACAACGCCGGGACCGCGCTGGAGATGCCGCATCTGATCTTCGTGATCGACCGGCAGAACGCCGCGCGCATCTACTACATCAATACGCCCCGGCATGCGCTGCACGAGCAGTTCGTGCAGCAGCAGCGGCTGGTGCCTGCCATGGACAAGGCGATGCGCAACGCGCAGTACCGCGACCCGCAGCGGCGGTTCCTGTTCGGCACCATCAGCTGGCAGCGCGACCTGCCGGGCTACACCTACGAGTTCTGGGAGGGCGACCAACTCACCGCGCCCTTGCTGCGGCAGACCGACGACGTGGTCCATGCCTCGTTCCGCGAGCCGATCCGCTTCAAGACCAACTCCACCCAGCACGAGCAACTGGCCAGCTCCATGGGGCTGGCCTACGTCAGCCAGGAGGCGCTGCTGCGCGAGCAGCGCTTCCTGCCATTGAACACGGGCCGCGCCGAGGGGCGGCTGCGCATCGTGCGCTCCGAGGAACAGTTGCGCACGCTGTCGCCGCGCGACATCCCGGTCCTGGACGAGGTGCCCATCGCCTTGGCGCCGGTCGCCGGCCTGGTGACGCAGCGACCGTCCACCCTGCTGTCCCACGTCAACTTGCTGGCCAAGGGCTGGGGCATTCCCAATGTCTATGTGCGCGATGCGCAGACCGCCCTGCGCCAGTACGACGGACGTTGGGTGGCGCTGGAGGTCACCCACAACGACTACCGGGTGACGCCGCTGACGCGCCCGCCAAGGACGCCATCGCCCACGGCCGCCCGTCCAGCGGCGCGCAACCTGCCGCGCCCGGACCTGACGGTGGTTGCGCTCAAGCCCCTGGCCGCCCTGCGTGCACGTGACAGCGGCCACTGCGGGGTGAAAGCCGCCAACCTCGGCACGCTGAAGGCGGCGCTGCCGCCGGCCGCGCGCGTGCCCGATGGCTTCTGCATCCCGTTCTCGCACTACCAGGCGGCGATGCAGCGACTGCAGATTCCGCAACGCCTGCAGGACCTGCAGCGTCGCCCGGGTTTTGCTACCGACGCGAACGTCCGTCGCGAGGCGCTGGCGGCGCTGCGTGCCGAGATCGCCGACGCCGCGCCCGATCCCGCCTTCGTTCGCGTGCTGGACGCCCAATGGCGCGATCAACTTCAGGGCGGGCCGGTGTTCGTGCGCAGTTCGTCCAATTCCGAGGATCTGCCGGGCTTCAGCGGCGCCGGCCTGTACACCACCGTGCCCAACGTGACCCGCGCCGATGCGTTGGCCAAGGCCGTGCAGACGGTGTGGGCCTCGGTCTACAACTTCGAGGCGTACGAGGCGCGCACGGCGGCAGGGTTGCGCCAGGATGCGGTGGCCATGGCGGTACTGGTGCAGCTGGCCGCGCCCTCGGACAGTTCGGGGGTGATGATCACCCGCGATCCGTTCGACGCCGCCCGCCGCCACATCACCTACATCTCGGCCAAGCGCGGACTCGGCATTCGCGTGGTGGAGGGCAAGCGCCAGGCCGAACAGGTGATGTATTCGACCTGGTCCAAGGCGGTGCAGGTGCTGAGCCGCTCGGCCGAAGACACGCAGCTCGTGGCCAATGCGGGCGGCGGCGTGCGCGAAGTGCCCATCACCGGCTCGCGCCAGGTGCTGACCGATGCGCTGATCGCGCGGCTGGCCAGGGTCGGTGCCTCCACCAAGCAGGCGCTGGGCGGCGCGGACCAGGACATCGAGTGGGCCGTGGTCGGCGACGAGGTGGTGATTTTGCAGTCGCGGCCGTATGTGGACAGAAGCGCGCCATAGCCGGCAATAGCAGGCTGTAGCCGGGTCGGCGTGACACGCCGTCGAGGCATTTTTCGCGATCCGGCGCCCGGTCGCAGCCGGTGCGCCGCCGCAACCGGTAAAATACCCCGGTGGATGTCTCCCATTTGCTCGATGATCTGAACCCCGCCCAGCGCGAGGCCGTCTCCGCCCCGTCCGGCCATTACCTGGTGCTGGCCGGCGCCGGGTCCGGCAAGACGCGCGTGCTCACCCACCGCATCGCCTGGCTCAACGAAGTCCACGGCGTGCCGGTGCACGGCATCTTTGCGGTCACCTTCACCAATAAAGCCGCTGGCGAGATGCGTCACCGCACCGACCTGCAACTGCGCAATGGTAGCCGCGGCATGTGGATCGGCACCTTCCACGGCCTGGCGCACCGCCTGCTGCGCCTGCACTGGCCCGACGCGAAGTTGCCGGAAAGTTTCCAGGTGCTGGATTCGGACGACCAGCTGCGGCTGGTCAAGCGCGTCGTGCAGCAGCTGGAACTGGACGAGGGCAAGTTCCCGCCCAAGCAGATCGTGTGGTGGATCAACCAGCAGAAGGACGAGGGCCGGCGTGCGCAGCACATCCAGCCCGAGCCGCGCGACGAGTGGACCACCACCTTGCGCAGCGCCTACGCGCTGTACCAGGAGCGTTGCGACCGCGCGGGCCTGGTCGATTTCGCCGAGCTGCTGCTGCGCGCGCACGAGCTGCTGCGCGACAACCCGGCATTGCTGGCGCATTACCGCAGCCGCTTCAGCGAGATCCTGGTCGATGAGTTCCAGGACACCAACGCGATCCAGTATGCGTTCGTGCGCGTGCTCGCTGGGGACACGGGACGTGTGTTCGTGGTCGGCGACGACGACCAGGCGATCTACGGCTGGCGCGGCGCCAAGGTCGAGAACGTGCAGCGCTTCCTGAAGGATTTCCCGAACGCGCAGACTATCCGCCTGGAGCAGAACTACCGTTCCAGCGCCAACATCCTCAACGCCGCCAACGCGGTGATCGCGCACAACCCGGACCGCATCGGCAAGCAGCTGTGGACCGATTCGGGCGACGGCGACCCGATCGACCTGTACGCGGCCTACAACGAGATCGACGAGGCGCGCTACGTGGTCGAGCGCGTGCGCCAGTGGGTGCGCGACGGCGGCAGCTACAGCGAGGCGGCGGTGCTCTACCGCAGCAACGCGCAGTCGCGCGCGTTCGAAGAATCGCTGATCGCCGAGCAGGTGCCGTACCGCGTCTACGGCGGCATGCGCTTCTTCGAGCGCGCCGAAATCAAGGACACCTTGGCCTACCTGCGCATGGTCGCCAACCGCGCCGACGACGCGGCGTTCGAGCGCGCGGTGAACACCCCCACGCGCGGCATCGGCGACCGCACCCTGGACGAAGTGCGGCGCCTGGCGCGCGCGCAGTCGCTGTCGCTGTGGGCCGCAGCGCAACAGGCCGCGCAGCAGGGCGGCGACTTGGCCGCGCGGGCGCGCAACGCGCTGGCGCAGTTCCTGGTGCTGATCGAGCAGTTGTCCGCCGAGGTGGCCGGCCTGCCGTTGCCGGAGCAGATCGACCAGGTGCTGGCGCGCTCGGCGCTGCGCGAGCACTGGAGCAAGGAAAGCCGCGGCGGGCTGGATTCGGAATCGCGCACCGACAACCTCGATGAACTGGTCTCGGTCGCCTCGCGTTTCGTCCGCGCCGACAACGACGAGGATGCCGACGAAGGCCGCCAAGCGATGACCGATCTGGTCGCGTTCCTGGCCTACGCCTCGCTGGAAGCCGGCGAAGGCCAGGCCCAGGCCGGCGAAGAGGGCGTGCAGCTGATGACGTTGCATTCGGCCAAGGGCCTGGAGTTCCCGCTGGTGTTCCTGGTCGGCATGGAGGATGGCCTGTTCCCCAGCGCGCGTTCGCTGGAGGAGAGCGGGCGCCTGGAAGAAGAGCGGCGCCTGGCCTACGTCGGCATCACCCGCGCCCGGCACAAGCTGGTGCTCAGCTACGCCGAGTCGCGGCGCATCCACGGCCAGGACAACTACAACGTGCCCTCGCGCTTCCTGCGCGAAATCCCGCGCGAGCTGCTGCACGAAGTGCGGCCGAAGGTGCAGGTGTCGCGCAATGCCTCGCTGGGCGCGCCGCGCAACCTCGGCCACAGCGCCATCGAAGCGCCGGCGATCCGGCTCGGCGCCAACGTGCAGCACCCCAAGTTCGGCGGCGGCGTGGTCATCGACTACGAAGGCAACGGCGCGCACGCGCGTGTGCAGGTGCAGTTCGACGAGGTCGGCGCGAAGTGGCTGGTGATGGCGTACGCGAACCTGACGGTGACCTGACCGGCTGGGCGCTGCGCTGCGTTCCGTTGGCACCAGGGCGGCGCCTGCACTGCCGCGCCGATCGCATGGCCCCAATGGCGTGCGGCATCGCGTGGCGAACGCAGCCTCGCAGCCGTCCGCCGTTCATCCAGCTTTGGAAACAGTCGGGACTGAAGTCCCTCCTACAGTGTCCCCAGCCAGCTCGCCGCAAGCCCTTGTCGGCGGCGCGACAGCGGCAACAGGATTGGTGTCCGATGTCCGGCATTCTCCGGCACACCCGGATGTGCAATCACTGCCCGGCAGGCGGTTGCCAAAGCTCCACCTTGTTGCCTTCCGGGTCGATGACCCAGGCGAATTTCCCGTATTCGGAATCGTCCACGCGCTCGAGCACGTTGCAGCCTTCCTCGCGCAATACCGCGACCAGCGCGTGCAGATCCTCGACCCGGTAATTGATCATGAAAGGCACCGTGCTGGGCGCGAACTGATCGCTTTGCGCCGCGCCGATCGACCAGATGGTGCTGCCGGCGACTGGCGTGCCGGCAGCGTCGGTCCAGGGGAACGCGGTGCCGCCCCATGCCTGCACATCGATGCCCAGATGGCGCTTGTACCAGGCCTGCAACGCTGCGGCGTCGTTGGCCTTGAAGAAGATGCCGCCAATGCCGGTGACTCGCTTCATTGCAACCTCCGGGAACGGGTGGGTGGCGAAGCCGCAGCGCCCGCGCCTTCGCGCAGAGCGGCCGAACGCGCGCCACGACGCGATGCCCGGCTCGTCGAATGCCGCCGGACTCAGCGGCGCGGTGGCGCCGCTGGCGACGGGACGCGGGTGAAATAGTTGGTGCGCATCGTCGGGCTGCCGTCCGGCGCGAACGCGGCGACGGTTTCGGTCATCGAGCGGCCATCCGCGGCGACGGTGTAGATGCGGGTCGAGGCCACGCTTCTGTCCTTGGCCAGCATCATCACCAGGACGTTGGGCGCAGGCCGCTGCAGGGCGAAGGTGTCTGCTTCGAAATTGTTCTTCACCAGCGTGGCCCGGCCATCGAGAGCGGCGACGCCTTCGGCATGCATCTTCCCGCCGCCTTGTTCGACGATGTCGACCTTGGCGGCCCACTTGCCGTTGCCCGCCTCGCCGAACGTCAGGGTGACGCTCTTCGGCCGCTCCTGCGGCAAACGCGACACATCCACGGCCCAACTGCCGAGCAGGGGCGAGGACTTCGGCGAATCGGCATGCGCGGACGCGCACGGCAACAAGACCGCCGCCAACACGACGGCAAATGACATTTTCATGCGACCTCCCAAGGACGTTCCGCTTGCAGTGGACGAACGAGTCAACGGCGATTCGGTGACAGTGCGGAAGAAGCGCAATCCTTGCGTGCGCTCATGGCGTCCTCCCGTGGAATGCCGGCGCTGCGACGCTAACATTGCCGCCCGCCCCGCAACAAGCGCGGCCGGGTCAGCGCAGGGCGTTCATTCCCAGTAGCTGTATTTGCGCGCCAGCGCCAGTTGCTCGCCGCCGGCGAAATGGCCGGCCAGCTCCTTGAACCCCACGGTGCCGACGAAGGTGGAGGAGGGGCAGCCCGGCGTCGCGTGCGACGGCAGCGCGATGCGCACCTGGTCGGCGGTCATCGTCACCTGGCCGATCGCCGGCGGGCCGGCCTTGCCGTCGGCGCACTGCACGATCGCGTAGTAGTTCTGGCCCGCGCCTGCGTCGCGATCGGCCTTGACGATGAAGATCTCGTAGCCGTACAGCAGGCCGTCCTTGTCCAGTTCCAGGGTCGAGAACATCCCGGTCTGGCGCGGCTGGCAGCCGCTCAACGCCAGCGCCGCCAGCGCGAGCAGGACCATGCGCCGGACCGTCCTCATGGGGGAAAGGGCGACGGTGCGATCGCGCCTCGTGCGCGCGCCGAACGCTGCGGCTGGCGCTGCCGTCTTCACGAACCGATCGAACATGGAACTTCCTTCTGGCGTCCATTGCAACAAAGGTGCGCCGCAATGAGGTGGACGGGCGAGCGTCCGGCATGCTCAAGGCGCGCTGTAAAAGTGTGTCGATCATCACACAATGCGTACAGGTTTTTCCACACTTTTGAAGGACAGGCAACTACTGCCCTGGGTGCTGAGCCGCCATTGGCGGCACCGATCCGGCATGACGCCACGCCCCCTTCAGCGGCTGGCGGTGGCAAGCATCCGTCGCGGACATGCCGGGCGCCGCGGCTCATATGGCGGATCGGCATGCCGCGGGCGCGCCGGTGCAACTGACGCTGGCGGCCTGCGACATGCATGGAGGCGCACCGAAGACGCCTCGTGGCGATTGCGCCGATACAGCCCGTCAGCGCCGGCACTGCGGCTGCCGGATAGGCTCCGGCAGCCGTTCTGGCTACCGCCGCGCGGCGATGACCTGGCTCAAGCTGTCTGGCGTGCCGTCCACCCGCACCAGGTGCGGGTACTGCAGGCCGTCGTGGTAGTTCACCTCCACGCTGCGCACGCCGCCCTGGAACTTCAGCGTCAGCACGATCGGCGCGGTGCCGCTCTTGGCCTCGGCGATGGCCTGCTTGAGTACCTCGCGCGTGTAGTCCTGGCCGTTGACCGCCAGCAGCGTGGCGCCGGTGCTGACGCCCGCCTTGAACGCGGGGCCGTCCCACACCACGTCGTTGATGCTGGCATCGTCGTTCATCACCAGGCCGATCGACCAGGCGAAGTTGTAGCGGTGGCGCGCCGACTGGTGGCGGCTGTCGTACTGCTTTTCGAACGCGCTCGGCTGGTCGGTATAGACCAGCTTCCAGCCGCTGGCATGCAGCCCTTCCAGCAGCGGCGGGTTCACCCCATCCACGCGCGGTGCGAGGTAGCCGGCCCAGTCGAACGCGGCCACGCCATTGAGCGCGGCCACCACGTCGTCGAAGCTGTAGGTCCTGACCGTGTGGCTGCCATCGTCCACGCCGAAGAAGGCCTTGGCGAAATCGTCCAGCGACTTGCGACCGTGGCTGAGCGCGCGCAGCTTGGCGTCCACCGCCAGCCACAGCATCTGCCCGCCACTGTAGTAGTCCTCGCTCATCTGCCAGCTGCGGTACGGCAGCGGCGCGCGATGCGCGGCGGTGGGATCGTTGGTGGTGTCTTCCAGCGAACGCCACTGGAAGCCCTCGCGGTTGCGGTCGTAGTTGGCCGCGGTCATCGCCAGCGCATCGCGGAACTGTTCCGGCGTCCACATCCCGGCGCGCGCGGTGAGCACATAGCCCCAATACTGGGTCTGCCCCTCGTAGACCCACAGCAGCGAATCGCCCATCGGCACGTTGAAGGTGGGCGTCCACAGATCGGCCGGACGCCGGAACTTGCCGTTCCACGAGTGCGTGTACTCGTGCGCCAGCAGATCGCGGTCGGGCGCGTTGTCGGCCCAGGCGCTGAAGTAGTCCGCCTCCAGCCCGTTTTCGCTGGACTGGTGGTGTTCCAGGCCGTTGCCGCCCAGCACGTCGGACAGCGAGAACAGGAAATCGTAGTGGTCGTAGTGATGCGAGCCGAACAGTTTCAGCGCCTGCACGGCCAGGTTGCGGTGCGCCTGCAACTGCGCGGGCGTGATCTCCAGCGACGCTGGCGTATCGGCGACGACGTCCAGATGCACCGGCGCACTGCCCGGCGGAGTGAGATCCACGCGCTTGAAATGGCGGCCGGCGTAGATCGGCGAATCGACCAGGGTTTCGAAATCGACCGGCTTGAACGTGGTGCTGGCGCCGGACTGCGTGGCGCTCTCCAGCGCCGTGCCGAACTGCCAACCTGCGGGCAGGGTCACGCTGGGCACCACGGTGATGCCATGCGTGTAGTGGCCGGCCGGATACAAGGCCAGCTTGTTCCATTCCAGCTGCAGCATCCTGTCGGTCATCTCGAAGCCGTCGTCACGCGGCGACAGGTACTGAAAGCTGGCCTCGATCGCGGACACGCCCTGCGGCACGTCCACGTGGAAGCTGTAGACATCGAAGGTGTCGCGGCGCCACGCCAGCGGCGCGCCGTTGGCGGTGAGCGTCAGCCCGGCCAGCATCGCCACCGGCCCGCTCGGCGAATGGTCGCCGGGGATCCACTGCGGATACTGCAGCGTCAGCCGCCCGGCCGCGACCGGAATCGTCTCGCGCACCCGGTAGATGCCCTGGCGCACGTCGCCGGCATCCACCTGCAGCGCGATGCTGCCGGGATAAGGCGTGTCCTGCGGTGGCGGCACGTCGGGCGTGCGCACGGTTTGCGCGCCGGCATTACCCGCCAGCGACAAGGAAACGCTCAGGGCCAGCGCCAGGCATGCGCGACGGGGGACGAGACGGATGGCAGCGGGCATGGCGGGGCTCCGGGGTCTGGATTGGCTGACGTCAAGCGCGCGACATTAGCACCGGTGGGGATACCCAGTGCGGCAGATGGATCGGTCCGTCGTGGCGGCGTGCGATGGTGGTCGGTGCGATGATGTGCCCTCCCCAATGCCTGGGAGGGCAGGATGCGTAGCGAGAAAGACAAGATGCTGGCCGGCGAGCTGTATCGCCCCGGCGATGCGCAGTTGCAGGCCGATCAGGCCGCGGCCAAGGCGTGGATGGTGCGCTACAACGCGGCGCTGGCCGAACCGCCGGCGACGCGGCGCGCGTTGCTGGCCGAGCAGTTTGGCGCGGTCGGGCGCGGGGCGGTGGTGCGGCCGCCGTTCCATTGCGACTACGGCTACAACGTCTTCCTTGGCGAGGACGTGTTCCTCAACTTCAATTGCGTGATCCTGGACGTGTGCAAGGTCAGCATCGGCGACGGCACGCAGATCGGGCCGGCGGTGCAGCTGTATGCGGCCGACCATCCGCGCGATGCGGCGCAGCGTGCGGCCGGGCTGGAATTCGGCCGGCCGCTGACGATCGGCCGCAATGTGTGGATCGGCGGCGGGGCGATCGTGCTGCCGGGGGTGACGATCGGCGACGATGCGGTGATCGGCGCAGGCAGCGTGGTCACTCGCGACGTGCCTGCCGGTGCGCGCGTGGCCGGCAATCCGGCGCGCGCGCTGGCGTCGCGACCGCCGGGAAATTGATCCCGGTCAAGGCGCGGCGTCCGCGCCGGGTGTCCAATGCTGCCCATGCCGCTGTGAGCGGCGTTACCGGAGCACGCATATGTACCAGCGCATTCTGATTGCGATCGATGGTTCCGAGTTGTCCGCCAAGGGGCTGCAGCAGGGCCTGGCGCTGGCCGCCAGGCTCGGTGCGGAAGTGGATGTGGTCACCGTGTCCGAGCCCTGGGCGATGGGCATGTACGACGCGATGGGCTGGAGCGTGGGCTACGAGGCCACGCCCGAATACCGGCAGGACCGCGAAGACGGCGCGCAGAAGATCCTGGCGCCGGCGCTGGCCGCCGCCGAGGCCACCGGCGTGATCGCGCACGGCTGCCATGTGCTGGATCGCTATCCGGCGGAGGGCATCATCGATATCGCCATGGCGCACCGCTGCGATCTGATCGTGATGACCTCGCACGGCCGCCGCGGCATGAGCCGGGTGCTGCTCGGCAGCCAGACCGCCGAGGTGTTGGCGCGCAGCCAGGTGCCGGTGCTGGTGATTCGTTGAGGTTGGACACCTGCCGGCGGCGGTGCTTTCTGTAGGAGCGGCTTCAGCCGCGACAGGGTCGCGCTGGGGAACGCTTCTGTCGCGGCTGAAGCCGCTCCTACAGGGAAACGCGGCGCGGCGGCTATTGCGCCGTCGCCGGCTCTGCCGGCGCGTACACCGGTGCGTCGTCCACCATCGAGGTGCGGCACAGTTCGCGGATGATCCGCCACATCGGGATGTACGGGCCGCGACGCTCCTCCCTGGGCTGGCACGGCGCCGCGCGGCACGCCTTGCGCCATTGCGCCGGCGACATGCCGAAGCGGGCCTGGAACGCGCGCTGGAACTGCCGTTCCGAGGCGAAGCCCATTTCGTACAACAACCAGGTCAGGCTGCACTGCGGGTGCAGCTGCAGGTAGCGGTGCGCGGTCCGCAGGCGCTGCTCGCGGATGTAGCTGGCCACGCCGCCGCGCGCCTGGAACAGCCGGTACAAGGTGGCGCGCGACAGCGGGAACGCGGCCAGCAGCATGTCGCCGCCCAGTTCCGGTTCGCCGATGTTCTCCTCGATGTAGGCCAGCAGGTCGATCAACAGCGGTTCGCCGGCGTCGGCGAGGTGCGCGCGCGGTTGCATGCGCGTCGGTACGGTGATGCGACGGATCGTGGTCATCTGCGGCGGTCGCGGCCCACCCCTGGGCCTGTCATCGGTACAACCGGAAGAAGCGCGGCAAAACCATCACCGTCGTCACACTTTGTGCACGAGCGTAGACGCGGCCTTCGCTGAGACGAAATGTCGGGTGGTCTTCCGGGGCCGTTCCTAGACTCGCCGCATCGCTGAAAAGCGCCGTGCAGAAAGATGCGCCGAGGGGATCGGCGCGACGCATGGCATGCGATGCCCGGTGTGCGGCGATCTGCCCGCGCGCCGACGGCGCAAGGGGCACGTGGAAGCGGAACGGCGGCGAGCGCGGGATGGGGGAGCGCCGCCGGCGTTTCGCGTCGGCGTCCCGGGGATCAACCGGCGGCAGGTGCGCGGCCGGCCTGCACGGCACTGCCGGCGGGCCGGGTCGAAAAGCTCAATCGGAGACGAGGCAATGGCAAACAGTCAGAAGTTCATCGCGCGCAATCGGGCGCCACGGGTACAGATCGAGTACGACGTGGAAGTCTACGGCGCGCAAAAGAAGGTGCAGATTCCGTTCGTGATGGGAGTGATGTCGGACCTGTCCGGCGCCAATGCCGGCGAGCTGCCGTCGCTGGAAGAACGCAAGGCGCTGGAGATCGACGTGGACAACTTCGACAGCCGCCTGCAGTCGATGCGCCCGCGCGCCACCTTCAAGGTGCCCAACACGCTCACCGGCGAAGGCGAGCTGGCGGTGGACATCACCTTCGAGAGCATGGACGACTTCTCGCCGGCGGCGGTGGCGCGCAAGGTCGAGCCGCTGGCCAAGTTGCTGGAGGCGCGCACCCAGCTCGCCAATCTGGACACCTACATGGACGGCAAGGCCGGCGCCGAGAACCTGATCGCACAGGCGCTGCGCGATCCGGCCCTGCTGCAGTCGCTGGTGTCGGCGGCCAAGCCCGCCGATCCGAAGGAGGGCTGAGCCATGGCGAGCGAACAACTGGCCGAAGCCGGCAGCGCGACCCAGGTCCTGGAAGCGGGCGATTTCGCCGCGCTACTGAACCGCGAATTCAAGCCCAAGAGCGAACGCGCCAAGGAAGAAGTGGAGTCGGCGGTGCGCACCCTGGCCGAACAGGTGCTCAGCCGCAGCGACGTGGTCAGCGAGGACGTGTCGCAGACGATCAAGGCCTACATCGCCGAGATCGACCGCAAGCTCAGCGAACAGCTCAACCACATCCTGCACCACGCCGACATGCAGCAGCTGGAAGGCGCCTGGCGCGGCCTGCACTACCTGGTCAGCAACACCGAGAGCGACCAGCAGCTGAAGATCCGCGTGCTCAACATCTCCAAGAAGGAGTTGGGCAAGGTGCTCAAGCGCTACAAGGGCACCGCCTGGGACCAGAGCCCGATCTTCAAGAAGGTCTACGAGCAGGAATACGGCCAGCTCGGCGGCGAGCCGTACGGCTGCCTGGTCGGCGACTACTACTTCGACAACAGCCCGCCCGACGTGGAGCTGCTCAACGGCATCGCCCAGGTCGCCGCCGCCGCGCATGCGCCGTTCATTTCCGCGGCCGCACCCAAGCTGATGGGCATGGACAACTGGAACGAGCTGTCCAACCCGCGCGACCTGGCCAAGATCTTCTCCACGCCGGACTACGCCGCATGGCGTTCGCTGCGCGAGTCGGAGGATTCCAAGTACATCGGCCTGGCGATGCCGCGCACGCTGTCGCGGCTGCCGTACGGGGCGACCACCAATCCGGTGGAGGAATTCGATTTCGAGGAAGAGACCACCGGCGCCGATTCGGCCAAGTACACCTGGCAGAACGCGGCCTATGCGATGGCGGTGAACATCAACCGTTCGTTCAAGCAGTACGGCTGGTGTTCGCGGATCCGCGGCATCGAGTCCGGCGGCGCAGTCGAAGGCCTGCCCACGCACACCTTCCCCACCGACGACGGCGGCGTGGACATGAAGTGCCCGACCGAGGTGGCGATCACCGACCGCCGCTCGGCCGAACTGGACAAGATGGGGCTGATGCCGCTGGTGCATCGCAAGAACTCGGACATGGCCGCCTTCATCAGCGCGCAGTCGCTGAACAAGCCCGACGAGTACGACGATCCGGACGCCACCGCCAACGCCGCACTGGGCGCGCGCCTGCCGTACATGTTCGCCTGCTGCCGCTTCGCGCATTACCTGAAGTGCATCGTGCGCGACAAGATCGGTTCGTTCAGCGATCGCGAGCAGATGCAGGCGTGGCTGACCCGCTGGATCACCCAGTACATCGATGGGGATCCGTCCAACTCCAGCGAAGACACCAAGGCGCGCAAGCCGCTGGCCGCGGCCGAGGTGGTGGTGGAGGAAGTGGAGGGCGCGCCCGGCTACTACACCTCCAAGTTCTTCCTGAAACCGCACTACCAGCTGGAAGGGCTGACCGTGTCGCTGCGACTGGTGTCGCGGCTGCCGTCGGCGGCCAAGGCCTGACCCGGCGCCACCGTGCCACGGCGCCGGCGCGCAGGCGATGCGCGCCGCGCGCCGATCCATCGTTGTCCGTTTTTCACTAGAGGAGCAGTTCCATGGCGTTCGACATGCATATCAAGTTCGGCAGCGGCAAGGTCAAGATCGAAGGCGCGTCCAACCACAAGAAGCACAAGGGCGAGGTGCCGATCCTGGCCTGGTCGTGGGGCGCGAGCAATTCCGGCGACCTGCACACCGGTGGCGGTTCGGCCAGCGGCGGCAAGGCGCACATCCAGGACATCTCCATCACCAAGTACGTCGATGGCTGCTCCAACGCACTGATAGATGCGGTGTGCACCGGCGCGCGTGTGGACACGGCATGGCTGTACGTGACCAACGCCACCGGCGAACAGAGCGACTTCTTGACCATCGAGTTGAGCGAAGGCGTGCTGATCACCTCGCTGTCCACCGGCGGCTCGGGTGGCGAGGATCGCCTGACCGAGAACGTGACCCTGCACTTCGGCAAGTTCAAGTACAGCTTCCAGCCGCAGGACGACAAGGGCATCGCGCAGGGCGGGGCGAAGGAATTCACCTACGACATCCAGGGCGTGGCCAAGGCCTGACCGCGGCGGCGGCTGCGGCCGCCTCGCACCCCGGCGCCGTCGTTGCGACGGCGCCGCACATTCCCTTCGTGCGGACAGGCCATGGACACCACTCCCGAACTGCTGCTGCGTCACGGGCGTCCGGACGAAGCGCTGAAACTGCTGACCCAACGCGTGCGCCAGCATCCGGCCGACGCGCGTCAGCGCGTGTTCCTGTTCCAGCTATTGGCGGTGCTCGGCCAATGGGACCGCGCCCGCGACCAGCTCACCGCCTGTCGCGAACTCGATGCCGACAATGCGGCGCTCGCCGCCACCTATGCGATCACCGTGCAGGCCGAGCGCCAGCGCGCGGCGGTGTTCGCCGGGCAGGCCTTGCCGACCGTGCTCGGCGCGCCCGAACCGTGGTTGGCGCTGCTGTTGCAGGCGCTGCGGCTGTCGGCCGAAGGCGCCAGCGCGCAGGCCGCCGAGCTGCGTGCGCAGGCATTCGAGCAGGCCCCGGCCAGCGCCGGCGAGCTCGACGACACGCACTTCGCGTGGATCGCCGACGCCGATCCGCGCTTCGGCCCGTGCCTGGAGCTGGTGGTCAACGGCGGCTATGCCTGGGTGCCGTTCGCGCAGATACAGGCATTGCGGTTCGAAGCGCCGGCCGACCTGCGCGACATGCTGTGGTCGCCGGTGGCGGTGACCTGGCGCAATGGCGGCGAGGCGTTCGGCTTCGTGCCGGTGCGCTACCCCGGCACCGAGCGCAGCGACGACGGCCAGCTGCTGCTGGCGCGGCGCACCGATTGGAGCGGCAGCGACGGCGACGTCGGCCTGGGCCAGCGCCTGTGGGCCACCGATGCCGGCGAGCACGCGCTGCTCGACGTGCGCCAGATCCTGTTCGACCCGGCTTGAGCGCAGCGCTGCGATGGCCGAACTCACCACCCAGGAACGCCTGCAGCCCTCGCTGCTGGACCGGCTCAGCGACGACGAGCCGCTGCGCCAGGAGGAGAGCCGCGACAAGCGGGTGATCTCCGCCGCGCGCCTGCGCGAGTGCGTGATGCGCGACCTGTCGTGGCTGCTGAACTGCGTCAACCTGGCCACCGACCAGCCGCTGGACGCGTATCCGGAAGTGCGCCGTTCGGTGCTGAACTTCGGCATCCCCGACCTGGCCGGCGTGGCCATGTCCGGCATCGACGCGGCGGCGCTGCAGCTGCGCCTGCGCGAGGCGATCCTGGCGTTCGAGCCGCGGCTGATCGCCGACACCCTGCGCGTCACCGTGCAGGCCGATGCGCGGCGCATGGACCGGCGCTCGCTGGTGTTCTTCATCGAATCGGAGATGTGGGCGCAGCCGCTGCCGTTGAATCTGTACCTGAAGACCGAGCTGGACCTGGAGACCGGCCGCCTGGACGTCAGCGAGGGCTACGCCTGATGGATCCGCGCCTGCTCGGTTACTACAACCGCGAGCTGCAGCACGTGCGCGAGATGGGCGGCGAGTTCGCGCGCGAGTTTCCGAAGATCGCCGGACGCCTGGGCCTGGAAGGCTTCGAATGCGCCGATCCGTACGTGGAGCGCTTGCTGGAAGGCTTCGCGTTCATGGCCGCGCGCGTGCAACTCAAGCTCGACGCGCAGTACCCGGTGTTCACCCAGCACCTGTTGCAGATGGTGTACCCGCACTACCTGACGCCGATGCCGTCGATGGCGGTGGTGCAGCTGCAGCCGGAGCTGAAGGAAAGCGCGCTGGCCGCGGGCTACACCGTGCCGCGCCACACCGCGCTGCGCAGCCTGGTCGCCGGTGGCGAGCGCACCGCCTGCGAATACCGCACCGCGCATGCGCTCACGCTGTGGCCGCTGGCGCTGCGCGAGGCCAAGTACCTGGATACGCCAGCGGCGATCGCCGCGGCCGGGATCGGCCTGCCGCCGGCGCAGGCCGCGGCCAAGCCGGTGCGCGCGGCGTTGCGCCTGCGTTTCGAAACGCTGGCCGGGGTGCAGGCGAACATGCTGGCGCTGGACGCGCTGCCGCTGTTCCTGGCCGGCACCGACGAACTGCCCACGCGCCTGTACGAACAACTGCTCGGCCATGCCGCGGGTTTCGTGGTGCGCGGCCAGGATGCGGCCGGCGCACCTGTGGAACTGCAGCGCGGCCGCAGCGAATTGCGCGCGCGCGGTTTCGCCGACGACGAGGCGCTGGTGCCGTACGACGGCCGCGCGTTCAGCGGCTATCGCCTGCTGCAGGAATACTTCGCCTGCCCGCAGCGCTTCCTGTTCGCCGAACTGGGCGGATTGCGCGCGGCGCTGCGCCGGCTGCACGGCACCGGTTTCGAGATCGTGGTGCTGCTGGAGCGCAGCGTGCCCAGCCTGGCGCAGGCGGTGAGCGCGGACAATTTCCGCCTGTTCTGCACGCCGGCGATCAACCTGTTCCCGCGTCGCGCCGATCGCCTGCACCTGGCGCCGGGCAAGACCGAGTACCACGTGCTCGCCGACCGCACCCGGCCGATGGATTTCGAGATCCACAGCCTGGGCGAGGTCGAAGGCTTCGGCGACCGCCAGGAACCGGAGCAGCGCTTCCTGCCGTTCTACGGTGGCGACGCGCACACCTGGCACGCGCGCCACGGCGCGTTCTACACCATGCGCCGCGAACCGCGCCTGCTGTCGGCACGCCAGCGCCGCCAGGGCGCGCGCTCCAGTTACGTCGGCAGCGAGGTCTACGTGAGCCTGGTCGATGCCGACGACGGCGCCTACGCCACCTCCCTGCGCCAGCTCGGCCTGCAGCTGCTGTGCAGCAACCGCGACCTGCCGCTGCATATGCCGGTGGGCAAGGGCGCCACCGATTTCACGATGGACGCCGGCGCGCCGGTGCACAGCGTGCGCTGCGTGGCCGGGCCGACCAAGCCGCGCCCGGCGCTGAGCGATGGCGAGACCGCGTGGCGCCTGCTCAGCCACCTGCAATTGAACTACCTGTCGCTGTTCGAGGACGGCCAGGACGGCGCTGCCGCGCTGCGCGAGATGCTCACGCTGTACTGCGATCCGTTCGACGCCGCGGCGCTGCGCCAGATCGAAGGCATCAAGCAGGTGCGCGCGCAGCCGATCGTGCGCCGCATTCCCGCGCCGGGGCCGATCAGCTTCGGCCGTGGCCTGGAGATCACCCTCACCTGCGAGGACAGCGCGTTCGAAGGCAGCGGCGCGTTCCTGCTCGGCGCGGTGCTGCAGCACTTCTTCGCCCGCTACGTGTCGGTCAATTCCTTCACCGAGACCGTGCTGCGCACCAGCGAGCGCAACGAAATCGCACGCTGGCCGGCGCAGCTCGGCAAACGGCAGCTGCTGTGAGCGCCACCGATCTGGCCGCCCTGGAGCAGGCGCTGCGCGAGCGGCCGCACGACTTCGAATTCTTCGCCGCGCTGCGCGCGCTGGAACGCGCACATCCGCAGCAGCCGCGGCTGGGCCGTTCCACGCGCCCATCCGACGACCCGGTGCGGCTGCGGCACACGCCGTCGCTGGCGTTCGCGCCGCGTTCGATCGACCGCTACGTGGCCGCCGCCGGCACCCAGCCGGGCAAGCTGTACGGGCTGTTCCTGGGCCTGTTCGGGCCGAACGCGCCGTTGCCGCTGCACCTGACCGAATACGCGATCGAGCGCCAGGGGCAGGCCAAGGATCCGACCCTGGCCGCGTTCGCCGACCTGTTCCACCACCGCATGCTGAGCCTGTTCTACCGCGCCTGGGCCGACGCGCAGCCGACCGTGCATGCCGACCGCCCGCACGAGGACCGTTTCCGCGGCTATCTGGACGCGCTGGCCGGCATCGCCTCGCCGCACCTGCGCGGGCGCGACGCACTGCCCGACGACGCGCGCCGCCATTTCGCCGGGCGCCTGCTGCCGGTGGCGCGCAATGCCGAAGGCCTGCGTGGCCTGCTCGAACAGCTGTTCGCGGTGCCGGTGCAGGTGCTCGAGTTCGTCGCCGAATGGATGCGCCTGCCGGACGATGCGCGGTTGCGGCTGGGCGCTTCGCCCGAGGTCGCCACGCTCGGCCTCAGCACCGTGCTCGGCGCGCATGCGCGCGGGGCGCAGCAGCGCTTCCGGCTGCGCCTGGGGCCGCTGTCGCGCAGCGCGTTCCAGCGCTTCCTGCCTGGAGGCGAGGCCCTGCGCCAGCTGGCCGCGGCGGTGCGCAGCTACGTCGGCGACGAAAAAGGCTGGGATCTGCAACTGCTGCTGCAGTCCGACGAGGTGCCGGCGACCACGCTGGCGCGCGGCGGGCGCCTGGGCCTGGACACCTGGCTCGGCCAGCGCAGCTGGGACATCGCCGACGCCGACGACGTGGTGCTGCGGCCGTCCGGCTGAGCGCCGCTTTCCGTTTTCTCCTCTTTCCGCATTCGCACAAGGAATCACCGCCATGGCCGAGATCAGTCGCAGCGCCCTGTTCGGCAAGCTCAACAAGCTCGCCTACCGCGGCATCGAAAGCGCCACCGTGTTCTGCAAGTTGCGCGGCAACCCGTATGTGGAACTGGTGCACTGGTTGCACCAGATCCTGCAGCTGCAGGACTCGGATCTGCACCGCATCGTCAAGCGCTTCGACCTCAACCCGTCGAATCTGGCGCGCGACGTGACCGAGGCGCTGGACCGGCTGCCGCGCGGCGCCAGCGGCGTCACCGATCTGTCCGGCACGGTCGAGGAAGCGGTCGAGCGCGGCTGGGTGTACGCCTCGCTCAGCTTCGGCGAGGCGCAGGTGCGCACCGGCTATCTGATCGTCGGCGTGCTCAGCGTGCGCACGCTGCGCAATGCGCTGGTCGGCATCTCCAAGGAGTTCGAGAAGATCAAACCGGAGGCGCTGAGCGAGCGCTTCGCCGAGATCGTCGCCGGCTCGCCGGAAGACGGACTGCTGCCCAGCGACGGCTTCCAGTTGGGCCAGGCCGGCGCGCCGGGCGAGGCCAGCGGCGCGATCGCACCGGCCGCGATGGGCAAGCAGGAAGCGCTGAAGAAATTCACCACCGACCTGACCGCGCAGGCGCGCGACGGCAAGCTCGACCCGATCATCGGTCGCGACGACGAGATCCGCCAGGTGGTGGACATCCTGATGCGGCGCCGCCAGAACAACCCGATCCTGGTCGGCGAGGCCGGCGTCGGCAAGACCGCGGTGGTCGAGGGCCTGGCCCAGCGCATCGCCCGCGGCGACGTGCCGCCGGCGCTGAAGGAGGTCGAACTGCGCGCGCTCGACGTGGGTCTGCTGCAGGCCGGCGCCAGCATGAAGGGCGAGTTCGAACAGCGCCTGCGTGCGGTGATCGACGAAGTGCAGGCCAGCGCCAAGCCGATCATCCTGTTCGTCGACGAGACCCATACCCTGGTCGGTGCCGGCGGCGCCGCGGGCACCGGCGATGCGGCCAACCTGCTCAAGCCGGCGCTGGCGCGCGGCACCCTGCGCACGGTCGGCGCCACCACCTGGGCGGAGTACAAGAAATACATCGAGAAGGACCCGGCGCTGACCCGGCGCTTCCAGGCGGTGCAGGTGGACGAGCCGGACGAGGTCAAGGCGGTGCTGATGATGCGCGGCGTGGCCAGCACCATGGAGCAGCACCACAAGGTGCAGATCCTGGACGAGGCGCTGGAGGCGGCGGTCAAGCTCAGCCACCGCTACATCCCGGCGCGGCAGCTGCCGGACAAGTCGGTGAGCCTGCTCGACACCGCCTGCGCACGCGTGGCGGTGAGCCTGCACGCCACCCCGGCCGACGTGGACGACAGCCGCCGCCGCATCGAATCGCTGCAGACCGAACGCGGCATCATCGAACGCGAACGCGCCATCGGCATCGTCGTCGACGAGCGCGACGTCGCCTGTCGCGCGCTGCTGGAGGCCGAACAGGCGCGCCTGGCCGAGCTGGAACAGCGCTGGGGCGAGGAGAAGGCGCTGGTCGACGAACTGCTGGCGCTGCGCGCGCAACTGCGCGCCGGCATCGCGCCGATCGAAGGTACCGGCAGCCCACTGGAAGCGGCGGCGCAGACGCTGGCGCAGCAGGAGCCGGCGCAGCAGATGCAGGAGGTGCCGGTGCAGATGCCGTCCGGCAACGAACGCGATGCGCTGCTGGCGCGGCTGCGCCAGGTGCAGGCGGAACTGGGCGCGCTGCAGGGCGAAAATCCACTGATCCTGCCCACCGTCGATTACCAGGCGGTGGCCGCGGTGGTCGCCGACTGGACCGGCATCCCGGTCGGGCGCATGGCGCGCAACGAGATCGACACCGTGCTGCGCCTGCCGCAGCTGCTGGCCAAGCGCGTGATCGGCCAGGACCACGCCATGGAGATGATCGCCAAGCGCATCCAGACCACCCGCGCCGGCCTGGACAACCCGCACAAGCCGATCGGCGTGTTCATGCTCGCCGGCACCTCCGGCGTGGGCAAGACCGAGACCGCGCTGGCGCTGGCCGAAGCGCTGTACGGCGGCGAGCAGAACCTGATCACCATCAACATGAGCGAGTATCAGGAAGCGCACACCGTGTCCTCGCTGAAGGGCGCGCCTCCCGGCTACGTCGGCTACGGCGAAGGCGGCGTGCTGACCGAGGCGGTGCGGCGCAAGCCGTACTCGGTGGTGCTGCTGGACGAAGTGGAAAAGGCGCACCCGGACGTGCACGAGCTGTTCTTCCAGGTGTTCGACAAGGGCGTGATGGAAGACGGCGAAGGCCGCCGCATCGATTTCCGCAACACCTTAATCATCCTCACCACCAACGCCGGCACCGAACTGATCGCCAGCCTGTGCAAGGATCCGGAACTGATGCCGGATCCGGACGGCATGGCCAAGGCCCTGCGCGAGCCGCTGCTGAAGATCTTCCCGCCGGCGCTGCTCGGCCGCCTGGTCACCATTCCGTACTACCCGCTGAGCGACGCGATGCTCGGGCAGATCGTCAAGCTGCAGTTGAACCGGATCAAGAAGCGCGTGGAAGCCCGCTACAAGATCCCGTTCGACTACGACGAGGACGTGGTCAAGCTGGTGGTCGACCGCTGCACCGAGAGTGAATCGGGCGGCCGCATGATTGATGCGATCTTGACCAATTCGATGCTGCCGGAGATTTCGCGGGAGTTCTTGAATCGGATGATCGCCGGGAACTCGATTGAGCGGGCGAGGATCAGCGTAAAGGATGGGGAATTCAGTTACGCGTTCTGACGGATGTTTATGCTGCATGGCGTGCTGCGATGAAATCGAAGCGGGCCGACTCTCCGAACTATTTTCGCTTCGATGCAGGCGTTTCAGTCATATCCACACCCGCCTGGGGACTAAAAAATGCCAGCTACAAAAAAATTCAAATTGGCCACATGGAACATGCAGAAGGGCCCTGGTTTGGAAAGTCTGGAAAAGGCCGGTGTCTTTGTTGCCGCTGCACGCAGCGCGCGTTCCCAGATCCTGGAGTGCCTCAAGGCGGACGCGGACATCACCTTCATTCAGGAGTCTCCGGTTGATATCAGGGACAAGTCGCAGGAAGTCGATTACAGCGAGATAAGTGTCAGCGAAAACGTCTGGATTTCGTATGCCGAGGAATCAGACAATCAAGTTCACAAGTCGGCCAATCGCCCATCTTGCTTCGCCAAATTTGCCGTCCAGCTGATGGAGGTTCCACCCGACTGTCCGGTCAATGGCAAGGAGGACTCCTTTCGCCTTTCTGTGATGGTGCGCGCCTGGACTGTCGTTGGTTATGGAATATTCGTTAGTCTTCATGCGACATCCGGCTATGGCGCAGAAAGAAATACGGATGAATTCATAGAGTGGCTTTGCAGGTGGGTGAAAGAGAAGCACGAAGGCACTGCGTTCGTGCTCATTGGCGCCGACTTCAATCATGCGACAAGCGGAAAGAATTATGATATTGGCGACTGCCGGGTGTCATTCAATTCGCCGAAGAAGATGACACAGCAATCGGGTGCAGGCATCGATGGGTTCTGCTGCGTCGTTCTCAATCCGGCGATCAGTGTGACGTGGTGGCCTGCGCTACGTGTTTGCACCGGTGAGCTGGACGCTCCCATTGAGACAAGAATGGTGATGGCGAATCGGAACATACAGCAGGGCGTCAATCAAAGAGGATACCTTGGCAAGGTAAAGGCCGGCCACATGCCAGGTACCGGGCAAGATCTCAATGGCCAAGACATGTGGATCCGCATGTCGGACCACTGTCCGGTGATGTGTGGGATAGATCTGTCTTGCCCGTGATCGGTAGAACGACGGGCTCACGCGAGAGGCTCACTATCCCCTATGGCCGATCAAGCGCCGGGGTGTGAATTCTGTGACTTTTTCTAGGAGCGCGGTATGTCATTCCAATGCAAGGGGTGCGATGAGATATTCGCAGTGTCTTCCAAACCCAGCGTCTGTTCGAACTGCCAACAACGGCACAAGGGCTGGACGCTGGTGGTGTCCCGGCCAGCGACAACGGCACGCGACACCTCCGACGTTCCTGAGTGGGACAATGCTGCCAAGGTCGCGTTGACCGCCGCCAATCTTGTGACTGCGCAGACGATGGACACGCTGGGCGGACAACACGGTCTTCCATCGGCTGCGTGCCTTAAGGCCGTGTATGACGCCATCAGTGCGCCCACGGGCGGCAAGGCTCCCAAGAGCATCTATTTCAATGCATTTGCGGCCGTCTACGACGACGCTTCCCACAAGCTCACCAAAACCGATCTGGCCAGCAATGCACCCTATGCCATCGACAAGACAGCGTCACAGTGTGCAGAGCGCGGCCTATGGAAGAGCATCAGTGCGAAATTGACCGGCAACACGCTGCTGGGTATCGGCCAGGATACGAGGCCGTGCCTGGCGTGCTGTGCGCGCTTCAGTTCCCTGGCGGCCAGCAAGAACATCACGATCATGATCTATTTCGAAAAGAAGTACGACGCGCTTCCCGGCAATACGTGGTTGCTGTTTTCGTCGGCAGTGGGCGGTACGGGTTACACGAGCTGACTTGCGCGGGAACGATCGGTCGCAGATCGCAGCGAGTCGAGCGTTGCCGCTTCGCCGATGTCGTCGTCCATGAAGCGTTACGCGATGGCGGCGCTGGACGCGGTCCGCTGCGCGCATGCGAATCGATCCACAGGTGCCGCCGACCGGCGGCGCTCCATTGGCAATAGAACGGAGCCGCACGTGAAGGTTTGCAACTGGTGGGCCATGTGGTGTGCCGAACTGGGTAGCAGCCGAGAACCTGTTTGCCCATCAGGTGGACGGGCGCTCGGACGTGTGGAGACGACGGGCAAGCCTGAGACGCTATGTCGGGTTAACGGTGCTCGACACGGCTACGGTCCGATACGCGATATCCATAGCGACTTCTCATGTGCACAGGATGAGCTATGGGTAGGGCAAGAGCCCCCCTGTGGCGATGTGCAGCCATGTGCTGGCATTGCTTGTCCGTTGCCTGCGCTTTGGCGGCCAACGGCGCATCGCGGGAACAGACGGCTAGCGGCGGATCGATCGGCAGTCAACGCAATCGATCTTCAAGCCAGGGATGCCGTGGCTCGCCAAGCGGTGGGACCGCACCTGCTGATGTTCAGTAAATGGAGTTAGGGTCAGGTTGGCAATTCGGGGAAAGACGTCTGATCGGTCCTGCACCACGATGGCGAGGCAGCGACGTGCGATGCGCGTAGGAGCCTGAAGGTCGGCGGCGGCGTGGGCCTACGTATGGGGCGTGATCGGGGTGCGGCGCAATGGGGGAATGGGGGTTTTACCAGCAAAGCTACGACCCAAGTATGGCCGCGCCACCGGCGGCTATCCAGTAAACCGGATTTGATGCGCACTGCTTAGGCCGGCCTCCCGCATGATCGGAATGTATTTTCTCTAAGAGGTGAGTCATGCCCAAGACACGATGGGAAGAAGTGGAGTCAGCTGCACAGCGTCGACGGACGGCAGCGCAGCAGGATACGTTGAACACGGTGCCGCGCTCGCTGGGTGGCGCCATGTGCAACATCACCAAGATCGCCAGCAACGTCCACATCAAAAATATCGTCGGAACGTACGGTTCGCAGCAGACGTTCGCCATCGGCTTCGTGCGCTCTCTTACCGGCTTCAACCTGATCTTGTCGCTGAAGGGCGTGTCCGGCGAGGTCGTCAACTGGGTGAACAGCATGCGATCAATGCTGCTGCCCCAGGCGGAGATCTACGAAGTCGGCACGGTGGAGAGCGGACTGCATGCCGAGATGGCGATCGTCCGGTTCTGTGTGGAAGAATTCAAGATATCCAAGGCAGAGTTGGGTGGAGCGCTGCAGGTGGTGTGCGTGGGGAAGATGGTCTGCGGGGATTGCGCAGGCTGGATGAACCAGCATGGCATTGGCCATTGTGCGGTCGTAGAAGGCATCAATGGGGCGGAGGTCGCATTCGCGGCGGGCAAGCTCTCGACCATGGGCAGCGGCATCTGGAAGAACCCCATCACCTTGAGCACCTACTTGGGCGGCAATGACCTCAATCATTACTTGAAGGACGGAAAGACCATCAATCGGCCCTTGAGGTGGTGAGCGGATGCCGCAGCATGCCTCACCGAGAGGAAGCGCTTTCCTAGTCGATGTGCCGTCAACGAAGGAGTCGTGCGATGCCAGTCCTAATCAAGGTTCCCTACGACATCAACAGCGCCAATGGCGTGGTCCAGGCGTGCCTGAGGAAGAAGCGCGAAGTGGTCCAATCGAAGGACAACGGAGGCATCACCGGTATCGGTGCGGGCTCGTGCTGTTCCTTCGTGGTGTACATGAAGCACGGAGGCGACGTCGACAACGTGTTTGGCAACAGCCGCATCCGTATCCCGTTCAAGGTCAATGGAATCGAGATCGCGAACGCGTGCGCACATGGTGAACTCACCGCCTTGTGGAACGCGATCGCCGACGAACCTTCCATTCCCACGATACTGGCGATGTACATCGAGATGTCGCCTTGCACGAAATGCCAGAGCGCGCTGGACAACCTGCTGCAACCTGGGCAGGAAATCTACTATTCCTTCGACCACCCGGGCGAGGTCAAGGCCTGGCAGGCCGCGGCCAAGCATCTGTGTGCGTGACGTCGTTGGCTCGGGAGCGACGATCGCGGCAGGGCGGCTTGCGGGATGCGATGTGAGGTAGGCGGGGTGTCGCCGTGGATCGCGCGGGGAGCGTGAGTTCTGTCACCGTTTATGCGCGATACTGAGCGGCCTCCACCTCGCTTCCGTCAGCCGGCCATGCCCGACGCCCCGATCAGTCCGCTTCTACCAGTCGGCCGGGATCGCCTGGCGATTGGTGCGCCACGCTGTGTGGGACATGGCGCATGCACGGCGTCGCTCGGCGCCACACATCGGACCGCCCCGCCATGCCGCTGAACCCCGCCACCTGGCAGCGCCTGCAGGCACTGTTCCACCAAGCCTGCGCCCTGCCCGAGCCGCAGCGCGCGGCCTTCGCGCAGGCGCAGGCCGGCGACGATCCAGAGTTGCTGCACGAGTTGCTCGGCCTGCTCGCGGCCGACGTGCGCGCTACCGAGCTGCCGCGTCCGGGCCTGCTCGGCACGCTGCTCGGCGGCGATGGCAACGCCGCCGAGTTGCCGCCCGGGACCCGCTTCGGCCCGTGGGCGATCGACCGGCTGATCGGCCGCGGCGGCATGGGCCAGGTCTATCTGGGGCATCGCGCCGATGGCGCCTACGCGCGCGAGGTGGCGATCAAGCTGATCGCCGCGACGGGGCTGGATGCGCAGCAGCGCGCGGTGTTCGAGTTCGAATGCCGCCTGCTGGCGCAGATGCAGCATCCGGCGATCGCGCAGATCCACGATGCCGGCACCGATGCGCAGGGGCGGCCGTATCTGGTGATGGAGTACATCCGCGGCGAGCCGCTGACCCGCTGGTGCGCGCAGCACGGGTTGTCGCTGCGCGCGCGGGTGGAGCTGCTGGTGCGGGTCGGCGAGGGCGTGCAGCACGCGCACCAGAAGGGCGTGATCCACCGCGATCTCAAGCCGAACAACGTGCTGGTCGGCGAGGTCGACGGGCGCCCGGCGCCTAGCATCATCGACTTCGGCATCGCGGTGGAAACCGCGCAGCCCTCGCGCAATCCGGCCGGCGCCAGCGGCACGCCCGGCTACATGAGTCCGGAGCAGGCGCAGGGCGACGACGACGGGGTGGACGCGCGCAGCGACGTGTATTCGCTGGGCGCGCTGCTGTACGAGCTGATCTGCGGGGTGCGCCCGGAGCTGTTCGAGGCTGGCGTGCCGGAAGCGCCCTCGCGCTGGATCCAGGCGCAGCCGCAGCCGCTGCAGCGCGAGCTGGCGCTGCAGCGTGGCCGGTCGCCGGCGCAACTGCTGGGTGGGCTGCACGACGGCCTGGACGCGATCGTGCTGCAGGCGATGGCGCCGGACCGCGCCGCGCGCTACGCCTCGGTGTCGTCGCTGCTGGACGATCTGCGCCGCTGGCTAGGCGACTATCCGCCGCGTGCGTTGCGCCGCTCGCGCGGGCGCGACATGCGCAAGTTCGTGCAGCGCAACCGCGGCGCGGTGCTGGCCTCGCTGCTGGTGCTGACCGCGCTGTGCGGCGGGCTGGCCAGCACGCTGTGGTCGCTGCGCAATGCGCAGCGCGAGGCGCAGCGGGCGCAGGTGACCGCGGATTTCCTCGGCTCGCTGCTGTCCAGCGTGGATCCGGCGGTCGCGCAGGACAAGGACAAGACCTTGCTGCTGCAGGTGATGGACCAGGCGGCGCGGCGCGCCACGCGCGAGCTGGCCAGCCAGCCGCAGGCGCTGGTGGAGGTACAGACCACCATCGGCCGCAGCCTGATGGCGCTGGGCGAGTACAAGCGCGCGGTGGCCGAACTGGAATCGGCGCGGCGCCATGCGGTCGCGCACTTCGGCGCGTACAGCGATCAGGAACTGCAGATCATGCGCCTGCTCGGCGAGGCGCTGGTGCCGCTCGGCAAATCCAGACAGGCCGCCGCGATCCTGCGCGACGGGATCGCGCAAGTGCGCCAGCGTCACGGCGATGCGGCGCCGCTGGCCTACGACATGCAGTCGCGGCTGAGCTGGGCGTTGCGCGCGCAGGGCGAGACGAAGGCCTCGCTGCGCGAGAGCCGGCTGGCCTACGAGGGGCTGTCGCGGGTATTGCCATCCGAGCATCAGGACGTGCTGACCGCCGGCGACCGCTATGCGGCCAACCTGGCCGACGGCGGCGAATACGACCGGGCCATCGCCTTGATCCGGGCGTTGATCGCGCGCCGCACTGCAGGCCTGGGCGCGGAGCATCCGCTGACCCTGTCGATGCGCAACAGCCTGGCCGTGTACCTGCTGATGAAGCGCGACTACCCGGCGGCCGAGCGCGAACTGAGAGCGTTGCAGCCGGTGCTGATCCGCCTGTACGGCGCCAGCGCCTCGGACACGCTGATGGTCTACAACAACCTGGCCGGCGCGCTGCGCCAGCAGGGCAAGGTGGCCGAAGCGGGTCCGTACTATCGCAAGGCGCTGGACGGCACGCGCGCGCTGTATGGCGAAGACAACCTGTCCACGCTGATCGCGCGCAGCAATCGCGCGTTCTGGTTGCTCGACGACGGCCAGGCCGCCACCGCCGCCACCGAGCAGCGCGCCGCCTTGGCCGGGGTCGAACGTCTCGTCGGCGGCAGGCACGAGGTGACCGCCGAACTTCTGCGTGGCCTGGCCGAGGCGGAGATCGCCCTGGGCCAGCGCACGCAGGCACGCGCGCATGCCGAACGCGCACGCGACATCCTGGTCGGCCTGTACGGCGATGCGCCCGGGCCGCTGGCGCAGGTGCACGAAACGCTGGCCAAGCTGGATGCGCCGGACGCGCCACGCTCTTCGCTGGTGGCTGAGACGAAATGACGGGTCGCGCGCCGCCGCGCGCGCCAAGCTGGATGCCTGGCCACTGCGCTCTCGGCTCCGCATGCAACCTGCCGCCCGCCTCACCGATCTGCACGTCTGCCCGATGGTCACCGGGGTGGTGCCGCATGTGGGCGGACCGATCCTGGCGCCTGGCGCGCCGACGGTGCTGATCGGCGGGTTGCCGGCGGCGCGGATCGGCGACATGGCGGTGTGCGTGGGGCCGCCGGACAGCATCGTGTCCGGCGCGCCGACCGTGCTGATCGCGGGCATGCCCGCGGCGCGGCTGGGCGACAGCACCGCGCATGGCGGGGCGATCGTGCTGGGGTGTTTCACCGTGTTGATCGGATAAGGGGAGCGGGACGATGCAGCAGGCGGGGGCCGCGCTGGCGCGGCATGGGGATGCGGAAGCGGCCGCGGCCGCGGCCGGCATGGGGGTGCCGGCCGCACCGACGCTGGCGCAGACGATCGCCGTGCACCGGGCCGGGGACCTGGACGCGGCCGAGCGTGGCTATCGCGACCTGCTTGCGCAGCACGCCGCGCATGCCGACGCGCTGCACTTCCTCGGCGTGCTGTGCCATCAGCGCGGGCGCAGCGACGAAGCGCAGCAACTGATCGAGCGCGCGCTGACGCTGATTCCCAATTACCCGGACGCGCACAACAATCTCGGCAACGTGCACAAGGAATGCGCGCGCCTGGCCGAGGCCGAGGCTTGCTACCGGCGCGCGCTGGCCTGCGCGCCGTCGCACCACAATGCGCTGAGCAACCTGGCGGTGGTGCTGGAAGCGCAGGCGCGGCTGGACGAGGCGTTCCTGGCCTATGCGCAGCTGCTGCGGCAGGTACCCACGTACGCCCATGGCCACTATCTGCTCGGCCTGTTCCTGCGCAACCACGCGCAGCAGCACGAGCACCTGGAGCAATCGGCCGAGTGCTTCCGCACCGCGTGGCAGCTGGACCCGGCCAACCTGCGTGCGCTGGAGGCGCTGGGCACCGCCTGGTATCTGCTCGGGCGCCACGACGAAGCGGTGGCGGTGTACCGCGACTGGCTGGCGCGCGATCCGCACAATGCGGTGGCCCGGCACATGCTGGCCGCTTGCGGCGGCAGCGACGCGCCGCCGCGTGCCGACGATGCCTACGTGCGCGAAGTGTTCGACGGCTTCGCCGAGAGCTTCGACGAGCAACTGCTGAACAATCTCGAATATCGCGCGCCGCAGCTGCTGGCCACGGAACTGGCGCAGGTGCTGCATGCGCCGAGTGCGGCGCTGGACATGCTCGACGCCGGGTGCGGCACCGGCCTGTGCGCGCCGCTGCTGCGGCCGCATGCGCGGCAGCTGGCCGGCGTGGACCTGTCCGGCGGCATGATCGACAAGGCGCGCCAGCGCGGCGGCTACGATGCATTGGTGGTCGGCGAGCTGACCGCGTATCTGCAGGCGCAGCCGCAGGCGTGGGACGTGGTGGTCTCGGCCGATACGCTGGTGTACTTCGGCGACCTGCGCGAGGTCTGCGCGGCCGTGCACGCCGCATTGCGCCGCGACGGCTGGCTGGCCTTCACCGTGGAGGCACTGGATGCTGCGGACGATCGGGTGCAGCTCGGCTCGAGCGGGCGCTACCGGCACAGCCGCGCGCACGTGCAGGCCGCGCTGGCGCAGGCCGGCTTCGCCCGCGTGCAACTGCGCGCCGACCAGTTGCGCAAGGAAGGCGGTACGCCGGTGCAGGGCTGGGTGGTGCTGGCACGCCGCTAGCGCCGCGTGCTTCGACGCCGCTGGGCGGCGAGGACGCGCCGCACACTGCCGCAGCGCTGAGACGAAATGTCGGCTTTCGCGCAGGGCGCCGTGTGAGTATCGCCCTGCCGGCAGCGCAGGGGGGCGGCGTTCGGGCCGGTGCCGGCGTTGCGCGCCGCACCGCGAACGCCGCTCGCGAGCGCCGGCCAAGGTCCGCATTGCGCGGCGCTCGACTTCCCGGACACCACGATGCCCACGCCGATGATGACGTTGCACTCCGACCTTGGCGATGCGCTGCTGTTCTGGCGCATGCAGGCGACGGAAGCGTTGGGCGAACTGTTCGAGTACCGCCTGACCGCGCTCAGCACGCAGCCGCGGCCGGACCTGCGCGCGCTGCTCGGCACCTCGATGGCGGTACAGCTGAAGGCGGGCGAAGGCCATGTGCGCTGGTACCACGGCATCGTCGCGCATGTCGCGCAGACCGGCTTCCACGTCGTCGACCGGCTCAGCTACGCGGTGCTGGAGGTGACCCTGGTGCCCAAGCCGTGGCTGCTGACCCAGCGCCGCGACTGCCGCATCTTCACCGCGCAGAGCGTGCCGGAGATCGTGCGCACGGTGCTCGACGGCATCGGCTACGGCGACGTGACCCTGAGCCTGAGCGGCACCTATCCCCAGCGCGACTATTGCGTGCAGTACCGCGAGGACGATTTCAACTTCATCAGCCGCCTGCTCGAGCAGGAAGGCATCTATTACTTCTTCACCCACAGCCAGACCACGCATACGCTGGTGCTGGCCGACGCGCTCGGTGCGCATGCCAGCAGCAGCGGCTTCGAGACCCTGCCGTACGTGCCGCCGGACCAGCATGCCAACGGGATGGGCGCCACCGTCAGCGAATGGCAGCTGGCGCGCAGCGTGCACACCAGCGCGCAGCAGCTCACCGACTACGATCCGTTGCGCCCGCGCGTGTCGCTGGCGGTGGACGAAGACATCGGCCACGGCGGCGATCTGCATCCGGTCAGCGGTTTGACCGCCTTCGACTATCCCGGTGCGCATGTGCAGGTCGCCGATGGCAAGCGTTACGCGCAGGTGCGTGCGGAGGCGCACAACGTGCAGCGTTCGCGCTATCGCGGCGACAGCGACGCGGTCGGGCTGCGCGTGGGCGCGCTGTTCTCGCTGAAGGCGTTCCCGCGCCCGGAATGGAACCAGGAATACCTGGTGATCGGCGCGCAGACCGCGCTGGAAGCGCCGGGCTATGCCTCCGGCGCGGGCAGCGGCGCGGCGCCGTTCGCGTGCCGGTTCCAGGCGATCGAGAGCAAGCTGCCGTTCCGCACCGCGGCGCGTGCGCGGCAGCCGCTGATCGCCGGCCTGCAGACCGCGGTAGTCACCGGCAGCGACACCGACGAGGACATCGTGGTCGACCAGTACGGCCGCATCCAGGTCACCTTCCACTGGAACACCTCGGCGCGCGACGGCAGCAAGCCGTCGTGCCCGGTGCGGGTGGCCTCGTCGTGGGCCGGCAAGGGCTGGGGCGCGATGAGCCTGCCGCGGGTCGGGCAGGAGGTGGTGGTCAGCTTCCTGGAAGGCGACCCGGACCGCCCGCTGGTGATCGGCAGCGTCTACAACGCCGATCACATGCCGCCGTTCGCGCTGCCGGACAACAAGACCCAGAGCGGGGTGCGCAGCCGCAGTGCCGGCGGCGGCGCCGCGGACTTCAACGAGATCCGCTTCGAGGACAAGCTCGGCAGCGAAGAGTTGTTCGTGCATGCGCAGAAGGACTTGCGCGAAGAAGTCGAGCACGATCACTTCGCCACCGTCGACAACGACCAGACCAGCACCGTCAAGCACGACCGCAAGCACAAGGTCGACAACGACGAGACGCTGGGCGTCGGCAACAACGCCACGCACGCGATCGGACAGAAGTTCAAGCTCAGTGCGGGCAGCGAGATCGAACTGGTTACCGGCGCGTCGAGCATCGTGATGAAGAGCAGCGGCGAGATCGAGATCAAGGGCGTGACCATCACCGTCACCGGCAACAATGCGGTGAACGTGGAAGGCAAGGTGCAGGTGGCGATCAAGGGCGGGGCGACCGTGGACATGGGCGCCGGCGCCAGCGTCAAGGTGCATTCGGACGCGATGCTGGCGCTGGAGGGCGGGGCGATGGGCACGCTGAAGGCGCCGATGCTCAGCCTCAAGGCCGATGCGCTGCACCAGATCGGTGGTGCGCTGATCATGATCGGTTGAGGACGCGGCGATGAATGCGATCGAGAAGGCCTGCACGGACATGGAGCTGTCGGCGCCGGCGCGCGCGCAGCTGGACACCGCGCAACCGGCGCAGGCCGCGGTGCGCGCGCTGCTCGACGGCGGCCAGTCGCAGGACGCGCTGAAACTGCTGGCGCGGCTGCTGCCCAAGCGCTACGTGGTCGCCTGGCTGTGCCAGTGCGCGCGCGGCGAAGCCTTGTCGCCGGAAGACCGCGCCGGCGCCGCGCTGGCCGAGAAATGGGTGCGCGAGCCGAACGAGGCCAACCGCCGCGCCGCGTTCGCCTTCGCCCAGGCCGGCGGCTACGCCTCGCTGGGCGCGTGGCTGGCGGCGGCGGTGGCCTGGTCCGGCGGCAGCCTGGCGCCGCCGAGCCAGGACACGCCGGTGCCGCCGGCCGAGCACCTGACCGCGCGCGCGGCGGTGGCGGCGATCAACCTGCTCGCCGCGCTGCAGCCGGCGCAGTTCGAGGCGCGGCGCCATGGCTATGCGCTGCACGCGCTGGAGTTGCTGGCCGGCGGAGCGGCGGCATGAGCGCGGTCGCGGCGCGATGCCACGCGCGCGCGGCAACGCCTAGCCCATCCGCAACAGCGTGTCCGCGGCCGCGCCGCGACACCCGATCCGAAGGAAGCGCCACGTGTCCCTACCGTCCAAACTGACCCTCACCGTCGCCGGCCAGGCCGCCGCCCAGTTCGGCGCGCGCGCGCAGATGGCGTTCGCGCAGCGCGGCGGCAGCATCGGCCGCGCCGACGACAGCGACTGGGTACTGGCCGCGCCCGGTGTGTCGCGCACGCATGCGGTGGTGCGCTATCTCAACGGCATGTATTTCATCGAGGACCGCAGCACCAACGGCATGCTGCTCAACGGCGCCGCGCTGCAACGCGGCGACCCGGCCGCGCTCGGCGACGGCGACCGCCTGCAGCTGGACAGCTTCGAGATCCAGGTGCAGCTGCAGACCGAAGCGCCCGCCGCACCGCCGCCGCCTGCCGTGGCGCTGCCGGACGACGCGTCGGACCTGACCCAGGTGGTGCCGGCGGCGCTGCCGCCGCACGCAGCCAGCAGTGCGCCCAGTGCCGGCGTTGGTGCGTTCGATTTCGACTTCGGCCTGCCGGGATTCGGTGGTGCCGCCGCTTCCGCGGGCGGCACCTACGACGATGCGCTGCTCGGCGATCTCGGCGTGCCGGGCGTGACCGGCGAACTGGACCCGCTGCGCCTGCTCGATCCGCTGCCGGCGCCGCCCGTGCCGCCGCAGCCGACACAGAGCTGGAACCACAGCGATGCCGGCCACGATCATTTCCGCGTGCCTGCGCCGCCCGCAGCGGCCGCGGCGCGCGGCTTCGAGCTTCCGGAAAACTGGGACCTGACCACCGGCGACTTCGCGCCAGCGATGGCGCCGGCGGCGAGCGCCGCGACCATGCCAGCGGCACCGCCGCCGTTCGCGGCGCAGGCTACGCCCTCCATGCCGTCCACGCAGATGCCGGACGACGTGGCGCGTATCTTCGAGATCGTCGTCGATGGGGTGATGGAGGTGCTGCGCGCGCGCGCCGAGATCAAGAACACCTTCCGCCTGCCGGTGACGGTGATCCAGCGTTCGGAGAACAACCCGCTGAAGTTCGCCGCCACGCCCGAGGATGCGCTGCAGAAACTGCTGGCGCCGCCGAGTCCGGCGTTCCTGTCCGGCGTGGCCGCGTTCGATGACGCGTTCGACGACATCCGCTGCCACCAGATGGCGATGCTGGCCGGCATGCGCGCCGCGTTCGAATCGATGCTGTTCCACTTCAGCCCCGACCGGCTGGAGCAGGAGGTGGACGCCAGCGGCAAACGCCTGGCGTTCGCCGGCAAGGGCCGCTACTGGGAGCGCTACCGCGACAACTTCCAGGCCCTGGCCAAGGACCCGGACGAATGCTTCCGGCGCCTGTTCGGCGACGAGTTCGCCCGCGCCTACGAGGCGCAGCTGGCGCGGCTCAAGTCGGCAAGGCGCGCCGGCAAACCGCACCTGTAGGAGCGGCTTCAGCCGCGACAGGCAGTGTCCGCAGCACGTGTCGCGGCTGAAGCCGCTCCTACAAAAAGCTGCGTGGTCGCAGAGACAGGAACGCACGCGCGGCGCATGCCGCCGACACCATGGTGCGGGTGGCCTGTAGGGTGTCGTCGATCGCGTCGGCGACGCGGTGCATGTCGGCACACAACACCAGGAAATCGGAGGCGCCGGCCCGCAATGCACGCCGCGGTCGGCATCGTTGCGCAGGCCATCTTCTCGCCGCAGTGCAGCGCCGCGGCGTTCTCAACTGCCTGAGACGAATTGTCGGGTAGCGCGCATCCGCGCTGGCCACACTGCATCCCGCCAGCCTGGACTGCGCGCGCCGCGCGCCGCGTCCGGGCCGTCGGCAAGGGGATCGCACATTGGGGTCGGCTGCTGCGTGCAACGCCGCGGCCGCATCGCCATCGACAGCAGCGGACACGGCGGATCATGCACAACAACAAGGTCGTCTGGAGCGAGGGGCTGTTTCTGCGCCCCCAGCATCTGCAGCAGCAGGAGCGCTACCTGGAGCGCTACGTGGAGCTGCGTGCCGGCACCCTGCACGCGCATGCCTGGGGCTTCTCCGAACTGGAACTGGAAACCGATCTGCTGGCGATCGGCAAGCTCGGCATCCGCCGCGCGCGTGGCGTGTTTCCCGACGGCACCCCGTTCGCGATGCCGGGCGACGATCCGCTGCCGCCGGCGCTGGACGTGGAACCGAACTGGCGCGACCAGACCGTGTACCTGACCCTGCCGCTGCGCGCGGCGGCGCAGGCCGACGTGGGCCGCGCCGAGGCGCCGCCGGACCAGCTGTTCCGCTACCGGGTGCGCGAGACCGAGGTCGACGACGCCTCCGGCAGCATGCAGGGTGCGGTGCTGATGGAAGTGGGCGGGATGAGCACGCGCCTGTTGCCGCAATCGCAGCCGCTGGACGGGCTGACCCGGATGCCGCTGGCGCGCATCGTCGAATCGCGCGCCGATCGCCAGGTGACGCTGGACGAGGCCTTCGTGCCGACCGCGCTGGCCTGCCAGGCCGCGCCGCGGCTGGCCACGTTCCTGGTCGAGTTGCTCGGCCTGCTGCACCAGCGCGGCGAAGCGCTGGCCGCGCGGGTGTCGGTGGGCGACCGCGGCGGCGCGGCGGAGATCGCCGATTTCCTGCTGCTGCAGGTGGTCAACCGGTGGCAGCCGCTGGTCGCGCACTGGTCGTCGGCGCCGTTGCTGCATCCGCAGGACCTGTATGCGGCGCTGGTCGCGCTGGCCGGCGAACTGAGCACCTTCACCACGCCGGGCAAGCGCCCGCCGGCGTGGCCGGCGTATCGCCACGATGCGCTGCAGCCGAGCTTCGAGCCGGTGATCGCCAGCCTGCGCAGCAGCCTCAGCGCGGTGCTCGAACAGACCGCGCTGCCGATTCCGGTACAGGCGCGCAAGTTCGGCGTGTGGGTGGCGATGGTGCCGGATGCGGCGCTGTTCGACAGCGCTGCGTTCGTGCTCGCGGCCAAGGCCGACGTACCCGCCGAAGAGCTGCGCCGGCAATTGCCGCTGCAGGCCAAGATCGGCCCGGTGGAGAAGATCCGCGATCTGGTCAATCTGCAGCTGCCCGGCATCGCGGCGATGCCGATGCCGGTGGCGCCGCGGCAGATCCCGTACCACGCCGGCTACCTGTATTTCGAATTCGACAAGCAGTCGCCGCTGTGGCGCACGTTGAAGGGCTCCGGCGGCATCGCGTTCCACTTCGGCAGCGAGTTCGCCGGGCTGGACCTGCAGCTGTGGGCGATCCGGAGCTGAGCGCATGAATCCACGTCCGCCTGTCGATCCGTTGAGCGATGCCACCCTCATGCGTCCGCAGCGCGGCGCCGCCGCGCCTGCCGCCGCCGCGCCGGCCCTGGCCTCCGCGCCTGCGCCCGGCGATGCCGACATCAGCGAATTCCTCGGCCGCAGCGTCAACCCGCTGGTGCAGGCGGCCAGCCCGCTGTTGTTGCTGGCGGTGCAGCTGCGGCACAGCGCGGCGCTGCCGGACGTGGCGCGGCTGCGTGAGCAGGTGACCGCGCAGGTGCGGCGGTTCGAGCAGCGCGCGCGCGACGGCGGCGCGGCGCCGGAGGCGGTCACCGCCGCCCGCTACGTGCTGTGCGCGATGCTCGACGAGGCGGTGCTCAATGCGCCGTGGGGCGAGCACAGCGGCTGGTCGCAGAAGACCTTGCTGGTGGTGTTCCATGGCGAGTCCTACGGCGGCGCCAAGTTCTTCCAGATTCTCGAGCGCCTGTGCGCGGACGTGCCGCGCCACGTCGACCTGATCGAACTGATGTACCTGTGCCTGGCGCTGGGCTTCTGCGGCCGCTACCAGATCGAGGCCGGCGGCCGCGCCAAGCTGGCCGAGATCCAGGACGACCTGTACCGGCGCATCCGCGCCCAGCGCGGCGCCGCGGCGGACACGCTGGCACCGCATTGGCAGGGCGTGGACGACCGCCGCCGGCGCCTTGCGCGCTACCTGCCGCTGTGGGTCGCCGCGTTGGGCATGGCCTGCATCGTGCTGCTGGCGTTCGCGTGGTTCAACGCGCGGCTCAATGCGCTGTCCGCACCGATCAGCGCCGCCGCCGCGCAGATCGGCCTGCAGCGCGGTACGCCGCCGGACGCGCTGCGCCCGCCGCCGCGGGTCACGCTCAAGCAATTGCTGGAACCGCAGGAACGCGCCGGCCTGCTCGGCGTCGAGGAGCAGGCCGACGGCCAGGCGCGGGTGCGGCTCAACGCCAACGCGATGTTCGCTTCCGGCGGGGTGGAGGTCGATCCGGACCAGCTGCCGTTGCTGGGCAAGATCGCCGCGGCGCTGGAGCAGTTGCCGGGGCGGGTGATCGTGGTCGGGCATACCGACGACCAGCCGCTGCGTTCGCTGCGCTTCAAGGACAACTACGCGCTGTCGGCGGCACGTGCCGACGCGGTGGCGCAATTGCTGGGGCAACGCCTGTCGGTGCCGGGGCGGATCGAATCGGCCGGTGCCGGCGATTCGCAGCCAGTGGCCGTGCCGCCGGACCTGGCGGCCAACCGGACGCGCAACCGCCGCGTCGAAATCCTGTTCCAACCGGGGGAGTGAGCGCCGTGGGCAAGCTGCTGGGAATGCTGCGATCCGGCTGGGTCGCGACCATGGTTGGGCTGCTGCTGGCGGCGCTGCTGATCTGGCTGATCGGCCCCTACATCGGCATCGCCGGGCACCAGCCGCTGGCCGGCGCGGTGCCGCGGCTGCTGCTGATCCTGCTGCTGGTCGGCGCGTGGGCCGGCTGGCTGCAGTGGCAGCAGCTGCGCGCGCGCCGGCAGAGCCGCCAGCTGGCCACCGAGATGGCCACGCCGTCGGCGCTGGACGCGCTCGGCGACGACCGCCAGGCGCGCGGCGCCGACGAACGCGACCAACTGCAGGCGCGCTTCCACGAGGCGGTGCAGATCCTGCGCAAGCGCCGCGGCGGCGGCGATCTGTACACGCTGCCGTGGTACGTGGTGATCGGCCCGCCGGGTTCGGGCAAGAGCACCTTGCTGCAGCATTCCGGCCTGCACTTCCCGCTCGCCGCGCGTTTCGGCCAGCAGGCGCTGCGCGGCATCGGCGGCACCCGCAACTGCGACTGGTGGTTCACCGACGAAGCGGTGTTCCTGGATACCGCCGGCCGCTACACCACGCAGGATTCCGACCGCCAGGTCGATGCCGGCGCGTGGATCGATTTCCTGCGGCTGCTGCGCCGCTATCGGCGCCGGCGTCCGCTCAACGGCGTGCTGGTGACGATGAGCATGTCCGACCTGCTGCTGCTCGACGACGCCGAACGCGACCTGCACGTGCAGGCGATCCGGCGCCGTTTGGACGAGCTCAGCGAGCAGCTGAAGATGAGCGTGCCGGTGTACCTGGTGTTCACCAAGTGCGACCTGATCGGCGGCTTCGGCGAGTTCTTCGACGATCTCAATCCCGAGCAGCGCGCGCAGGTGTGGGGCGTATCGTTCCCGCTGCCGCGCAGCCTCGACGGCAGCGCCGCGCGCGGCTTCGCCGACGAGTACGCGCTGCTGCAGGAGCGGCTCAACGCGCGCCTGTTCGAACGCATGCACGTGGAGCGCGACCGTTCCCGGCGCGCGGCGATCCTGTCGTTCCCGCAGCAGTTCGCCGCGCTCGGCGAAGCGGCGCGGCAGTTCGTCGAAGGCGTGTCCGCCGGCACCGCCTACGGCACGCCGCCGCTGCTGCGCGGCGTGTACCTGACCTCGGGCACCCAGGAAGGCACGCCGATCGACCGCATGATGGGCGCGGTGGCGCGCACCTTCGGCCTGGCCGAAGCCAGCGTGCAGGCGCCGGGCGCTCAGCGCCGCACCTTCTTCGTCGAACGCCTGCTCAGCCAGGTGCTGCTGCGCGAATCCGGCCTGGCCGGGCGCGCGCCTGCGCTGGAGCGGCGCCGCGCCTGGTTGCAGGTGGCCGGCTATGCCGGCATCGCGCTGCTCGGCGTGCTGTTGCTGGGTGGCCTCACCGGCAGCTACCTGGGCAACCGCGCCTACCTGCAACAGGTGCGCGCGGCGCTGGATGCGCGCCCGCACAGTCCCGATCCGGACAGCGCGGCGACCACGCCGCAGTATTTCGCGCTGGCGCTGCAGCAACTGGAAGGCACCCGCGCGCTGGCGCAGGTCGCGCAGCAATATCGCGACGGCGCGCCGTGGTCGATGCGGATGGGCCTGTACCAGGGCGATGCGGTCGGCGAGGAACTGCACGACGCCTACCTGCGCCAGCTCAACGGCACCCTGGTGCCGGGCGTGGCGCTGCGCCTGCGCCAGGGCATGGCCGAGAACGCGGGCGCACCGCAGGCGCTGTACTACTACCTCAAGGGCTACCTGATGCTGGGCCAGCCGCAGCATCTGGACGCGCCGCAGTTGACCGCGCTGAGCGCGATCGAATGGCGCAAGCTGTTTCCCGCCGATACGGTGCTGCAGCAGGCCCTGGCCGGGCATTTCCAGGCGCTGCTCGACGAACCCGGACGGCTGCGCGCGTTGTCGCTGGATCCGGCGCTGCTGGAGCAGGCGCGCAACACGCTGCGTTCGGCCGACCTGGCCACGCTGGTGTACGGCAACCTCAAGCTGTCGCAACCGCAGGCCGGCGCCGAGCCGCTGCAGCTGGACAAGGCGCTGGGCCTGCTCGGCAACGTGTTCCAGCGCAACAGCGGCACCGCGTTGTCCGAACCGCTGCCGGCGCTGTACACGCAACCGGTGTTCGCCGCGCTGGCCGGGCAGGGCATCGGCGAGGCGGTCGAACAGTTCGTGCACGACGACTGGGTGTTCGGCCCGCGCCGTATCGACGCGCTGGGCAAGGCGCGGCTGGCGCAGCAGGTGCGCGTGCTCTACGAGCAGGACTACATCCGCTACTGGGACGGCCTGCTCGCCGATCTGCAGCTGCAGCCGGCCGCCGACCTGCAGCAGGCCAGCGCGATCGCGGCCAAGCTGGCCGGGCCGAGTTCGCCGTTGCGGCTGCTGCTCGGCGTGATCCGCGACAACACCCAGCAGCTGCTGCGCGCGCCGCCGCCCAAGCCCGGGCAGGACGCGGCGAGCAAGGCGGCCGGCAAGGCCGGCGCGAAACTGGCGGCCAAGCTGCCCGGCGGCAACGCGGCCATGGCCGCGGCGCTGGCCGCCAGCGGCGACGCCGGCGATGCCGGTGCCGCGCCGCCCGGCGCGGCCATCGCCAGCCATTTCGCCGCGCTCAACGCGCTCGCCGCCGGTGCGCCCGGCGCCACGCCGCTGGACCACCTGCTCGGCGTGCTCGACCAGCTCAGCAAGACCCTGCTGACCATGACCGATCCGGCCACCGCCACGCCGCAGCCCAATGCGCAATTGCTGCTGGCGCGACAGGAAGCGGCGCAACTGCCGCCGCCGCTGTCGGGCTGGCTGCAGGCGTTGACAGGCAGCAGCGCCGCGCTGATGACCCGCGGCGCACAGACCGCGTTGGACGCGCAGGTGCAGCAGGCGGTGGGCGTGGTCTGCGCCGAGTTCGTCAAGGGTCGCTATCCGTTCGATCCGGCCAGCGCGCAGGAGATCCCGTTGCAGAACTTCGGCGAACTGTTCGGCGTCGGCGGGCGCTTCGACGCGCTGTACCGCGACGCACTGCAGAAACTGCTCGACACCAGCGGCCGCGACTGGCGCTGGAAGAGCGGCCCGGATGCGCTGGCCGGCGCGCCGGGCTTGCCGGCGCAGCTGCAGCTGGCCGAGCGCATCAAGCAGAAATACTTCCGCGGCGCGGCGCAGCCGGAAGTCGGCTTCACCGTGCTGGCGCCGATCCTGGACGCAGGCGTGGCGCGGTTGACCGTGGACATCGAAGGCCAGCGCTTCGACTACACCGCCGGCGGCGTGGACAGCATGCCGATGAAATGGCCCGGGCCCACGCCCGGCCACGTCAGCATCGCCGCCTTCGGCGCCGACGGCGCCGC
>Ga0308160_10000436_pt1 | contig 81724 bp, 81 predicted proteins | sample PhyFR1_FD_201036 | JGI IMG/M metagenome (GOLD analysis project Ga0308160, IMG submission 201036) | Phyllosphere microbial communities from UC Gill Tract Community Farm, Albany, California, United States - DLSLF.R1 | ecosystem: Host-associated > Plants > Phyllosphere > Unclassified | place: USA...
ATGGTACGGCCCGTACTGAACCCGGGTAGGCTGCTTGAGCCAGTGAGCGATTGCTGGCCTAGATGAATGACTGTCCACGACAGAACCCGGCTTATCGGTCAGTTTCGACTTCTTAATGCAAACCCCGCGCAAGCGGGGTTTTTGCTTTGTGGGGTGGTGTGGTGCAGTGCAGAAAGGCGATGAATGACTGTCCACGACGCTGTTCATAAAAGTACGCGGCTTACCGGTCAGTTCCGCCGTCTTAATGCAAACCTCACGCAGGCGGGGTTTTTGCTTTGTGGGGTGGTGCAGAAGGCGATGAATGACTGTCCACGACGCTGTTCATAAAAGTACGCGGCTTACCGGTCAGTTCCGCCGTCTTAATGCAAACCTCACGCAGGCGGGGTTTTTGCTTTGTGGGGTGGTGCAGAAGGCGATGAATGACTGTCCACGACGCTGTTCATAAAAGCACGCGGCTTACCGGTCAGTTCCGCCGTCTTAATGCAAAGCCCGCGCAAGCGGGGGTTTTGCGTTGTGGCACCTTAACCTGATAAATACCTGTTCATCACGTTAAGAAGACAAAGGCCCTTTCGCTGAATGCTTTCACTTCTCAGGCAAATCCCATGCAATTAATTGCTGCCGCGCTATACGCTCATCCCACATGTTGACGTGATAGCCTGTCATCTGTTTGAGAGGCAAAGGTTTCTCTCAGCTATAGTTGAAGGCGGCTTACCGGCAGCAATCAGCTCACCATTTTGCCGCACATGGCGCGAATTCATTGAATGAGTATTAAAAAAACAGGTGGATCATGGTTACAAGAAGGACTTTACTGACTTATTCCGGGGCTTTTGCTGCCTTATCTGCATTAGGCATTTCCCCCGGCGCTATCGCAGCAGGTGTTCTCAAAATGGGTGATAGCAAAGCATTTAACTTTGAAACCTTAATTGCCCAGGCCAAAGCGCTGGCGGCTAAACCTTACGAAAAGCCCACTGAATTCGACCCGTCATTGTTATCCAACATAACCTATGACGCCTACATGAAAACGGTCTACAAACCGGACTATGCGCTGTTTAAAAACGCCGGACGGTTTCCTGTTACCTTTTTTATGGTCAACGGTTTACACCGTATGCCGGTGAAAATGCACGTTGTTGAAAATAACGCCGCGCGCGAAATCATACAAAATATTGATTACTTCACCACCACGGACAAAACCGTCAAGCTGCCTCCGCTTAAAGGTAACGTGTTTTCAGGATTTCGGGTGCTGGCCAGTCAGGATACGTTAAAAACGAACCCACAAAACGACTGGATATCCTTTATGGGGGCTTCCTACTTCCGCGCCATCGGCGAACTGGGCCAGTTTGGATTATCCGCGCGTGGCATCGCCCTGAATACCGTTCAGCCCGGCATGGATGAAGAGTTTCCTGACTTTACGGATTTCTGGTTTGAAGCGCCTAAAGATGACAGTAAAAACCTGACCGTCTATGCGCTTCTCAACGGGCCGAGCATCACCGGTGCCTATAAATTTATCCTGCACCGCAGCAAAGGTGTGGTGCAGGATGTCGAATGTACGCTGTTCCTGCGTAAAGACGTTCAGCGTTTCGGGATTGCCCCTCTGACCTCAATGTACTGGTTTTCAAAAACGGTCAAAGGCGCAGGCACAGACTGGCGTCCGGAAGTGCACGATTCAGACGGCCTGGCGATGTGGACCGGCAGCGGCGAACATATCTGGCGACCACTCAACAATCCTTTACGCGTGGTCACGTCGAGCTTTAACGACGAGAATCCGCGAGGATTTGGTTTGCTCCAGAAGGACAGAGCGTTCGACAGCTACCTTGATGCGGCTCACTATGAGCGGCGGCCCGATCTCTGGGTGGAGCCCATCGGCAAATGGGGCAAAGGCTCGGTGCTGCTGGTGGAAATCCCGACTGACGATGAAATCTATGACAACATCGTGGCCATGTGGGTGCCAGAATCACCGGCTAAAGCGGGCGAACAACATCACTTCCATTATCGACTGCACTGGCTGGCCGATGAGCCTTATCCTTCCAGCCTGGCGCGTTGTGGTGCGACCCGACTGGGCAGGGGCGGTGTGCCGGGTTCCGACCGTCCGCATGACAGCCGTAAGTTTGCCGTCGAGTTCCGTGGCGATGTGCTCAACCATCTGCCGTCAGGCGTGTCGCCAGAAGCCGTCCTTTCTGCGTCGCGTGGTACGTTTGAGAACGTGCTCGTGTCTAAATTGCCGGACGATTCAGGCAACTGGCTGGCACAGTTTGATTTGGTGGCGGGGGAAGGTGATCCGGTAGAGCTTAAGCTCTATCTGAAAGCACAGGGCAACGTGGTGTCGGAAACCTGGTGCTACCAGTACCATCCGTTCAACTCGCCAGCAAAGCCCTGGCCAACGGCGTGTGAAACGAAATAAAGCGAAGGCAGCCCAACCTCAGGTTGGGCTGCCTGTTATGATCCCTGGTGCTGGTTTTCTAATTAATTATAAACAAACGTCAACGCTGCGGTGGCATTGGCTACGCCGGGTGTCAGGTCCCCGGTTCTGATATAGCGTGGTGTCACCTGGAAAGAGAGATTACTGGCCTCCGATGCGGTTTTGATCAGGTTTCTGCCCGGCGCACCGCCATACCTTGCCGGATAGCTGAGCTGAACCGGTGTCGTACTGCTATTGAGTAAAAGCTCAACCCCCACGCCTTGCGCATCTGATTCACCGGTTAAGTTCAGGGTGGTGGTCGTATTTGCCGGATTCGTTAAGTCACTGAAAATAGCCTCAACGATAACATTATCATCGCACTGCAAATTAATGGTTACCGGTTCACCAGCATATACGCTGTTAATATTAGGCAGTTGCTGCGTTCCCACGGCGCCCATATTCGCGACAAGGCTGCGCGTCATAATGTCACAGCCTTTGTTATTCACGGCCAGTGAGCTGATATTGGCATTCACCGGCACGGGATAAGCACCGCTGAGTAAGTCTCTCATTTGTGCTCTGCCAGCGCTAAACGTGATGCTGTAAACGTTGGGGGAAATGATTTCGCCTGTCGTGACAAATTTGTATTGCAAGGTGGTCTGGACATTGGAAATACCCAAAAGCGATGTAGAAGTGAGTTTGGTTTCCGCAGAGCCAATGGGTAACATGCCGAGACTGGATGCGCCAGAAATCGTATTAGGTACCATTCTGGCTTTTAATACGACCCCAATGCCGGTGATGCCTGTTCTGTATATTGAATGATTACCCGAGCCATCATTGTAGCTGATACCGGTGGGGGAAAGATTGCTGGTGTCATACCAGCCATATTGCCATGTGCCTACCCGATGTGTTTGCCCACATGCGTTTGTATTCCAGCCGCTTAAATCAACGCCTGCCGAAGAAGGTGCTTGATTACTCATATTGACTGAAATGGCGGGCACGGTTATCTCACAGGAACTGTCTGTCTCATAGGCGTAAACCGACGGGTGAGCGCTAACCAGAATAATAAAAATCAGGATGATCAACTTATTCATAGAAACCTGCTTTATTAACACGTTTAATCGTATTCAAGGTTAAAAGTTGCGGTGGCATTAGCCATGCCGGGCTTAACCGCTGCGGTTGATTTATATCGAGAGTAAAACTTCAGCTCTGCGTCTGAATTGGGTATCAGTGAATAATGTGCTGAAGCGAAATTTAACGGGATCGGGTTTTTCTCTTTATCCAGAATTTCAATGCCGATGCCACTGGCTGATTCATTCATTTCAGTGAGCCTCAGCAACGAACTGTCTGCCAGATCGGGCGTGCCCTCGAAAGTGACTTTAACGCCAGAGGCCAGCGACGAGCAGTTACGTAAATAAATACTGAAAGGCACCAGTTCTGACGTTAACTGGCCCGCAGTAAAATCACGACTTGCCACCGTACCCATGTCAACTGACAACTCTCTGGCGTTGCTGTCCACCACACAACCATTTTCTGAAATAATGCCATTTATCTGAAGGATAATATCGTAGGCATGTGTGGATGAATAACAACAGAGTAAGGGGAGAAGAAGTAAAATTCTGATCATTCGCACCTCAGATGTTTTTTGATAATAATGCCGTTTGATGTGATGTTGGCAAGATCGAAGCGCAGATTGCAGCGTTGATCCTGACGGCTTCCCCAGCTTGCCGTGAGTGTTCCACTTTCCGGTATACCTGAAAGGAAGACGTTGCCGTTGTCGCCGACAATGCTGCTAATCGCAGGGTCTTTTACTGTCACAAGCGTACCCAGCGGCAGGGCTTTACCGTTTTTCGTCAGCGTAAATAACGCCTGAAGCCCTTTCCTGACATCATATTTAGCGCGCGTCAGCGCACCCTGAGTCGGCACCGTATTTTTAACCGCTTCCTCCAGTGTGATATCTGGCGGCAGTGTTGACTGGTCGAGCGCAATGCGGTTATTTCTGTATGCGGTGGCGTAAGGAAGATAGGTATATCCGCGCCAGTCGGTTTTAACGCCCGTTCTGTTTTCAACGGATAATCCTGAGGCACCTGCTGCATCGACGAGTATATTGGTGTCCCCCAGCGCCTGACCAAAGGTTATTCCCTCCTGGTGAATAATGACACCGCCATCAATCCCAATACTCGCCTGACGATAGTGTTTACTGTAACTGTAATTTGATGTGACGGCGTTATAGGCTCCGTTGTAGGTCAGCCCGGCACTCCCGCCGTAGGCCTGGCCATTATTGCTGTAAGATTGTTGAAGGTTATAACTGAGGTTTCTGTTTTCCAGCGCCACCCCGTTAATTCCCGTCGAATGGGTATAATTCCCTTTCGCATCATAGTGTGTTCCAGCCGTTGCCCAGGCCCGGCGTGCAGTGTGAGGGACTGAATTCCGGGTAAATTTATCCAGCGGCAAAGAAAATAATAAAGATAGGCGTTTATCCGTTTCCATTTGCCACGGATTACGGTTATAGCTCAAAGCCAGTCCTGCGGTAATGTCGTAAAGTGTGGTATTAAAACCGGCCTGTAACGTCGTGTTTTTCTTTCCCATGTTCCAGTAAGTTTGTTCTAAAACGGTGAGATAGACAGAACCGAATTCACCCAGATCCTGAGATAAACTGGCCTGAAGTTGACCTTTACGGGCAAAGCGTAGGTTATAAGTTGTATCAAGATTCAACGAGCCATCTGTATTGAAACCACGACCGTCAATTTTTTTCCATGTGGTATCACTAAAATTATAAAATCCGTCAGTGGTAAAGCGATAGCTTAATAATTGGAACGTTGTGCCAGAGGTGTTCAGCGATTTCGCATACTGAAACTTATAGGCGTTTCCGGCATGCTGACTTTTATCGGCTAACGTACTCTGGGCATGGGTTGCATCAACCGAAATTGCGCCCATAAAGCCCAGGTTCATGCCTAAGCCCAATGACCAGGCTTTATAATTATCGCTTAACTGACCACCGCCATAGAAAGACATTCCATAGGGTAAACCTGCAATAAGCGTGGCCTGAAAAAACTCCGGTGAATCTTGCATTGTCAGACCACGGTATTTCCCGGAGGTCAGACTGTATTTGATGCTACCTTCTCGTTGTAATACCGGCAGAGAAGAGTAAGGCATGGTGTAAGACTGAACTTGCCCATCACTTTCTGTAATGTTGACCGTCAGATCGCCGCTGCTTCCCGTGGCGTAGAGATCGGTTAATTCAAAGGGCCCTGGAGGAACGTAGGTTTCATAAACAACATAGTTATTTTGTTTCACCGTCACTCTGGCATTGGTTTTCGCTATGCCTCTGACCACGGGTGCAAAGCCTCGACGGCTGTCAGGCAGCATCGCCTCATCCGACGAAATTTGCAGACCTCTGAAATTGAAGGTGTCATAGATCGCATTGGACGTGCTGTATTCACCTATTGTTATGATGCTGTCGAAGTCTAACAGCGGACGTTGTAAGTAAGTGCGGATGTTTTTCCATTCGCTGTTACGCGAATCGTGGGTTTCATTAAACGTCCAGGTTGAATTATTTCTTAAGCGCCAGGCACCGAGGTTGGCACCGCTATCCAGGGCCAGAAAATGATTTTCCGCGTCATAGTGATTGACCTTGCCGGTTGAGCCGCTGTATCGATAGTTAAGCAGTAACGCTGGGATACCGTGATCCCACCGCGTTTTGGGTATGTGCCCTCGCGCGGTATTGAAAAGCACGGATTGTGGCGCGCTAATCTCAACTTTTAGCTTCTCTGGCACAAAATTAACATGAGAACCTGGTATGTCATCTTCTATGAAAATACAGGCGCCGGGTTTAGTTATGTCACGGGTATTAATCCCGACAGCGACCAGGATTTTCTCATCGAAACATGGAACAATGTTCTTACCTTTCTCAATAAACTTTATTTCCGCCGAAGTGGCATAATCGCTGTTCAGATAGATATCAACTAAATAAATACCGGGCGCGATAACATTGCCATTTTGAAAGTTTTCCAGATCGGCTACAGATGAGACTGTTGAATCAATCAGCCCAGGATTAAATTTATAGTTGGCGGTGGCCTGAAAGGGGAAATGTATCAGAACAATCAATGCCAGTTTTCCATAACATTTCATCTTAATCTCCGGTTTTCAATTTATCTGACATGCACGACAGGCTCCATACCGCCGTAATCGTTAATAACCTGATAAGTCATCTCCTTTGCCGGAGCAATATCAATGCTTGTCTTACCAAAAGGCGCAATTGTGATGCTTCTTGTTTCAAGAAATTGATTTTTGCTCTTTATATTGGCGACATTGATATAATAAGGCGTTGGGTTATTAAAGGTGACCAGGCTGTCTTGTCGGGTGGTTTGCAGTTTTTTAATGGCTTCGCTGCTACTTAATGGAAGATTGTTGGGGCGATAAAATAGTTTTAGCCGACTGACGATGGCAAACTGTAGGCTGCTGCTATCAGGTTCGGTGTTATTATTTTGCGATGGTATCGCTTTGACATTAAGCCAGTATAAGGTTTCACGATCGGACGGGCGCTTTTCGCCAGAAAAAATGATGCGTAACAGGTTTTCTTTATTGGGCTGAATAATGAATAGCGGTGGTGTAAGAACAAAATCATTGCTTTTGTTGCTGGCGTCATCTTCAACCCATGACTGAATTAAATAGACTGCGGCTGTATCCGTATTGGTGACAGAAAGCGATGCCTGTTTAGCATTTTCATTATAAATAACGCGGGTAGCGCCTACACCAATACCGCCTGCATTAACGCTCAGACTGGCGCATAACAAGGCCATATAAAGTACAAATCTGATGATGTACATGTTTACCCTTACTTGAAGAGAATAATGGCAGGGTTTCCCCTGCCAGTGTTATCAGGCATAAGTGATAGTAAAATTGGCAGAGCTGTCGACGGAACCCACGGTGACCGTGTCTGAAACCGATATCATGTCTGCTTTAAAGGTATAGATATTGGTACTGCCGGACAGTGCTTCTGCTGGCGTAGCCGTACCGAGGGTGATCTCGGCATTGTTATTATCAACAAGATAGACGCCAACCCCTGCCGCGGTTCCGGTTGACTGAAGTGCATTTTGGGTTGCATCTTTTACGCCGTCAAACGTCACCGCTGCTGTGCTCGACGTGCCATCACACTGCTCTAAAATAATTTTAAAGGCTTTAGGATTTTGCGCCTTCGTTCCTGCGGTATCACCAAATGTGCTGGCTTTGACCTGACCGAGTTGTACGGTTTGGTAGGCAGTATCACTGGAAACGACACAGGCTGTATTAACGACTTCACCTAGAAAATTAACGGTGCCACCATTGACTGTTGCGGCATGGCCCAGGGTAGTTACGCCCATAAATAACATGGCAACAGAACTGATAAGTAACTTGTTTTTCATTTAAGAATTCCTTTTATATAATGAACTTTGACAGAATGTAACTAACTAATGAAATTTTAAAATATTGCTAATTGCCTCCTTTTCCTTATTTCCATTCTTCTGCTTTTTATCATGACGGGAGCAGTTGATGCTGAAAAGCATATGCCTAGTGACCCGAAAGAATATCTCTGCAAATGAGCAATCCATTCACATTGCAGTTATCTAATCCATGTTCTTTTAGTATTTTCCTTTTAAGTCCATAAAGATATTTCAAAGAAAGGTTATATTTCATTGCAATTTCACGCATTCCTTTACCCTTGCAAATCATATAAATGATCTGGTATTCAATCTTTGAGGCGTATCTTTTTATCACGTCGCTTTCTTTTACGTTCTGCAGAACGTCAATAAGATCCTCTTTTGTGATCTTTTTTGAAACAATTCGCGGATATTTTTCCTGCGTATCGTGGCAAACCAAAAAATCAGCAATAATAATAACTCTGGGTCCATGCGCCTTCTGGTTTGAAAGATAGTTTCTACGTTTAATATGATCCTGGATCGATACGATGAGAAGATCGTTTTTATCAGGATGGAACGTTGTAAACCTGTTTGTGTTAATGAATGCTTTATCACAATGTAACCCACATAAGCTTGTTTCCAGGCCGATGAGAAAATAGCTGTCATCGGAAATAAAATACGTTTTCATTCATTACCTTGATGACATTATCTCTTGTTTGAGTGTTTTACTAACTGTGTAAATAGTGCCTTATCACTTTTTTTTCATCATTCTAAGTTGGTTTTTTTTATTGTCCACACTCAGGTTTTTCTCTTTTTTTTTAACAAATGAAATTTAGCCTGTCTTTGTTTTTTGTTTTAAGGGAATATAAATTAGCTTATTTAATAAATAACCTTTGTTAGTTAACTTTATGTTTTTATTATTTTCATCATATTGATTTCATTGAATAAAAATAATTTACAGTTTAATCAAAAACTTATATTCACAATGCGTTACGGATATATGACTGCGCTTTAAATGAACACTGGTCTATAATATTGTCATTTTGTGATTTTTGAAGATAATCTATTGCTTATGTTCGGTGTTTTTTAAAATAAAGGTTGATGCTGATAAATGTTATTCTAACTTGATCAGAATATATGTTGGTTTCGTAGAAAACTCCTGGAAATGTTAAAGTCAGCTTTATGCCTGCTTTACCTATCAATATGAATTTATCAATGGAAAAAAACATTATTTACTGACGGTGTTTTTTAATCATCCTCTAAGCGTCAGGCATCTTTTCTCTCAGTATTATCTTTTCATTTACATTGAGTTGCGATGATTTATAAGAAAGCGCAACAATCTAATAGCATCTTATGCGATATAACCCTTTGCTCTCTTTATGATGACGTGTGTTCCTTTTATTCTTGTCATCGTTACTCTGTATGATAAATGCGCACTTTGCCCTGACAGGGCGAGGAGCGAGAAGCAATGACGTTATGAAAGCCTTGTTGATGCCGATGCGGAGCCCCTTTTTTATACACAGTAACCTGCCTCCGACAACGGAGAGGAGCTTTAACAGGGCGGGAAGAGAATGGACGTTTTGAGATCTGTCAGCGCAGGGGACGTATCACTCTGCTGTAATGCGTTGTGCTTCCCCCTTATCATTTATGACTGTATTTTGCTGTTTGCCTGTTTGCCTGTTTGCCTGTTTGCCTGTTTGCCTGTTTGCCTGTTTGCCTGTTTGCCTGTTTGCCTGTCTGCCTGTCTGCCTGTCTGCCTGTTTGCCTGTTTGCCTGTTTGCCTGTCTGCCTGTTTGCCTGCCTGTCTGCTTGTCTCTCTGCCATCACTCTATCTGTCCTGACAGCTCCTGGCTGCCAGCAACGATCCCTTCGGCAGCGGATAAATCACAGGAAGGGACATGTGCGAATAGTATGCGCGAGCCAGTCTTAATGATGCGTTTCAGTATGAGATTAAAATCCACCAGGAAAGGCGACATTCATTTTTATTTCTATGGTTAAGACTTACTCACAAAAGAGGCTTTTAGGTTGCACTGTATTTATTTTAAGCAGCACCTTAAAACGTTGTGTATATAGTATTTTTATTGCGCAGTTTGGCCGTGTTTAATATTTTAATAGCCTTTCAGCCAATATTGATCATTATCATGATTTTTCGCGGAATCTCATATCTCAGTGACAATTGTGAGAAACAGCACAACCTTTTTTTTATTGATCATTAAGATTCGTAGCGGATAAAAAGGATGTAAAGGAAAGTCATTATGTATAGATATACGCAACCACGAACGTGTTGGTTAACATTTTATCAGTCAACGCCAGACAGTATTGCCAACCCGTTGTGGAATCCTCGCTTTAATGCTGCCTCTTTTGTAAAACCATCTTCTGCCTCTTCTGTTCGTCATCCGTGTTTTTCTGCGTCAGACGCGGTGTTATCGCCCGCCTTTTCATATCCTGCCGCTGCGCATTCCTTGTTAAATCAACTGCATAAACGCCTGCTGATAAAGCACGTTGTGAAGCGAAAGCGTTAAGCGCGTTGCACTTCCTGATTTTACGATTGCATTTCTCTTCGGGGAATTGTGCTGGATACGTTTTGCCTGAAAAAGGAGTTTATATGAATAACAATGATAATGTTCCCGTCACCCTGGATGAAATTTATGCCGCTAAAGAAAGGCTAACTGGAAAAGTGTATAAAACCGGCATGCCACGTTCAAACTATCTTAGCGAACGCTGCGGTGGGGAAATATTCCTTAAATTTGAAAACATGCAGCGAACGGGCTCATTTAAAATCCGTGGCGCGTTCAATAAAATGAGTTCGCTGACAGAAGAAGAAAAACGTCAGGGCGTTGTCGCCTGCTCAGCCGGTAACCATGCACAGGGCGTTTCACTGTCGTGCGCCATGCTGAATATTGACGGTAAAGTCGTGATGCCTAAAGGTGCACCCAAATCCAAAGAGGCGGCGACGCGGGATTACTCCGCTGAAGTGGTCATCTACGGTGACAACTTTAATGACACCATGACCAGGGTGGATGAAATTGTCGCCAACGAAGGCCGTATATTTATTCCTCCTTATGATGATGTGAAAATCATTGCCGGACAGGGCACCATCGGTCTGGAAATCCTTGAAGATCTCTACGATGTCGATAACGTCATCGTTCCCGTGGGCGGCGGCGGGCTGATTGCCGGTATCGCCACTGCGATTAAGTCTATTAATCCCACAATTACCGTCATCGGCGTGCAGTCTGAAAACGTACACGGTATGGCAGCCTCCTTTTTTGCTGATACCATAACGCGCCATCGTCTTACCGGGACTCTTGCGGACGGCTGCGATGTCGCCCGTCCGGGCGATCTTACCTTCGCGATTGTGAGAGAATGGGTCGATGAGATGGTGTTAGTAAGTGAAGACGACATTCGTAAAAGTATGATTGCATTGATCCAGCGAAACAAAGTGGTTACGGAAGGGGCCGGCGCGTTGGCCTGCGCCGCGCTGTTGAGCGGCAAAGTTGACCACTACATCCAGGGGCGGAAAACCGTGTGCATTATCTCAGGTGGCAATATCGATTTGTCCCGGGTTTCCCAGATTACAGGTTTCGCTGACGCATAAAGGATAAGTTATGAGTAATTCTGAAAATATTCTCGACCAGGAAAAAGCGTCGACCTGGCGTAAGTCCGATACCACATGGACACTCGGTCTGTTTGGTACGGCCATTGGCGCTGGCGTGCTTTTTTTCCCCATCCGGGCCGGTTACGGTGGCCTGATTCCTATTTTGATCATGCTGGTACTCGCCTATCCCATCGCGTTTTACTGCCATCGGGCGTTGGCCCGGCTGTGCCTGTCAGGCAGCAACGTTTCGGGCAATATTACGGAAACTGTGGAAGAGCATTTCGGAAAAACCGGCGGGGTGGTCATTACCTTTCTCTATTTTTTTGCGATTTGTCCGCTGCTCTGGATCTATGGCGTCACCATCACCAATACCTTTATGGCATTTTGGCAATATCAGTTACAGCTGCCGGTACTGAATCGCGGCGTGGTAGCGCTGTTTCTGCTGTTGTTGATGGCTTTTGTCATCTGGTTTGGCAAAGACCTGATGGTAAAAGTGATGAGCTGGCTGGTGTTTCCGTTTATCGCCAGCCTGGTGGTGATTTCGCTCTCGCTGATCCCGTACTGGAATTCCGCCGTGATTGATCAGGTCAGCCTGAGTGATATCACCTTTACCGGCCACGATGGCATTCTGGTCACCGTATGGTTAGGCATTTCCATTATGGTGTTCTCGTTCAATTTCTCGCCGATTGTTTCTTCTTTTGTGGTTTCCAAGCGTGAAGAGTACGAGCCGGAAATGGGCCGGACCTATACCGAAAACAAGTGCAGCCAGATTATCTCGCTCGCCAGCATGTTGATGGTGGCCGTGGTGATGTTCTTTGCCTTTAGCTGTCTGTTTACCTTATCACCGCAAGATATGGCGGACGCTAAAGCGCAAAATATCCCCGTGCTCTCCTATCTGGCAAACCACTTTTCATCCATGTCTGGCGAGAAGTCCACCTTCTCTACGGTGCTGGAATACAGCGCGTCGGTGATCGCCTTAGTCGCTATTTTCAAATCGTTCTTTGGGCACTATCTGGGCACGCTGGAAGGGTTGAATGGGCTGATTATTAAGTTCCGCTATAAGGGCGATAAAGACGCCGTGTCCAGCCGCAAACTGAATACGCTGAGCATGATCTTTATTATGGGATCAACCTGGCTTGTGGCTTACCTCAACCCCAATATCCTTGACCTGATTGAGGCAATGGGTGCGCCGATTATCGCCTCGCTGCTCTGCCTGTTACCGATGTTTGCTATCCGCAAAGTCCCGGCGCTGGCAAAATATAAAGGCCGGGTTGATAACGTCTTTGTTGCCGCGATCGGCTTACTCACTATTTTAAATATTGTGTATAAGTTTTTCTGACGGTCATTTCCCCTCGGTTTGACCTGACGTGCGCAGTCTGCCAGCGCACGTCAGGTCCTTTCACATCCCGGTTTATCTTCACCTGAGCGGCGTTCTGCTGCTAACCGCGACCGTGCGGCTCATCCCAGTTAAAAGCAGGCCCTACAGAGATGACACCATGCGGGTTGATGGTTTTATGGCTGCAGTAGTAGTGATGGCGAATATGGGGCAGGTTTACCGTGTCGGCAATCCCGGGCATTTGGTAGATATCACGCAGAAAACCGCTCAGATTCAGGTAGTCGCTAATACGGTGACGGTCACATTTAAAATGGGTGACGTAAACCGGATCGAAGCGCACCAGCGTGGTCCATAAACGTAAGTCAGCCTCGGTTATCCTGTCGCCGGTCAGATAACGATGCTGTCCTAAGATCTGCTCAAGACGAGACAGGGAATGGAACAGGGCGCTAACGGCTTCGTCATAAGCGGACTGCGAGGTGGCGAAACCGGTTTTATAGACGCCGTTGTTAACGGTGTCGTAGATCCAGCCGTTAAGCTCATCAATCTTTTCACGCAGCTCAACCGGGTAATAATCCCCCGCGCGTGCACCCACGGCATCGAATGCACTGTTAAACATGCGAATGATATCGGCAGACTCATTGCTGACGATGGTGTTCTGCTGTTTATCCCATAACACGGGCACGGTAACGCGACCGCTGTAGTCCTCATCCGCATGTAAATAGAGCTGATAGAGAAATTCATTTTGATGCAGTTTGTCTCCGGTTGCATCCGGGAAACTGTCATCAAACGTCCAGCCGTTTTCCAGCATCAGTGGATGAACCACTGACACATCAATCATGCTATCCAGGCCTTTAAGCTGACGCATCAGCAAGGTGCGGTGTGCCCACGGACAGGCAAGCGAGACATAAAGATGATAGCGATCGCGTTCTGCCGTAAACCCGGCTTTGCCACTTGGGCCTGCGCTGCCGTCGGGCGTCACCCAGTTACGCCATGCGGATTCTGAGCGCTTAAAGCGCCCACCGGTTGATTTGGTGTCATACCAGGTGTCATGCCAGACACCGTCAATTAACTGGCCCATGTTGTCTCCAATACAAAGGATAAGAAGAAAATCTCTCGCTCTAACCATAGGTGGTTATGGGTAACTTCGACAGCACACCATGTGCGTTGCCGGATATTTTGCTGAACAGCCTCAATAACGGCTATATGGCAAACGCGTCAGAGGCGTATTTGAGCACAGAATACCTTATGATTGGCCCCTCTTCGGCCTGAACCCGATAAGCCGTCCAGCACGCCTGTCCCGTTGGAAGAGGCAATAAAAGAAGGAAAGCGTAATGAAAGCGGTGCTCTTTGGTTATCACGAAATGGCCTGTACCGGCCTGAAGGCATTAATGGATGCCGGTTTCACGGTCAGTGCCTTGTTTACCCATGCGGACCCCGCTGCCGGTACGCAGTTTTACGGTTCCGTCGCCCGCCTGGCTGAAGGTTACAACATCCCGGTTTTTATCACAGAGGATGTCAATACTGCGGAATGGCAAGCCCGGATTGCCGACTTTGAGGCGGACTACCTGTTCTGCTTTTCCTACCGTCAGGTGCTCAGCGAGGCCATTCTGTCGTCGGTAAAAAAAGGGGCTTATAACGTGCATGCTGCCTTATTGCCTGCTTACCGTGGCCGCGCCCATCTCAACTGGGTGATTATCAAAGGGGAGACGCAAACCGGTGTCACGCTGCACCGTATGATCAAACGCCCTGATGCCGGTCCGATTCTGGCGCAGAAGGCCGTTGACATTCATCCCCAGGACAATGCCCTGGCGCTGCATACCCGATTAGTCGCGACCACCGGGGAGATGCTACCGGGCTGGCTCAAGGCGCTGGTGGCGGGCCAACTCGCTGAAATCCCCCAGGACGAACGCGCAGCCAGCTGTTTTGGAAGCCGTAAACCGGAAGACGGACAACTCAACTGGCACGACAGCGCCAGCGATAACCATAATCTGATTCGTGCGCTGGCATTCCCCTGGCCTGGTGCTTTCAGCGTTAATGGGTCACAACGATTTACCGTCTGGGAAAGCCGGGTTATTAAGGCGGATAACGTCAGTCAGCCTGGTGAGGTGGTTTCAGTCAATCCGTTGGTTATTGGCTGTGGGCAGGGGCAACTTGAGATTCTGCAGGGGCAGTCTGTGGGCGGCGAATCTGTCCCAGGCAGTACGCTGGCAGGCCAGCTCGGGCTGATTGTCGGGCAGCATTTGACGCGCTGAAGGCGTCAAATGCTGCGTCAGGCGATTATCCGAGCGCCTGTCCGCAAAGATAACCTACTGATGCAGACAGGCCCATCGCCAACAGGCTCCAGAAGCAAATTCGCGTGACGCTTTTTCTTACTGGCGCGTCCCCGGCCCGGGCCGCCGTCGCGCCAAGCAGCGCCAGCGCCAGGAGCGCCGAGGCCGCAATGGCGGGTAAGGCGAAAGGCCCGGTGATGAGCATCGCGATGGCGAACGGTAAAATACTGCCTGATGCGAAACTGATTGCTGAAAACAGGGCGGCCTGAAGCGGTTTCGCGCTGCTGAAGGCCGTGATGCCCAGTTCATCTCTGGCGTGCGCGGCCAACGCATCATGGGCCATCAGTTGCTCTGCCACCTGATGTGCCAGCTCAGGAGACAGGCCGCGCGCCCTGTAAATGGCCGCAAGCTCCATGGTTTCAGCCGCAAAATCGGCCTCCAGTTCGGCTTCTTCCTGCAGCAGAGACGCTTTTTCTGTATCGGACTGTGAGGACACCGAGACGTATTCTCCCGTTGCCATCGACATCGCCCCTCCGACGATGCCAGCCAGCCCGGCGAGCAACACGTTATGATGGCTACTGCTGGCAGAAACCACCCCGGCCAGCAGGCTGGCGGTGGATACGATGCCATCATTCGCGCCCAGCACGGCGGCCCGCAGCCATCCGGCGTGTTCAATTTTGTGTGATTCACTATGTAGCATCCGGTCTTCCAGTGATAAGCGATTCGTTTAACAAGGAGGGCGACAGCCTGCATGCATGTCCTTTGCTATTTTTCATAGCGGGATAGCAGGATATGAAGCACGCCCATCGCGCCATGGCTGTAAAAATAAATCTCTACAAAGGTGGTCAGGAATTTATGCCAGTGCAATACCTTACGCGTCAAATCAGGTGTGGCGAGCGACGTACTGTTAAATAAAAACCATAGCCCACCAGAACAGGCGACCGCGATCAACGCGATAACTCCCAGGCCTTGCACCGTCGCGGCTATGCCACCGCCATGTGCCTGTGGGAGTTTCAGGCCGGTCAGCTGTACGACATCGTTTCGAATACCCCGAAAATCCAGCATAAGCCAGGCGAAGTACCAGCGAAAACCCCGCTGAACCCGCATCCAGATGAGCATGATAACGCCCGCAGCGATCAGCAACAGTCCTGAGAGAATATGTAGCCAGGTTATCAGCGTCTCCAGGTTATGCCCGCCGAGCGCTTCACGTGCGGTGAAATTGGAATTAATGATCTGCGAAAGGATCAGCACGGCGACCAAAAGATGAAGCCGTCGAAAAAAGGGCGCATCGTGATGGGGAAGCCACTGACCATAAGACACTTTCATAGCGTTGCCAAAAAGAAGAGAGACGGAACGCTATATTTCCATGAGTAGATTAGGCTTACCTTAAGCAGGGCGCGGAGGTGTTATCCCGCTCAACCAGAAAATCTGCGCGCGGAAGACAGCATGTTATCTGTTCGGGCGGTCCAGTGAGGGCAATTTGGCAGGGGAGGGCATAAAAAAACGCACCGGAAGAAAGCAACCGGTGCGTTCAGATAACGCGAGGCGTCGGGCGTCAGTTAGCGCGCCAGAGCACCCTGTGGTTTTTTGCCGATCAGGCGGTCAATACTGTACGCACCAGGACCCACTAAACCTAACACCAGGAAGCCCCCTGCGATAGACAGGTTTTTCATGAACATCAGCTGGTTAACGCCTTCTGCGAAGTTACTGTGAAACAGAAACGCGGTCAGAATAGTAAAGCCAGCGGTAAACAGCGCAGTAAAGCGGGTCAGGAAGCCAAACATAATGGCCAGGCCGCCGCCAAACTCCAGCAGAATAACCAGTGGCAGTATGAAACCTGGCACGCCCATCGCTTCCATGTACTGCTGAGTGCCAGCATAACCGGTAATTTTGCCCCAGCCAGAAACGATAAACAGGATAGTCATCAGGATACGGGCGGCCAACAAACCACTGTCTTCGAATTTTTTCATCATAAGCTCCAATGCTAAAAGTTTGCAAGGCGACGCTGCCCGCAGTGAATATTCCCGTTAACCGCATGATGGCGATTAGCCGGGCTGATAGCTGGAGATGATAGTAGCGAGGGGTTACAGTTGTAAGCAATATAAACTGTCGATGTTATTCAGTAAATTTGATAAAAAGCAAAAGCCAGCCGCAATCGGGCTGGCTTTGGGGGATTCAACGCGGGGGAAGAGCGGATTTCACCATGCGCCATGTACTCCACAGACCGAAACCCCGTTTCGCCCAGCGGAGCAGGCGATTAGGGCTGCGAATGGAATAAATGGCTAACGCACTACTGCCAATGGCCAGATAACGTTTCAAACTTAAAAACGTAAACCAGCCACGGTCGTAAGAGGCCGTGATCTCCAGCCAGCCACGCCGCGCCGCGCTCAGATCCAGGCGTTGCTGCTGAACCTGCTTTAGCAGTTCATCGATGCGCGCTTGACGCTCACGGCAACTCATTAGTGGTTATCCTCGAGCAGATCACGATCGTTAGCCAGCTCTTTGCGCGTATGGCGCAATAGCGTGGACTGACGTGACTTACGCAGTGTCCATAGCCCAAAGATCAGCGCCAGCAAGAACAGCACGCCGGTGGTGATGGCAATGGCCATTAAACGGTACTGCGCATCAACTGCCCAGATAATCAGCACCATCAGGCTCATCAGGCCAAAAGCAGTGAAAAGCATGGTCAGGCCAAGCATCAACAGCATCTGGATCAGATTGGCCTTCTCTTCTTCCAGCTCTACCACTGCAAGACGAACGCGTGTTTCGACCATACTGACCAGCGTGGTAACAATACGCTGACCAATGTTGATGACCCCTTTGGCCGGTCCGTGGTTCTGCTGTGAATCCGTCATGATTAACGACGCGAGATCAGCATACCGATGGCAACGCCAATCGCCGCACCGATACCTACGCCGTGCCATGGGTTGTCACGCACGTAACCATCCGCTTTTTGTGCGGCTTCACGCGTGGTGGCCGCCAGGCGCTCACCGGATTCACCTAAACGCTCGCGGGAGCTGTCCAGCGCAACGCGCGCTTTGTGACGGAGTTTATCCAGTTCACCTTTTGATTTTTCAGTTCCGCTGCTCAGGACTTCTTCCAGCGTATCCGCCAGGTTTTTCAGTTCAGCACGCAAATATTCCGATGATGTGTCTTTAGACATGAAATACTCCTTTAACATCAGTAGATTGAATCCGATTAATAGGGCTCCGCCTGTAACTTCTTAAGCTCCTGGCGTGCTTCTTCCAGCTTGTGTTCGCGTTTCGCAATCTTGTCCTTGTCATGACCTTCGTCGCGCTCTTCCTTGAGTTCGCGCTCACGCTCAGCCACTTTCTGCTTCTGAGCGTTAATTTTTTCCAGATGTGAGGCTTTAAGCTTTTTATCGGTACATCCTGCCCGCACTTCGGTCAGGGCGCGCTCCAGGCCGTTTACACGACGCTGGTTGTTATGCTTCTGAGCCATCTCGATTTCGCGCTGAATATCCTGCTCTTTTTGCTGACACAGCGACTGTGCTGCCATCAACGAGCCTGAAAGAGAAAACAGCACCATTCCCAGCAGTAATTTGTGTTTCATTAGGCTTTGTACCTTCCATTGTTGCCTGACTTAATTCAACGTGGTGCACAAGCATTCCGCACTGCGTTGATAACCAGCCTTAGTTTAAGCATAGACATCAGGTGGAAAAAGTCCAAAGATCACCGATATACAGAAAAACGCTCAGCACACCTTGTCGGTGAGATGAGCGATAAGAAAGGAATACGGACTAGGCGAGAGAAAGGTGAGGCATCGGGTCGTGTTGAGCGACGATAAACCCCTCTGGCAGCAGGCGACGCAGCACTTTCTGCGCGGCCAGACTCTGCTCTTCATTATCAAAATGGATAATCAGCGCATCGCCAGAGGGCGTGATGCTTTTGATACGAATGCCCTGAGCGCTCAGCTGTTGATACAGATAGAAGCCATCGGGCATCGGCGCACCCGCATGTGAAACGCGAATCTGTACCACGTTTTCATGACGCATCAGGTTGGGCACCATGCTGATAGCAATCAGCGCAAATGCGCCACCAATTAACCAGGGAAGCCAGCGTTTAGGAATGACCTGTAACAGTTTCATGAGCCCTCACCACGCTGGTTTGCCCGGCGCTTACGCCACAGCACAATCAGCGAGCCCACCAGCCCAATCACCAGTAACGCCAACGGCAACATCATCAGGAAAAACATCAGTTCATCTTCGTAACGGCGGAAGATGGGGGTTTTACCTAAGGCAAAGCCCAGAACGGTAAGGATGACGACCCATAAGAAGCCACTCATCCAGTTAAAAAACTGGAAACGGGCATTACTTAAACCAGAAAGCCCGGCAATCGTGGGCAGCAGGGTGCGCACAAAGGCAATAAAACGACCAATCAGCAGTGCCGATAAGCCGTGGCGGTGAAACAGATTATGGGCGCGCTGATGATAGCGGGCAGGAAGGTGCGATAACCAGTTTTGAACCGTCGGCGTGTTCCCCAGCCAGCGGCCCTGAATATAGCTGACCCAGCACCCCAGGCTGGCACCGGTCGTGAGGACCAGAATGGTCAGCGGGAAGCCCATGGTCCCTTTGGCAATCAGCACGCCCACCAGAATCAGCAAGCTGTCGCCAGGCAGAAAAGCGGCAGGCAATAAGCCGTTTTCCAGAAAAAGGATCATAAATAAAACGCCGTAAATCGCCCATACCAGCGTTGGATCAGAAAGCGTTTCATAATCCTGTTGCCACAAGGCATGCAGCAGCGCTTGCAAAATTTCCATCAATCGTTCCTGAACATCATCGTTAATCATGTCCCACAGGGACCTCAGCGCAGACTGACATTTGTTATATATTTTGAGAGCGTCGTCTGAGCAAGCGTTTCTGGATCCTTCCAGAACTGATTGTTAAATCAGCGATTTGATAAGCCCTTATCGCAAAAGGTAAGAAAAGGGTGATAACTGTAACAAAAATCATGCATCGGAGACAGAACTACTCCTAAACGAACAGGAGTTTTACCCTCTGTATCACGATGTAAAAAGGAGTTTTACATGTCCTGACACTATTGCAGATTAACTGACTGTTATTAAGTCAGGTTAACGCGGAATCGTGTCTGCATCCGGAAGCACAACCGGATTTTCGCTAAACATGTAACGGTCGACGTTGAACTCAAAATCGTCGGCGGTGGCGTTAAATAACATCTGCTTGGTATTTTCGAGATGTTGCCACATTGCCAGCTTACTGGCGGCGGGATCTTTGCGTATTAAGGCTTTCAGAATCTGATCGTGATCGTCACACCAGCTTACGATACTGCGCTGATCGATATGCTCATGCAGCTTAAGCCAGTAGGGATTGTGCAAGCGGTGCAGCCACATCTTTTCTACAATCGCGGCCAGGGCGCTGTTTTGCGTCGACTGGGCGATGCGAACGTGGAATTTCATATCCCATTCCGAGTCCCTGAAATGGTCCTCCTGACGGGCTTTCTCCTGAATCGCCATTAAATCGACGATATCTTTGCGCGTCACCTGGGTTGCCGCGAACTCCGCCACGTTACTTTCGATAAGCTGGCGGGCCTGCAACAGCTCGAAAGGCCCAAAGGCGGCAAACTCTAACTGGCTGCTGCTTTCGGCAACCCGGTTTTGCTGCTGGCTGGAAATGACATGAATGCCCGACCCTTTGCGCACCTCAACGTAGCCTTCGACTTCCAGCATAATAATGGCTTCGCGCACCACCGTGCGGCTGACTTCCATCTCTTCAGCGATCAGGCGTTCTGCGGGCAGTTTCTCACCCACCTGATAAACCCCGTTTTCAATGCGGCGTTTTAACTCGCTGGCCAGCTGTTGATAAAGTCGACGAGATTCAGTGAGGTCCATGACACCGTCCAAGGTAACGATCAGATAAGATAAGTTGTTATACCACTTTGCGGTAAGAGATGAAAAGGGCTGGCGCAGGCCAGCCCGCAGGATTAGCTACGTACCGTCGCAGCCGCAGAAGGAGAAGGTGGTGTCTGAAGTTCAGATATGGGCTGATTTTTTAACACTGTCCAGATGACGATGGCGCCCAGTAAATCGAACACGGCCAGCGCGGCAAACAGGGGGCTAAAGCCTAATGTATCGGCCAACGCACCGACGACCAGCGCAAACAGGGTACTGGCTGTCCAGGCTGCCATGCCGGTCAGGCCGTTGGCGGTGGCAACTTCGTTACGGCCAAACACATCGGAAGACAGGGTAATCAGCGCACCAGACAGCGCCTGGTGGGCAAAGCCGCCGACGCACAGCAGCGCGATAGCAATATAAGGACTGGTAAATAAACCGATGGTGCCTGGACCTATCATCAAAACGGCACCCATGGTGACCACCATTTTGCGTGACACAATCAGGTTAACCCCAAACCAGCGCTGAAACAGCGGTGGCAGGTAGCCGCCCAGGATACAACCAAAGTCAGCAAACAGCATCGGCATCCAGGCAAAAAGCGCGATCTCTTTAAGGTTGAAACCATAAACCTTAAACATAAAAAGCGGAATCCAGGCGTTAAAGGTGCCCCATGCGGGTTCTGCCAGGAAACGTGGCAGGGCGATCCCCCAGAACTGACGATTACGCAGAATCTGCAGTGCCGACATTTTGGTGCTGTTGCCGGTTTGATGCTGAAGCTCCTGACCGGAGATGATGTAGTGACGCTCTTCTTCACTCAGCTTTTTCTGCTGTTTAGGATGTTTATAAAACACCAGCCAGCAGAGCGCCCAAATCATGCTCAGCACGCCCGAGATAATGAACGCCATCTGCCAGCTGTGCGCGACAATCGCCCAGACCACCAGGGGAGGCGCCAGCATGGCACCGATTGACGAGCCGACGTTAAAGTAGCCTACCGCCACGGAGCGCTCTTTAGCGGGGAACCACTCGCTACTGGCTTTGAGTCCGGCAGGGATCATCGCCGCTTCTGCGGCACCCACTGCACCGCGTGCCAACGCCAGACCGCCCCAGCTTCCCGCCAGCGCTGTCGCGGCGCAAAAGATCGCCCACAGTACAGCAAATACCGCGTAGCCCACTTTGGTACCTAATAAATCAAGAACATAACCCGCTACAGGCTGCATTACGGTGTAGCAGGCAGAGTACGCCGCCACAATATAGGAGTACTGCTGGGTGGTGATATGCAGTTCTGTTTGTAGCGTTGGCGCTGCCACGGCAATCGTGTTACGCGTCAGATAGCCGAGCACCGTTCCGAGCGTGACCAGGCCAATCATATACCAGCGTAATCCTTTGATCTTACGCATTCTGTACCTCTTCCAGTTGTTTGTGCGGTCTTACCGCTGTTGTTATCTGGAGCGGGACATCTCGTGATACAGCTCTGCTCACGCCCGCCGGTCCTGCACCAGCGACCGTTATCTGCCTTGCCTTGTGTAAGAAATTTGTTACCTTGCGGTAAAGCGAGAGCCTAACTTGTTATACAACTTTAAAAGTTGAAAGCCATCACAAAAACCCGCAATAGCTTGTGGGATACTGCAAACAGATGAGATCACAGCCAGTTAGCGCGCTGCAGGCGACAATAAGGTCCATATGGGATGTGATCATCTTGCTTAAATGTGACCTGAGTCGTAAAAAAACCTGCAGTCAGCCAAAATTGGTATGATAACTTTGAGTCATTCAGGGGTAATCCCATAAGGAAGCTTTGTATGTCGCGTTTCATGACCGAGGATTTTTTGCTGGACACTGAGTTCGCCCGTCGTCTTTATCACGGCTACGCCAAAGATCAGCCCGTCTACGATTATCACTGCCATTTACCGCCGCAGCAGATTGCTGAAAACTATCGTTTTGCCAACCTTTACGATATCTGGCTGAAAGGCGATCACTATAAGTGGCGGGCGATGCGGGCTAACGGTGTGGCAGAGGCGCTGTGCACCGGCGACGCCAGCGATCGGGATAAATTCAATGCCTGGGCGCGAACGGTACCGCAAACCATCGGCAATCCGCTTTATCACTGGACGCATCTGGAATTACGTCGTCCCTTTGGCATTACCGGCGTGCTGCTGTCCGAAAAAACGGCCGATGAGATCTGGCAGCGCTGCAACGATTTACTGGCGCAGGACGATTTCACTGCGCGCGGCATCATGCAGCAGATGAACGTTAAGATGGTCGGCACCACCGACGATCCGCTGGACGATCTGACACATCACCGTGTGCTGGCGGAAGACAGCAGCTTCAAGGTGAAGGTGCTGCCAAGCTGGCGTCCGGACAAAGCCTTTAATATCGAAGCCGACACCTTCCTGCCGTGGATTGAAAAACTGGAAAGCCTGACCGATATCAGCGTGCAGCGCTTTGATGATTTACGTCAGGCGCTGAGCAAACGTCTGGATCACTTTGCGGCACACGGCTGCAAAATTTCCGACCATGCGCTGGATGTGGTGTGTTATGCCGATGCGGATGAAACCACGCTGGACAGCATTCTGGCGCATCGTCGCGGAGGCGCAAAGCCGGATGCGCAGGCTATCGCCCAGTTTAAAACCGCAGTGCTGGTATGGCTTGGCGGGGAATACGCTCGCCGTGGATGGGTGCAGCAGTACCATATTGGAGCGTTGCGTAATACCAACCAACGCCAGTTCCAGCTGCTGGGCGCAGATGTGGGCTTTGACTCCATCAACGATCAGCCTGTTGCCGAACCTCTGGCCCGCTTACTTGGCGCGCAAAACCTCAATAACGCCTTGCCTAAAACCGTCCTCTACTGTCTGAATCCGCGGGATAATGAAGTGCTGGCGACCATGGCCGGAAATTTCCAGGGCGAGGGCCAGGCAGGGAAAATGCAGTTCGGTTCCGCCTGGTGGTTCAACGATCAACTGGATGGCATGCAGCGCCAGATGACGCAGCTGGCGCAAATTGGCCTGCTGAGCCGCTTCGTCGGGATGTTAACCGACAGCCGCAGCTTCCTTTCTTATACCCGTCATGAATATTTCCGTCGGTTGCTGTGCCAGATGATTGGCCGCTGGGTCGAACAGGGCGAAGCGCCTGCAGATGAAGCGCTGTTGGGCCAGATGGTACAAAACATTTGCTTCAACAATGCCCGTGACTATTTTGGCATTGAGCTGGGAGCCTGACCATGAAGCGGCTGAACCGCCACGACTTTCCCGGCGCGGTCTACCACGATCGCGTGATTCAGTTCGGTGAAGGTAACTTTCTGCGTGCCTTTATCGACTGGCAACTTGACTGGCTCAATGAACATCAGGGCACAGACGCCGGTGTGGTGGTGGTCAGGCCGCGTAATCGCGACGTCAGCGACAATCTGAATCAGCAGGACGGTCTGTATACCACGCTGATTCGCGGGCTGAACGCACAGGGGGAACAGGTGAGCGAAAGCCGCCTGATCCGCAGCCTGAACCGTGAGATTCAGCCTTACCAGCAGTTTGACGATTTTATGGCGCTGGCACGTCAGCCCGAGATGCGGTTTGTGTTCTCCAATACCACCGAAGCCGGCATCGCATTTACCGAAACCGATCGGTTAAGCGATCGGCCTGCATCCAGCTTTCCGGGCAAGCTGACGCAACTGCTTTGGGCGCGTTACCAGCATTTCGCAGGGAATAAAGAAAAAGGCTGGCTCATCGTGCCTTGTGAGTTGGTCGATCACAATGGCGATATGCTGCGCACTCTGGTGCTGCGCTATGCCAATCTCTGGCAACTGCCCCAGGCGTTTCAACGCTGGGTTGATACGTGCTGTGCGTTCTACAACACGCTGGTGGATCGGATTGTGACCGGCTTCCCGTCCGACAGCGCCGCGCTTGAAGATCAACTGGGGTACCAGGACCGTTTTCTGGTGGCCGGGGAAGTCTATTACCAGTTTGTTCTTCAGGGGCCCACGGCGCTGTTTGACGAACTGAAGCTTGCCGCACTGACGCCGCAGGTCCGCCACGTTGACGATATCGCCCCCTACAAAGCCCAAAAGGTGGCCATTCTGAACGGTGCCCACACCGCGATGGTGCCGGTCGCCTGTCTGGCGGGGCTTGAGAGCGTAGGAGAGGCGATGGACGATGAGCAAATCTCTGCTTATGTCGATGCGCTGCTGCGCAAAGAGATTATCCCCACGTTGGATTTGCCAGCCGATGAGCTCAACGCTTTTGCCGACGCGGTGTTGCGCCGCTTCCGCAATCCGTTTATTCGCCATGCACTGCTTTCCATCGCCCTGAACAGCATGACCAAGTTCCGTACGCGTTTGTTGCAACCTTTGCTGATGTCGCATGCGAAAACAGGGCAGTGGCCACAGCACCTGACGTTTGCGCTGGCAGCCCTGATTGCGTTTTATCGCGGGGAATCGGCAGATAAAAGCTGGCCTCTGCAGGATGAGCCGCACTGGCTGGAACGCTACTCAGAGGGCTGGGCCGCCGTGACGGCAGAGCAAATCTCTCCTTTAGCGTTGGTCAGTCGCGTATTAAGTGATGCTCAGCACTGGGGACAAGATTTAACACAGCAACCCGGCCTGGCCGAAACGGTCAGCCAGCACCTGCAACGCATCCTCGCGCACGGTATACGTGACGCGCTGAGCCAACGGAGATAACCATGCAAGACGCCATAAAAATTCATCCGCAGGACAATGTTGCCGTGGCGTTGCATGATATGGAAGCCGACACCACGATTGAACTCGCCGCCCAGCCCGTCACGTTGCTTCAGGACGTGGGACGGGGGCACAAGTTTGCCTTGCGCGCCATCGGCAAGGACGAGTTGATCATAAAATATGGGTTGCCGATTGCGCATGCGACTCAGGCCGTTGGGGCAGGGGAGTTGATTCATTCCCACAATGCCCGTACCAATCTCAGTGACCTTGATCACTACGACTATGTGCCTGAGCAGATGGCTTTAACCACCCAGCCGGGCGACCGTGAGGTGCAGCTTTACCGCCGTGCCAATGGTGAGGTCGGCATCCGCAACGAGCTGTGGATCTTACCGACCGTAGGCTGCGTAAACGGGATTGCGCGACAGATTTTACAGCGCTTTCTGAAGGAGACGCAGGATGCAGCCGGTACAGACGGCGCTTTTCTGTTTAGTCACACCTTTGGCTGTTCGCAGTTAGGGCAGGATCATGACAACACCCGCACCATGCTACAAAACATGGTTCGCCATCCGAATGCGGGCGCGGTATTAGTGATAGGCCTGGGCTGCGAGAACAATCAGGTGGATGTGTTTCGTGAAACCCTGGGCGCATTTGAAAGCGATCGCGTTGAGTTTATGGTGTGCCAGCAGCATGACAATGAAGTCGAAGCCGGACTGGAACGGCTGCATGCGCTCTATGAAAAAATGCGTCACGACCGCCGTTCACCGGGCACACTCAGCGAGCTCAAGTTTGGTCTGGAATGTGGCGGCTCTGATGGATTTTCGGGCATTACGGCCAATCCGCTGCTGGGCCGCTTTTCCGATCAGATGATCGCCAACGGCGGGACAACGGTGCTGACGGAAGTGCCAGAAATGTTTGGTGCCGAACGTATTCTGATGGGCCGTTGCCGGGATCGGGCCACCTTCGACAAAACCGTGTCGATGATTAACGACTTCAAACAGTACTTTATCGATCATCATCAGCCCATCTATGAAAACCCGTCACCGGGTAATAAAGCAGGCGGTATTACCACGCTGGAAGAGAAGTCACTCGGCTGTACACAAAAAGCGGGGCAAAGTCAGGTCGTGGACGTACTCAAGTATGGCGAACGTCTCACCGCACCGGGCCTTAACCTGTTGAGCGCGCCGGGGAACGATGCGGTGGCGACCAGTGCGCTGGCGGGGGCGGGCTGTCATATGGTGCTGTTCAGCACCGGGCGCGGCACGCCGTACGGCGGATTTGTCCCCACGGTCAAGCTAGCCACCAACACGCCGCTGGCTGAAAAGAAACCACACTGGATTGATTTTAACGCCGGAAGACTGCTCGATGGCATGAGTATGGACGCGCTGTTAGCCGACTTTGTTGACACCATTGTGGCGATTGCCAACGGGCAGTTAACCAACAATGAAAAAAATGATTTTCGTGAACTGGCTATTTTTAAAAGCGGCGTGACGTTGTAAGCGTAAGGACGGCATGGCTGCCGTCCTTAGTTTTATGACGCAACCGCGCCGACTGACATCAGGTTACGCGTGCGCTGGGCCGCATGGCTTTCGTATAGCAGGCTGCCTGGGCCTCAGATCCTGAAATAGCTGGTCATCCATAGCGTTAGGCCGCTAAACAGACTTCACTACTCCTCGCTCAAAACGAGTCACTGACGCCGTATTCGTGCATCCCATAAGAGAGATGCCTGAAAGCCACCCACGCGATCCAGCACAATCTACGAACCTGCCTGCTCACTTTTCTCCTGTGGATTCTGGCTGTCCGGTTTAGCGGGCTTCACTCGCAAAATTAACGGCAGGCGCTCACCTGACCCGTCTTTTTAACGGCGACGAATTTTACAGCCGAAAGGGGTTTCATCCTGCTGAGTGTGCACGTGCACATTTCTTCTTATTGTGAGATCTCGATCTCAGACTGCTGGTTGATTAATGATGTGCACGTGCACATAATGAAAAACAGGGAGGATAATATGAAAATAATCGGTTTAAACGTTTATGACGTCGATCTTCGCGCCCGGCAACCGGGTCATAACCTGATTATCGTGGAGATTGAAACGGACGAAGGGATTTCCGGTATCGGCGAAGTCGCGATGAGCTACGGCGTCGGTGCCAAGTCCGTTATTCCCGTGCTTGAGTCGCTGACAAAGACTTACCTTACAGGCCGCTCGCCTTTTGATTCAGAACTGATTTTCCAACAGTGTTTTGATAAGTCCTACTGGGCGCGCGGCCGATCGCTGGCGATATATGGCGCGATGAGTGCAATCGATATCGCCCTGTGGGATATCAAAGGTAAGGCACTCAATCTGCCGGTTTACCAACTGTTGGGGGGAAAATGCCGTGACAGGATTCCGCTCTATGCAAACCACTGGTATTTCGATGCCTGGCGACCAGAAGAGTTCGCTGAACGGGCGCTGCGGGTGGTAAACGAGGGCTATAAAGGGCTGAAATTTGATCCCTTTAAAATGTCGCCAACGGGAGAAAAGTCTACGCCCGATCGTCCCGTCAGCAAAGCATGGGGAAATATGGCCATCGCAAGGGTTAAAGCGGTGCGTGAAGCCGTTGGCGATGACATTGATATCATGCTCGATCTTCATGGCTGCCTGAATGTGTCCGACGCGGTTAAATGGGGGAAACAACTGGAAGCGTTCTCTCCTTATTTTTACGAAGAACCGACCGATACGCTGCTGATAAACGCCTCAGCTGAAGTCAAACTCAAGGTGGATATTCCGCTGGCCGGCGGTGAGCGTTTATATACCCGTTATGATTTTGCGCCTTTCATTGAAAACCGTATCTTCGAACTGATTCAGCCCGATATGGGACTGGCAGGCGGTTTTACCGAAATGAAAAAAATCGCTGCATTTGCAGAAACCTATCAAATTGCCATCCAGCCACATAATGCTTCTGGCCCTGTTTTAACGGCTGCCTGTGTGCAATTTGATATCTGTACCACCAATGTTCAAATTCAGGAATGGTTTCCTTACTGGCAGGATGAACGTTATCGGATTGTCCAGGAGGCGCTTGAACATAACGTTAAAGACGGTCACTTTGTCGTTGAAGAGATGAATCCCGGCTTGGGCGTTGAACTCGATAAAAACTATTTATCAAATTTCCAACAATATAAATTTAAATAATTAACCATCAGGATGAATAAAATGAAAAGAATCTTTCTTTGCTGCAATGCGGGCATGAGCACCTCTATGCTCGTAAAAAAAATGAAGGCGTCTGCCGCTGAGCAAAACATCGATATTGAAATCGAGGCATTTCCACTGGAGAAATTTAACGAAAGCATTGAAACCTATGATCTCTGCCTGTTGGGGCCTCAGGTGCGATATAAACTTGAGGAATTCAGGAAAATAGCCGCCGAAAAAAATAAAAAAGTAGAAGCTATTAATCCAATAATCCAATGGATTACGGAATGATGAAGGGTGACAACGTATTAAAGTTTGCGCTCGAATTACTTGGCTAAACGTACGCCAATATGAGGAAGTAACTCATGAAAATGTATGATGTTATTATTTCAATGATTGAAAAGAAGATAGCGCCTGTCGCAGGTAAAATCGGTGGGCAGCGCCACGTGCTGGCCGTGCGTGATGGGTTTATCTCTGCCATGCCATTTATGATTGTGGGCAGCTTTCTGATGATACTGGCCTTTCCGCCTTTTTCCCGGGACACGACCTTTGCTTTCGGGCAAATGTGGCTGGAATTTGCCACCAACCATAAAGAAGCGATCATGCTGCCTTTTCGCATGACGATGGGCATCATGACGATCTATGTCGCCGTGGGGATTGGCTATAACCTGGCACAGGGCTATAAACTCAGTCCATTAATGGGCGGGTTACTTTCATTGTGTTCATTTCTGATTGTCGCTGCACCTTTCACTAACGGAAATATTCCCGCCATGTATATGGGCGGAACGGGGATCTTTACGGCGCTATTAACCTCAATCTATTCCATCGAGTTAATGCGACTCCTGAAAGCGAAAAATTTCACTATTCGCTTGCCGGAGCAGGTACCAGAAAAAATAGCACAGTCGTTTGAACTGCTGGTTCCTGTGTTGATTATGATCGCGACCCTTTATCCGCTTTCACTTCTGCTGCAACACGTTTCCGGCATGTTATTGCCCGAGCTTATCATGGCGGTTTTTAAACCCCTGGTCACCGCCTCAGACAGCCTGACCGCCGTTCTGATTTGTGTACTGCTCTCGCATCTGCTGTGGTTTTGTGGGATTCATGGTGCAGCTATTGTCACAAATTTATTGCAACCTTTCTGGCTGGCAAATATCGCCGCCAATCAACTGGCGCTTGAAATGGGGCAGGCACTGCCAAACAGCTTTGTCGATCCGTTCTGGCGGTTTTACATCGTTATCGGCGGATGTGGTTCAACGCTGGCACTGGTCATGATGTATATCCGCAGCCGTTCTTCACATTTACGTTCTATCGGCAAGCTAAGTATTGTGCCCTCCTTCTTTAATATTAACGAACCGGTGATATTTGGTTCGCCGATTATTATGAATCCCGTCATGCTGATTCCGTTTGTCGGTGCCCCACTTATCAATGCCACTGTGGCATGGTTTGCGCTGGCGTCGGGATTTGTGGATAAACCGATATCTATCGTTCCCTGGACCACACCGGCTTTATTAGGTGCCCCCTGGGCCGCCGGATGGGCTGTCGGGCCGATCATACTTGTGCTGACTAATTTTGCGATTTCATGCCTGATCTGGTTACCGTTTTTCAAAGCCTATGAAAAACAGTTACTCGCTCAGGAAACTGAAACGACGTGTTAATACCACCTGGGATAATTAAAAATGAATATTGAACTGGTCGTTATGGAAATCATTACGAACGCCGGAGAAAGTAAGAGCGAAGCGATGATGGCGTTACAGCATGCAAAACGTCATGAATGGCAGGCGTGCGACGCCGCGCTGATGCGTTCAAAAGAGGCAGCGGGACGGGCACACGCCATACAAACCCAATTAATTGGATTAGATGAGGGCGAAGGGAAAGTCCCTGTTACGCTGGTCATGGTTCATGCGCAAGACCATTTAATGACGGCCATGCTGGCGAATGAACTGATTAAAGAAATGATTGAAATGTATAGAAATAAGTCCTGATTCTCCGTACGATGAACCCGGGTTTCTTCACCATTACTGCTTTATTCATAGTGGATCACCATGAGCACGATAGTTGATGTTGCAAGACTTGCGAATGTCTCCCGGGTTACGGTTACCCGGGTTCTGAATGAGCCTGAAAAAGTAAAAGAAGAAACCCGCGTTCGTGTGGAAAACGCAATCAAGACGCTGAGCTATACGCCAAATTTGAGCGCCCGCTCGCTGGTTAGTAAAAGTAGCGGGGTGATAGGGATGCTGGTGCCAGATAACATCTCTGGTTTTTTTGGTTCAGTGATGAGTGCGGTGCACAAGCAGGTGAATGCCAACGGTAAGATGCTGATGGTGTTAGAAAGTGCGGATGCCACAGAAGAAGAGAACGCATTACGCAAGCTTAATGAGATTAACTGTGATGGTTTCCTGCTTTATATTCGCCATCTGGCCGACGACAAAATAACGCATTACACCCAGGACAAACCCGTTGCACTTCTTGATGCTGCGGAAACCTCGGTCATCGCGGGCGTGTCGTTTGGGCACTACGACGCCGCGTTTGAAGCAACACAAAAGCTGATCACTGCCGGACACCGTTATATTGCCGTCGTCGGGGGGCCAGAATCGCGTCGCAGTGCCATCGCTCGTGTAAAGGGCTGTGCCGATGCGATACGCACGGTCAATCCGTCATGGGATACCCGCTATGTTCTGTCCGGTAGCTACGATCAGGCCTTTGGCGAGCAGGCCACGCTTGAACTGGTCACGCGCCATCCTGAGATTACCGCCCTTGTTTACTGTGGTGAGCGATCCTGTGCCGGCGGTTTGAGAGCATTAAAAACGCTGGGAAGAAGTGTGCCCGATACTATGTCGGTTATCGCGTTCGATAGCTTTGGACTGACCCAATATCTCGGCCCGCAAATTGAGAGCGTTATTTATCCGGTCAAAGAAATGGCTGAATACGGCGTGAGCGAAGTGCTGAGCAGGCTCCAAAACAGAGGCTACATCATCCGGCCAAAAGCGTTTTCCCACTCTTTCGTTCCCGGCGATTCAATCCGTCATTGCGACGCATAAACCTGCCCGTAGCCACGGCCTTTAACGTTTCGGCACAGGTTCATCACCCCAGAAGCGCAGCCTTCATCCGGGCCGTAACCGCCTTCAGTCACACCTTACACCGCCGCGATTAAAGAGAACGACAGCGCGTTAACACTGACTTCATTCTGCTGGAAACGCGGTGACAGGTGGCGAAGCATTCTGGTTATCCACTTTTTGTCGCGGACGGAGAAACATCCCCGCCTTTGCGGGCGGGGATGCACTATTACTGGTTGAGCCGCTTCTTATCGTTCTTGTGATTCACCCAGGCATTGATCACCAGGGTGGAGCCAAGAATCACGCCCACCACGCCCAGGGATATCGCTACCGGAATATGGTAAATATCGACAATCAGCATCTTGATACCGATAAACACCAGTACGAGCGCCAGGCCATATTTCAGCATCGAGAAGCGTTCCGCCACGTTAGACAGCAGGAAATACATGGCGCGCAGACCCAGAATCGCAAACAGGTTCGAGGTCAGAACGATAAAGGGATCGGTGGTGACGGCAAAGATTGCCGGGATACTGTCTACGGCAAAGATCACATCACTTAATTCGACCATGATCAGCACCAGCAGCAGCGGTGTTGCAAACAGCACGCCGTTCTTACGGGTAAAGAATTTCTCCCCTTCCAGCGTGTCGGTCATGCGTAGATGTTTACGCAGCCAGCGCACCACCGGTTTGTCGCCCACCGCCGCATCATCCTCTTTTGCCATCGCCATTTTGATACCGGTAAACAGCAGGAAGGCACCGAAGATATACAGGACCCAGCTAAACTGCGTCACCAGCCAGCTACCCGCGAAGATCATGATGGTACGCAGCACGATAGCGCCCAATACACCGTAGATCAGCACGCGACGTTGCAGGTTGGCAGGCACAGAGAAGTAGCTGAACAGCATCAGCCAGACAAAGACGTTATCGACCGCAAGGGATTTTTCCAGCACGTAGCCGGTCAGAAAGGCCAGGGTTTGGCTGGTGGCCACTTCGCGTCCGGCGGTGCCTTCCAGATACCACCAAAACGCGGCGCTGAACAGGAGCGAGACGGACACCCAAATCAGTGACCAGACGGCAGCCTGTTTAAAGGTCATGGTTTGCGAACCGCGACGGCCCTGTAAGAACAGGTCAATCGCCAGCATGATAAGCACTACAACCGCAAAACTGCCCCAGAGGAGTGGCGTACCTACAGTTTGCATCATCGTATCCTGTCTAAAAATAAAAAAACGGCTGAAGTCAGAAGACGTCAGCCGCTTATTCAGTGTAAGCAAACCTCGCCTTCCGGCAAGGTCTCACTTACAACTCAGGAATCGATTCTGGGTTGCCTGATGACCGGATGCGTGCGCAACGTAGTGACGATCAATCAGCTTACAAGTTACTCCCCTTTGCAAGCGGGTAAGTTACGTGCCTGGTGGTCAGGAATCAATCGATGAATGTCATATTTTGAAATATTTACATTCAGTGCCGATCGGCCGGGAAAACAACGCCCGTCTGACGTCGAATCTCGGTCAGTAATCTGGCGACGCTGCGGGAAATCTCCAGTGCCGGATGACTGACGTGACGCTGTTCAACCAGCCGCACAAAGGTCTGCGCTTCATACAGCATCGTGTTGATATGCTGCGGCTGGCTTAGATTCTGTTTATCCCCTTCACGCGGAATAAAGGTCACTGACTGGCACTCGGCGATCCGGTTAACCACCAGCGATCCGGCTTCGCCCTGGATTTCACTGTCCAGCATGGCGTCACTCACCTTGGAATGCAAAATAGTGACATCAAACTGACCATAATTCAGGATCACCGTGCCGTGCGCATCGACGCCGCTTTCCAGCAGGCTGGCAGAGGCAAAAACCTGCTGGGGTTCGCCCCACAGCGTGACGGCCGTCGCCAGACAATAGTAGCCAATATCCATAATGGACCCGTTTGACCAGCGGGGATCGAAGGTGTTGGGATGCTCGCCGTTGAGGTAACGGGGATAACGAGAGGAGTACTGGCAATAGTTCAGCAGCGCTTTGCGGAGTGTGCCAAGCTTTGGCAGCCCCTGTTGCAGTTGAATAAAGTTCGGTAAGCTGGCGGTTTTAAAGGCTTCGAACAGCACCACCTGATGACTAAAGGCGCAGGCGATCATCGCCTCAACCTCTTGCAGATTGGAGGCCAGCGGCTTTTCGCAAATGACGTGTTTGCCCTGTGACATAAACAGCATGGCCTGCTGACAATGCAGTGCGTTGGGGCTGGCGATATACACGGCGTCGATGTCAGGACTGGCGGCCATGGCCTCCAGCGACGTAAAGAGATGGTCGCAGGGATAGTCATGACGGAATGCTTCCGCCTGCTCTGGGCTGCGCGAATAGACGGCACAGAGTGTCATGTGGCCGGTTTCATGTGCGGCATCAATAAACTGACGCGTAATCCAGTTGGTTCCCACAATGGCAAAGCGAATCACAGTTAGCCTCCTGCATGTGTAAAAACCGCAGAGTAGCATCTGAAACCGGGCAAGCAACGCCAGACGTTGATCCTGAGATCTCCATTCCAATAATATGGCTGGATAACGCACGTTAAGCACAAGACTGGGAGCGCAGGTGAAAGGAAGTAAACACGCACTAAACTGGACCACATTGCTTATTGCCATTCCCGTTGGCTGTGCGGCGTCGTTAGTCACCTTGTTATTCCGCGAAACCATTGATTTTATCAATCAGTTGCTGTTTGGTCGCAGCAACGATATCACCGAGTCGTTGCATCTCTGGCCCTGGATATTCTGGCCGGTTCTGGTCGGTGTTGGCGGCCTGCTGGCGGGATTCTTCCTGCGTTATGCGGTGGCGATTGAGCAGCAGCAAACCGTAAAAACGGACTATCTCGAAGTGATTAATGCCCGCCTTGACGCCGTTCCGACCAAAACCTCGCTTTTTCGGGCGCTGTCGTCGATAGCCAGTATTGGCAGCGGCGCCTCAATCGGTAAAGAAGGCCCGATGGTTCAGCTCGCCGCCCTGTGTGGCAGCATAATCGGTCGTGTCTTGCCCCGCTCATTACAGTTAAAAAACAGTGATGTCGTTGCCATGGCCGCCGCCGCCGGTCTTTCATCGGTTTATCATGCGCCGCTGGCGTCGGCTATTTTCGTGGCGGAGATTGCCTTTGGCATGTCGGCGCTACAGCGTCTGATCCCGCTGGTGGTGTCATCGGCCGTGGCGGTAATGACCATGTGGGCGATGGGGTTTCGTCATGCGCTTTATCCGCTGGCGGATGTCAGCTTCACCATGGATATCAACAGCCTGCTGATTACTGTCCTCATCGGTTTGCTGTCCGGGCTGGCAGGGTTGCTTCTGATTCGCCTGATTGCGCGTACTAAAATGCTGTTCAGCCGGGTCACTTCTTTGCCGTTTCGGCTTGGGGCAGGGGGATTCGCCGTGGGCCTGCTGGCGCTGATCTCTACCGATATTTTGGGCAATGGCTATGAAGTGATCGTCAAGGTGATGGCGGGGCATTATCTGCTGTCGGGATTATTGCTGTTGCTGGTGTTAAAAATGCTGGCGACCAGCCTTTCTGTGGGCTCCAATGCCGTGGGCGGGCTGTTTACGCCGTCCTTACTCATTGGTGCGCTGCTGGGCATGGTTATCGCGCTCGGTGGCGTGGCGTTGCATCTTCCCCTTCACAACGTCTTGCTGTTCGCCGCCGTGGGCATGGCGGCGGTGCTGGCGGCGGTGAGTCAGGCTCCTTTGATGGCGATGCTGATGGTGCTGGAAATGACGCTCAACAGCAGTTTGCTGTTTCCGGTCATGATTGCCTCCGTGCTGGCAACAATGGTGGTTTATCGCCTGCAAATGGCCAGCACCTATCCGGTCGTTACTCACCATTTTAACCGCTCTGAAGCGAAATATGATTTCGATAATATGCACATCGCCGAGCTGATTATTCCGGGGGCAGCGCTCCAGCCGGAGGCATCGGTAGGAGAGGCGCTGGCGGTGAGCTCCCTGAAGCGTGAGCGCTATGTGTATGTCATCAATGCGGCAGGGGCTTTTCTTGGTGTGGTGTCGATTCATGAAATTTCACGCCGGGTGCTGGCGCAGGAAATTAACCTAGACTCACCGGTTGAATGCGTCATGGACGAAGATTTCCCGGTGGCCTATCAAAACCAAAGTATACGGGAAGGATGGGAAGCCTTTGCGGCGGTGACGCTGGAACGCCTGCCGGTATTGAATAATCCGCAGGAGCGCCGTTTTATGGGGGCGCTGACGAAAACCAGCCTGATTCAGAAAGCCCAGCAGTTTCTCTAAGCCGCGTTGCCGCGCATCGCCTGCTCGGTCATCCACAGGCGCGCATCAAATTCGAGCTGGTGGTAGTCCGGTTCCATATGGCAGCAGAGCTGATAAAACGCCTTATCGTGGTTTTTCTCTTTCAGGTGCGCCAGCTCATGCACCACGATCATCCGTAAAAAGGGTTCGGGTGCCTGGCGGAAAAACGTCGAAATACGGATCTCGGCTTTGGCCTTCAGGTTGCCGCCCTGCACGCGTGATATGGCGGTGTGCAAGCCCAGCGCATGCTTCATGACCTTAATCTTGTTATCCCATATCACCTTGTTAATCGGCGGGGCATTTCGCATATAGCGGTTTTTGAGCGCCAGCGTAAAGTCGTACAGCGCCTTATCACTCATTACGTCATGCATATCGGGATAGCGCTGTTGTAGCACCGGGCCTAACCGCTGACGATCGATGAGTGCCTGCACCTGTTCAAGGATGGACTCAGGATAACCCTGAAGATAGATAAGTGAGGACATTAGAGATTCCCGGCGAAAGACAGTATACTGCGCCCCCTTTTTGGGGCGAAAATCAACCAAAGTGTACCACGCCGGAGAATTCATGAGCCAACTTGAACTGAACGATCGCACACTGATCCTGCATCGTTTCCCGCAGATGCGTGACGAAAGTCCGTTACAAGCCTGGGATGCCGCTGATGAATATCTGTTGCAGCAAAGCCTGCCGTCTGGCCCGGCGTTAATTTTTAACGACAGCTTCGGCGCATTAACCTGTGCGCTGAATGCACGTCCAGTGTGGCATATCAGTGACTCCTGGCTGAGTCAGCAGGCCACTCGCCAGAATCTGCGGCTAAATGAACAGGATGACAGCGAGGTTCATTTCCTCGACAGCCTGGCGGCCCTTCCTGCCGCCCCGGCACTGGTGTTGATCAAAATCCCGAAAACCCTGGCCCTTCTGGAGCAGCAATTGCGGGCGGTGCGTCAGGTCATTACCCCTGAAACCGTTGTGCTGGCAGCGGGACGCGCGAAAGAGATTCATACCTCAACGCTGCAACTGTTTGAACAGATTATCGGTGAAACCAAAACTTCACTGGCCGTAAAAAAAGCGCGCGTGATTTACAGCCAGTTCACCCAGCCAGAACTGCGCGAGAAATCGCTCACCCACGTCTGGCCGCTGGACGGAACGCCTTATCAGATTCACAACCACGCCAACGTGTTTTCCCGATCATCCCTGGATATCGGTGCGCGCTTGTTTATGCAGCATCTGCCGGAAAATATCGACGGCGAAATCGTCGATCTGGGCTGTGGTAATGGCGTGATCGGGCTGATGGCGCTGGCGCAGAACCCTGAGGCAGAGGTGCATTTCCTTGATGAGTCTTATATGGCGGTGGCGTCCAGCCGGTTAAACGTTGAGGTCAACCGCCCCGACGATCTGTCGCGCTGCCAGTTCCAGGTGAACAATGTGCTGAGTGGCTATCCGTCTGATACGTTGCATGCGGTACTGTGCAATCCGCCGTTCCACCAGCAGCACGCCGTCACCGACCACCTGGCCTGGCAGATGTTCCGCGATGCTAAGCGCTGCCTGCAATATGGTGGTGAGCTGCGCATTGTCGGCAACCGTCATCTTGATTATCACCACAAGCTGAAAAAGCTGTTTGGCAACTGCACGCTGGTGGCCTCTAACAAAAAATTTGTGGTGCTGCGCGCCGTGAAAATGCGTTAACTAAAGCGTTAACGCCAGCGCGGTGGCCTGAGCGATTGCCCGGCGAGCATCCAGCTCCTGTGCGACATCGGCCCCGCCAATCACCTGCACTGGCTTGCCGCTCTCCCTTAAGGCCGCTTCCAGTTCGCGTTGCGGCTCCTGACCGGCGCAGATAATCACGTTATCTACCGCCAGCACCAGACGTTCGCCGTCACGATGAATATGTAGCCCTTCATCGTCAATCGCCAGATACTCAATACCGCCCCACATTTCAACGCCGCGTGCCAGCAGGCTGCTGCGGTGTATCCAGCCGGTGGTTTTCGCCAGCGTCGCACCGGGTTTGCCAGGCTTGCGCTGGAGCAGCCAGATTTGACGTGGCGAGCGCTGCGGCTCAGGGGGGATCAAACCACCACGCTGCGTCAGGCTATGATCGATGCCCCATTCACGATAAAAATCATCCAGGGTTTCCGTCTGTGGCGGCTGTGACAGGTATTCCGCCGTATCAAAGCCAATACCGCCAGCGCCAATAATCGCCACGCGCGCGCCGACCGGCTGTTTATCTGCCAGCACATCCAGATAGCTCAGCACGCTGGGATGATGAATACCGGGAATCTCAGGCGTACGCGGTTTGATGCCGGTAGCAAGGATGACTTCATCGGCGTCCGCTAACATCGCGGCATTCACCCGACAGCCTGTTTTGATCACCACGCCCGCCGCGGGCAGACGATGGCGGAAATAGCGCAGGGTTTCGCTGAACTCTTCTTTGCCGGGGATCTGACGAGCGATAGTAAACTGCCCGCCGATGTCGTGCGCGGCATCGTAAAGTGTCACCTGATGTCCCCGTTCTGCCGCCTGCAAGGCAAACGCCATGCCCGCCGGCCCGGCACCCACGACGGCCAGCCGTTTAGGTGCCTGCGCCGGTGTCACCGGCATCAGGGATTCATGGCAGGCGCGCGGGTTAACCAGACATGAAGTGACATGACCGGCAAAAATCTGGTCCAGACAGGCTTGATTACAGGCGATACAGGTGTTGATGCTGTTGTCATCCCCGCGTTGCGCCTTGCTGACAAAGGCGGCATCGGCCAGGAAAGGCCGCGCCATCGAAACCATGTCCGCACAGCCATCCTGCAACAGTTGCTCGGCGACCTGCGGATGGTTAATGCGGTTGGTGGCCACCACCGGCACGGCGACATGCTGACGCAAACGACGCGTGACCCAGGCAAAGGCGGCGCGGGGAACGCAGGTGGCGATGGTCGGAATACGCGCCTCATGCCAGCCGATGCCGGTATTAAACAGCGTCACACCGCAGCCTTCCAGCTCGCTGGCCAGTCGCAGCGTCTCTTCTAACGTGCTGCCGTGGTGAATTAAATCCAGCATCGACAGCCGGAAGATAATGATAAAGCGGTCGCCGGTTGCCGCGCGTACTGCGCGGGTAATCGCCAGGGCAAACTGCATGCGCCCGGTAAAATCGCCGCCCCAGCGGTCATGGCGCTGGTTGGTATGCTGCACCAGAAACTGGTTAATCAGATAGCCTTCGGAACCCATGATTTCCACACCATCGTAGCCCGCCTTCTGGGCGAGCCGGGCACAGTGGGCGAAATCGGCAATGGTCTGTTCAACCTCGGCATCGCTCAGTTCACGCGGGGTAAAGCGATTGATGGGGGCCTGTATCGCAGAGGGGGCAACCAGATCGCGCTGAAAGCTGTAGCGACCGGTGTGTAATATCTGCAGGGCGATTTTCCCCCCATGCTGATGTACCGCTGCGGTAATCTGTCGGTGCCAGTCACACTGTGCGTCGTCATTCAGTACAGCACCGTGTTCGGCGGTCACGCCCTGCGGATTCGGTGACACGCCGCCCGTTACGATCAGCGCCACGCCTTCCCGTGCCCGCTCGCCATAGAACGCCGCCAGCCTGGCCGCGCCATCTTCACGCTCTTCAAGGCCCGTATGCATTGATCCCATCAAAAAACGGTTTCTGAGTTGAGTGAAACCCAGATCGAGCGGGGTAAACAAAGCAGGATAGTGGGAGGACAGCGCAGTCATAATCACTCACAGATAAAGTGGTCGGATGAGTTAGCTTTAACCATTTCTTTGTTAAAAAAAAGTGAAATGGCATCAGGGTGTGAGAAGCATCATAAAAGCGGCCATACCCGATGGGGCAGTCAGGTGCCAAACCGATGGCTGAGGCAGCAGGGCAGGTATAACCGATGACGTTGGATTCAGCGTCGACGAATCCATGAATAGCGCGAACGATAGCCGCTGCTGTGGTGCGTATTAAAGCGATAACTGGACCCCGACTCTGTTGTGCAGTAGGTGCACTGGTCAATCTGATCAATTTGCCCCGCCGGAACCCCGGCATCGGTCAGCATCTGTTTAGCCAGATGCGGTAAATCGAACCAGATACCTTCTCGGGTGGCCAGGGCCTGGGGGCGCTGTGCCTGAGGATTATGCGGCTGTTGATGATAATAGCGCAGCGGCAGGGGAATACCGGGCAACTGCGCAATGTCTGCCAGTCGCTGGCGATCCAGCTCGAAACAGCAGGGTGCCAGCGCTGGGCCAATCGCAACCGTCAGGCTCTGCGGCGTGGCACCGCGTGCGCAAAGTTGTTCCACGGCGCGATAGAGTACGCCCGCCAGCGTGCCTTGCAGGCCAGCATGAACGGCGGCGACCTGTTGCTGTTGGCTGTCGGCGAACAGCACGGGTAAACAGTCCGCGTTGTACACCGCTACTGGCCGATGACCCGTGGCAATCACGCCATCTGATTCGCAACGTTTAGGTGGGATATTATGGATGTCGGTTAACACAACGGCGCTGTGGCGTTGATGACCGTAGGCCGCATCCTCAGGCGGCGGCGCGCCAGCGGGCTGAAAAGCATAATCGACCCAGTCGAGTGCATCAAGTAACGGCGAACGCGGCATGGCGGACATCCTCTTCTCCTGTCAGGACAGCGTGCAATCTGCTGCCATCAGCTTACGTTAACTGCTACATTTTTGAAGCGTTACCCACTCAAATCTTTCACACCTTAGGATGAATCGATGAAAAATTCAGTGAATTTCGCGCTGTCGGCCGTGGTTGCGCTGGCGCTTGCGGGCTGTGCACACCCTTCCCAGCAGCAGGCACAACAGCAACTGGGGCAGCAATCGGTGCTGGCGTTAAACTGGTTCCAGCAGTCAGGTGAATATCAGGCGCTCAGTTGGCAGGCGTTTAACAGTGCACGTCTGGCCTTTGATCAGTCGGCTTCGCTGGTGGGCAAGCCCAAAGCGGTGATTGTCGATTTAGATGAAACCATGCTGGATAACAGCGCCTACAGCGCATGGCAGGCGAAGAATGGACAGCCTTTCAGCGATAAAACCTGGTCGGCCTGGACGCAGGCGCGCCAGGCCAAAGCCGTGCCTGGTGCGGTAGAGTTTGCCCGCTATGTTAACAGTCATGGCGGCACCGTATTCTATGTCTCCAACCGCGACCAGAAAGATTACGCTGCCACAGTGGCCAACCTTCAGCAGCTTGGCTTCAGCGGTGTCAGTGAAAAAACGGTGAGCCTGAAAACCGACTCTTCAAACAAACAGGCACGCTTCGATGCGATTAAAAACGCCGGCTACAACGTCGTGTTGTATATCGGTGACAACCTGAATGATTTTGGCGGGGCGACCTGGCATCAGGGTAACGCGCAGCGTCAGGGGTTTGTCGAAAATAATCATGCGCGATTTGGCACCCAGTTCATTGTGTTGCCAAACCCACTTTACGGTGACTGGGAGAGCGGCATGGCAGAAAATTACAATAAGCTGACGCCTGAACAGCAGCTTTCCGTCCGTGAAGCGCGGCTGAGGGCCTGGAACGGTAAATAAAGTGTCAATATGATGAGCCTGCCGTGGGCAGGCTCTTTCACGCCGCTGAGATTATTTACTTACCGCCGTCATTATTTTCACGCAAATTAAATTAACCATCTCTTGCTTTAATTTCACCCTTAACAAAGTTCGATTAACTGCTTATACAGAATAAAGGCGGTTGATCGTGCTATTCATAAATTCTGCATTTAAGAGTAATCCTGGCATTTCGCCTTGTTTCTGTTTTATCCATCTGACTAACGACAACGGTTTTGTATTTATTTGTCAGTTTTCATTTTTCGGCTTTATTTTTAATTATATGATTTTTATATAAAATAATTAAAGTAATTTAATGTTTATGTGGTATGACCTCTTAAGATAATTTACGTGATCATGACGTTTGTTGAACAAATACTGACATATAGCCCCGGATGTTTCTGGCATAAAATATTCTGTGTGCATTAGTAATCATAAGCCGCTATAACCTATTAATGTGATGAGCTTCAGATTTCGTAACCCGTTCGCGGCGATTCAGCGAGCGGGTTCACTCCGTGGTCAGCCAGGAAGTGATATTCCCGGTCGTAGAGAGAAGATGATTGTGACGACACTTAAACCCTTATTAGCGAAAAATCGCAGTTGGGCATTACAGCGCCGCCAGCGTAACCCCGCCTATTTTGAAAAATCCTTATATCAGCAAAAACCGCACTCATTATGGATAGGTTGTTCAGACAGCCGGGTGCCAGCGGAGGTATTAACGGGATCGCATCCCGGCGAACTGTTTGTTCATCGTAATATCGCCAATATGGTTGTGGCAGAGGACGATAACCTGCTGAGCGTGCTGCAATATGCCGTTTTTTACCTTGGGGTAAAGCGAATCGTGTTGAGTGGTCATTACGGCTGCGGTGGCGTTCAGGCTGCCTTAGCCCTGCCGGGCAGCCCGTTAGCCACTGAGGACTCCGCTCTGGCCCGGCGTATTGCCTTTCTGCGTAGTGGATTAGAACGCCATCTTAGCCACGAAGCGGGGCAGGAGACGGAGAGCGAGACGCTTAATCGTCTGGTTGAAGCGAATGTTCTGGTGCAGTTCGCCAACCTGGTGGCTACAGAACCGGTACGGCTGGCCTGGCAGTCTGGTCAGGAACTTGACGTGTTTGGCTGTGTTTACGACCTGCAATCGGGTCATCTGAAAGAGTTGATTCAGCAATCTGCAGAGGAGTCTTCACCATGAATCTGGATACCTTACGCCGCGATGTGCCGGCAGGGCTGGTTGTGTTTCTGGTCGCACTGCCGCTCTGCCTGGGTATTGCACAGGCCAGCGGGCTGCCGCCTTTCGCCGGTTTATTAACGGGCGTTATTGGCGGAATACTCGTTACCTCCCTCAGTCCTTCACGTTTCGCGGTCAGCGGACCGGCGGCAGGACTGGTCACCATCGTCGTCGCGTCCATGGCGACCCTGGGCAGCTTCTCCGCCTTCCTGACCGCCCTGATTATCGCCGGACTGTTACAGTGCCTGTTTGGTCTGTTGCGCGCCGGACGGTTCATCGCGTTAGTGCCGGGTAGCGTTATCAAAGGCATGCTGGCCGCGATTGGTTTACTGCTGATTATGCAGCAGATACCGGTGGCGCTGGGGGCGGGCGGCAGCGTGAAGTTAGTGTCGCTGGTGAACGGAGAAATGACGTTCTCGCTGTCGGCGCTGCTGGTGTCGTTAGTGGGCTTGTTCATTCTGTTTATATGGACAACCGGCCCCATTAAGCGCATTAAGGCGCTGGCGTGGATACCCGGGCCGTTATTCGCCGTGCTGTTTGGCTGTGTGGTCACGGTCGCTGGCGCACGTTTGTTCCCTGAGCTCACCGGCGCTTTACCGCGCATTAGATTGCCCGCGTTTGACAGCGTTTCCGCCATGATGGCGGAGCTGGAAACCCCGGACTGGATGGCATGGCAAAATCCGCAGGTCTGGATCGTTGCCCTGACCCTGGCGCTGGTGGCCAGTCTGGAAACCCTGCTGAGCCAGGAAGCCCTGAAAAAGCTGCGCCCGCAAAACCCTGCGCCCTCGCCAAACAGAGAGATGTTTGCGCAGGGGATCGGTAACCTGACGGCGGGCTTCCTTGGGGCTATGCCGATTACGGCGGTCATCGTCCGAAGTTCAGCCAACGTCAACGCTGGCGCACAAACCAAACTCTCTATCTTGCTGCACGGTGTCATGCTGCTGATTTGTGGGATGTGGTTTAGTGAAATGCTGAATGCCATTCCGTTGGCCAGCCTGGCGGCGGTGCTGTTGTACACCGGCTATAAACTGGCCGCACCGCGCCTGTTTATCGAGCAGTTCCGTATGGGGGCACAACAGTACGTGCCTTTCCTGGCAACGATTATCGGGATCATCACGCTGGGCATGCTGGTCGGGATTGGGATTGGTATTGCGACACAGATTCTCTATAGCATCTACAAGAGTCACCGCAATGCGCTGCAGCTTACGCGTTACGACGACCACTACGTTTTGCGTTTCCAGCAAAACCTGACTTTTATGCACAATCCTAAACTGCAGGGCTTGCTGGATGAAATACCCGAAAATAGCGTGGTAATCGTTGATAACGATAATGCAGAATACATCGATCCGGATGTTAAGGCCGTGCTGAAGGATTTTGGTGATAATGCTGATAAACGGGGAATCCGCCTGAGTCAGTGGCCCGTGGCGGTTAAATAGTCACGCAGACCTCAACAGCCAGGTCGTTTTTTTTAAAAATCGGATATCTCGGATATCCGATTTTTTTATTTGTAAGACATAATGAGCAAGGATGTCTGCCAGTATGTTTATATCTCGTATCGGGTGTTAAACCCGTAACGTTCGCGCATTTACGGGTGCTTTTCTCTGAATGGCGCAGACAAGAATCAGGGTTAAATGATCATAACGCCATATACCCCGTGAGCGGCGTGATGGTAAGCCTCTTTGTGACAAGGTCCAGACGTATGCGCGTTAAGCTGTTTGAAGAGCACAATACTAAAAAGAGTGCCCTCTGGCTGTTTATGATTACTCTGATGTTCTGTTTTGTCGGCGGACATCTGCGTTTTCCCCATGACTTATCCCTGTTCTGGCCGGTGAATGCCTTCATCGCCGGGATGATGCTTCGCTATCCCTTTCTTCATCGAGCCCGTTTTTATCTGGTGTGCTACAGCGCCATGGTATTTAACGACGCGGTGTTTTCGGGCTGGGCGTTACCGGCCTTCACGCTGAATGTGGCCAATATCCTGTTTATCATCATTTGCGTGATGGTGATGGGGCGGCAGTATCAGCATGATTCCAGCAGTGAGCGTATATCTAACGCACTGCGTATTTTCCCTGCCTGTCTGTTGGCAGCGCTCGGTTGCGCCACCTGGGGAGGACTGGCGCAGGTAGGCAGCATTAACGCGGCCTTTGCTGACGCGTGGATGAACTGGTTCAGCGAGCAGTTTTCCACGGCGTTAATGCTGCTGCCGTTTCTGTTAACGTCACACTGGCGCGTCATGTTCTCAAGGCGCTTGCTGCAACTGGGCAAACTTGTCCCGTTAATCGCCGTGGTGTTGTCCCTGATCACGGGGGCATTAATGGGCGGCGCGGGCAGCCTCACGCTCCCGGTGCCCGCATTAATCTGGTGCGCCATTGTCTTACCGGTTCCCCTGACCACGCTGATCACGCTGATAACCGGCATTAGCCAAATCGTGTTGGTGTCGCACGGCGTCATGAACATTCAGGGCGATGCCAACCTGCTGCCGATCAGCCACCTGACCTCAGCGCGTCTGGGCGTGGCCACTATCGTCATGAGCCCGTTAATCGTGGCGGTGAGCATGGATGCGATTCGCCAGCTCAATGAACGTCTGGCGCTGCGTGCTGACTACGATTTTCTCACCCAGCTCCTGTCGCGTTCGGGGCTGTATGAACATTTGCGCAATGAACCCTTCTTTGAGCAACGTAAGGTGGGCGTCATCCTGCTGGATGTGGATTATTTTAAATCGGTCAACGACAATTTTGGTCATGATGCCGGTGACCGTGTCCTTGAAGAGATCGCCCGGCGTATTTCGCCATTAGTGGGTAATCACGGCCATATCTGTCGTTTTGGGGGGGAAGAGTTTGTGATTGTGCAGTTCGACCTGTCGCCAGAAATGATTTATTCGCTGGCCGAGGGGATTCGCCAGAGCATCGTCAAAGAGAAATTTTTACTGCACGGCAACGCGGTCACCGTCACCGTCAGCCTGGGGCTGGCAAACGGCCAGGCACAACCGGGTAACGCCTGGGCCGAGACGGTCAACCGCCTGATATCCGCCGCGGATAAAAACCTCTATATCTCTAAGCGAAATGGCCGCAATCAGACGTCCCCCTGCAATACGCAAAGCGAAGTTACCAGCGACGTTGCCTGAGCAGACGCCGCTGGAGACGATTAATTGACGGTGGTTTTCAGCGCTGCGCCTTGTTGATGGCGTTCCAGCGCCAGCTCAATCAGGCGGGTGATCAGATCCTGGTAGCTCAGGCCCGCCGCCTGCCATAGTTTTGGATACATGCTGATATTGGTGAAACCGGGTAAGGTATTCACCTCATTGACGATAATCTCACCGTCATCGGTGTAGAACACGTCAACGCGCACCATACCAAAACACTCCAGCGCGGTGAAGGCGGTGAGGGCCACCTGACGAATCGCATCATCTACAGCAGCAGGAATGTCAGCCGGTATCACCGTTTGTGCGCCGGTTTCGCTGATGTATTTGGTGTCGTAAGAATAAAAAGCATCCTTTACCACCACTTCGCCACAGGGGCTGGCTTCTGGCTTGTCATTGCCCAGCACTGCGCATTCGATCTCGCGACCTTTAATCCCTTTCTCTATCAAAACTTTACGATCAAAAGTAAAGGCCAGTTCCAGGGCCGGGAGTAACTCTGCCGCCGTATCAACCTTACTGACGCCCACGGACGATCCCTGATTGGCTGGCTTGATAAACAGCGGCAACCCAAAGCGTTCGATGACAGCCTCGGTGTCCAGATGATGCCTCTGTGACTGCGTCACGCTCAGCCAGGGCGCAACCTTTAGACCGGCATCCCGCAGCAGGCGTTTGGTGACGTCTTTATCCATGCTGACGGCAGAACCCAACACGTCCGAGCCGACGAAGGGCAGCGAGGCCATCCGCAGCAATCCCTGCAGCGAGCCATCTTCACCTTGCGTCCCGTGGACCACCGGAAAAATAACGTCAAGTTGGGACAGGGGATGGGCATTATCACGGGAAATCAGTGGATGTTGAGATTCACCGGGGATGAGTGCAACGTGTTTTGCGGTGCGATTCAGGGCAATCAGCGAGGGATTCTCAGCATTTAGCAGAAAGTTTGAGGCATCGTTAAGATGCCACTGGCCTTGCTTATCTATACCCAGCAGCACAACCTCAAACCGGGTTTTATCTATGGCATCAACAATATTTTTAGCCGACTGCAATGACACTTCATGCTCAGAAGACTTCCCACCGAACACAATGCCAACTCGCTGTTTTTTCATCAAACCTTGTCCACGTAGAGGCAAATAAATACCATACCACGTGCGTCACAATAAAAAACAGGCAGACGCGCTTAACGCCTCGCCGTCAGAAGACGTGGCTAGCAGTCGGTAATTTTTTCATTATTCGAGACGGAGGAAGGAGACTTATGGGACACGCCTTTCAGAAACTCTTTTGACTCTTCATCGACCAGACGCGTCAGCGTGAGCTGTTCCTGAAATTTGGTCAGCAGAAGCTCCGCATCAGATTTAATCAGCCCGTCAGAGGACTCCAGAACGGTATTAATTGCCTGACTGATCGCCGAAATCAGCTCTTCAACACCGCCACTTTTGCCAACGGTGAGCGTCAACGCGCTGAGCAACAGTGACTGCGCTTCTGTCTGAGCAACCAGTTCTTTAGTTTCGGCATCCATTTTTGAAATCTTGGCCAGCATGCTAAGAACAGCGCTTTTCATCATGGTCTTCCTCGGGGTCTGTTTTACGTGTTGAACATTATTAGCGCATAGAAAACCACAGGCAACCGTGCGGTGATCGGATGATTCCGGTTATCAATAAGGGGAATGAGACGTCGCCAGAGAGGTTATCCGGTTAGGACATCTGGCAACGATAATCCCCCAAAAGCCTGGGTAACCGCTGGCCCAGATTACACCTTCACGACGCGGAAATGCTGCACGACACAAAAAAAAGAGTATCAGGCTGCTTTTACAGCAATGCGTAACGTCATTCAGCACTAAAGACAAGTAATCTGGCGTTTATTCTCGCGTTTGTCTGGCGCAGAGGCGGTTAAAATTTGTTTAACTCACTCTCAGCGCAACCCGATATGTATCGCAGAAAAATATATCTAAGAACGCTCCTTACCGGACTATCCATCGGAAGCGTCATACTGACGTCAGGTCTGCTGCTGGGCGCGTTGTTTCTGTTTCAGAAGAATAATATCGAAGAGTCACTGCTCGACAGCAATATCGCCTATGCGCGTAAGCTGGCGGATACAACCGATCATTACCTGACCATTGCCCAGCGCGAGCTGGCATGGAGTGCCAGTCAGATCGTCGATCTTAATGATGTCGGCAAGCTGCATCGCGAAACGACGCGTTTATTCCAGCAGTCCGGTTTTTTCAATTCGGTGGCGGTGTTGGATCGTCATGCCGTCATCGCCTCTGTTTCACCTGAAAGCCTGAGTCTGGTGGGCGTAAAGGTTGATACCCCAGAGACAGAGCAGGCAATCGCGGCCCGGAAACCTTTTATTTCCTCACCCTTTAATTCTCCTTCGGGAAATTACGTCGTGCTGCTTTCCCAGCCCCTGTTTTCGACAGATGGGCGTTATCTCGGTTTAATCTGTGGCACCATTTACCTGAAAAAACAGAGCATGTTGAGTGACGTCCTGAGCCAGCATTATTACGGTGATGGCACCTCAGTGAGTATTGTCAGTGATGACGGCTTCGTTATTTTCAGTCACGATCCTGCCCTGGTTGGCACCCGAATGGCATTGAGTCCGCAACTGCAAAAACGACTGGCTTCAACCTCAAATGGTCAGTTTATGATTGAGGACGCAGGCAAAAAATACCTTATTGGCTACGCCAGCCTGCAAAAAACCGACTGGAATATCTTTATGTCCGGTACGTCAGAAACCGTGAGTAGCCTGATGATACATACGGCCAGAAACGCGTTCTGGTTTATCCTGGGCATCATCGTCCTCACGGCGAGCTGCATGGCTTTTCTGGCGGCGCGTATCTCTTATCCGCTGGAAAAACTGGCCGGTATGGTTCGCGAGGGCGGCAGCGATGCCAGCCCGGAACTGCTGTCATCGGTCAACACCTGGTATAACGAAGCGGACAGGTTAAGAGAGGCGGTTCAGCAACACCGTCAGGCCGTTGCTGGGCACGTTGCCGATCTGAATGATAAAGCCATGACCGATCCGCTGACCGGACTGAATAACCGTCGCGGCTTTTATGTCCAGGCGGAACAGCACAGTGAGGAGCGGGTGCAGAGCGCCATCGCGATCGATATCGATCACTTTAAAAAGATCAACGATCGCTACGGGCATGACGCCGGGGATGAGGTGTTAGTGAGCCTGGCAGGCCTGCTGCGTAAGCGATGCCGCACGCTGGATGTGGTGAGCCGCTTTGGCGGCGAAGAGTTTATTTTGCTGCTTCCCGGCACTGCACTGAGCGATGCGGCAGCCATGGCAGAACGTATCCGTGAGGCCGTCAGTATGACGTCATTTCCGTTTATCAGCGCGATGACCGTCTCTCTCGGCGTGGCAACGCTGAGCGACACGGATGATAAAGAGTCGTTGTTAAGGCGGGCAGATGAAGCGTTATATGCGGCCAAAGATGATGGCCGTAACCGGGTGATGGTCAGCCACGAAGGCGATATTTCTCGCTATCCTGCTGTCTGACCCCGGATGCGGTCTCTCAGCACATCTCACGCATTTTCCAGTGCAGCCAGTGATCCAGTTCGCTGTCTGCCAGCGGTCGGGAGTAGAAAAAGCCCTGCGCCTGGTCGCAGCCATATTCCGTCAATGCCTCGACGGTATCGACGCATTCCACGCCTTCGGCCAACACCACATAATCCAGCTCTTTAAGCATTGCGATAATATTGCGGGCGATGATGCGTGAAGCCGTATCCGACGACAGCTCACTGATCAGTGACCGGTCCAGCTTAATCACATCCAGCGGCATACGGCGAAGATAGCTGATATTACTGTAGCCCGTGCCGAAATCATCAAGTGAAATGCCGAAGCCGCGCAGTTTCAGCATTTCAAGCCCGCGCATAGCGGAAGGGCTCTCCACGATGCGTTCTGTTTCAAGGCATTCGATCCCCAACAGCGAGGTCGGCAGTTTTGCCCTCAGCATCTTCTCTTCCAGCACGTCTGCAAAGCCATCAATCGAGAAATCACGCTCACTCACGTTAATCGTAATTGGCAGCTGGATGCAGCTATTACGCAGACGTTTCAGACGCGCAATTACGCTATCTATCACCCATGTGGTAAGGGCCGTAAGGATTTCCGTCTGCTCGGCAAGCGGGATAAACGTCGCGGGTGCGAGTTCACCTTGCACAGGATGACGCCAGCGAATCAGCGCCTCAAGCCCGATAGGTTTGCCGCTTTGCAGGCAAATTTTGGGCTGGTAAACCAGATACAGCCCATTATTTTCCCGAAGCGCTCTCGCCAGATCGTTCACCAGCGTGAAGTCCTGGGTACGCCTGCTGTCTGTGGCTTCGCTAAAGCGCAAAGAGGGTAATCCGCGATCGATCGCTTCGTGCAAGGCACTGACCGCCTGACGTAACGTTTCCTGGGGAGGAAAGATACCGGAGACGAAATCGACTTCACCGGTATGGGTACTCAGCGCCACCGACAAGCCTTCCCCCAGGTCCGCACTGATGCCCTCCATCTGGCAGGCCACCCAGTTTGCACTGATGCGGCTGTCCGCCCGGGTCAACACGGCAAATCGTCCGGTTGCAACGGTATAAAGAATATCGCTGGCAGCGGGGCGCAGCCGCAATGGCAGCAGCGTCGCCACATCTTTAAGCAGGCTTTCAACAGGACTCATGCCCATTGAGCGCGCCAGTTCATAGGCGCGTGGCATATCAATACAGTCAATCAGCACCAGGCGACGCAATGTGGTGTCACCGGCAGCAGTCAGATAATGCATGTCGCGGATCAGGCGCTGGCGATTCGGCAGATTTGTCACCGGATCGATAAATCCTGCCGAGTGCCATGCTTCCAGAAAAGACATGACCAACGACGACAGTAGCGTCAGCGTGGTGATTTGTGCAGGCGTAAAAGGATGAGGCTGAATATCTGTCACGCACAGCGTGCCCAAATTGATGCCGTCGCGGTTTTTAAGCGGTACACCCGCATAAAAACGAATAAAGGGCGCACCAATGATCAGGGGATGTTCCGCGAATCGGCTGTCCAGGTACGTATCCGGCACGACCACTGGAGAATCGCTGTCCACGGCATAGCGACATAGCGAGTCCTCGCGGGAGGAACGCTCCAGCTTAAAATTGTGCGCAGCACGAATATATTGAAATTCATCATCAATAACCGAAATAAAGCTTCCGGGAATGCTCAGTGCCTGACTGGCAAGCCTGACAAATTTTCTCAGCACATCATCCCGGCTTTCATCGGGGTAGCGAAGGGCCTCAAGGGCACGAGTGCGGCGTTCATGATCACCGTCGAGATTCATAAGCATGTGTGTCCTCCGCCCCGGATTGCTCACGGCGCGAAATTAAAAAGAAAAAGTGGCGGATAAAAAGCACCGGAACAAGGCCAGATTCAGCGAAAGGAAAATTAAAATAGTTTTTTTTTCTCGCTGAATAATAGGCGTGATTTGGATTTCTGTCTCTTTTTATTTTCTTTAATGAATTTATCAGTTATCAACGATGCAAACATTTAATCAATTTTTGAATTTTATTTTTTCAATAACGCTGCCACAATAACCTCAGAAGAGTAGCGCGCTATTGTTTTGCCCGCAACTATTAGATGTGAATATTTTATTGAAGTGTTTTTTTTACGTCGCAACACCGGGGAAATACCATGAATATTCTAAAAAATTTTACGATTAGACGCGTTGTTCTGTGGATACTTATCGCTGCCGTAATGATTATTGCGTTAGCCGGCGCGTATGGTTCACGGATAATAAACGACATTGACCGCGAAGCCAGCCGCAGTAATGCCCTGACTCAACAGCTTATTTTCCTTAACCGCGCCAGTGTGCAAGTGCAGACGAACGCCACGGTGAACCATGCGGACATTGCTTCTCAGGCACAGGCGGGTGATGAATGGCAACGTTATCGCACCGCTCTGACCAGCGCGCCTCAGGATTACCCTGCGGCGGCTCAGGAACGGCTCGCCGCGCTTGAGCAGCAGCTTTCTGCTAATGCGGCCCCGCTGCGTGAGGAACATCAGCGGCTGGTGAATCTGTTTCTGATTACGCTCGCTGCGGTCGCTGCGCTGCTCATTTTTTGCGATCGCTATCTTGTCATCCATCTGGTGCGGCCGGTAGCAAAACTGCGGGCGCACTTCCGCGTGATTGCTGATGGTGATCTGACACGTGAACCCGAGGACCTGGGTAAGAATTGTATCGGGCTAATGGTTCCTTTATTAAAAGAAATGCAACAAAGTCTGTTGAATACCGTCCAGGCTATTCGTGATAACGCGTCCGTTTTACATTTTGAGGCGGGCGATATTGCAAAAGGCAATGCCGATCTGTCGAACAGAACGGCCACCCAGGCGGCGGCGCTGGAGGAGGCTGCGGCCAGTATGGAGCAGCTTACGGCGACGGTTCGCCACAATGCTGAAAACAGTCGTGAGGCGCGTGAGCTGGCGAGTGTTACCGCCCAGACGACCCAGAAAGGTGAGCAGTTGGTGAAAACCGTGGTGACCGCTATGGGTGTGCTTGCCGAAGGCGCTGAGAAAATTCGCCAGTTTACTGCCACCATCAACGGTATTGCGTTCCAGACCAACATTCTGGCGCTCAACGCGGCGGTTGAAGCTGCACGTGCCGGTGAGCAGGGACGTGGTTTTGCGGTCGTAGCCAGTGAAGTTCGCTCACTGGCACAGCGCAGCGCAGAAGCGGCGAAAGAGATTGAAGGGTTAATTGGCAATACGGTAGCGCGCATCGGCGAAGGGCGCGGTGCGGCTGACAGCGCCGGAAGCACGATGGAAGAGGTGCTGCGCAGCGTGGGCAGCGTTAACGAGCTCATCAGCCAGATCGCGCTGGCATCGGAAGAGCAAAGCAAGGGCATTTCTCAGGTGACGCTTGCCGTGGCTGAGATTGACCGCGTGACGCAGCAAAACAGTACGTTGGTACAGAAGATCTCGGCGTCGGCAGAGAGTATGAGTAACCAGACGGAAACGCTCACCAGCGTGATAACCCGGTTTACCTTACCCGCGTCGTCAGCGGCCAGTGTTGTCGTCGCTAAGCCCGTCCCGGCAAAGCGTCATATCGCGTCTGTACCGACCAAAGACGATGAGGCCTGGGTGGCGTTTGGCAGATAATCGACGTCTGTCTCATCAGATATAAACGCACTGATGGGCTGGTTATAGGCAGCAGGCGGACCCGTTTCCTGCTGTGTTTTTTAAAACCTCGCGGCTAAAGCGGGGTTTTTTGTTGCCCGTAAATTCATTAATCCTTAATAAATATTTACTTACATAAACGCAGCGTAAAATAAAATCTAAAACTTTGAGTCATTTAAATATAACGACGCTTCGCTTAATAAAAAATAAGCGCTGCCGATCAGACGTTTTTTTTACAGGCAAATAATCCCGAAGCTGGCGAAGCCGCTGGTTTGACATTTCAGCAGATAAGATTAAAAATCCTTATGAAAGGTGTGCTGCAACGGTTGCAGACAGAGGTCTCAGCCGACACTGAACTGATCGGCTGACGTACTGTTACCCTACTTCATCCACAGGGAGCCTGGTTTGGGAAATTCAATCGTCCGACGGCCCGTGCCCGTCCAGAATAATGTTCGTGAACTGCGAATTGCTGCCGGCCTGTCGCAGGAAGGTGCCGCTGAACGCTTTGATCTGAGTTTGCGCGCCTGGCAGACCAAAGAAGCTACGGCGAAGGTGGCCTTGCTGAGTCAAGGGGAGTACGAACTGCTGCTGCTGCTGGCAGGGCGTCATCCTCACTATGAACTGGTGCCGCAAGACAAAAAATAGCGATTTTTACCGTTTGACAGAGTAAAGCCGTCTCTGGCTATGAAGTTCAGGCCTGAACGGACGATAACTGCAATACCGGGCACTATGTAAGAGCAGGTGTCGCTATCAGTGCAGATCTCTGATAACTGACATTTTGCTGCACAGGCGGACCTTTGTTGCGGCTTCAGGTTGATGTATTGCGCGTTACCTGGTTCTGTCTGATTGCAGGCGTCCTCTTTTTACTGTGAGATGCCCGGCCACAGTATATGACCTCAGGAGGACACACTCTGAAGCACTCAACTGAAAGCGGCTCCGAAGAAGCACGCATACGTGCGCTGGCCCAGTACCAACTGATGGACACGCCGCCCAATGAAGCCTTTGATCGACTGACTATTCTGGCGGCCAGATTGTTCTGTGTGCCGGTGGCCTTCGTGTCGCTGATTGATGAGAAACGTCAGTTTTTTAAGTCTCGCTATGGTCTGCAAATTACGGAAACCTCACGAAGCGTCGCGTTCTGCCATCACACGCTGGAAAGCGACGATATCCTTTGCGTTCCCGATGCGCTCGACGATCCCCGTTTCTCTAACAGTCCGTTGGTGCTGGGTTATCCCTTTATTCGGTTTTATGCCGGCGTCCCACTGATTACGCCAGACGGGCACCGTATTGGTACGCTATGCCTGACCGATAATCATCCCCGCCCCGCAATGAGCACAACGGATCGCCACAACCTGACCGATCTGGCCGCACTGGTCATGGACCGCATGGAAGTTCATCGCATGGCGGTTCTGCGCCATGCCAGCCAGCAGCGCCTCGAAGCCATATCGGTAACCTCACCGGACGCGATCATCTGTACTGATTTGAACCGTGGTATTACGTTCTGGAACCCTGCCGCGACGAAAATGTTTGGCTATGACGCTGACGAAATGGCCGGTAAATACGTCGCCGGGCTGATCCCTGAACGCTGTCAGACCGATTACCGTAATGAGCTTGACCGACTTGAACATGAAGAGGGCGCGATCTCTACGCCGCGTACCTTGCAGATTTGGGGCAAGCGATGCAACGGCGAGGAGTTTCCAGCGGAGGTCTCTTTTTCGGGCTGGCAGGAGGGCTTTGAGCGCTATATTGGCATGATCATTCGGGATGTGACGTTACGCTATGAAAGCGAAGCGCGACTCTGCGAACTGGCCTCACTGGATATGCTTACCCGGCTTGCCAGCCGGAGTGCCTTCATGACGCAACTCAGCAAGCTGACGGAATCCGGTGTACCTTACACGCTGCTGATGACAGATTTGGACAGCTTCAAAGACGTGAACGACACGCGCGGTCATGCGGCAGGTGACGCTTTGCTTTGCCATGTGGCGGAGCAGATCCGCGCTGTCTGCACCCACGCTATCGCAGCGGCCCGTTTGGGGGGCGACGAGTTTATCGTTTTACTGCCCTGTGGCTGTGATGGCGCAATGGATATTGCCCAGCGGCTCACTGCGGCTATCCAGACACCTTTTTATTACATGGGTTCTGCGGTGGAGGTCGGCGCAAGCACCGGTGTGGCAAGCTTTCCCCTGCATGCAAGTGATATGTCTTCAGTGATGTCGGCTGCGGATTTGGCGCTGTATCGGGCTAAAGCAAGTGGCAAAGGGCAGTCTGTCCTGTTTCAGCCTGAATTTCGCGAGGCTGAATTAGGTCGACGTCGGTTTGAACGTGAACTGGAAGCCGCTGTTCGCCAGCAGCAGTTCGTGCTGCATTATCAACCGCGTTTTGATGTGTTCAATGGCGAGTTAATGGGCTGTGAAGCGCTGGTTCGCTGGATGCATCCGGCCCGTGGCCTGCTGCTTCCCTCTGAGTTCATCGATATGCTGATCAAAAGCCCACTGTCCATCACCCTGGGAACATGGATTATTCAGTCTGCTGTCAGTCAGGTTAAACAATGGCGGAGTCAAAACCTGCCTCTGCGAGTCAGTATTAACCTGTTTCCGCGTCAGCTAATGGAAGCTGGACTTGAAGAGGTGATTCGTCAGTGTGCCGGAGAAGACGCGGGCTTTATCGATCTCGAAGTCGATGAACCGCTGCTGACCGATGTGGGGGAAAGTACATCTCAGGTGTTAGAGGCCGTTCAGGCTACCGGAGCGTTATTTATCATCGATCACTTTGGTCGCAGCCTTGCCTCGCTCAGCCTGTTACAGCATCGCTGCATCGCGGGACTCAAAATTGATCAATCCCTTACTGTTCAGCTTGAGAACAGTAACAAAGCCCGATTATTGATCAACGCTATCGCGTCACTGGGTAAAAATATGGGGATCAGCGTAGCAGCAGAAGGCGTTGAGAACCGCGCCCAGCACGAGTTCATTTGCGCGGCAGCATGCGATGTTTTGCAAGGCAACCAAACCGGTTCCCCTGTTAGCGCATCACGGTTTGAAACCCTCTATCTTACGCCTTCGCATTAACTGGCAGTGTGGCGAGGGGATATGACAACCTCGCCATAGCATTGCTCACCAGGCTTACCCTTTCCCGGCATCATAGCGGCAAAAAAAACGGCACCGTGAAAGGTGCCGAAGTAAGCAACGTTTGGTCAGGACAATCATTGTGATAATCAACTCACAATACTGTTATCGACGCCCTGAACAGAACATTGAGCGAGGTCGAGAAGACTTTGCAAAAGTGTGATGTATAACGAGTTTTGAGCGGTCAAACGGCACATATCAGCAAAAAATTAGAGACCTGTTTCAGGTATGAAGAAAAATTATCTGATTCCGACTGGCGACAATCCAGATGGTGAACTAATTTGATAACGCTGTTTGGAAGTCATTTAGGATTTCCCTGAGAACTCCGGCCCGACCCTTTAACGAGGTGCGGGCATTTTTTTATCGGTGTTACAGCAAAAAAACGGCTTCACTGATAGCGAGAAGGCATTGGCTGGCAGCATGGATAGGATGCACCTGTCCGGGACGTCAACCATCGCACCAGGCCTGGCAGCAGGGCGCTACGGCATTGAAGTCAGGTTCAGATGTGATGTTGAGCGAAGGTCAGAGTCAGGCAGACGCGGTATGACCGGCGTGCTGATTGATCAAAAGCGGGTTTTTTCAACGTTACTGACTGAATAGCAGGGTCAGAAGTCCACGATAGTGCAACCTGTCATCTTCACTGGTGGCTTTTTCAAGACAACCGATAAGCTTCAGACAGATGATGCGTCGACTGACGGGCTTATTCTCGCGAAGTATTTCAACGGCTATCCGCCCCAGGGTTTCAAGCTGGCGTGGATGATCAATCTTGTTGAAATAGTGTGCCAGACCGTTAGTTTTTTCCGCAGGTGGCAAACTGCCCTGGCGCATAGTGTTCCTTAGAACAAAGTAGAAAGAGTTGTGCGCAACTTAACCGATCCTGGGGACCGCTGTACAGGAGAATTACCGATCCCGCTGAAAAGAAAAACAGGAGCCGCCTGGCTTACTTTTTTTGATGCGCGGCGTGGCGACGGCGATCCCAAATCAAGACAAACCCTCAGCCTTAACATGGCGAATATATCGCCTGGCTGGCGAGCTGTTGTGTCTCCTTAATTCTCCCGCCACTTCACAGGCTAAAAAAAACAGGCCCGTCAGCAGGCCAGGTATTTTTGGCGATTTTCATCATGCTTCTGTCCGTTGAAACACTAACACGCATACTCTGTAGGGTTATATTTTTCGGGTTATCTGGCGTTTTATATCAGTATCAGAGAGGTTGTCTGGCGAAAATAATAAAGCAGGGCGGGCTACAATACGGAACCGACTTTTATTGTCAGCCTGCCCAGGCGAAGACAGAACAGCAGATACCCTGCGAAGCCTTCTGGCATCGGCTCTGGCACGGTAAACCCTGGCCAGATCCTGTTTAAGATTATTCTATTTCGTGATGTTTATTAAAATTTAAAACTATAAATTTTTTATTTTTCATAAAGTTAAAAAATGCATCTCAAAGGTAAGATATTCAGGTGGATGGAATAATCCTGGGGCCGTCAGGAAATATTTTTGTCATCTGTCATGTCACCACTAAAATAAATGATATAGCCATAATTAATCTGTTATGTGAGGAGGAGAACGTGTTATTTCACGACGATGAGAAAGGTCATCTTATTCTTGGCGAAGCCGTGGTCAGCCTTGCTCTCGGTGACAGAGAAATAAGTATCGATACGCTTATCGCAGAACTAAACCAGATGGCGGAAGAGGAAACCCGAGACAGTAGGTTGGCGGAAATTTGTGATGCCCGCCACTGGCTGAAACAGTTCAGGCTGTCGCAGGTGCGTTCAGATTCAGGACTGCGTTGGCTGATGGCCGCGAGCCAGGACGAAAGCGGTAAGCCGCATGAAAATGTGATTCGTCTCAGGCCTGAAGAAGACGAAGACAGATAACGTGGTGAGCAAAGGTGTACAAAAGGGGCAACGATTTCACCTCGTCATGTACAAGATCGGCGTCAGGATGGATGCGGGGCGAAAAAGTTAAGGATCTGATACTCACGCAAGTGACTGTTATAAATGGCATAGCACTTTTTGCACCATTCAGCGTGCGGCGGGCACCCGGAATTCCTGTACAATTTTCCAGATGTTGTATAAGTTTAGTGACCAAGGCTTGGTTAGAGTTTACTCACTTTCACATCTGGAGGTTTAACATGCGTCAGAACGAAACTACGTCGAACACCGTACGTGATATTGCCCGTTATTTTGGCAACGACACGCAGCCTTCTGAAAAAGAAACACTGGGTCAGGTTATTCTTGAGATACTGCACGCCGGTAAGAGCCTAAATCGTAAGGCCATCTGCAGCTCGCTTATCCGTCGCCTCAGCCAGTCGGCGGGCCCGCAGGAAGAGCAGCATTATCAAAAACTTATCGGCATGCTTTTTGACCGCTGAAATGAGTGCCGCGTTGCGTTAACCGATTACAACGTCCCGCAGCATTAATCTGAACGGCCAAAAAAGCAGGTCATTAGAGGCCTGAGCGTTTGAGGCTGGGTTGCCCGTTTTTAGAGGGCACAATGTCATCAGAGATGCGGGTATGCAGAAAGATAAACTTGAGAAACTCACCGAGATAGTGATGGGCGAGGCGGTGACTGCGCTACTGGACAGTAATGACAAAATCAGTGGTGCCACGCTCGCTAACAGACTGAAGTCTATGCTGGTAAATGAAGCAAATGCAGCACGGCGCGAGGCGATTGAGGTCGCGCTTGCTGAAGTGCGAAGTGAATTTGCTTCTGCGCGCGATCCGATGGAGTCTGCCGTTCTGGCATTTGGTCAGAGCGTTTCTGACAGTCGCCGCAAGCATTGATGATGGCTGATCCCTTCTCATAAAAAACCTGTTACTTACCCAAGAGTAGTTTCAATAAAGACTACTCAGGACAAGCACATCCCCACTTCGTCCAACTGGCGAGGGTTATGATGTGTTCACCCTAAACTGAGACTGATAAGAAGACTCATCATGCAGAACAACATCGACATTCAGCAAAGCACGACTGAAGTGGAAATTATGCGCCTCTTTCGCAGTGCGGGCGACAAACTTCAGGCTGAAAGTGCAGTGCTGGATGCAGTGATTCGTAATATTGTCATCCACGGGCAAAAAGTCACCAGCAAAGCCATTATTATCAGTTTAATCGCCGAACTGGAGTGTACAGAAGACGTTGTACAATTGGATGTGCTTCGTAGCTGTCTGGAGATCGTGGTAGGGCGGACACCTTCAGACGAACAGCCATAAACGCCTTTCACCGCAGGGAAGACCTACGTGAAACAGCGATGTTGAGAGCCGGGTTTGCGACAGTGACTGCCCGGCATCCCCAGTAGGTAAGGGCAGTAATTAAAAATCAGTGAAGCTGTTTTGAGAGCAAGCGAATCGCCTCCTGGCACGCTCTCTTTTCATCGTGCTCTGTGCTTTGCTCACTGAAGTTGTGCAGCGAACGCAGTATATCCTGCAGATGGACTTCGCCATCCGGTTTAAGCAGACGGGCGACTATCCTGCCAATAACGGTGTAGATATCTTCAGATGCGGTGTCGTCGCTCATCTGACCTCTGTCAGCCAGAGAAGGGGCTGCTGGGTTAGCGCTGTAATCATGTTGGTAACGTTAATGGCATCTGATCGGGCGCACGACGCACGACGGCTAAAAGGGGCATCCGTCGCGTCGCGCAAGACTTAGTGAAGGTGATGAAGGTGAGTGACGTTGGTTTCAACGGAACTGTTGTTTTCAGACTGATGGGAAAACATTTCTACGCGTATCTCCTCCATGGCCCGCAAGGCTGCACGAAGCCTGACTTCATCCTGCTCCGTATCCAGAAACTGCTGCAGCCTCTCAAGGAGAATGCTCCACGAAATAGCCGCATCCTCATTCAGTAGCTGCGTCACCATCTCACCGATGATGATATCCGTCATTTTTTCGTCAAAAACGTTATTCATATTCTCCCCGAATGGCGATTCTGAGACCGCAAGGTTAGCACAGGTTAGCCCGGCGGATAGGTGCTCAGCATCAAAATGAGAATCCACCGACCCGACTGTGACGACGCCGTTCCCCTGATGTTAATGCGCGGCAGGCTCACCGTTGACTGGTCTTGTGTTTTTTACGGCCAACAGAATAAGTTTCTTTCGGTTATCATTCAATTCATCATCTGTGCGATTTGCGTATTTCTGTCGATAAAATTTGCCCGGACTCTGCCGGGCAATGGTAAGCAAATCGCCCCCGCGTGGGTAAAACGCGGGCGGCAGTGTACAGAGCGACGCCTTTAAGCCGTACGGAATACAGACACCATATCGCGCAAATCACCGGCTCGTTTTGCCAGTTCATCCGCAGAAGAGGCTGACTGTTCAACCAGAACGGCGTTTTGCTGTGTCACCTGATCCATCTGATTGACCGCAATATTAATCTGGCTCACGCCGCTGCTTTGCTCTTCAGAAGACGATGAAATATCGCGGATCAACTGGGAGGTTTGTTCAATCGCCTCAACACTTTGTTTCACTTTGCTGCCTGCGTCCTGCGCCAGCGTTAAACCTTCATTCGATTGCATAACAGACTGCTCGATCAAGCCTTTGATCTCTTTCGCTGCGCTGGCAGAACGCTGTGCAAGCGCCCGCACCTCAGCGGCGACGACGGCAAAACCTTTGCCCAGTTCGCCCGCGCGCGCGGCTTCAACAGCCGCGTTGAGCGCCAGGATATTTGTCTGGAAGGCAATACTGTCGATCACCGATGTGATTTCTTCGATTTGTCCTGAACTGCTGCGAATTTTCTGCATTGTCGCCATAACCGAGGTCATCGCTTCGCCGCTCTTCAGGGCAGCGCTGGTTGCGGATACCGCCATATCAGACGCGTAGCGCGTGTTATCCGCATTTTGCTTAATGATGGAAGAAAGCTGTTCCATGCTGGCGGCCGTTTCTGCCAGTGAAGCCGCCTGTTCTTCAGTGCGGGAAGAAAGATCGTTATTACCCATCGCAATTTCTTCAGAGGAATGTGCAATGGTTGACGCGTTATTTTTGATATTCGACACCAGATGAGAAAGACGCTGCTGCATTTGTGCCAGCGCATTCAGTAATTCAGCAATCTCATTTTTACCCGACACGGTTATCGCAGTTGTTAAATCACCCGCCGCCACTTTACTGGCAAGCGAAACGGCTTCTTTAACCGGGCGGGTAACGGAACGACTAATCATCACCGCCACAAATATTGCCAGTAACGCAACGGCCAGCAGTGCGGCCAACAAGATATATTGTGACTGACGACGCTGATCGATTTGGTCGTTAAGTGTTTTGCCCAGTTGCAGGCTCAGTTTAACGCCAAGATCGTTATAGGTGTTGATGGCCTGGGTAAACGCTTTTACATACTCTACTGGGGTAATTTGAACATTTTTTGCAATAAATACGCCATCGGCCATGTTAAGGACGTTCGCTGAACGCTGGTAAGCATCAACGGCGATTGGGCTGAATTCCGATTTTAAATCCGGCTCGACGGCAAACGCTTTATTCAACACGTTGCTGAATTTTTCCAGCGCCGCTTTGCCACCGTCAATCTGGTATTCCATAGCACCGCGTGCGGATTCTGCTGCTTTATCACCCGCCGCAATCACGGATGTCCCCGCGGCCCTGATGCGTCCGAGGGTTTCGGTTAACTCAGGCAATCTGCCATATATACTCATAATAAGTTGATAAGTATTCAGGTCTGCATCTAAAGAAAGGCCATACAGATCCAGAATATCTTGATTAGTGTCCAGTAAGTTCTGAATCACCTGAGCATGGCGTGACAGACTGGTGGCGAGTGTCAGTTTGCCAGACGACACGTCTTGCTGAAGCTGCGACCAGGCTGTTTTGACCTCATCAAAACGCTGGGTCGGCTGGGCATGAGTATCATACTGATGTAACTCAGCGGCGATTTTTGCCGTCTGCGCATCTATCTGAGCGGCAAGTTCCAGGCGTGGGGCGTTATCATATTTATTCAGTGAAATAGCAATAGCACTTTCAGCGCGGTGACGTTGAATCAGGTTAAGTAAAGTCAGGATCTCTTTTTCGACCGGTACGCCCTGCAGCTCTTGTTTCTTAGCATCGATGGCCTGATTACCCGTCTGGATAAATAAATAGGTTGGTAAGGCAAATAAAACCAAGGCAAAAATTCCCAGTATCAGAAATTTTGTCGGTAGACTGATTTTATCGAGAATATTTTTCATTTATTGAATTCCAGGTGAAATGGTGTCTTTTGATGAAGATCATCAAAAATTATTTTTTTAGTCTTTTTATAATCTGATACAAGAATGCATATTTATCATGGCTTTGCGTCTAAAAAAGCAGGCGTAATGTGCCTGTTTAAACACGCGGGGGAGATTCTACTTTCCATAGTGAAGAGTATTATAGAATGCGTCGTGTTATTTTCCATGATCGAAATGCACAATATTTTCTTTTGGATGGGGTTAAGCCAAATTAACGGTTTTTATCAGCGTTATTCTACTAATCATAAATAGGTATTGGGTTGGTGGTGATTTATAAATACGCTTGGCTATCTAAAAAATAAAAAATATTAAAGTTTTAATAAGCCGCGCCGATAATGCGCGCGTTTAATTACAGCGTGTATTTCAAGGTAATATTTATAAAGCATGCTAGCATGCGCCCACGCAAAAATTAAAGTGATAACACGTTACGTTCGTCTCTCTACCGTCAAAAGAGAGGCGTGACGCGCGGCTGGTACCCTGCGATCCCTTTACCTTGTGGGCCGACCCAACAATAACAACCTGTGCCATAACGCTCAGGTAAGATGATGCCGTGGGGTCAACAGAGCCTGCCGTTTTCATGTGCTGATGCGGGCTTATCTTCCTCTTTTGCTGGTACGACATCCTGCGGTGCTGAGGTGCTACCTGACCGTTCATACGCCACCGGCAGTGCAAATCGCGGTAATGAGCGCGGCAAACCGAACGATTATGCTGCAGAAATGAGTTTGATATTATTTTTTCTGCACTGAAAGCATGCGGGTAAACTATTTTTAATAAATTTGTTGTTTGTAAATATGTTTATTTATTACATCTTATTAGTTTATAAAATCACATCCGTCAAACTTTTTTATAAATTAAGAAAAAATCATAATTATCAGTGGGTTGTTATTCTATAATTATTATTAATGCTTTTTTTACTGGGGTTTTTTTTAATTTAACCGATACCTGTTTTTCACCATAAACAGGGACTCCAAATGAAAATCTCTACGCGCCTGACTATCAGCTTTGGGCTGTTAATTACGCTGTTTATTATATGCACATCGGTGGCCTACACTGGCCTGAATAATGCCCGTGACGGCATGGATGATGCCGTCAATGTCAAAATGAAGAAATACCGTCTGGGTATGGATATGTACGGTGGGTTACGCGATATGGCGGTGATTGTGCGTAACCTTGCACTACTCAACGAAGCCGATCAGATGCAAAAAGAATGGCAGCGCATCGTTACGCAAAAAGCCCGCTATATCGATAACCGGGAGCGGCTTGCCGCCATGGTCGCAAAAGATTCAACCCCGCAGGCCAGAGAAGCCTTCGATAAAATCGTGAGCAGCGAAGGCCCTGTTCTGGCGGCCCTGGAGCACGCGGGACAGCTGGGGTTGCAAAACAAACAGCAGGAATCGGTAACCTATCTCATTAAAACCGTCAGGCCGTTGCAGGGCCAGTTGCTGGACGCGTTAAAGGAGATGACCAATATTCAAATGGAGGACAGTGAGCAGTCGGTGGAAAGCACCAGTCAGAACGTCCGCAAAGCAACGTTGATTTTAATGATCCTTGCCTCGCTTTCCGTTGCGGTTTCCGTGGCGGCGGGCTTCATCATTACTCGCGTGTTAATGCGTCAGTTGGGCGGCGAACCCGCGCAGGCGCAGGCGCTGTCTGCCGCCATTGCCAGTGGTGATCTCACGGCCCCGGTCACCTTGCGCCATAATGATTCCACCAGCCTGCTGGCCTCACTGGCGAACATGCAAACCAGCCTGCGAAGCCTGGTTACGCAAATTAAAGAATCGGCGGGATCGGTAGCATCCGCCTCCGACGAAATTGCACAGGGCAACACTGAACTGTCATCACGCACCGAACAGCAGGCCGCCGCTCTGCAGGAAACGGCGGCCAGTATGGAGCAGCTTACCGCGACGGTGAAAAGTAACACCGCCAGCGCTCAACATACCGCTACCGTGGCCAGAGATGCAGCGACGCTGGCCCGCACCGGTGAGTCAGAAGTGCAGTTAATGTCCCACACCATGAATGAAATCGCGCTCAGCGCGACCAAAGTTCGCGACATCACGGGTGTGATTGAAAGCATCGCGTTTCAGACCAATATTTTGGCGTTAAACGCAGCGGTTGAAGCCGCCCGTGCGGGTGAAGAAGGGCGCGGGTTTGCCGTTGTTGCAGGCGAGGTCAGAACACTGGCGCAGCGCAGTGCCACCGCAGCAAAAGAGATCAAGGAACTTATCGAACGCGCCGTAGAGCAGGTGGACAGCGGCGTGCATGTGGCGGCGGGCACCGGAGAAAGCATATTAAAAGTCGTTGGCATGGTGAACGAGCTTGCGGGGGCAATGGACGAGATTTCAATGGCCTCGTCGGAGCAGATGCAGGGGATTTCTCAGGTCAGTATTGCCGTCAGTCAGATGGATGGCGTCACCCAGAACAACGCCGCGCTGGTTGAAGAGTCTTCATCTGCTTCGCAATCCCTGTCTGAACAGGCACATTCGTTACGTGGGATGGTTGAAGCCTTCAGGGTGTAGCTGCGCGTCAGAGCGGTTTGTCACCTCAGACTAACCGCTCACTCATGCCTTGCTTTGCCAATGAAAATGGCCCTGTGGCAGGCACCGTTTTCAACATTAATAAACATTATTTTTACAACGGCTTAGCGGGAATTTTACCTGCGGCTTACCCGTGTTTTTCCGGCGTTAAGGCAAATTTTGGCTTTCAGTGCGGGTGATTTTTTGTGTAGAGTATCTCCCTGAACGGGGCATTGCCTGACATGATCGATGGCAATGTGACTGCAGATCCTTGCTGCAGCCAGCCCATGCTGATAAGGAGTTTTTAATCGTTATGCGTATTACGCCACCCTGAGTTTTCCCCCTCCTTTGCCGTCCTGAACCTGTCCGGACGCGCATCACTAACATCCCGTCTGTGGATGTGATTCTGTCTGTCTGAAATCTGCCCTTATGGGTTAACTGCATCCAAAATTTGAGAAAAAACTATGTTGCTGTCCTCGACGAGAAAGGACTGGCTGGGGAACGTCCGTGGTGACGTACTGGCCGGTATTGTTGTCGCGCTCGCGCTGATTCCTGAAGCGATCGCCTTTTCTGCCATCGCCGGTGTCGATCCCCAGGTCGGTCTCTATTCCGCATTCTGTATCCCGGTGGTTATCGCCTTTTTTGGCGGGCGTCCGGCGATGATTTCTTCGTCCACCGGTGCGATGGCGCTGCTTATGGTTACGCTGGTTAAAGAGCATGGGCTGGCGTATTTGCTGGCGGCGTCGTTGCTCACCGGCGTACTTCAGGTGATTGCGGGTTATTGCAAACTCGGAAACCTGATGCGCTATGTGTCGCGCTCGGTGGTAACGGGCTTCGTTAATGCGCTGGCCATTCTGATTTTTCTGGCCCAGTTGCCGGAGCTTACCCATGTAAGCTGGCATGTTTATGCGCTCACCGCTGCGGGCCTGGCGATTATTTATCTGTATCCCCTGGTCGATAAAACCCTGCCTTCTCCGCTGATCTGTATTGTGATACTGACCGCGGCCTCACTGCTGCTGCATCTGGATGTCCGCACCGTGGGCGATATGGGCAAGCTGCCTGACAGCCTGCCGGTTTTTCTGCTGCCCGATGTGCCTTTTAACCTGAATACCTTGCTGATTATTTTGCCGTACTCCGCAGGCCTTGCCATCGTGGGATTACTGGAGTCGATGATGACGGCGACCATCATTGATGACATGACCGACACCACGGGCGACAAAAACCGGGAATGCAAAGGGCAGGGGATTGCCAACATTTGCACCTCTTTTATGGGCGGGATGGCCGGTTGCGCGATGATTGGTCAGTCGGTGATCAATGTAAAATCAGGCGGGCGCGGAAGGCTTTCCACGCTGACTGCCGGCATTACGTTGCTGGTGATGGTGGTGTTCCTGCGCCAGTGGGTTTCTCAGATTCCGATGGCGGCCCTGGTTGCGGTCATGATCATGGTTTCTGTCGGCACCTTTTCCTGGCGGTCGGTGGCGAATTTGCGCACCCATCCTCTCTCAAGCAGCGTGGTGATGATCGCCACCGTGTTAGTGGTGGTTTTTACCCACAATCTTGCATTTGGCGTCATCGTGGGCGTGCTGATTGCGGCATTAAATTTTGCCACCAAAGTGGCGCGCTTTATGGCGGTCAGTTCAGTGCGAACAGGCGAGTGCCGTCACTATACCGTCACCGGGCAGGTGTTTTTCGCCTCCGCCGATCGCTTTGTCCGCTGTTTTGACGTTCAGGAGACGCTGGAAAAGGTGGTGATTGACGTAACCCATGCTCATTTCTGGGACATCACCTCTGTGAATGCGCTTGATCGCGTGGTGGTTAAATTTCGCCGCGCTGGGGCAGATGTAGACATTCGTGGCATGAACGCTGCGACACAAACCGTTGTCGATCGCTTTGGCGTACACGATAAACCCGAAGAAGTTGAAAAAGTCTTTGGCGGGCATTAACCGTTCCGGGCCTGATGCTCAGGCCCGCTCATCCTGACGCTTCTCGGCAAGCGCTATGTTGCATGAATGGAACCGGGTTAGCAGCATGCTGTTCACTATTATGGTCATATCAACGCCAGGGTTTGGTATTTCTCTACCGGAACAAGGCAGATATAACGGTAATGACCGAGCATCTGGACCATCTAGCGAAGCCGGGAGTCAACGTGCTAACCAAAAGACAAAAGGCGTTAATTAATCTTTTAGCTTCTCAGGGCGAATGGCGCTCTGCAACGGATATTGCCCAGACATTGAACGTTTCAGCCAGTACGTTGCGGCGCGACGTGGATGCGGTCAATCACTATTTTACCGACAAGGAGAGTCGTATCCTTAGTAAGCCCGGCCTGGGATTGTTACTGGAAAATGGTTTTGCTCTACCTGTGGATCTGCATGGGGAAGAGGTAAAAGGTTTGTTGAAGAATAAAAGGCTGGTAGCCATCACAACAGACCTGCTTACCTGTTCTCCATTACCGCTAACGCTGAGCGCCTTAGCGGAAAAATATTTTATCAGCCGCTCTTCCATCGTGGCGGATTTAAGAAAAATTGAGGTCTGGTTAACGCCCTTTTCACTGAGCATTACCCGAAGCCATAGCGGAACCTGTATTACCGGCAGCGATCGGGATATTCGTCTGGCGCTGAAAGAGATTATTACCTTCAGCGTGATGAGCGATTACCCTGTCGCCGACAGTCGCATCGATCGTTTTTCGCGTGTTCAGCTGGTGGAGGAATTTGGCAGTGACAATGTGGCCTGCTGTATTAACCTCATCACTTATATAGAAGAAGCGCTGCACTGCTCAATCAGCGAACCCTATTATACCAACCTGTTTTCCCATCTACTGGTGACGATAAAAAGGGCGCTTAACGGCACGCCACCGACGCCGACGGATTCGGACATGACAGGTTATAACAATCAGGAATGGTCAGTCGCCCGGCAAGCGGTCAGATGGCTTGAGGAAAAATACGCGGTCTCCTTCGCGCCAGTAGAGGTGCATTACATTTATCAATATCTCATTTCGTCTGGTCGGCATCCGTTTAGCGCCGGTTTCCAACCCTCAACGCACTATGACGAAGACGCCGTGAACTACGCCACCACCTTAACAACGCGGCTGTCTTCTTTATTAAAAAAGAATATTTGCAGCGACAGCGTGCTGCTTAATGCGTTGGTGTCACATGTGAAGCCCATGCTTAATCGTCTGGCCTACCGCATTGTTATTCACAACCCATTGCTGGATGAGATACGTAAAGAGTTTGCCGCGGTGTTTAACGTCGTCAAACAGGCCGCATTCCAGCTTAATCAACAGTGGGGGCTGCCAACGGCGTCCGATGATGAGATTGCCTATCTGACCATTTATATCCAGAACGCGTTAGAAAAGTGTCATGCGACGAAACGCGTCATGCTGGTGTGTTCCAGTGGCATTGGCACATCTCAGCTGCTTTCCAGCCGAATCAGCCGCGCCTTTCCGGAATGGGAGATCGTCGACATTGTGCCGGGTGCCCGTCTGAATGAAGCGATTAAGAAAGCCAGGTGCGACTTAATTATTTCGACCATCAGGCTTGAAGAGACTGAACATCCCGTTGCCTATGTTTCTGCCCTGTTTTCAAACAGAGACATTTTACGGGTGATGGAGTGCCTTAATAAAGACAGTCATGGTAACGGAGGAACGGATGCATAATAAAATCGTAGTGGCCGATCTGTTAAATCAGACCTGTGTATTTATGAATCTTGAGGCCAAAAATAAAGACGAGGTTATTGAGAAATTAACGGCAAGCCTGTGTGAATTAAATATTATCAGCAATAAAGACGGTTTTATTCACGATGTCATGCTACGTGAAGCATTAGGCTCCACCGGATTCGAAAATCAAATCGCGATTCCGCATGGGAAATCACCGTGGGTCAATGAAACCCGAATAGCGGTAGCCAAACTGGCCTCTCCCGTTGAATGGGAAACCATGGACGATTCAGCCGTCAGGCTGGTGATTCTGTTTGCGGTGAAAGAAGCGGACAGCGGCGCCGGGCATATAAAACTGCTGGCGAAAATTTCGATTGCGCTTGGCGATGATGATGTCGTCGAGGCATTACTAAACGCAGAAACGAAAGAGGAGTTGTTTAATTTATTAGTCAATAACACCCAGGGGTAAGCCTTTCACCGGGAGAAAATAATGAATATTATTGCGATTACCGCCTGTCCCACAGGCGTAGCACACACCTATCTGGCGGAAGCCAATTTAAAAAAGAGCGCCGAGAAAAAAGGAATCACGATCCTTGTTGAAACACAGGGTGCCGTTGAGAGCGACTATATTTTTACGGAAGACGATATTAAACGTGCCGATATCGTTCTTATTGCCGCGGATAAAATGATTGATCGCTCCCGCTTTATCGGTAAAAGCATTATTACCGTATCGGTTACCCGCGCGGCCAGAGATGCCGCTGGGTTGCTGGACGATATTTTGTCGGGTGCCTTAACCGGAGAAATCTGCACCGTCACGCCACAAGACGCGACCTCACCGGGCAGGGAAAAAGACAAAAAAACGACCCTGTCGAGCATCTATGTACATCTGATCACAGGTGTAAACCTGATGATTCCTTTTGTTGTCGCGGGCGGTATTTTAATTGCTCTGAGTTTCTCTTTCGGTATTACCGCGGCAACGCCTGGCGATCCCCGCTATAACCCGATAGCAAAAATGCTGGCCGATATTGGCGGCGGTGCCGCCTTTGCGTTAATGCTGCCGATTCTTTCATTGGGTATCAGCAAGTCGATTAGCGGCAACATGGGCATTGTTTCGGGCGCGGTGGGCGGCATGTTGGCCATTCACACCGGATCGGGTTTTCTGGGTGCGTTACTGGCGGGCTTTATGGCCGGCTATATCACGCTGTTGGTGGTGAAGTACATTAACCTGCCCACCGCCATTGCCGGACTCAAACCCATTCTGATTGTGCCCCTGTTGAGCGTGTTCCTGACCGGTGCGCTGATGATTCTGGTGGTCGGCCAACCCATCAAGCTGCTGTTGCAGAGTCTGACTGCTTTTCTGACCGATATGGGAAATGCCAATGCGGCTATCTTCGGATTGCTTATCGGGATGATGGTGGCTTTCGATATGGGCGGGCCGCTAAACAAAACCGTGTGTATGTTCGCGATTGGGTTGATGTCGACGGGAATCTACGAGCCCATTGCGGCATGTATGGCCGCAGGCATGGTTCCTCCGTTGGGCATTGCCCTTGCCACCACGCTATTTAAAAAGAAATTCAGCCCTCAGGAGCGCGAAACCGGCAAGGTGACCTATGTGCTCGGCCTCTCTTTTATCACCGAAGGTGCCATTCCGTATGCGGTCGCTGATCCGCTACGCGTTATTCCTGCCATCGTTGCCGGCTCGGGACTGGCCGGGGCACTGTCGATGATGCTCGGTTGTGCTTCCCGCGCGCCCCACGGCGGGATCTTCGTGATGTTCATACCCAACGTCATTACGCACGTCACAGGCTATCTGTTTGCCATTCTCGCCGGTGCGCTGTTTACCGCACTGATCCTCAGAGTGATTAAGAAAGATCATCCGCAACATTTACCGCAGGAGTGAATTATGTTGATTAATATGAAAGCGTTACTGAAGGTGGCACAGGACAATCAATTTGGCGTCGGTGCCTTTAACATCGCCTCCGCGGAGTTTGCCCGGCTGGTGATTGAGGTGGCGGAATCCCTGCAATCTCCCGTCATCCTGGAAGTGCATCCCGAAGAGCACGCTTTTGTCGGTGACAGTTTTATCACCTATCTGAGAGAGCTGGCTGTTAACGCCTCTGTACCGGTGGTTATTCATCAGGATCACGGCCAGACGCTGGAGCATATCTTAACCGCCATCCGCACCGGCTATACCTCGGTGATGATCGATGCTTCCGGCCTGCCGTTTGAAGAGAATATCGCCCTGACGCGTGATATCACCGCCATTGCCCATAAAGTTAACGTCTCGGTAGAAGCCGAGCTGGGTACGATTGGGGTGGCAGAGGGGAGCGCGGAAGGGGGGCACAGTGAAATTCTTTACACCGATCCCGCCCAGGCGGAGCGGTTTGCCAGAGAAACCGGGGTAGATACGCTGGCCGTGGCCATTGGCACCTCACATGGTTTGTATCCTGTCGGTAAACAGCCGGTACTGGATATTGACCGTCTTAAAGCCATCAGGCAGCGGCTGACGATTCCGCTGGTCCTGCACGGTGGCTCGGGTAACAAAGACAGCGAGGTCGCGGAGTCGATTAAGTATGGCGTGGGGAAAATCAATATCTCCAGCGATATGAAAAAGGCGTTTTACGTCGCGCTACAGGAAGAGTTGCAGTCAAACGGGCATGAGCCCAGCGCGCTGTACGTCCGTCCAATGGCGGCGGCCAAAGCCGTGGTGGAGCACAAGATGCGGCTTTTCTCTTCTGTGGGGAAAGCCGGGCTGTATTAACCGTTAACGCTTGTCGCTCTGGATGCGCAGGCGGTGGTTAACACCTGTATTGTCCCAGGCGCAGCAAACGCAAGCGGTGATCAAGCAGCCGCTGCGCGGGCGGCTGTTCGTTCTGGCAGCCGTGAACGGATAGCTGTTTTTAATGGGCGGGTGGCCTGAGACGGGCGCCCCGCGTGATGTCGCATTCTGTCGGCAACGCGTTGACAGTGATAAGACGTTGCAGGTCGCAATAAGCCGGTTTACTGAATCGTCAGAACGACGCGCCCAATAAGCCTGATGTCATCAATTCCGCAATCAAATGCCACGCCTATCCCGCTGACGTGCACTTTCCTGACCGGAATGCGCGTCAGCGTCCTGACGCTGGCGGTCCCTTCAATTTCAACCAACCAGACGCCGTCATGCATATCTTCAAAATCGGTATCAATGATGTATTGGGTGGTTTCCGCTAACAGTAAAAAAGCATTACGCGGCTCCTGCTTCAGCGGCGCGTATAACGCTTTATCCAGCATCACATAGCCCGCTTCCTCGATTTTTCCGCTGATTAGCTTTTTTCTAACCAGCGTCGGCGTATCAGGTTTGCTTTCCGAGAATTTTGAGCCTTTGCCCGTAATCAGCCACTGCAAATCTGCACCGGTTTCCATCACGCACTGTAAAACGATATCCGACGGAAAAACATCACGTTTATAGCGCGCAGACAGGCTACTTGCCGCAATTCCAAGGTGATCTGCAAGCTGCATTTTCATGGTAAAGCCATAGGCATCGACGACGCGATCCAGAGCTTCTGCGCTCGAGTTCGGAAATTTGAAATTAGTATAAACGCTCATTTTCATTGACACTTAGATTTAGTCTAAGTATCCTCCGGTTTAAGTTAGCCTTTGAATGATGTGACAGGGTGCGGCTGTATCTGATAACGAAGGATTTTGCCTGATGAGGCTCATTTTTACAATCATCATGCCAGAACCTTATCGTCGCACTGAGACACAGGGTTAACGCAGTCAGGACAGACTGAATGCCGCGTAAAAGGGCGTTTTACTCAGAAGAACCGCGCTCAGGCCGCTGTTGCAGCGGAAATGCGCAGTTTAAGAAGCGGGATGAATCGCGCTGAGCAGAACGCTGTCGTTTCGCTTAATGCTTAACAAACGTGATGGATGAGACAGGCGCGAAGCCGCCGCCCATCACAGGCGACAGTCACCTCGGCGATGACATTGATTTGTCATCAACAGCAGATGCAACGTTTATCGGAGGAGCCTATGAACCGCACCGTCCAGGTCATAAGTGAGTCACCTGCCGCTCTGAATGCTCAGGAGGGTTTCACGGCGGATCACCCCAGTCACGGCGAAAAAATGACGTTTGATGAGTTCCGTCAGCGCTGGCGGTTGCTGCGCGATAACAACCGAAATCCATCGCTTCGTTATTTCAATCATCAACATGACGACTTTAAATTTTGCGTATTAACCCTGGCTAACCGCGACTGTCCGGGCATGTTCAGGCGGGAGGAGATTGGCAAGCCCTTCCAGTATTTCGACCAGGCACGCCGTGAGCACATCATTATTGCGATGAACAAGCTGGCGCGCTGGGGAAACAGGTTGCCGCGTCAGTTCTCCACGGCTGACTGCTTTCTGACTGAATAAATAAATCACCCACCACTCAATGACGTAAACCCGTCGGGCATTGCTTTGCCCAAAATCTGGAGAGAGACATGATGAATAGCGAGACACATTCAATGAACAACGTGAGCCACTTTACTCTGAACAAACTGCTCGATAACGAGCGTAAAGCCTGTGCGCTGGCGGTGGCTAAGCGGTTAAGCGCCATGGCATCGCATATTACGCGGCAGACGTTAAACGGCATTGAAGCCGCAGAGCTGTTGCGATCTGAGGCTGAACGTTATGAAAACGAATCAGGAGAGATGCGCTGATGGCGGATGCGATTGATATTGCGCAGCAGCGCAGCGAAGAGATTCTGGCGGAGCATATTGCTCAGGTTACGCAACGTCCTGTGGCGATCGGTGCGTCGTTCTGTGAAGAGTGCGATGCGCCGATTCCTGAAGCGCGTCGTCGCGCGCTCCAGGGCGTAACCCGCTGCCTGCCTTGTCAGGAACTCAGCGAGTTAAGAACGCGCCTTCATTTCGGGCATGCACGATGATGTCGTTCGCTTACCCATGGAACGCCCCGCGGCTGGCAATCGCCAGCCCGTATCCTACCCATGACCAGCAGCAGCACCGCAATCGCCAGATAGCGGCGTGGCTGCAGGGTCAGAAAAGCCTCGCTGCCCAGGCCCGGATTGTGCAACTGGACGTCAAACGCCGTCTCGCCAGTCTGGAACAGCAGCAGGGCACAGCCCGGGCCAATGCTTACTTAGCAAAAACCTTTGTTGAGCGCACATTGCCACGCGTTGAGTCTGTGAACCGACGTTATCAACTGCATGATATGCGGCCAGGCGTTGTCGCCCAGTTAGCCCGCAGCCTGTCCTGCCAGCAAGGCGCCGCCAGAGCCGCGGGCACGCTGTGGGAGCTGATGAAACGGTTTAATCGCCTGCCGGATATGTCCCGTGCCGACACCGATTTGCTGGCGGGCGATATCGCCCGTTTTATTCATGCCGAACTGGTGCAACTGCATTCCCAGGCCAGCGCTGAAACCGATTACCGCTATACCCACCGTCTGTATATGACGGCGGCGGTGATTACCCGTGAACTAGGCCAGATGCCGCCGTTGTGGGAAACCGTCAGCGCCCGCGTATTCTGCCCTGAAGACGTGACCCCGGCCATTCTGCGTATGCAGGCGGAAAAATGGTGGAAAGGGCAACTGCGTCGAATCAGTGCCTTCTGGCGAGAACACCTGCATATCGCGCTGGCGAACGTCAACAAAAAGCACTCGCCTTACGCCAGCCCGATGGCGGTGGCGGAATGGCGCGAGCAGCGTCGGCGTACGCGTGATTTCCTTCAGGGGATGGATCTTGAAGATGAAGAAGGCAATCGCATCAGCCTGATCGAAAAATATGACGGCAGCGTCGCCAATCCGGCCATTCGTCGTGCTGAACTGATGACGCGCATCCGGGGCTTCGAAACGATTTGTCAGGAGATGGGCTTCCGGGCCGGCTTCTATACCTTAACCGCGCCGTCTTGTTATCACGCCACCTTACAGAGCGGCCACCGTAATCATAAATGGCAGGGGGCCAGCCCGGCAGAAACACAGCGCTATCTCTGCACGCTCTGGCAGAAAGTGCGCGCCAAACTGCACCGGGAAAATATCAGTATTTTTGGGTTGCGCGTTGCGGAGCCGCATCACGATGGCACGCCTCACTGGCACATGCTGATGTTTATGCGCTCTGAGCACGTCGCACGCGTAGAAGAGATCCTGCGCCATTACGCCTGCCAGCAGGACAGCGATGAACTGACCAGCGCAAAGGCACGCAAAGCCCGGTTTCATGTGGAGGCGATCGATCCGGCGAAAGGGAGCGCGACCGGTTACGTTGCCAAATACGTCTCCAAGAATATTGATGGCTATGCGCTGGACGGCGAGCTGGATAACGAGAGCGGTAAACCCCTGAAGGAGACGGCGATGGCAGTGTCAGCATGGGCGGCGCGCTGGCACATCCGTCAGTTTCAGTTTATCGGTGGCGCGCCCGTAACGGTTTATCGTGAGCTGCGTCGTCTGGCAGACAGTGACACCGCGCATGGCCTGAGCGTGGAATTTGCGGCGGTGCATGATGCGGCTGACGCCGGTCAATGGGCGGAATATATTCATGCACAGGGCGGTCCCTTTGTGAAACGCGATGCGCTTGCGGTGCGCACCTGGTATCAGCCCGCCGAAATCTGCAATGCCTTTGGTGAGGAAACCCAGTCAATTAAGGGCGTGTATGCCACAGCTGTCGGCATCGACACGCCCATTTTGACCCGGCTGAAAACCTGGAAGCTGGTGCCCAAACGTGCTGAAGAAGAGGACGGCGAAAAATCGCATTCCGCGTTGTTGTCTTGGAGTTCTGTTAATAACTGTACGGACCCCGCAGACCGCCTCTTCTTCCGTCGCCCGTTATCTGAGGCGCCGCGCACAGACGACCGGCGTGGAGAGAAAAAAGGAGGAGGGCACCCCTGGCTAAGCTGTCGGTCCACGTCTGCACCTGTCAGCGGCACGCGTTTACTCAGTAACGGAAGCGATGCTTTACCGGCGGTTCAGCCATTGTGCAGGATCTTGCTTCAGCCGGGACCTGACGAAAAAAGAGGGGTGAAAATTCCGTAGAATTACGGGGTAAATGAAGAAAATCTATTGATTTTTCTTACGCTTCTGGCAGGAGCAGGCACCAACCTGTCTGCCAGGTGGTCGGATAAAAGTTGATTCCTATCAACACGATATAATTTTTTACGAACTATCTTAAAACGCTTCCACAGTTAATGAATGCTATGCTACTGTATGTATGTACAGTGTTTATTTTGGGGGAGGGAATTGTGGGAAATGAATTACATGAGCGAGTCATGCTTGAACGCGTTGAACTTATCGCCAGGCTCACCAGCGAAGGAGCCTGCCGGGAACGAGACAGGGAAATAGCGTTAAATTTGATCGCCGAAATCGCTGCTAACTACACCCTTTCCGATAACCACTTTTCTGTTGTCTTCTCGGCTACGCCTTTAAAAAAATAATGACGGCGACGTTTTCACTGTGACATCAGCAGGGTTGCCCGTCGCCTGAGCCATCTCAACGGAAGAGAGGGTTCAGGCGCGGGCAACCGCTACACCGACCTGGAATGCGCCACCGTGCATCGCCCTTTTCATACCCGGTACTGTCGCCCACAGAAAAGCCATCTGGCCCGGCCGTTTGCCTTTATGCGCTGCCTCATCCATTGACTGCTGTCGCTCCTTCTTCGCGTTCGCCGGCTCCCTGTCGCTCTGCTTTTTTGTTCCCGATTTGCCCTGCCTTTTATCACGGCGACTTTCCTCTGCCTGTTGACCGCATTCGATCGTTGCGGGTCATCGCTCATGCGTTCACCGCATCCCGGCCTTTTTCCGCCTTTCAGCTGGGTTATCCAGCCAATCCCTGCGCGTCCTGCCCACCCAGCCTTGAGCGGACGGCCTTGCGTTGAGCAAGGGGCTGCCGAAGCACACACTACTCCTGACAAGTGCCGGCGACGGCAGGCGTGAAAAACCTTACAGGCCGCGCTGAGCAAATCCCCCACGTTTATGGCACCGCTCGGGTTATCCGGTAGTGGCATTTATCGGGCGTTTTGTGGCCTGACGATTCAATGCTGAAGACAGGTTTTCGCAGACCCGATCGGGCCTTTGAAGCCCGGCACCGCCTACAGCGGATGCGCTTGATTTATCACCCATTCGACCACGGCTTTTACGCTCATAAGGGGCCAATCAATGCTGATTTACGCACGACAGGAAGACACCGTCGATGAGATCTGCTGGCGTTACTACGGACGCACGCAGCAGGCGGTTGAACAGGTTTATGCCGCCAATCCCGGCCTGGCAGAAAACGGCCCAACGTTACCGCACGGATGCAAGGTGGTGTTACCGGAGCTGCCTCAGGCGGCAACCGGTGAGACCCTCAATCTGTGGGATTAGTGCCAATGGAAAAAATCAGTTCTCTGATTAATTACTTCATCGGGATTGTCCTGATGTGGTTTGGTCGTCACACACCGCAGGATATCGCCTTTATGGTTGGCTCTGGCGTCGCCGTTTTGACCATGTGCACCAATGTCGCGACGTTTTTTATCAACTGGTACTACCGTCGCAAAACCTTCGAGCTACAACAGCGCAACCTAAAGGGGTTAAGTTTTGAGCCAGACCGCTAAGCGTTGTGCGGTCGCGGCCGTGCTGGCCATGGCCGCGTTGGTACCGCAAATCAAGATGCTGAAAACCTCTGACGCTGGCCTGAGGCTGATTGCCGATGCAGAAGGCTGCCGCACCTCGCCTTATCAATGCAGCGCTGGCGTCTGGACCAACGGGATTGGTCATACGCAGGGCGTTACCCCGACCAGCGTGGTGAACGAGCGCCAGGCTGCAGTGAATCTGGTGTATGACGTCATGCGCGTTGAGCGCGGCATCGACCAGTGCATGACGCGTGAAATGCCGCCCCAGGTCTACGACGCGGTGGTGTCATTTGGTTTTAACGTGGGCGTCCGCGCGGCCTGTAACTCAACGCTGGCGGGATTGATCAACAGCGGGCGCTGGCACGACGCCTGTCTGCAGCTTAAGCGGTGGGTATATGTCAAAGGGACTTACAACCCGGGCCTGGATAACCGCCGCCAGCGTGAAATGGCCTGGTGTTTACAAGGAGCAGCATGATGCGACTGGTTGCAGCGGCGATCGCTCTGTTGCTTAGCGCCCTGGTGTTAACGGGCTGGCGGCTCAGCGTCATGACTCATCAACGGGATGAGGCACAGCACAGAGTCAGTACGTTAGCCGCCGACATTAGCCGTCGGGACACCGCACTGGCTCAGCTCAATGCAGATATGCAAGCCACCCGAAAACGTGAGGCGGCGTTGCGTCTGCAACAAAACCAGGCCAGCGCGCAGGCGCTCCATCGAGAAACAACCATCAGAAGAGAAACCGATGCCAATCCCGCTTTACGTGCCTGGAGCGCTGCTGCTTTGCCTGCTGACGTTATCCGGCTGCACAGCCGTCCCGCCTTCAGCAATGCCCGAGATTATCTGGAATGGTTGTCCACGCGTGACAAGTTGCCCCATTCCGGAGAACAACCTGCAAACGCAGGGTGATTTGGCGGCGGATAACCGCCAGTTAGAGGCTGCGCTCGCATCATGCGGGTTGCAGGTAGAGATGATTAAAGCGTGCCAGGAGCAGCATGATGTTGAAAGTGAACCAACTACGCCAGGTGCTGATAAACAGCGTTCCGCTGCTACAGCAAAATCCTGACAACCTGAATATAGCGATTCAGTCCGGAAACCTGGTTTCCACCTTAGCCAGCTCGCTGTCGTTTGAATACCACTTCCAGCTGGCTGTCACCATTACGCACTACGCCGATGATATCGATCTGATCATGGTTCCGCTGCTGACATGGCTTCGGGAAAATCAGCCCGACATCATGGTTTCTGATGAGAAACGTCGCACCGGCTTTACCTTCACTCTCGATGCGATGGAAGAAGGGCGTAACAGGGTGAATATCACTCTGCAACTGACCGAACGCGTCTGGGTTGAGCAGCAGAATGACGCGTTACACATCACTCATTTGCCGGAACCTGCGCTGCCAGAAAATGTAGAGCGGCCCTGGCAGCTCTATATCAAAGGCAAGCTGGTCAGTGAATGGACGTCATAGCGCCAACCGTTATCAGCTGACGCGCTGTTTAGTCATCTTTGAGCAAACGGCATTCGATTGCTGCTTTTCTCTCGCAACGTGAAACTAACGCCATGAATGAGCAAATATTAGAAATCAAGCGCTTGCTGCGCAATATGGTCCGCATTGGCACCGTCGCCGCCATCAATCTGGAGGAGGGAACCTGCCGGGTAAAAACCGGAGACAACACCACCAACTGGCTGCACTGGCTGAGTGCCCGGGCGGGAAGAACCCGTTCGTGGAATGCACCCTCGGTGGGCGAGCAGGTGTTGATCATGAGTCTGGGTGGCGAGCTGAACAGCGGCTTTGTGTTACCCGGCGTGTTCTCTGACGCCAGCCCGGCACCCTCGGCCTCGGCAGATGCGCTGCACTATTCCTTTCCCGATGGCGCGGTCATTGAGTATGAGCCTGCAACCGGCGCCCTGAAAGCCGAAGGGATTCAGACGGCGACCATTAAAGCGGCCGTCAAAATCCTGCTGGATACGCCAGAGGTGGAGTGCACCACGTTACTTAAAACCGCCACGCTGGAAGTCACACAGGGCGGCACCATGAAGGGCGATGTGTCGCACAGCGGCGGCAGCTTCGCCTCTAACGGCAAAGTGCTGCATACGCATCAACATCCGGGCGACAGCGGTGGTACCACAGGAGCGCCATTATGACGACAGCACGCTACACCGGCATGAGCCGCGAAACGGGCATGACGCTGGTTGAACTTGAACATGTCCGCCAGTCTGTGCGTGACATTCTGACGACGCCGCTGGGATCGCGGGTGATGCGCCGTAACTACGGTTCACTGCTGTCGGCGCTGATCGACCAGCCGCAGAACGACCGGCTGCGCCTGCAAATCATGTCGGCCTGTTATATGGCGATTCTGCAGTGGGAGCCGCGCATCAGCCTGACTGCCATTAATTTTGAATCTGCGTTTGACGGCGGGATGGTGGTGGAAATCACCGGCAACCGTGCGGACACCGCGCAGGATTTTTCGTTAACCGTCCCTGTGAGTTGAATCATGCCTACTATCGATCTGAGCCAGCTGCCTGCGCCAACCGTGGTGGAAACGCTGGACTATGAAACGCTGCTTGCCGAACGCAAAGCCACCTTGATTTCGCTCTACCCTGCAGATGAGCAGGCGTCGGTTGCCCGGGTGCTGGCGCTGGAGTCCGACCCGCTGGTGAAACTCCTGCAGGAGAATGCTTACCGGGAGATCATCCTGCGCCAGCGCGTTAACGAAGCGGCCAAGGCGGTGATGGTTGCCTGGGCCAGCGGCAGCGATCTGGACCAGTTGGGTGCCAACAATGGCGTACTGCGCCTGGTACTGACGCCGGCAGATAACACAGTTACGCCGCCTGTGGAGGCGGTGATGGAGCGGGATGAAGATTTTCGCGCCCGCATTGCCGCCGCGTTTGAAGGGCTGAGCGTCGCGGGCCCATCGGGTGCCTATGAATTTCATGCACGCAGCGCTGACGGGCGCGTGGCGGATGCTTCTGCTATCAGTCCCTCTCCGGCCAGCGTCACCGTTACGGTGCTGTCCCGCGAAGGTAATGGCACGGCGGGCACGGGCCTGCTGGCGATCGTGGATGCCGCGCTGAATGAGGAAGATGTTCGCCCGGTTGCCGATCGGGTCACCGTGCAGTCGGCACAGATTGTGGATTACCGCGTCGAGGCCACGCTGTACCTCTATCCGGGGCCAGAAGCCGAACCTATTCGTGCCGCTTCAGAGGCAAAACTGCAGGCATTCGTGAACACCCAGGCACGTTTAGGGCGCGATATTCGCAAATCTGCGCTGTATGCCGCGCTGCATGTTGAAGGCGTGCAGCGCGTCGAACTGGCTCAGCCGGTGGCCGATGTGGTGCTGGATAAAACCCAGGCCGCGTTCTGCACCGGCTACCAGATCACGGTAGGAGGTTCCGATGAGTAAACGCCTGCTGCCAACGGGTTCATCAGCCCTGGAAGTTGCCGCGGCTGAAGCCTGTGCAGCGCTGGAGTCCATTCCGGTTCCGCTGCGCAGATTATGGAATGCACAGACCTGTCCGGTAGAGCTACTGCCTTATCTGGCATGGGCCTGGTCGGTGGATCGTTGGGATTCAGGCTGGAGCGAAAGTACCAAACGCAGCGTGGTGGCTGCATCGGAATACATCCATAAACACAAAGGGACCATTGGCTCTTTGCGCCGTGTGGTGGAGCCGCTTGGTTATCTGATTCGCATTAAAGAATGGTGGCAAACCAATGAAGCGCCCGGCACCTTTCGCATTGATGTCGGCGTGCTGGACAACGGCATTACCGAAGCGATGTACAACGAGCTGGAACGGCTGATTGCTGATGCCAAACCGGTCAGCCGTCATTTGATTGGCCTGTCCATCAATCTGGATTCTACGGGGACTATACCCGTAGCGGTTGCCAGCTACAGCGGCGACGAGTTAACCGTTTATCCCTATACACCTGAAGTTATCACCGCAGGCGGTTCCGGTTACACCGGCGCAGCGGTCCATCTTATTGACCTGACGGAAGTGAGAGCATGACAACGAAATATTTTGCCCTACTGACCAATCAGGGCGCGGCAAAGCTGGCCAATGCCGCAGCCCTGGGTACCCAACTGCAGATTACCCAAATGGCGGTGGGTGATGGCGGCGGCACTTTGCCAACGCCGGACCCTGCGCAGACCAAACTGGTTGGCGAAAAACGCCGTGCTGCGCTGAATTCACTGAAGGTGGATGCCGTGAACAGCAGCCAGATTATCGCTGAACAGATTATCCCTGAAGGCGAAGGCGGCTTCTGGATTCGCGAGATTGGTCTCTATGACGCCGATGGCGTAATGGTTGCCGTCGCGAACTGCGCGGAAACCTACAAGCCACAGCTGCAGGAAGGCAGTGGCCGTACTCAGACCGTACGCATGATTTTGATTGTGAACAGCACCAGTGCCGTCACGTTGAAGATTGATCCTTCGGTTGTGCTCGCCACGCGCCAGTATGTGGATGACAACGTCATCGAGGTGAAAGCCTACACTGACGACGTGATGAAGAAGCACGTCGATGCGGCCAATCCTCATAGCCAGTATCTGCAAACGGCTAAAGCGCTGGCAGAAATTAAAGATGCGGGGCTGGTGGCGGAGGTTCTCAAAAACCTCGGTTTGGGAGAGAAGTTTTCAGGCAGGCTTATTCGTACGATTGTTATGACCACA
>Ga0308160_10000438_pt1 | contig 81410 bp, 124 predicted proteins | sample PhyFR1_FD_201036 | JGI IMG/M metagenome (GOLD analysis project Ga0308160, IMG submission 201036) | Phyllosphere microbial communities from UC Gill Tract Community Farm, Albany, California, United States - DLSLF.R1 | ecosystem: Host-associated > Plants > Phyllosphere > Unclassified | place...
CGATGGAAGTGGCTGGTTGGGCGGAGCGTCGTCGACGACCAACCGACCCCTCCCTCCGAGCTGCTCCTGCTGCTGCTGCTGCGCCCGCCCGCCCGCCCTTGCGCTCGCTCGCCCGCCGTTTTCCGTCTGCCCGCAGGTCGATTGGTCGACGTTCCGAACCCTCGCTCGCCCACATTCAACCCTCTCCTTCCCCTCCTCTTTCGCGTCCAACGACCCTGTTTTGAGATGCTGCCCACGCTCCTTCGCCGTCCTGCACCCTCGGCCGCGTCGCTCCTCCGGGCGGCATCGACCTCGGCCTCGCCGCTGGCCGTCTCCAAGATCGGCTCGGCCTTCAACGTCCTCGCCGCGCCCTCGACCCAGGCAAGCACGCAGACGGCGTCGCTCACGCTCGTCCTTCCCGCCGGCAGCCGCAATGAGACGTCGACCGGCGTCGCCTCGGTTTACAAGAACTTTGCCTTCAAGGTGCGTCTACCACCGGGGAGTGACTCCCGGCTTGCGGCAGCAGGCATGGGTGCCGCTCGCGCGCCCCCTTCCTCGCTCTGACATCGGGGAAAACGGGGCGTCGCTGACGACAGACACCGCCCACCATGGCTCTCCCCTCAACCAGAGCAACAAGTCGGGCGAGTCGTCCCTGCGCGTCGTCCGCCAGACGGAGCTCGTCGGCGGTCAGCTCTCGGCGACCCTGACCCGGGAGCACCTCCTGCTGACGGCCGAGTTCCTCAAGGGCCAGGAGTGCGTCGTCCGAGGCCTCGATGGCCGCGGGCTCACTGCACAGCACTGACACTACCGCATCCGCCGCCGATTCGCCTCTTGCTCGCTCGCCTGGCTACTCCAGGAAGCTGCACCTTCACACGCTCATCAAGAACCTGACGCCGAGTCACTTCGCGCACGAGTTTAACGAGTCGGTCGTCCACACGACGTCGCTCGAGTCGGCAGCCGCTGCGGCGACGCCCTCGGTCGTCGCGCTCGAGGCCGCCCACAAGCTCGCCTTCCGGTCGGGTCTCGGCAACTCGCTCTTTGCCGACCCGCACGAGCCGGTCGGCCTGACCGACGTCCACGAGTTTGCGGCCTCGCTCGCCAAGCGCCAGGTCGGCGTCGTCGGCACCGGCCTCACCCAGGACGAGCTCGTCGCAACGCTCAAGGACGTCTTCACCGAGGAGCTCGCCGGCCAGGAGGGCAGCAAGGCCGCCACTTCGGCCACCAAGTACTTTGGTGGCGAGGCCCGGATCCCGATTGACCTCCACAACGTTGCCGAGGGCGCGAAGCCGACGCTCATCGTCGCCTTCGGCTCGACCAAGGCAGCCACGCCCGAGCAGCTCGTGCTTCCGTACCTGCTCGCCCCCCGGCCGTCGGTCAAGTGGTCGGCCGGCGCTGCCCCGCTCGCCGTCGACGAGGCGGGCACGACCGTCGAGGCTTTTACCCAGTCGTACTCGGACGCTGCCCTGCTCGTCGTCGAGATCCAGGCCGAGGGCTCGAAGCGGCTGTCGGCCGCCGGCAAGTACGTCGTTGGCGCCCTCCAGGCCTTCAAGGCCGATGAGGAGAGCCTGAAGAAGGCTGTCGCCCAGGCCAAGACGGCTACCGCGGAGCAGTGGGACGACTCGGCCTCGCTCCGCGAGGTGCTCGCTTCGGCTGTGCGTCGACCCTTCCTTCGGACGCTCGTCGGCGACAACCCTGCCTTGTGCTGACCCAGACTGAAATCTCCCCTGCAGGTCTTTGCCGAGAAGCCCTCGTCGCTCGAGGAGACGCTTAAGGCCTTCGACGGCCTCACCGTCGACGGCGTCAACAAGGCGCTTGCCGAGGCCATCAAGGCTAAGCCGACGGTCGTTGCCGTCGCCCGCCTCGACCAGCTCGCTTACGCCGACGAGCTCGGCCTCAAGATCTAAGAGGAGGACGCTCCTCGAAGAGAGATAGACGTGTGCGCCTTTCGTAGCCCGCTGAGGCGAGCGGAGGGACGGGATGAGGATGAGGGGCGAGGCCGGTTGGCGTGCAAGGCCGTAGTCGCCGCCTCCGCCGCCGCCGCCGTTTTAGAGCATGATTCCGGGAGCCGGTCAAGAGGCCGGGAGTATGCAGATGGTTTTCTTTTCACGCCAGCTGCCGAACACAAGCCGGACTGGTTGAGCCTGAGAGGGAGAGTCGTAGGACGACGGCAGCCGGGCCTTGATCATTGTCCCGGCGGAGACGACCGCCGACGGCCACAACTCTGAACCTTCTGCGCCTCGAGCCGCCCCAGTCCCCCGCATCTCCTTCCCCCCTTGCCGACCCCTCTCAACCTCAATCTCAGCCTCCTTTCCTCAACTCTTGCCGGCCATCCGACGACGGGATGGCGTCCTCGTCCACACGCAAGGGCGCACCGACCGGTCTCCGGCTTCAGCGGCCGGGCGGAGGATCGGCTGGCGGCGGTGAGCCTTTGCACTCGGCAGGAGGCGGCTGGTCGAGCGGGCTCTCGGTCGACACCGGCGACAGAGGTGCGTCTCCCAACCCTGCGGCATTCCTGGGCATCCTCCACCTGCGCTTAGCGAAGCTTCGGGCGAAGGTGTCTGTGCTGGCCCCTGCTCGACGCCCCGATCGGGAGGAGGTCGCCCTCGTTGAGAGAAGGGCAGTCGCCGGCGAGACCGCGCTCGGTGTCTCGCTCGTTCCCGAGCTCAGCTCTCTTTCCTCGCGATCACTCATTCGAGCTCGCGCTCTGAGCTCCGTCTTGTATGGGCGGTTGCGAGAAACTGTCGCTGACGCAACTGTTTCTCTTTGTCTGACGCCTACGCTACAAAGCAGGCCATCACTCGGGCGACCCTTCGCCCAACTCGCTCTACTCGGCCTCGCCCTCGGCTTCGGTCTCCTCCCAGATCTCTCGCAACCACTCGTTCTCGCTCGACTACTACGCCCTGCCCTCGCCAGCACCGCAGTCACCATCGTCGACCGGTGCCTACCCGTTGCCGCCGGCCCCGCCGCGGTCGCAGTCGACGAGCAGTACCTACTCGAACTACTCCCAGGGCGTCACACCAGTTGACGGCGTCGGGTCGGAGACGGGCGGCCACCGGCCGGCCTACCTCGGTAATTTCCCTCAGCGCGTCTCGTCACGCAGCTCGCCTGGCGGTAACGGCCAAGGCCAGATGTACACGAACCCCTCATCCGGCCAGCAGAGCCCTGGCGGCGCCCACGGCGGAGAGATCACCGTCTCGTCGCCGCCGCCTTCACCGGGCTCGCGCAAGGCGTCTTGGGCCGGGTCGCCGCTCGGCGGCTTCCTCGCCCTCCGCAAGAGCAGCGCCGGCCGGTCGCCCAAAACGCCCGACTCGCCGCCGTCTGGCGGGCGGCGCAAGTCCTCTGTGACGACGGTCGACACGTGGGAGCTGCCCAACCGGCCGCCGCCAGAGCCACCGAGGGACGACGAGGTGCTCGACATCAGCTGGGCGCGCAAGATGGTCGAAGAGATGGAGGCCGACTCTGACGGCTCTGGCTCAAGCGGCGGCAGCCGGCGCGGCAGCACGAGCACTGGCGGCATCCCAGAATTTGGCCTGGGCGTCGGTCTCGATGACAGCCAGTACAGTGACAGCTCGGTCCACAATGGCGACGAGGGACCGAGTGGGCGTGGCGTTAGTCTGTTCGCTGGAGACGTCAAGCGGTACGACCGGCCAAGGGCTGAGGAGCTCGGCTTCTCGGCGGCAGACTCGACCTACAACCTTTCGTCCGCTTCGACCAAGTCGCACCGGTCGCCCATCTCGGAGCGCGCGCCGCAGCTGCCGCCATCGGCTCAGACGACGCCACGACAGCCGGATCACCTGTCCTCCGGCCAAGTGCCTCTCGGCGTCGGACCTTCCTCCCGCTCGTCGTCGCCCCACTCGCTGGCGAGCGATGGCTACTCGACCCACGAGGCTCATCCGCGACCAGAGCTGCCTCACTCATCGAGTCTTGAGGCCACGAACCGCCGAATCCACGTCATCGAGACCTCGCCCGGGCCGAGCCCGACCTCCTCGGCTCACTCAATACCGCCCTCAGACTCATTCTATCCGACGTCGAGCCGCACCTCGAGCAACAACGCAGGCCTCTCGACGTCGTCCGCCGGCAGCGGCTCGTCCTCCCAGGGCGCAGCCGCTGGCCACTCGCCGCTCCTGTCTGGCGGTCGCTCAGGCTTCGCAGACGAGGTCAGTCGGCGCCGGTTGTCAGACAAGGCGCGAGCGCTGGCTTTCGTCGTCCCAATCGGCGGGAGTGAGCGCAGCATTGGCCAGCTCAATGAGGAGGTCCGCCACGGAACGGGCGAGATCGTGCGGCTCAATGACTATCCGGCTGAGTACCACCAGTTTGGCGAGGGCGCGCACCGGACAGGCCCATCGCGGAGCCGGGACGGCGCTGAATGGAGCGTGCCGGTACACGAGCTCCAGCACCCCAGTCGGTCGATCGACGGCGACGAAGACGACGATGACAAAGTCGAGCACGAGGGCGGCTTCGAGTCGCCTGCTCTCAAAGCCGCTCGCGAGCGCGCAGCGAGGGCGAGGAGCCTCCACCTGGCCAGCATCCAAGTCACGCAGGCGACGAGTCCGACAACGCTCAGCCCGCAGAACAGTCCCGCACTCGCAGCGTACTCGTTTGGTGCCGAACAAGCCAAGCAGGCGTTCAAGGAAAAACGGTCGCCTCAGCAGGCCGACCCGCCACTGCCAGACGAGGGCAAGTCGCAGTCATTGTTGCTGGCGGTGGAACGGCCAAAGCGCAGCTCGATGAGGTGCGTTTTCTGACCAGGCACTTTCTTCTGCGCTCGCGCCGTCCTGCTGACCGATCGATTGACCCTTCCGGCAAAGGCCGATGCGCACGCCGTCACCCGCGCCCTCGACGGACGTGCCGCCGCCACCCGCGCCCTCGACGGACGTGCCGCCGCCACCGCCACCGGACGTAGCGACCGTCAGCGCGCTGCAAATCTCACCGAAGCGGATGTCCACACCCTCGCATGCCAAGCAGTCGTCGACCTCGACCATCAGGGCCTCGTCGTCGAAGAACCGCCGGCGCTCGTCCACGACGCCCGAAGATGCACCCGGGCGACGCCGGCCGTCGTCCAGCCTCGACCTCCAGACCTCGACCTCGGACGAACGGCGGGCTCTGAGCCAATCGCGGGAGACGGTCTCCTCGAGTCGTTCGAGTGGCACCCACGCACAGACGCTTGAGGAGCTGACGGCCGTCCTCGATCTGGCCATCAACGACTCTGAACTCGACAGCAATCTCGCGATCGGTCCCAACTTTGGCTCGCCAGTCCGAACAAGCTTCAGCGGCGATGACGGCGCCCATGACGGTGCCGTGTCGCCCAAGTCGACCCACCGCAGTACTCGCGCTCCGTCGCCGGAACGCAAGCCTCCTCCAAGCGAGCCGCAAGCCATCGCAGCCTCTTCTTCTCGGTCGCCCGATACGGCTGCAGGCCGCGTCAGCACCAGCGAGGAGAAGCCAAAGCCGCGGCGGATGTCGAAAGAGGTCGACCCGGCGACCAAGACGCGCGGCTCGACCTCGAGCATGGGAGGGTCGGCCGGCAACCGCAGCAGGATCGGCTCGGAGGACACCCAAGCCGGCCGGTCGTCGATCTCTAGTCAGCAGTCAGCAATGGGACCGGTCACGTCGGTCGTCCGCAAGACCTCGTCGATGGCGTCGCTCGGCTACCCGATGGGCCCGCCTCCGCAACCGCCGAGTGGGGCCGGCTCCGGCGCCCGGCAGCCGTTTTACGCCAATAGCTCGGTCAACGCTCAGGCGTCCCGCGTGTCGCTCGCCGAGAGCACGTACTCGCCGACAGCTGCATCCTTTGCAAAGACAGGCAAATGGCCGCGAGCGATGGTCTATACCGACATTAAGACGATGCGCTCGCCGGGTGAGCGATCCGTAGCCTACGCCCTCAAGATCAACGAGCTGCAGCAGGCCGAGACGGGTCTGGGCGACTGGCTGCGCTGGAAGGCCCACGGCGGAGGTCAGCTTTGCTCGCGAACCTTTAGATGCGGCTGGCCCTTTGCTGACGACGGGCTCTCTCTCTCTCTCTCTTTCTCTCTCGCGCTCTGTGCAGACTCTTCGAGGACGGCCTACCGTCGCAACTCGCCCAGCCTGCTCGGGACGATCGTCGAGCCTGCCTCGCGCAACGTCTCCTCCTCGTCGTACATGTCGGCAGCCTCCGAGGAGTTCCCACTGCGAGGCGGGCCGACAATCCAGGCGACGCAGATGCGCAACGTCTCGCCGCCGTCTGGCCCACCGCCTAACCTGCCGTACCCGCAGCTCGCGCCTGCGATCGATGGCATGCGCTCCTCGCCCTCGTCGGCGAGCGTGCGGACGATCGGACCACCCGGACAAGGGGTCAGGTCGAACGAGCACGCGCCGATGAACACGCGGCCGTCCATCTCGTCGTCGATCGCCTCGGTCGCGAGCAACCCAGCCAGCTTCCTCCACGCGCTTGGTCGCAGGGGGTCGACCTCAGCCAGTCAGGCCATGCGACATAAAGCGCGGTCACCGCCGTCAAGCATCAGCGGCCTACCCGCGCCCGGTAACGGAGGCTTCCTCCAGCGGAGCGAGCTCAGCCCACGCAAAGGCAGCATTCGAGGAATTGAGATCTCGGGTCCGACCGGCTTCAGTAAGGGCACCGGCCAGGTCGACGGCGACATCCAGCCTGGCCGGACGAGCATGAACAGCCCGCTCGGTCCCCGTGCGTATTCGCTTCGAAATTTTTGATGCGCAGGCTCGGCTGACTCTGTCTCGCCCATGTAGGCGCGCCTTCAACCACGTTTGGCGGCCCGTCGCCACTCGGCGGCGAACGCATGTCCCTCGAGGGGTCCTCAACCGGCGGCCATACGCCGTTCGCTCCGACACCGCCGACGCAGTATTATGCCCCGCCAATGGCTTCCCCTGCTACCGGCGCGCAGTCGGCCGCGCTCAAGGAGATGGTCGAGATCCTCGACGGCGATCCGCGTCTACTGAGCAAGGTACGCATTGCGTCTGCCGCCTGCGCGTTTTCCGTCTCTTCGACATTCATTGACCAATTCCCCTTGACTGGCCCGTTCCTGCGCAGTATCTTCAGCAAGCCGGCAATGACGTCGACGCCGCCCTTTCGACCTATCTCGCCGACCAGTCGAACGGCACGCTGCTCCGCATCTGAGCCCCCGATCCATCCCTCGGCAGCCCTTTCCCATCCGTGTCCCTCATCGCATCCATGCCCGTCTTCATCTTTGGCCGTCCATCTCTCCCCTCACTGTTCCTGTCCTTTCGGGCGTCGCATGCCATACCCCTTCCCCTCGCCGTCTTTCTTCTCGCACGGCGATCGTACATCTTTACAGGACTGCGAGGGAAGGCAATGGGGGAAGAGGCGACAGAGACGAGGGCGATGGCGGCCGGGTGCAGATGTGTGGCGGCGCTGGCGCAGGGGATGGGAGAAGCGATGAATTAGGAGTGGGAGGGCAGTACTCTGCGCGCGTAGGCGACGGCTAAAAGGAGATGCGCGCGCAGGTAAGCGACGGCCGGGGAGAGAAGAGGTGGGGGGGGAGGCGAGAAGGAGGGTGGCAGCAATTGACGAGAAGAGTCCGGGTTTGGGTGGGTAGGGTGTAGGGTGGGTAGGGTGTAAGAAGACAGTGCGAGACAGCGGGGAGCAACGACAGGTTGGAGAGCAGGAGATTGCGACGGGTAAAGGTGGGGTAATTGGAGGTTTTGCGAGTGAGATGCAGGGCAGGCTGACGATGAAAGCGGGAGAAGGGCGTGCGCGACTGCTCCGCCTTAGCGCATGATGGTGTCGTCGTCGTCGTCGTTGTCGCCCGGCCGGCGGAGGATGCCACGGACAAATGTGCCCTCCTCGACGCCGTCATCGCTGCTGCCGTCCTCGTCATAGTCCTCGTCCTCAATCGCGTCGTCGTCCTCCTCGAGCGCGCCGTCGTCGTCGCCGTCGTCGATAAGGATGTCGGCCGGGTTGTGGAGGACCGAGGCCTCACCCGAGTAGGTGAAGCCAAGGAACTCGGCCTGGACGCTGCTCGTCAGCGGGCTGCCGTCGATCGGCTTTGGCCCAGGCCGCTGCGGGACACCACCGATGGCGACGGCGCCGTGCTTGTCGCCCTTGCCCGCCCAGTCGGCCGGCTCGTCGTCCTCGAACGGGTTGGCCGCCGAGACATTGGTGTTTGTGAATTCGGGGTCAAAGTTGGCCGTCGACTCGTCCGACTCGACGACCGGCTTGAACGGCGGCGTCACTTGCTTGACGGCGAGCATTGCCCAGTCGACAGACTTGAAGAAGGCATGCTCCTTGAGCTCGGCTGCGTCGCGCGTCGCGCCCAGCCGGTGCTTGGGGTTCCGGTTGAGCAGCTGCGTAGGGAGGGAGAGGAGTCAACGCCGGAAGACGGGAGGTGGAAAAAGCCAGCGGTTGACTCACACCCTTGACAAACTGCTTGCCGTCCTCGTCAATGACGCCCCGCGGGAAGCGGATCTTGCCGAAGCAGATGTTCTGGCCGAGTTGGTGAGGTGGCAGGTCAACCCATCTGGCTCCAGTAGCGACGACGACGGCCGACGGACGGACGGACCTTGTACATCTGCTGGGTGTCCTCGGCGTAGAAGGGCGACCAGCCGCAGCACATCTCGAACAGCAGAACGCCGAGTGACCAGAAGTCGACGAGCTTCGAGTAGCCGTTGTCGTCGAGCAAAACCTCCGGAGCGAGGTACCTGCAGCGATCGAGCCGGATGAGAGTGCGTGAGCTTGAGCAAGGAGGAGAGATGTCAAAGGAGTCAAAGAGAACGCACTCGGTCGTGCCGCAAAATGTGTTCGTCAGCTGGTCCGAGGCGAGGTCGGGCTTCGAGAGGCCAAAGTCGCAAAGGGCGATGTGGCCCGTCGCGTCGAGCAGGATGTTCTCAGGCTTCAGGTCGCTGTGGGCGCCGGGGGAGGAAGCTTGACGTCAGCTTGGAGCAGAAGGGAGACGTAGGCGAGCATGCGGGAGAGACGTACCGGTAGACGATGTCGTACTTGTGGAGGTGCTCGAGCGCGAGGACGAGCTCGGCGATGTAGAAGCGGGCGCGCTCCTCGGTAAAGCGACCCTCCTTCTGGAGATGCCAGAAGAGCTCGCCGCCCGACTTGTAATCGGTGACAAAGTAGAGCTGCTTCTCCGTCTGGAAGGAAAACTTGAGGCCGACGAGGAACGGGCTCAGGAGCGAGGCCTGGAGGATCTTTCTCTCGCCAATCGTATGGGCCACCTCCTTCTTGGCGATAATTTCCTTCTTGGAGAGCACCTTCATCGCGTAGATGCGCTTGGTGTCGCGCTTGCGGACCTGGAAGACGCGGCCAAACGTCCCCCGGCCGATGAGCTTGAGGAACTCAAAGTCCTTGGGGACGAGGTGGACCTTCTGCTGGGCAGCGTCGAAGCGCATCTGGATGCGGACCTCGCCCGAGACCTCCTCAGTCCCACGCGACTGGAGGCTAGCGTGAGACGGTGGCAAGCGGCCGAGAGGTCAGGTTTCTATGCGGCGCGACGGGGAGCGCAAGGGACGGACCGAAACCACGAGTCGACGACCTGGCCCGAGGTCAGGAGCGGCTTGAGCTCGCGCATGCCGAGGAAGCCCTCGCCCTCCTGGGCGCGATCGTAGACAGTCAGGTAGACGGGCGACTGCTCGTTGATAAGGTCGCTAGAGAGGGGCGGGTGACAGGGTCATTCGGTCGTCAATCATCGGAGAGGCGTTATTCGGTATGGTAGCTGTGACGCACAAGGTGACCTCGTGCTTCCAGACGGGCTCGCTCGCGCTCGGCTTGCTGGTCGAACCGGCGCCAGCCGAGAGGGTCGACATGCCGCCACTGGCGCCGGCGAAAAACTCCTTCTTGTCTTCCCCCTTTGGGGTCGTCGCACCGCTCCGGTCGCCTGGGAGCGAGAGTTTGCCCCTGCCGAAGCCAACGCTCCGGCTCCGGGCTGCCATGTCAAACGCCCGGCTGATGGAGCCCATGCTGAGGATGCCGCCTCCGACGGGTGTCGGCGGGGCCGAGGGCGTGTACTTTGCCGAGCCCTTTGCGGCCGGCTCGTGGGCGTTCTCGATCGGCTCGCGCGAGACGAACTCCGAGTTTTCAAACTGGACGACGACGTACGGCCGCGAGCGCTCGCGGACGTCGTCGGGGATCGCGAGCCCCCGGCCGCCCATGAGCTTGATCGTCAGGTGGCCCTTGATGCCGACGTTGGGCGAGCCCGAGCGGGGCGAGGACGACAGCGTCGTTGGCGTCTGGACGTCGGGTGGGAAGAGGCCGTGTTGGGGCGAGGCCGTGCCGGAGTAGGAGTGGGCGTGCGAGAGCTGGGGCGGCTGGGTAAGCGAGAGGGAGGAGGCGGCCGCGGGCGAGGTCGGCAGTCGCCGGATCGGCGGAGCTGCTATGCGGAAATCGGGCGGGTGGATCGAGAGCGACGTTGTCGGCGCGGCCGTCGTTCCGCTGAAGGAAGGGAGGGGAGGCCGAACGAAGGGAGCGAGGCGAGGGTGGGATATAGCAAAAGGGGAGCGGTTCAGTCTCGTAGTGCGGACACCTCGCTCTCCCTTGATGAAGCAGACAGCCGCATGAGAGAACAGAATGCGGGCGAGCAGTGGGAGAAGGGGAAGTGATCAGGGTGGTCGAGGTCGACTCGCTCTCATCGAGCCCTGCCGGACCCGGCATGGCTGCAGATCGCAGGCCGCGTACAAAGAGAGGCAGAGCGAGAGCAGGTGAACGCACCTGATGGCCGGTCCGCCATGGGGGACCGGGAAGTCCGCCGTCGTCGGCGTCCTCAAGCCCGGGTGGATCGGGTTGGTCGAGCCTAGTCCTGCGCCAGAGGGGTTGGCGTGATGGGCCGCTCCTCCGGCCACCGGCGGCGGCGGCGGGTGAGCGGAAGAAGCCGAGGAGGACGACGAGGCAGACGGCTGTTGGGCGTGGAGCGAGTCGAACGGGTTGGGCTGGGCTTGAGACGAAGCCTTGGGCGTGACCTGATGAGGGTGGGTCGGGTGAAAGCCAAGACGAGGAGGAGGAGGGGTCCGGTCAGATGACGACACAACGAGGGCAGACGGCGACGAGGACTAGGCAAGAGGGCGGGCAGGCAGTAATTGCAATGTGTTGCAGACGACATCTTCTCTTCGCTCCCCAGAGTCGGGGCCCGGAGAGGTCGTCCCTGTACCAGCAGGGCCAGGAGGACGAAGGGCTCGCCTCAAGCGCGGATGGACGGGGAGAGGGAGAGAGCGTCGAGCGAAGGGGCGGTGAGACTAACCTGGTCCGAAGGGCCTTGGGGCCAGAACTAGAGTGCACACGAGAAATGGCAGGCAAGGGCAGCGGATCGGGCAGGACGATGAGTAGCGGTGTCGACGAGACGGACGGGCGGACGAGGATGGCAGGAGGATGGGCAGGTGCGGGGCGAGCAAGGGGCGGGCAGTTGGTCAGGTCAGCAAAGGACCCTCCCTCCCTCTCTGGGCGGGCGACCGCTCTCTCCTGGTCGAACGGACCTTGAGCATCGCAGTCTCTGCACGAGAGCAGATGGGTGTATGCGCAGCTGGTCGTCTGTCAGGGAGAAGGGGTGATGGGTGTTCTGCTGCTGTTGCTGTTGGCGGTCGGAGGGGCGAGAGATGCCGTCGGCCCGTCCGAACGAGGGCGAGAGGGCTGAAAGCCGCCGCCGCCGCCGACCAAACCGGTGGCGCACCTCAGTAGGCTCACGCAGGGATGCTGAATCGAGCCAGACCAACGGGCGTCCGAGACGATAGACAGGCACGACACACACACACACACACACACACACACACACACACACACACACACACGCGCGCAGAACGGCAGCGATGACTGAGGAACGGACCGCTGACTTTCTTGACGCTCGGCTCCTGGTGGCTCGAGCTGGCTAGAGGCGGTACGTCGTAGCGACAGCTGCTGACCAGGCGTCGCTGCTGCCGACTCTGCGAAGCGCCCTGCTAACCTAGTGCGACAGACGACCGTGGGCCGCACCGCCGACCGTCTCGCACCCACCGAATCCTCCAACAACCACAAGCAAAGCGGCATGATCACAGAGAGAGCCGCCTCCCCCGCGCGCGTCCGTGCTCTAAGCGACGACGTCCATCGGGACGGGTGCGGTCGGGGCTGCTGATGGCCGAGGGGGCATGTCGTCCTCCTCGCCAAACATGAGTCTGCAAGGGGGAGGGGCAGGTAGTGTCAATCTCCTCGCCTGTCACTGAGGACACGCGGGGACAGCCTCGGTTCCAAGAATCGAGGCGCGCAGAAGATGAGCAAGGGGGGCAACGCACTTTCCGCCCATGTCGTGGACAAACTCCTTGCTCCGCTCCGCGTCGACAAAGTAGCCATAGACCTTGGTGACGTCTGCCTCATCGACGCGACCGCCGTCGGCCTTGCGCCGGAGGGCGACGAGGTGGGCGGGCGAGATGAGCTGGAGCGCATAGCGGAGCGAGGTTGTCGTGCCGATCTCGGTCAGGAGGGTCAGGGCTGCGGGCGAGAGCGAAACGTCCTCCTCTTGGCAACTGCAGGCGCGGGAGGGAACGTACAAAAAGGGTGGGTCAGCTCTAAGCGCGAGTTCATGAGGCCGCCCGAGGACGAGAGGGACGCACCGGATCTCGACGATCTCGCGGACCTCGGCCGGCTCGTAGTTGCGAGTCGCGATGATGAGCATCCGGTCGAGCAGATCGATCGGGATCCCGTGGGGCGAGCGGTACTTTGTCCCCCGGATGCGCGAGACGCCCCGGTTCGAGGCCATGATGACGAGCGGGGCCAGGTCGGACTCGAGCGCGCGGTTGAGGAACGAAAAGCACTCGATGTCAAGCATGTGCACCTCGTCGATAAAGAGGACCTGTGCGCGGGACGGCCGGGAGGGGGCGGATCAGGCGCTGTAGCTAGGCCAGCGCGCGACGACAAATAAAGCTGGGGACTCACGCCAGGAACGATGCTCGCCTTGCCCTCCTCGCGCCACTCGCCGACTTTTGTATTGATCTGCTCCCGGAGCTCCGTCTTGATCTCGCCGGTGTCGCCGGCAAACAGCGCGAGGAAGCCCTGCGTGCGCGAGTTGATGACGTCGATCTCGTGGAGCGAGACCGTGTGGACGACCTCGCGCCGCTTCTGGAGCTCGCCGTCGGGACACTGGACGAACTTGGTCTGCACGGTAGGGCGGAGCGGTTCAGCTCACAGCGCCTCAGGATTTGAACCGTCGACAGGGGACGAGAGACCAACGTCGGAGCCCATCGCATCGTAGTCGCGTGCCTTGGCAAAACTCCGGCCAATCTTCGAGATCTTGCCGGTCCCTGGATGTCGTAAGGAGCGAATACATCGTGCGCCATGGTCTTCAGCTTTGCGCCACCCCTATCCAGAGACGAGCGCGAAGCCGGCCGGCACGCACCCTTGTCGATCGTAATGACGTCGCCGGCCGTGATCTTCTCCTTGGTCAGCTGGTCAATCATCTTCTGGCCGAGGTCGTAGACGGTCTCCATGTCGGTCGACTTCATTGTCAGCTTGCCTGTCTTGGTGCTCTGCAGGGGGCGAGGGCGAGGGCGCAGGCAGCGTGAGCTTTTGAAACCAGCAATCTGCACCTGCCTGCGGCAATGTGTAGCAAAGCGATCACAGCCAGCCAGGGGAGAAGGGGCTGGGTACGCACGCCCGTCAACGAGCGGTCGACCTGGATCTCGACGACCTCGCCCTCGATCACCTCGCTCTCTTCCTTGATGCGCACGCCGATCGACCGCCGGAAGGCCTGCGTCAGCGCCTCAGTTTTTGACATCTGCAGCAACGAGGACGGCCGCGGCGGTTCAAAGGGAGATGCCATGTGGGATGGGCGGGATCGAGGGATGCGTTGGACGGGCGGCGCGTAGTAGAGTCGGAGGCGGGCATGAGTCGGAAAGCATGGGATCATGTATGTCGAGCGGGTGTCAGCTCAGAGCAGACGGTGTGCCAGCTAGGCACGCGCACGCACCGAGAGCGAAAAGACCTCCGAAGCAGACAACATGGTGAACGGGACGTCGGCGCCCAAGCTCTGCGCCATGCCTGGGCCAGGGTCGGGAGAGCCGCCTCGGCAGTCAGCACCTCCGTCAACCTGCCGCATCGCCTAGCCTACCCCCTGAGCATAGCCGCACGGACCCTGTGCGATCGCCGTCTTACCGCTCCCGACCGGCCCAGCCATTAGGACGGCTCTACCGGCAATCCGACCCTCCTCGACCATCTTGAGGATGACGCCCGCGGCCTTGCGCGCCGAGAGCTGGCCGACCATGCCCTCGGACGAGGGGAGGGGCTCGAGCGTCGTGCTCGAGAGACCGAGACCGCGGATGTGTGAGTGGTGAGCAATGCGCTCAAGCGAGGGACGCGTCGTCAGCGTCGCTGAGGACGTTGAGATCTGGGCCGCCTGCAGCGGAGGACGGAGGGTAAGGGGGAGGGGAGCGGACGCGCGCAGGCAGGCAGGCAGCATGCCCAAAGGGTAGGAGGGCGGAGTCAGCGGGCAGCCATCCGATCGGGCTCTCTCGCCGAGCAGCCACCGAGCTCCTAGGACGGACCATGCTGGAGAGAGGACGAGGGCGAGCGGATCCAAGTGAGGGCAGGAAGGCAGGGAGGTGGTTAGGAGGGTCCGGCTGGTCGAAGCCGTCGCCCCGACCCAAAATGCGCCGGCCAGCAGCGGCAGCAGCAGCAGCAGCAGCGGCTCGGCTCGGCTCGACCCCCGGCCGACAGCAACCAGCACCACGCCAACGAGGACGACCCAGCTCAAGGATTCTCCCGCTCGCTCCATCCCGGTACCACCAGCAGCAGCAGCAGCGATGACGACCGCTGTCTCGCCGGCCGAGATTCCCGTCCCGGCCGGTGACGCCCTCTGGCGCGCGCTTGAGGCCGACGAGATGGACGACGACGCCGCCGACGAGCGCCTGCTCGAGCTCAGTACGTCCTCTCGGCTATCGATTGACGGCGACCCTGATCTGATCCTCCTGTCTTCCTTGCTGGTAGTGGAGGGTAAGGAGGACGACTACCGAGCACTTCAGCATGAGATCCAGGTCCGTTCACGCCGCCGCCCAGGTCGCCTCCGCATTGCTCTCCTTCCCTTACTGACTCAAGGCGCGGCCTCTAATCGTTGGCCCCTCAGTCATCGTCCAAGCTGCTGGCCAACCTCGGTGACTTTCTCGGCACCTTCCAGCTCGATTTAGCCTCTGTCTCGGGCGAGCTTCAGGATCTCCGCGAGCGCAGCCTCGCGATCGAACGCCGGGGAGGCGGCCGGAGGGTACGTCTCTGAGCGAAACCCGCCTGCGAAGGGGAAGTGAGCTGACCCTTGTTCGTCCTCCCATGATCGCCGGTAGACGATCGAGAAGCCCCTCTCGTCGCTCGTCGCCTCGATCGCGATTCCGCCCGACCTCCTCCGGCTCATCCTCGACTCGCCCGTCTCGGACGCTTGGTTCCCCGCCGTCGAGGCGCTCGACGGCCTGCTCGTCGAGATTGACCGCCGCAAAGGCCGGGTAAGGGCCGTCAGCGAGGTCGACAAGGTCGCCGAGGGACTCAAACACACGGTCTGTTTTCCCTACGTGCCGCGTACTCTTCCGTCGAAGGGCGCTGACGAGCGGTCCTCTTCTTGACCCCGATGCGTGATTCAGGCGACTGCTAAGATCCGGACGCACCTACTCGGGCTCCTCCGGCCGCTCACAGCGAGCGTGACGACCAACCTCCCGATCGTCCAGACGTCGGTCCTCCTCCGCCATCGGCCCCTCTACCTCTTCCTCCTCAAGCAGGCCCGACCGATCGCGCTCGAGATCAGGCGGGCGTACGTCTGGCGTTCGAGGGGCTACTTTGAGACCGGCTTCAGGCGGTTCAGCCGGACGGTTGGAGCCGTCGCGGTGCGCTCCCTTTGCTCTCGCGACCTTGGCATTTGGCAGGTACACAGTACGCTGACTTTCTACTTTCCTCCGTCGCCACACAGGCTCGTAACACAGAGACGTACGACCTGCTCGCGATGACGCCCTCGGCCGGCCCGCTCCCCTCAGCCTCAGCACCGCCGGCCGGGACCCACCTCTCGGTCTCGACGTCCAGTCAGGGCCAGCGGCCCTTGCTCGCGGCAGAGGGCCGGACGCCGTCGGCGCTCGAGCTCGAGTCGAGCGTACTTGCCAACTCGCGCATCGAGGGCGAGGGCGTCCTCCTCAGCTGGCAGGCCGACGACAAAGCCTTCGTAAGCCTGCACCCTCTCCGATGCCTGGTCTTATTGTCCACTAGCCTGACAAAGGCCCTGCCCACCCGCTACTGTTTCCCGCAGCGCTTGCCGGTCGAAGCCTGCTTCCGGTCGCTCATGCTCGTCCTCCTTGACAACGCCAGCTCGGAATACACCTTTCTTGTCCGCTTCTTCTCGCCGCCCCCGCCAAGGAGCTCATCCGCCGGCGGGACGCCCCGCTTGGCCCGGCTCCTCAGCTCATTCAGCCAAGGCGCCGGCGGAGGCGAGGACGGTCCGGTCCCGGCCGCTCGCGACCGGTTCGGCAGCCTAGCCTCTACGGTGGGTGGTCGGACAGAGCGCCTGCCGAGCACCGTCACGCTGGGCGGTGGCCTGAGGGAGCGCCAGCCGAGCTACATCGGCGGCATGCCTGCGCTCGTCGAGGGCGACGGGCGCTCTGGCGAGGGCTCGGCCGCCGAGGGGAAGGAGGAGCGCAAGGAGATGGAGGCGCTCTTTGCGATGGCCTTTGATCCGGCGCTCGAATATGTCCAGGTACGTCTGATCGAACGCAAGCTTCCCGTTACCAAGCTTACCCACTTCGCGTCCGCCCTCCAGGCCCAGATCACCGCGCTTCTCACGCCCATGCCATCTCCTCCACACCTGCTCTCCCTGCTCTCGCTCCTCGGCGCCCTCCTCTCGGCCGCCCAGACCCGAGGGATCACCCCGCTCGAGCCGTTCCTCATCAAGCAGCGGCTCGCGCTCTGGCCGCTCTTCCAGAAACGGATCGACGACGAGGCGGCAGGGCTCAAGGCGCTTGCCGAGCGGGCTGCGCCGGGAGGCGGAGGACTCATGGGCATGGTGACGGGCGTCTCGGGGAGCAAGGTCAAGGACGCCAAGGTGCAGAAGGTGCGCCTCGCTGCAGATGAAGGGTCATTGTCGCTGGAGGGGCTGATGTCGTTGTTTGCCCGGCCAGATTGCCGAGCGGTATACGTCGATGTTCAACGCGCTCACCGCTCTCTCGTCCGAGGAGGACGGGCCGATGATCCGCATGTCGTGAGTCTCTCTCGAGGCTTCGCTTCCTCACAGAAGCTCGCTGATATCCTTCACCCCTGGTTGCAGGCTGGCCCGTCTCCGAACGCCGCTTGACGCGCTCATCACCGCCCAAGCGAGCAAGATGAAGGACGTCCAGGCGCGCGAGGCCTTCACGAGCGGCATCTACGACCGGCTCATCAGTGGCCTCCGGCTGGCGTTTGCCGGGCTCGAGAGCCAGGCCGCGGGCGAGGGCACAGCGGCAGAGATCGAGTTCTGGCGGGCGCGCGCTGCCGGCGGCGGCGGCGGTAGTGGGGGCGGGTCGCGGCCGCCCGGAGGACCGGGCAGGTAGAGCAAGCTGGCTGCCACTTCAGAAGGCGGAGCTCGATGACGATGGATACCGTCTGGTCGACAGCTTTCTGGTCAGTTCCGTGCAGGCGAGCACTGGGCGGCCCCGCCATCGTTGCCCGCGGCCGGCGTCTTGGCCGGCGGGAGTCAGAGCGGGCCGCGCCCGCAGCAGGCCAGCCGGGGCCGGACTCGGCGTGCAGCTCGTCCTTGACCTCCTTCTTGCCCCTGGACCCTCCCTCACCTTCACCCTTCGCCCTGCTGACCTCAAGAAGGATAGTCGATCCGTCAAGAGCTCAGCACGATGGCCACCTCCTTCGCAGCCAGCTCCCGGCCGGCTTCCTTCGAGCTCGGCGACCTCGCAGGGACGGCGACGACAACGGCAGCGACGAGCCGGCCTGTCTCGCAGCCGGGCTCGACGACCGACCTCGACCCGTTCTCGCATGCAGAGGACGACGACCCGGCTTTCCATGCGCCCCGGAGGTCGAGCGACCGGCCGCGCGAGTTCCCGGCCGAGCTCCCTCCTATCGTACGCCTGTCAGAGCCGACCAGCAGCACGTTCCGACAGCTGACCGACCGGTCTCTTTACATCGCAGGACGGCGGTATCCGCGCCTGGTCCTTCCTCGCCGCCATCTTTGTTCTCGAGGTGCTCGTATGGGGCACGCGTTCGTGATGGCTCAACGATGTTGGCTCTTCTGCTTCGCTGGGCAACTTTGCGCTGACCATGCTGCTCTACACGCTACTGCTCAGCTCTCGCGAGTGGAGTGTTTCTCGAGCACTACGAACGTGAAGTCTTCCACGACACGCCGTCGACGCTGCTCCCGCTCGTTGCCTCGCTCCAATCAGGCATCAACTATCTTTGTGCGACACCAACTAGCGAGTCCCTGAGTAAGGTTTGGCACATGCCCGGCTAGTCAAGCTGACCGTATTCGTCTCCGTCCCAGTGTCCCTCGCCGTCGCTTTCCCCAAGCTCCGCAAGCCGGCCATGTACTTCGGCCTACTGCTCTCGGTCGCTGGCCTCCTCGGTGCCTCATTTTCGACCACACCAAGTGAGGCTTGTCGGTCACAAACGAACGGTTGCGACGATCGGCCGACGCCTGATTGACGCCGGCCCGCCGTCCTGCCTTCTTCCAGTGCAGCTGCTGATGACTCAGGGCTTCCTGCTCTCCGTGGGCGGCTCTCTGCTCTACTGGTGAGAATCGGTCGGACAGCCTTCGCGTCGCTGCGCGCGGTTTCTGACAGGGGAGCCGCTTGTCCCAGGCCGGTCTCTACTTATTTGTGGGGTGAGCATGCAAGCCCTGCCGCTTCTGCCGCCCTACAGGCGAGCGCTGACCTGATGACGCTGCCCCGATGATAGAATGGTTCGACCGGAAAAAGGGATTCGCTGTTGGCGTGCTCTTCTCCGGTACCGGTCTCGGCGGTTTCGTGCTCGTGGGTCTTGGCCTCTCTATCACAAGCCGCATACATTACCGCCGGATTACTGACTCCTCAGCTTTGCTTTCTCATTTTGCAGCCGCTCATCATCGAAAAGTCACTTTCGAGATTTGGCTACAAAACAACGCTCCAGGGCCTCGCCGTCGCCTTTGTCGTGATGGTTCTGGCCGCGGCACCGTTCATCAAGGGGCGCGTGCCCGACTCGGTCGTCGCTGCGACCCGGCGCGTCACCTTCAACTTTGTCAAGAAGCGGTCGTTTTGGTTCCTCCTCATCGTCAGCGTCGCCCAGGGCTGCGGTAGTGAGTTGCCTCTTCAGTCAATTCACTTTGAAGATCCAGCCTCTGATCACCTTCTCCGCGCTCGAGCAGACTTCATGCCGGCCCTGTACCTGCCGACCTTTGCGACCTCGGCTCTGAAACTTACCCCCTTCCAGGGCACGCTTGTCCTCGCGCTCATGAATCTGAGCCAGGCCTTTGGCTACCCCGTCTTTGGTCGTCTCGCCGATAAGCACCACAACATTGGCATCGTCAGCTCTTCGGTCGTCGCGATCGTGCGTGATTTCGCTGCTGGTGCTTTCTGGCTCGCTCAGCTGACTGACTCGACTTTCCCACATCAAGCTCTCCGCCTTCTTCCTCTGGGGCTTCTCCACCAACTACGCCACCCTGATAGCCTTTGCCATCGGCTTTGGCTTCGTCTCGCCGTTTGTCTCCATCCTTCTCTCGCGCAATCCGTCCTGGTTCCCTCGACTGACGCGCCGGCTGGGGTGTGCTTGCGCAGGTCGTACGGCGCCTTCTGGAGCCCCTTCACGACGATCGCTCAGGGCGACCCCTCTGAGCAGATTCTGCTCTTCAGCGTGTTCGTGGCTACGCGCGGCGCCGGCAACCTCGCATCTGGCCCGCTCGCCGCGGCCTTGCTCAATGCCTCGGCCGGCTCGAGCTTCTCGTCTGCCAGCGGCGCATATGGCATCGACTCGGGCCGTTGGGGCGCGACAATCCTCTTCACTGGCCTCTGCGCGTGCGTCGGCATGACGGCCTCGCTTGTTGGCTTCATCCCCAAGGGCCGGCTCGAGAGAAAGATGACGGAGGAGCGCGCGACCTGAGCGTGGGCTCCCTGCTCTCTGCCTGACTGGAAGAGCGATCTGAACCAGCACGTGCTGCTGCTGCAGCAGTCTGCAACTCATGATCGATTCCTGTCACAACCCGCGTCGAGGAGAAGCCTGATCCCGACCTGACTCTGGATCAGGCGCGCGCAGCGAACGGGGACGTGTTTGATACATCTGTGAGTGGGTGGGGCATTAACGGGACAGAGCCAGAGCGATGCAGGGATGTGTGTGAAAGAGTCGAGCAGAAACGTGGCGCGGGGGCGGGAGATGGTGGTCGGTCAATTGCCTGAGCGGTCTGGCGACCTCGGCGGTCGGGACGCGTTGGGTCCGAGCGGCATGGGCGCATCCGTCCACGGCGGTGTGGGTCCAGCATCGGCAGCAGCGTTGGGTCCCCTTGGCGGGCGGTTGACGGCGAAGCCTGTCGAGCCGCTGCGGGACGACGCGGGAGCATGGCCAGAAGACGGCTGCTGTTGCTGCTGCTGGTGCGGTCGGTTCGGCCGCACAACTGAGAAACTCCTGGGCGCCGCCGACTCGGTCGGCTCGGGCGGAGCCTCCGCCGCCACAGGTGACGCTTGCTCCGAGACTCGCCGGTTGCTCTCTGTGCTCGGCCGACCGCCGCGCTTGCCAAACGGCCAGCGCGAGGACGACTGTGCTGGAACGGAATCACCTGCCGCAGGGGACCGGACCGAGTCGTCCTCGGAGCCCGAGACGTCGTTCCTGCTCGCGTTGCGGAGGAACCACGACCGACGGTGAGGCTTGCCCTTGGTCGAGTCGTCTGAGTCGTAGCCGCTCCCATCGTCATCGTCGTCGTCGTCGAGCTCCTCCTCATCGTGTCCGAAAGCCGCCGTCAGAGGCTGCTGATGCCGTCGAGGTGCGCCGACGCCGGCCGCGTGCGCCGCCTGGGAGAAGGACGGCATCGCGCTGCCGCCCTGGCTGTGGTAGAAGTGAGGTGGCGGGTTGGCAAAGTCGACGACGGCCGTCTCGCTCTTCCTGCGGACATAGCTGGTCGGCCGGGCGTGAGGCGGCAGGGGTGCTGACGGGTGGGCGTGGGACGACGAGGACGGGAAGGGAGCAAGGGGCGGCGGCAGGTAGCCCGGATGTTGTGAGCCCTGGCCGGCCGAGACGCCGTCGGACGCAAAGAGCAGCGGTTGGTTCGGCCCTGGCGAGCGCGAGCCATCATTACCGGGCGTCGTCGCCTGAACCGTGTACGGCGTCTCGAGCGCGGCCTTGCCGCCACGAATCTTCGAAAAGCTCCGGACGGGACCGCCGTTGCCGCCGTCGCCGTCGTTCTGGGTGGGTTCTCGCTCCTGCATCTGGAGGTAGTCGCTCGGTCCGGCAGCGTACGGCCCTGGTGGCGGCGGCCGCCAGCCGCCCATGATGAAGCCGCCCGGCTGGCTGAAGCTGGCGTCGGGCGTTTCGGGGAAGTAGCCCATCTGAGGCTCATAACCGCCGGGAGTGTCGTACCGGCCATAAAGCTCGCCTGAGCTCTTGCCGAACGTGCTGTTCTGGCTGGCGTCAAGCATGCCCTGCTGACTGGCCGTCGTTGAGTGCCGATTTTTGCGCCCGCCGCCGCCGCCTCGCGGCCGTCTTCGACCCTTGCGCCGCCGACCGCTCTGGCGGAGGAGGCCCTCACCGCAGCAGCTCGCTTTGGAGAAGGCGCCGAGGAGGCCGGAGTCGAACTCGTCGGTCGAGTCGTCGAACGGAGCCCGGACGATCAGCCGGACGACCGCCTCGACGAGCTTGACGACGAGAACGAGCAGGTAGAAGAGGAAGATGACGCCCTGGATGACGAGAATGGCGTAGGCGATCCACGAGCTCGCCGGCAGGCCGATGTTGACCTGAGAGACGACACGCCAGACGGAGGTCAGCCTCCGGAAAGCAGCAGGAGTGCGGCCCGACAGATCCAAGAAACGCACCGCAGGCGTCAACAGCAGGACGAGGACGAGCGTGATGGTCCGCAAGACGCCGAGGAGGAACGTCGTCGCGCCCATGCTGGCGCCCTCGCCCCATGGGAGCCAGATCATGGTGACGAGGCCCATGACTATCTCGACGACGATCAGCAGCACGGCCTGGGTCGTCCCGCTTGCCTGGATGGCGCCGACGACGAGGCCGGTGATGAGACTGCTTGCGAGCAGGACGGCCGCGTAGCGCTGCTGGCCCTCGCCGTAGAGGTTGTAGAGCGGTCCGAGGGCCATGAGCGTCCGCGTGGCGTCATAGAGCTTGCCGGAGGGCACGGTGAAGATACGCCATGCGCAGTAGGCCGGCGCCAGGACACAGACGATCAGAAAGAAGACGGCCGCGAGGACAATCGAGGCGAGCGTGCAGGTGCTCGTCGTCGCGGCGCGGTAGAAGTGGTAGGTCGTGAAGGCGGTGAGTGGCATGTGGAAGAGAAGGAGGAGCCGGATGAGGTTGCCTGCGGTCGAAGAGCTTGGCGTCAGCAGTAGATCCGGCGATGGATCGTGCGGGTCAAGGGTCACTCGAACCTTGAAGCGAGCTCGCGTAGAAGACACCGACGGCGCCCTTGACGCCAAACTTCCACCACTGGCGCTTCAGCCGGCCAGGCGCATGGTCGCCCGGAAGCGTGACAACCTGCGGCGGCGAGCCGTCTTTGATCGAGCCGTTGCTCTCGTGTAGCTCCCCGGCGCTGCTGGAGGCGGTCGCCGTCGTGTCGAGGTCACGGAGCGGGGCGCCGAACATGCCTGGACTGAGCGGCGGCGTCGCGACGCCGCGCTCGGTCATCTTCTGCTGCCGCGCGCTGGCGTACTCGATGACGGCGTGGATCGTCCAGACGGCGAGCGAGAGTAGGATGAGGGCCGCGCAGATGAAGAGGAAGATGGCCGCGCTCGTGCCAAAAAGATCCTCGCCCCTGAGGCCGACTGCGTTCGCCCACGACTCCATCCCGCGCCGAGCGTCCATGTTGAGGAGGACGTTGGGCGCGTTGGGGTCGAGGTAGAGGGGCGAGGCCGTGTCGTTGAATTGGCGGGCAAACTCGGGCGGGGCCTCGTAGGCGTCGTGCGTGGCGAGGAGATTGAGCCGCTTGTCGAGCGCGTCGGCGCCCTGGACGAGTGTGACGTTGCCGATGAGCGAGGCCCAGGCGCCCCGGCTAGCGATCGGGTAGACGAACAGCGGCCAGTCGACGGCGAGTTGCGCGAGGGCCGAGCACCACTGGATGTGCCAGAGGATGTCACGGAAGCCCGGCGTGACTGCGCGCGCGCAGGCGCACAGGAGGGGGTGGCGGATACGCGTCGTCAGCCGACTGCCCTCGCAGAGGAGATTGCATGGAAGAGCGGCGCTTGACTCACCAAAACGGAGCAGACTCGGACTCGAGACGAGGAGGTCGCCGCTGGCGCTGCTCATGACGGCCGTCCCAAAGACCCGGCTCCACACGCGCTCAGTCCGCGCCGGCCGCTTCCTCCTGCCGCTGCGGTGGCCATGGACGTCGCCGACCGCGCCGACGTCAGACGCGACGGCGGCTGTCCAGCTCGCGAGGCACCGGGCCGTCCAGAGGAGGATCCAGTAAGCGGCGGCCAGGCTCGCCGGCAGGAAGAGGATAAGCGAGTAGTACCAGCCGTGCGGGTAGTAGGGCGTGACGGCAATTTCGAGGCAGCTGAGCACGTTGGGGTTTGGGAAGGCCGTGTCAACGATGCGGACCGTCGTATGGAGCGTCGTTAAGGGGAAGCCGCCGTGAAGGGGCAGCGTCAGGTTGAGGGCAACGTCGCCGGCTGGGATCGTGCATGCTGTCGGGTTCTCTGCCGGCAGGGCCGTCGCCGGGTTGGTGTTGAGCGCGTAGCAAAGCGAGCTGACCGAACGGATGACGGGCGCCGAGAGGACGGTCGTTGTGGTGAAGAGCGTGGCTGATGAGGCAGGAGATGGGAGGAGGGCGACCGGTGCGGTGTCAGCAGCTCGCTTGCGCTCAGCAGGCAGGCAGTCGACGCTGGCAGCCTCAGGGGGGACTGACCGAGCTTGTTCGTCGTATTGTCGAAGCCTTCGATCGCCTGCGAGGCAGCGATGACAGGATCAAGGGGTCAACACGAGGCGTACACAAGCTGCTGCCGTGAATGAGGACGAGGACGTACGGCGCCGGTCGTGCCGATGAGGTTCATGCGGAGGAGCTTGCTGCCGGTCTGGCCACCGGGGCCGAGCACGCCGTCGTCGTTCGGGACGAGCTGGGCAAAGCCGACCGTGAAATCGATGACGGCGTCTGAGCTACCGGCTGCCGAGCCGCTGCAGGGCTTCAGAGTGACGTTGAGCGGCTTGGCGAGCGTGCCGACCGGGCCCAGGAGCAGCAGCGCCAGCAGCCAGCAGACGCCGAGCAGGCTCGAGCGGGCGGAGCGCCTCATGCCGCCGCGGTGGATTGGCGGCCGGCCGCCTGGAGACTACAAGCGGAGATGGGCCGGATTGGATGGCGGCACTGGTCGCTTGAATGCCTACTGCCGCGTTGGTCGTAACCGTGGGAGAATGGCGGTCGAGGGCGTCAAGGGAGGGGCGAAGACGAAGGTTCGTCGTGACCTGCTGCTGCTGCTGCTGCTCGAGGCGGCGGCGCGCTCGGCGGCCAGCTTCGGCAGCGTGCGCAGCAGCCCGGCAGGACGACGGCCGAGCGAGGCCGTCACTTTGCCCGGGTCTGCCTCTCTCACTTCTGGAGAGACTCAGGCCAAGATCTTCTCAAAGGGCTGGCCTTGCTGAGCACTACGAACCCCAGCAAGCGAGCGAGTGGGCGGGTTCGAGTCGGTTGCTTCGAAAGGCCGCTGACCGCGCGCCACTTTACGCTCGGCTCCCAAGAAAGGAGCGATCGACGGCGTGCCGACGCCGCGCCAAACCGTTGACGCTGAACGGTGCAGCTGCTTCGACTGCCAGAGGCACGGAAAGATATCGCAGCCCTGCCCTCCTAGGGGCCCAAGACCCTAAGACCCCCCTCGCGTAGTCCGTCATTCGCTCGCTAGCGGATTCGGATCGACTGTCGCATGCCATAGCCAAAGGCGGCGACGACCGCGGCGGCAGCGGTCGCGACGATAGGACAGATGAGACGGTCGATTACTCTGTGACAGGCGGAGGGGAGGGAGGTCAGCGCAGTCCGGTCCAGAGGGGACACCGCCGGCCAGGGACGCACTCCGGTAGAAGTTGCGGCGGAAGTTGAAGTAGAGCTGGAGGACGCCGCGGTCGAACGAGCTCCGGAAGCCGCGCTTGTGCGAATGCTCCCACTCCTTGTTGACGATCTTGAATGCGATGTCCTCGTACGGCGGGCCCGCGCTGAAGATGATGGTCGCAATCTCGGGCTCGACCTTGTCCTTGACAATCTTGTACGTCGGCGCCACCTGGTTGTCGAGCAGGTCCGGGTAGAAGATGCTGCAAGGGAAAGGCGGCATGTGAGCTTGTCGGCGTCCCGCAGCTCGTCAAGCAGCAGCGGCGGCCACACGCACTTGAACTTGTAGCCCTGGACGACCTTCGGCGGCGGGTTGTCCGAGTCATAACTGCAGCGCAAGTGTGTTGGGTCAGGGTCGGATGGCAGATAGAGGCCGCTGGGCGAGTGTCGGGACGCACTGGGTCTGATTGTACTTGTTCCACTCGAAGCCGGTGTGGACGCGGTTGAAGTAGCGCGGCTTCCGCGGCCGGTACTTGTCCTCCCAGGCAAACGTCTGCCGGTTGCCGAGCCCCTCCTCGATGTTGAACATCTCCTCGTCCTCGTCGAGCTTCTTGCCAGCCTCGGCCCGGTAGAGCGCCTCGGCCTCGAGATCGGCCGCCGAGGCAGAGACGTCTGGCCCGGCGTCGACGGTCGGCCGCGCCGACCGGGGCACGAATTTTGTCGCCGTGATCTTGCGCCGCATTTCGAACTGCAGAGCGGAGCAAATAATGTCGAGGGGTCAGTCGCTCAGTAGTCAACTCAGGGCGAGCGCAGAAGCAACGCACCAGCTTGCGCAGCTCGTCCCTCTCCGACACCTGCGGTACCGCCTTGTCCTCGTAGCTGAGTTTGGCGGCGTCGACGAGCGGAGCCTCCATGTCTGGGCTCCACTGCTCGACGAGCTCTTCCTCGATGTCCTCCTCCTCAATGTCCTCGAGATCCTCGGGCTCCCCGGCCGTCGCCATCGGGTTGACGAGCGCGGCAACGTCCGATTGGACGCGGGCCGCATCCTCCCGCTGACGCAGGCGGAGCTGCTCGAGTCGGTTCTGGAGAACAACCTCGTGCATGGCGTGCAGGTTGGCGCGCGCCTTCCAGACCTCGAGCTGGCCGAGCAGGGCCTCCCAGTAGTCGGTGTCGACCGGCTCGCCGCTCTCGAGCTTGAGCCGGACCGAGATCTCGAGCTGCTCGAGCTGGGTGAGCGTCTTGCCCGAGAGGAGGTTCGAGATCTCGGCCTCGACGTGCGGGTTGATCCGATCGACCTCGGACACGCTCAGCTCGCGCAAGCGGGCCTTGCAGACAGTTCGCATGGCCTGTGAGGATGTGTCGGAGACCGTTAGCGGGCGAGCAAGGTGCTGCTTCGTTCGAGAGCAGTAGAGGGACGCGCCTTCCAGAACTCGATGTTTGACGGGATCTTCTCGAGCGTCAGGTAGAGGCGGATGTCGGCCATCAGCTCCTCGGTGTCGGCCAGCGTGAGGTTCTAAAGAGAAGCGCGCCAGGAGGTCGAGCAATCGGTCAGCGGTCGGTCTAGAAGAGGCCGATCTCGGCCAGGAACGGACCTCAAAGATCTTGTACGGCTCCTCGATGTCCATCTCGAGTCCGGCGTCGTCCCAACCCCAGCCGTCGTCCTCGCCCTCCTTCTGGTCCTCGGGCTGCCAGGGCTGGGCAAAACGCAGGTTGATGGCGAGAAAGTCGATCGCCTTGGCCCGGTTCTCCTTCATGCGGATGCCCGCCCTGCGCCGGGCCTGCTCGAGCTGGAAGTCGTCCTCCTTGGCGATCCACTCGTCCATGAGGGCCGACTCGGCCAGTCGGGCGTTGCGCGCATCCTCCTCCTCTCGGAGCTGCTGCTCAATCTCCCGCTCCGCGCGCTTCTTGTTCAGGCGCTCGAGCTCCTCCTGTATGGAGGCAGCGAGACGATTACGGGCGCACGGACAGGGCATCAGCTTCCAGAAGGACCCGAGCTCCCTCACAAGAGCGTAAACGGAGAGGGGCGACGCACCTTGGCCTCCTGGCGGCGGATGACGTCGCGCCGGGCCGACTCCTCGGCCGACATGCCGGCCTTCTTCTCCTTCTCGGCCTTCTTAACCCACTTGAACTGCGAGCCGAGATTGGCGTCGTTGAACGGGTTGTCGGTCGCCGTGTACATCGAGAGCTCGGCGACCGTCCGGGCGTCTGCCGCCTCGCGCTCGCGCCGGGCCGCAGCCTTGGCCTCCTTCTTGGCCTTGTGGCCGGGCGACTTGGAGCGATGGCGCCTGGACGCACGGTAGACAGAGGTAGGGGGGGACACCTGGTTAGCTCGTGCTCGTCGCGCCTCGCGATACCCCGGCTTGCCGGACCCCCCCCCCCCCCCGGCAGCCCGGAGCCCGACCTCGCCCTGCGGCACTCACTTCTTGTCCTTCTTGTCGCGCTTGTCGTCCCGCTCTCGTGAGCGTTCCCGCCGGCCACTACCGCCCTCGCGTTCACGCTCGCGGCTCCGCTCGCGCTTCTTGCCCTTGTCCCGGCTGGACGAGTCGCCCTCGGCCCGCCCGCGGTCGTCGTCCTCGCGCCGGCCGCTCCTCGACGAGCGGTACGCGTCGTCCCGGTCGTCCCGGCCGTGGCGGTCGTCCCGGGCGTAGCGGTCTTCACGGGCATAGCGGTCATCCCGATCGTCTCGGCGACGAGGTGAGGGCGAGCGAGGCATGCTGTGATGCGAGGAGAGGGAGGGAAGGGGAAGGGGAAGGGGGCGTCGATGCTGGTCGTTGCGGGGCAGGCGGCGAGCTCGGTCGTCCGCCTTCCCGACCCTTTGGCCGAACCCCCATCAGCAGCGACTCTAGCCACCTCACGATAGACTCCTCGCTTTCGAGCAAGCTCCTCGCGGCATCTTCTTTCCTATCTTTAGGTGCGCAGAATCGTCTGCCGTGGCTGCTGTGGCGACGCTGCCCGGGGCTGACGGTCTCCCTGGCCTCGTCCCGTCTCTCGGCCGCAGCCGCCCCTGCCGGCCGCTCACCGACCGACCTCGATCTCGTCCACGCCCGCATGCTCCGCCTCTTCACCTTCCTTGCCTGCCTAGCACTCGCCCTCGTGCCGTTGACGGCGGCCCAGTTCCCATTCGGCCAGGGCGGATTCAACCCGTTCGGCGGCCAGCAGCATCATCACCAGCAGCAGGCGCAGGACGGCCCGCCGGCGAGCCAGCGCGGCTGGCAACTGCACAAGGAGGGTGCGCACCCCCTCGCTCTCCTCGGCCGTACTGCCCTGGACCATGCTGACATGCAGATGGACCGTTCGCTCTGACGCAGTGGCCTGCGACCGCTACACGTGCCCGTCAAGTCTGGCCTGTGTCGACAAGCCGCAGGACTGCCCCTGCCCGTACCCGTGCGTCCCTTCACGCTCGGCTCGAGCGCCAGCGCGCGTCGTTCGCGTCCAGCCCTCCTCGTCCATCAGTACCCTTCCTGCAACAGCCGGCTAAACACATCACCCCTTCCTCCCTCACTCCTCAGTGAGGACCGCAAGTGCTTCATCCCACTCGCGGCAGGCGCGCCGCCAGCCGACCGGTCTTTCGTCTGCACGAGGGGCGACCAGGGCTGCCAGGAGGTGACGCGCTTTGCGCGGGCGCTATGAGCCATGGCCTCTCCCGCCCTCCTGCCGCAGGGAAAAGGCCTCTTGGTGGCACCGCTCCTGGACTGGACGAGCTGGCTCTGACAGAGAGACAAGGCTGCTAACGGTCCTGTCGCCGCGCCTGCGCTCGCGACTGACCGCCAATTCGGTACGGCCCAACGTCGCCGTCACCTCTAGCAGCCATCTCTTGAGAAGGCGGTGCGCAGGGGAGTGCTGACTTTCTTGGCGGCTCGGGCGCTCCTTGCTCTCTTCCAGCTTGGGCGGACGGGCGCTCCCTTCGTGCGCGCGCGCAGATCCTCTGCCCCGGACGCAACGATCGCTGACAGCCGCGACCTGATGCACGACAACCTTTCGACACGTCGCCAACCCGTCCTCGTCCAGGAGGGGACGTCCGGGCCTTCGCGTTTGGCCTTCGTCTGGATGGAGGGCGAGAGGCAGCAAAGGGGAGGGACGGGCCAGCCCCTCGGAGGGGAGGATCGACGCGCTGGGGGGGGGGGGCGGGGGCGGGCCAGGCACCGGATCCGCGGGGCCGGGGCGCCCGAGAAGACCGCCGAAGACGTGTCAGGCACAGAGCGCCTCGTCACCCGACGAGCACGAGCACGAGCTCAGAAGAAGGAGCGACGGGCGAAGGGGCTTATCGTCGGCCCTCCGTCGTCGAGGGCGCTCTCTCTATAACCACCACCCTCTCTCGATCCCTCTCGCGACCATGCCGACCGCCGACCGGCCCCGCTCTCGTATCCCTGGTGGCAGCCGGTACGTCGATTTCGGAAGGAGGGAGGGAGGACGACGACGAGGGGCTCCGGGCGCTGACTGCGTTCAGCCCACCGCAGACCGTCGCCGGCGGACCACCCCGTTGGAAGCCGGCCGTACACAGTCGGTCGGCCGCCATCTCCCTCTCTCCGTGCTGGCACTGATAGCGCCTGCTGCCCTCCGACATCACGCATGTCTAGCTCGGTGCAGCGACGCCGACGACGGGTCTTTCGACCCGGACCGAGTGAGTGGAGGAGGCCGAGCGGAGCGGGTTAAGGGTTCGTTACGCTAACGGCTGCGCCTTCCTTCCCGTCAGCCCGGCCATCTTTCTCGGCTCGGTACGTCTCGTCAGCCCTTCCTCATGCAGGAAGCAAGACGCGCTGACGCTCTGCCCGTCGACCCAGTCGTCCGCCGGACCATCCTCGACGTCGCCTGCCGCCCGCCGGCCATCGACGCTCGCGAGCAGCGTAGCCTCGACCCGGCGCACGTCGGCCACGTCCATCTCGTCCGTCTCGACCGCGGCGAGCTCCGTCTCGGCCGGTCACTCGTCCATCGTCAGCACGGCCGAGAAGAACCGGCAGAAGCAGCAGCGCTACCGCGGTTCGTCCGTAGGCCCTCGACTATCGAAGAGCCGACGCTAACGACCGAGGGCTGCGGCTGCATGCACTCCCCTGCCTACCCGACAGACCGCATCAAGGACACCATTTCGTCGCTCCAGTCGGACAAGGCGCGCCTGACCGAAGAGAACCTCGAGCTCCGGCAGCGCATCGCCCGGGTCGAGCTCCGCAATGCTGTACTCGAGCGCGGCGAAGGCGGCGACGCATCGATCGCGCCGGTCGGCTGGGCGGACAGCGAGATCGACGAGCCAGAGGGCGACGTCGACGACGATGCTCGTAGCTGGGCGTCGTCTGCCCTCGACGAGGGCGACCACGAGATGGTGGCCGACAAGTCAGACGACGGTCAGTCTCGCCCGCTCGCCGCCAGACCACTGAAGAGCCCCGCTGACGCTCCTAACCCTTGCTCCGTCACGCGTACGCGCGCACCAGAGACGACTCCGCTCGGCCGGCCTGAAACGCATCCTGCGAACGAGCTCTACTCGTCCTTTACGCCGCCCGTCTCGACGCACGCCCTGCCCCCAACGCCCCAGGTCGAGCAGATCCCAACCTTTGCGCCTGACACGCGCGTCTCGCCGCCGAGCGTCCTCGGGCTCGTCGCCTCGCAGACGGCCCTCGGCCACTGCCTCTTCCGGACCGCGCCGCCCAAGCACGTCCTTAGCGGCGCGCCATCGCCCATCTTCCCCCAGTCGGCTCTGAGCTTTGCGGCAGGCCAGCCAGCCATCCTCGGCACGACGCCGTCAAATGTTCTCGGCCTCCAGCTCGACTCGCTCGCGGTTGCTCATCCGGTCGACAACCCGTTCGACGACGTCCGGGCCGCGCACGCCCAACGCGAAGGCGACGAAGCCATGACTGACGTCGACGGCTCGGCCCCTGTCGCTTGGTCTTTCCAACACTAGGTGCGGCCGACCTTTGAGAACTGACGGGCTCGCACGGGAGCGCTGACCTTGTTCCTTTCCGCAGACTCCCATGCTCATCTTCCCATCGCCTCACTTTCTCACGCCCAGCCAGCCTTTCTCTCTCTCTCTACGACCTGCCTCAGCTTAGCGACCGACCCTCCATGCCATCATTCCCTAGCCCTCTCATCTCAACGACCGACGCATCACGTACCACACTCCAACCACCGCACCTAGATCATCAAACCCTCTGCATCTGCCGCTTTGCGCATCGTCATGTCTCTGTACTTTAGCACGCGACGGCCCTGTCTCCCGGAAGGCCTGCTCGACAAGGCGAAAAGGCGAGTGAGGAGGCAGACGCACCCGCGCGGCCCGACAGGCGGCAGCCACCCAACCGCCTTCCTTGCCCGGATCTGAACGGAGACGGGCGCATGTCTGACCGTTGGTGACAGCTGTACCAGACCGAGAGCAGGCTCCGGCAGAAGAACAAGCACAACATGTCGTCGGCAGCCCGACCCGTACTCGTACATCCGGGAGATGCGCGCGACCTCTAAGATGCGGTTCCCGGTCGCGCAGCCCCCTTCCACACCGACCTCTCTCGGCTCTCACTGATCGAGCGCAACCGCGTCCTCGCCCTCCCACGCCTCGGCCGGGACAGTCCCCTGGGCCTCGGTGAAGCCGCCGTAATGCAGGTAGACGACGGCGGCCCGGCTTGCCGGCGGAGGGGTTGCCTGGTAGGCAATCGGCGTTGCGCACCGCGGGCAGAGGTGCAGGTAGCGGGGCTCGAGCTGGTCGTCCTCCCTAGCAACCACACCAGGGAGCAGAATTGCACACCTAGGGAGTCAACGAGCTGCACGAAGTTCGTGGCGGACACGCGTCGAGCGAATGCATGTGGGGGGGTGGGGACGGGGCGCGCACGCACCGCTTGATAAAGAGCTTGCCGCCCTCGACCGAGTTGAGCTTGAAGACGCGGGTCGGGGCCGAAGGATTGCTCTCGGGTGCCTTGGCCCGGACGACGATGGCGTTGTCGGTCGGTCGCCGAGGGAGGTTGGCCAGGTCCTTGTCGATGACCAGCTGCGGGGGCGCGAAGCCGGCGACCGACGGAGCCGAGGGCGTCAGCTGTCGGCATGAGCAGCAATGGGGGGCGATAGACGTACGAGGAACTCTCCGCAAAGACAAAAGTACGTCCTCAGCACAGCCTGCTGCGTTGCCGTCTCAGGCGCTGGGTTGGGCGGAGGTCACTCGAAGCGTCAGCGGCGACCGGAAGCGCGTGAGAGCAGCAGCATGCGCGGCCGCGGGCGCGCCGCCTGCGGGCTCGGCTCGACCTCCCGATGGGATAAAGAGAGGCGGGACGGACCGTCTGCCGAGGAGGAGATGGCCGCCCGGGAGATGACCTTTGGCATTGTCGTCGGGCAGTCTACTTGGTGAGGGTGTTCGGGGTCGTCGTCGGCAGGGAGCAGCGGCGGTCTGCTGGCTGGCGGGCGAGGGGGCGACGACTTCGCGCGGCTGGCTGGGCCATCACCAGCAGCGCCGGCAAAAACGGCCAGAGGCCTCGACCACAACCTGCAACCCCTTCCCCACCCCTCTTCTTTCCCTCAACCCTTTGAATCAGCACACATCTACAATGGCCGACGAGGAGAACAACGCGCCTGTGAGTCTGATAGCAGCCATATGCGGCAGCGAGCGACGGACGACCGCCTTCGCCCGGGGAGGGAAGGCCGCCCCTCTCCGAGCTCGACAAGTTGCTCGCAGAGCTCGCCCGACCTGGCCCGCCTGGCCAGCGGCAGGAAGTGGCAATCGGACCTGGCCAAGCGAAGCCCAGGAGCGCTCGCCCGCTGGTCCGCTTGCTGGACGAGGGACGCTGGTTGTATTCCTTTCGCCGGGCGGACGGTCGATGCGCCGTCGGACGCGGGGCCAAGCCAGGCGAGCGACGTGCAGGCTGCTCGACGAATGCCGTCGTCTTCCTGAGCTCGACCTCGATGTCGTCGACTCAGGCCATGAAGGCGTTGTCTCGAAGTGGGCGTCCAGAGCCGGCGCTAAGTCCAGCATACTGACCTAGTCTTCGCCCTCCTCCCTCCCTTTGCCCTGCCTCGCCTCCCAAACATCCCTGCCCGGCCCTGCGATGCGGCCGCGATCTTGCAGGAGGTCGACCCCCAGTTCGAGCCCGTGCACAAGCTCACCGAGCAGGTCGCCGTCACGACCGGCGAGGAGGGCGACGCCGTCATCTTCAAGATGTGCGTCACTCTTCGGCCCAGCTCCAAATGACAGCCACGTGACTGCCGCGCTGACAACCACTCGTCCTCGTCGTGGTTGACATTCCCGTTCGCCCCCGACGCCCCCCCAGGCGCGCCAAGCTCTTCCGTTTCGAGAAGGCCTCGTCCGAGTGGAAGGAGCGTGGCACGGGTGAGGCCAAGATCCTCAAGCCCGAGTCGGGCAAGATCCGGCTCGTCATGCGCCGCGACAAGACCCTCAAGGTCTGCGCTAACCACGTCAGTGCGTACCGCGCCACTCCTTCCTTGGACCCGCAAGGCTCCTTCGCCCCTCACCTCTGGCATTTTGATGGCGAATCGGCACTGATTGAGTGCTTGCGTCCCTCCCGCGCGCTAAGTCACCGGCGACATGACGCTTTCGCCCAACATCGGCTCGGACCGCTCGTGGGTCTGGAACGTCGCCGCCGACGTCTCGGAGGGCGAGCCCACCCAGGAGACGCTTGCCATCCGCTTTGCCAACGCCGAGAGTCAGTCACCTCCCTCTCCGTCAAAACCACCCTTGTCTTGACGCCGACTGACCGAGGGGTGGTCTTCTTGCTCCGAATCACAGACGCCGGTCTTTTCAAGAAGGCCTTTGAGGACGCTCAGGAGACCAACAAGGGCGGCGCCGCTGCCCCCGCTGCTTCTGCTGACTCTGCGCCGGCGCCGATCGAGACGTCGACCAGCACGGCGACGACCGACGCCGAGGCCAAGGCCGAGGAGCCGAAGGAGGAGGCCGCTGCTGAGCCCGTCGTGGCCGCTCCGGCGGCGGTCGAGGCCGTCAAGGACGAGGAGAAGAAGGCGGACGAGGCGGTCGACGTCAAGGCGACCAAGTGCGTGCCCGCTGGCTACCCCGACCTCCTGCTTGCGCCTGCGACCTTTCTCAGAGTGCTTGCTGACCTTCCCTCGCCCTCCTCCTTCGCTTCCGCCTACAGCGCCCCGGCTGAGGAGGTCAAGAAGGACTAAACGTCCCAGAGCGTCCCGCCCTCCTTTTGAGGAACGACTCCCTCCTTCTCTCGCTTGCCCCACTCTATCTTGCAAAGCCCCCCCCCCCCCCTTTGGCACTTCCCACCCGTCCCGACGTAGCACGACCGAACGAATGACACTACCAGCGAGCTACCCGAGCGAGAGGCGGCGATACGAGCGAGCATCGAGACTGAGAGCGAGCGATCGAGTGGCTGCCTGTCACTGCCTGAGCCCCGACGAGCAGGCCCCGAGCGCGATCTTGATTTATTTCTCCCAGGCGACGCGCCGAGGACGGACGACCGTCTGCTCGCCATCAGCCAACGAACGTCTACGAACCGTCAATGTCGAGGATCCCCGTGCCGGCCTCTCCCCAGCAAAACATGTCGGTCCCCACGAAACAAGAGCCGCCGTCTGATCCCTCAATGTCCAGAGCAGCGCCCCGCTGACCTGTCCGACCTCGTCGCCTCCTGCCCTTCGCTCGCCACCTCCTTTGCCCGCTCTCGCAGGTCTTCCTTCTCCACCTCCGGTCGCGACTCGCCCCTCTCGGCCGTCAACTCGCCCGCGGGCGGCAATGCCTCAAGCACACGTGCCAAGCAGAGCAAGCGCGACGAGGTGCGTCGCCCATCTCTCCTCCCACACGTCCGTCTGCGATGGGGCCGGCCGTGAGCTCGAGAAGGAGGGCGTTCGGCGTGTTGTGCGAGGGCTCGACCGGGCGCCGCGCACCATCTTCGGCCTGTCTTGCGGCGCCGGCTGGCTTTCCCAAAGGTCTTGAAACTGCAAAACTGCCCTCGACAGGCGCAAGGCCGAGGAGGCTGTCGAGCAGCGACGATGCTGGCGGGTCTACTCGTCGTCGGATGCGCGCAACAGCCGCCAAGGCCCCGCTCGTTCTGTTGCGGCTGGCAGCGCGGCTTCTCGCCGTAGCGGAAGGACCAGCTTGAGCTGCCTGGCCGGCGCTTGTCGACCTGCTCCAGAACGACGCTCTCTGCGATCCCTTCGACTTGCCCTTGCCATCGTGCTCGCCCGCCCCCTCCTCCTCGCCCCGACCTCATCCGCATCCTGATCCATCTGATCTCACACAGCTCCTCCCTTCTCTTTCTGCTCCTCTTGCATCCCCCCCGCCCTCGCCCGACGCCCTGTCTTCCGCCACCTTCTCGACCGACGACCTTCACCCGCCGCCGCCGCCGCCGCAACGGCCGACCCACACCAAATACGCCTCGACGCCCGCGTCGATGCCCTTCCCCTCGCCGCCGGCTTCCTTCGACGACGGCGACCGCGACCCGCTCGGCACGATCCGGTCGACGGCCGACTCGCTCGACTCCTCGCGCACGTCGACCACCGGCGATCAACGGCAACGCTACCGATCGCAACTCTCACGCTCGCACTCGTCCGTCACGCCCTTGTCTGCGCCATCGTCGACGAACAAAACGCTTTCCGGGCGCCTCCAGGCGATCCGCAAGAAGATTGAGTCTGAGCTCTCGCGCAAGCGGACGACAACGAGCGTCCCGGCCGGCGGCCAGCAGCAATCGTCCCAGCAGTCGGCCAAGCGGTCGTCGTCGTCCAAGGCTAAGAAGGGGACGGTCGCCGGCCTCAAGCCGAGTCCCGCGCTGACGGTCCCCGAGAGCATGAGCGTCGCCGATGCGAGCCAGCTGTGCGCGGCCAAGCGGAGCGACTGCGTTCTCGTCGTCGACGATGAGGAAGGCCTCAGCGGCATCTTCACCGCCAAGGACCTCGCCTTCCGCGTGACGGCCGAGAGCCTCGACCCGAGGACGACGCCCGTCTCGGCCATCATGACCAAGAACCCGATGGTGACGCGCGACACGACCTCAGCTACCGAGGCGCTCCAGCTCATGGTCTCGCGCGGCTTCCGCCACTTGGTGCGCGCTCGCTTCCCATACTGTTCAGATCGCCCGCGCGGTCACCCTCGCCCGCTTAAGAGGCTCAGTACTGACCTTGTCTCCCTCCAGCCCGTTTGCAACGAGGAGGGCGACGTCGTCGGCCTGCTCGACATTACCAAAGTCTTTCACGAGGCGCTCGCCAAGGTCGAGCGGGGCTCGTCGGCCTCGGCCCAGCTCTCGGCCGCGCTCGCCGGCGTCCAGTCCGAGATCGGTCCCGGCATGGCGTCCAACCCCCAGGCGGCGGCCATGCTCGCTTACGTCGAGTCGCTCCGCGAGAAGATGGCCCTGCCCGATCTGACAACGATCCTCGACCCGGCCAAGCCGCCGGCGACCGTCGGCCCGCGGACGAGCGTCCGCGAGGCGGCCCAGCTGATGAAGGAGCGCCGGACGACGGCCGTCTGCGTCATGGAGGCCGTCGGTGGCGGCCAGGCAAAAATCGTCGGCATCTTCACCAGCAAGGACGTCGTCCTCCGCGTCATCGCGGCCGGGCTCGACAGCCAGCGCTGCTCGGTCGTCCGCGTCATGACCCCGCACCCCGACACCGCCCCGCCCTCGATGTTTGTCCAGGACGCCCTCAAGAAGATGCACAGTGCGTTTTGTGCCTCCTTCTGTTCGGGTCCGAGACTGATGGGCGCTGATATCGGACGTCCTTGCTTTGACCAGACGGTCACTACCTCAACCTGCCCGTCGTCGAGGACGGCCGGCTCGTCGGCATCGTCGACGTCCTCAAGCTCACGTACGCCACGCTCGAGCAGGTGCGCGCGCCCCTCGCTCGGCCTTTGGACTCCCCTTCTCCGTACAAGTCGCTGACAGCTCTCTCGGTGCGCGCCTGAAGATCGGCACGATGAACGGTGACTCTGGCAGCGACGCCGGCGGGGGGCCGATGTGGGGCAAGTTCTTTGATTCGATTGGCGCGGCCCAGGACGACGACGCCCAGTCGGTCAACTCTGGCTCGCACGCCCCGGGCGGCGGCTCGACGACGCTCCAGACGCCTAAGAAGCCAACCCACAACCGCAACGACTCGTTTGCAAACTCGCCGATCCCTGAGGTCATGCCTGGCGACTCGGCCAGCGCTGTCGGCGCGGCCGAGAGCGACGTGGGTGCCCGTGGGCCGGCAAGCTCCACCGCGCCGCCCGCGTCGGCCCTCGTCGATGACGGCACGTACGTCTTTAAGTTCAAGACGCCGAGCGGCCGGACGCACCGCTTCCAAGCCCGCAACGACCTGCTCGACAACCTGCGCGAGATTGTCGTCGGCAAGCTCGCTTCCGACCCTTTCTTTGCGTCGGCCGCGGCGTCGACCGCTGAGGACGAGACCCCAGCCATCACGCCCGGCCCCGAAGACTTTACGCTGAGCTACACCGACGACGACGGCGACCTCGTCCACATGACGAACGACTCGGACGTCGTCGACTCGGTCAAGGTCGCCCGTTCGCAGAAGACGGACCGTGTCGTCCTCGTCCTCTCCGGCGGCAAGTCGTGGGAGGCCGCCATCAAGGCTCAGGCGCCGCCCGCCCCCGCCCCCGCCCCGGCCGCCGTCCTCTCGCCGCCGAGCTCGTCGCTGCCAGTTCTCTCGGAGGAGGAGGCCGAGACCGGTGCGGCCGTCCAGGGCCTGTCGACGCCCGCGCTCGACGAGAAGCTCTCGTCGCCCTCGGTCGAGCCCGCGTCGGAGCCGGCCCTCGCCCCGCCGGCCAAGGTGCACGCCAAGGAGGTCCCCGCCGCTGTCCCCACGAGCGGCGAGCTCGTCGCTGGCATCCCCAAGGACCTCGTCCTGCCGGCCTCGATCGGCTTCCTGGGCATCGTCATCATCGGCGTCTTTGCCATCAGCCGCATGTCGTCCAAGTAGAGGCGATCGTCGTCGTCCTTTCGTCCCTCGCACCGTACCGTCTCCCCAAGCCTCCCTTCGTTCCTCGCCGATCCCGTTGCACTCGCGTTTCGCTTTTCGCCTTTCCCCCTTCCTTCGCGCCACGTCCCTCCGTCGTAACAATCCGCAGCCTCTTTCGAAGAGAGTCTTATAACCTCGTCCGTCCCTGCCGCCATCTTTGATGCCCGTCCTTTGTGCTCCGCTAGCCGACGACGGCGACGTTGAGTGACCCTTTTCCTGCCCGTCGTCGTCTGCCCCGGCCCGGGTTGTGCACGTGCGAGCCCCACGCAAGACCGGAAAACAAGCGTTCCAGGATGACAGACATGCAAGAGCGAGAGGCGAGGTATCGACGGCGCGACCGGAGAAATGGGTGGCAGGAGGAAGAAAGAAACCGCTGAGTCCGACAGGCGTCGACCGGCGACGCGCTGAAGATGCGCTCAGGCGAGCAGGGCGCCGGCCGCGACGGCACCAACGACGAACGCGCCGACGAGCGGGCCGACGAGACCGTCCCGAAGAACGGGCCTGGCTCCGCTCGCATAATAGACCTTCTTCGTGGCCGAGTCGGTGAACGTCGGCAGCGGCTTACCGTCGAGCGTCGTCGCGTACCGGCCGGGGTTGTCGTTGGCCGCGTTGAGCGTCGCCGTCGCCTTGGGCTTCGGCGAGCCGGTGACCGTCTGCGTGCCGCTGTCGGCGGCGGCAATGCTGAAGCGGTCCGAAGTCGAAAAAATCTGGCCAGAGTAAGTGTCGCTGATGTGGAGGTAGAAGCCGTCGCCGGTCGGGACCGTTCCGTCGAGGTAGACGGCGAGCGACTTGGCCTCCCGGTCGACCTTTGTCGCAACGAACAGGGGCGGGTTCTGGGCAAAGGACGCAGACGATGACGCTCAGTCAGCCGCTTGACTGCCAGAAGCGGAAAGGGTCGTCTGCTCACCGTGCTGAAGGGATGAGCGAGCTGAAGGCAGCGGGCAGGCGGGTTGGAAGCGCATCAGCTTCCGGCAAGCTCATTGAGGCACGGCAAGTCTGCGCGGACCGACCCGGATGTCGAACGACGGCGGAAGTCCGTTCTTCATAGCTGCCCATCCGACTGGAAAGGAAGGGTAAGACGCGAAAGCGAGAGATTCAGCCAAGACCTTGCTCAACGGGCCGGATTGCGGCACGCCGAGGGACTGCCGCGTCCGAGCTCGCCCCTACGAGGTATGGGCAAGGGCAACGCGAGGCCTGAACTGGGCCCGCCGAGCGAGAAGCAAGAGACGTACCATCCCACTGAAGGACGTTGACCTGGCCCGCGACCCAGCCGTTGTCGCTCGTCGGGGCGAGGATCGGCAGGTAGCCCTACGAGAGGTCGAGCGCAGACGAGCGGACGATGTCAGCTCTTGCGCCAGCCAGTCGGCCGCAGAGACGTGAAGCCTGGAGCTCGCACCTGATACGAGAAGCTCTGCTGAGCTGTAAAGGCATACCGCGTCGTCGCGAAGGGCAGAAGGCACGGAGGACAGTCAGTCTCGGCGGGAAGGGCGGCAGGTCGGCAGGCAAAGGGAGGCCCGTGCTGCGCGCGCCAAGACCGGCGCTCGGCTCTTCCTTGACGGCAGATGGAAGCGGACGAACCTGCGGCGAGTGTGAGGGAGGCAAGCAGAGCGCCGAGACGAAAGAGCATGGCGGAGGCGGTTTCTAAAAGAGAAGAAGAGGCAAGCGTGTCGGAAGAGGCGGAGAGCGTCGGAAGAGAGACGAGGCTCGCCGCCGCTCCGAGATGCTCTGGGCGTTTTCGAGCCGGCCAGTCACCGACGCAAACCCAAGATTAGAGTGCGCCGGCCTGTCGAGCCCTCTCCCTCTCCCAAACCTCGATCCCAACTCTCGTCAAGGAGCAGAGTGACCAAGAGATACAGACTGGCAGGCTCCCCCAACGAGGTGCGGCGAGCCGTTGGTCAAAAAAGAGGGACTGACAGACGCCTCCTTGATGACGAGGTTCCGACACGCGCAGCAGGCCCGCCGCCTTCGTCGCCCTCGAGTCTAGAGTACACAACAACAGGACTACTTCACACCACGACAGGCAGTGCACAGCCGCTTAAATGGCATGTTATGTACTTGTCGGCCCCTGTCCCGACGCTCACCGCCGACCATCGCTCTGACGCGCCCTCGGCCTCCAACGCGCACAATCGCCTACTCCTCGTCATCAGCCGCAGGGGGCAGCGGGCCGTGGGCGTCCTTGGTGGCGATGCCCTCGGTCGCAAGCGCCTCTTTGCCTTTGACGAACGTGTTGCAGACGGTGGCGAAGTGCTTGCCTGTCGAGGCGCGCGGCAGGTTGCGCACTCTGTGAGTCGCCCGCCCTCATAAAAGCCAAAATCGGAGAGCGACGCACCCTGGTAGACGCCGATACGGCGGTCTGACTCCTGAACGCCACGGGAGCCCGAGTTGCCCATGACGTAGGCCGCGCCGTAGGGCGAGCCACCGATGATCTCCTTCTCGTCGTTGAGCTCGCTCGCGCCGTAGCCGATCGGGACGAAGCTGGGCGCAGGAAGCGGGTCAGCTCAAGAGAACGGGTTGGATCGTTGAGGGAAGAGGTCGAACATCATTCCTTGGTGCGACGTGAACGCTTTGAAGGGCGCAAGAGGGATCCGTCAGCACGCGGCCGGCAGTCGAGCGATGACCGAAAGGGTAGGCCACCGACGGATTGTCGTCAGCTGCGTCGTTTCCTGGCCTCCGTGCTGCGAGGCGGTGCCGGTGAAGATGCCGACGAACTAGGGCGTCAAGAAAGAGCGACGCAGGTCAGTGCAGGGCCAGCCAGGTCGTAGTGCTGCAGGCCGCACCTTGCCGATCAGCTCGCCCTTGGCCCAGATGCTGCCGGTCTGGTCAAAGAAGGCCGAGACGGCGGCCGGCCGGGCGCCGTAGCGGGTGCCAAAGCCTGAGGAAGCGGAGCAAGAGGTTTTCAGCGCATGTATGCGAGACAGAAGGACGGCAGGACTCGCCCATGAGGATGCCATCGTACTGGACGAGGTCAGTCGGCTTGACGACAGGGTACTGCGGCTTGGGCGCCGCCTTCATCTTGACGAGCACCTCGTCCGAGAGGATCTCGGGGAACCTGTGGGAGTCGGGCAGATGGCAAGCGGAGAGCGTCAGCGACGGAGATGCGCGGTCAGCCAGACGTTCCGCCCGACCTGGTGGGTCGTTGACGTGCAAGACAAGCGGGACGGACTGGTAGACGTCGACCTGAGCACCTCCCTCGCGCGCGCCCTGGATGACCGACTGAGCGAGCTCGTCGAGGTGGCCCCAGCTACAGATCGAAGTGAGTAGCCGGTCATCAGCGCGGGCGGTGGAGATGGTCGCTCATGCGAGCCGGGCCGGTCGTATGAGCAGAGGGGTAGGGATTCGGCCGGACGCACACCGAGTAGATGAGGACGGCAATCCTGGCGGGCATCGTGCTGCTGGCTGGTGCGTCGGTTTGGTGATAGGAGGAGGTAAGGTGATGAGAGGTGAGCGTTCGAGGGGAGAGAGGGGGAGGGAGGTCCTAGCGCGAGCGGAGTGCGTCGTCGACCGGGCCGACTGCGCGTCAGCGTACGTCCGACGACCGGCCAAGCAAGGCTCGCATCAATCGCAAGGACTCGACAGAGGCCGAGTGCACCAGAAAGCGCTCGTCTGGGTGGCCTCACTCCTGACCGCGATACGCCAGGCGAAAAAGACAGGCGGCTGGCAGGGAGTGAGGTCCAGAGACAACAGGTTTCGAGTTGGACTATCTCGTGAGGAGGGTCGCTGCTGCGAGTCAGCAAGGCAAAGCCTGGACGTCGACGGCCAGTGTTGGCGCAAGTGTCTGCGGGTTAATGCTGACCTCGATCAAGGCTGCAGAGGCCAAGGTCGAGAAAAGGTGGCAGGCTCTTCGATGCCAGGGTCAGCATGCCAATGCGTGTGCGTGCAGCGCGGCCGCTTCGGCCGTGGGGGTCAAGAGCGAAGCCAGACCATCCATCATTACCACCCCCTCCACCTCCTGTCGCGCTCTTAGCAGAGCCGCGCGGTTGATCCGATGGACGTCCCATGACCTCGAAACGTCGGGACCGTTAGCGACCCAGCTTGCATCCGAGCCTCTGTGTACGTCCATGCGGCGGTTCCCCTCCACATCCACGCGCGGGTAGAGGCTTGGGCGTGCATGACGCGCGTGCATCGTGCACGCCTTCGAGGGGTGTCGGCCGGGCCTTTGACCTGGGGGGGAGGTGGGGGCGACGGCGCGCTGGGTGGGGCACGTCCCGTCGCGAAGCGGGTCGCGGTCGAGGGAAGGAGAAGGGGGGGCACAGCAACTATGCGGGTTCTCCGGCCAGACCCTCGTTCGACGACGACGACGGGCCGGGGCAAGTGGACAGGAGGGATGGCCGAGGCATGGTCGTCGACGGGACGTGGCATCGGGGAGCGCGCGTGTTCGATCGGGTCCGCCCGCAAAGCTCGACTGGACGTCGACGAATCGTCATCGCGAGGGCGGGTTTCGCTTCCCGACCGAACGAGCGAACGAGCGGAGATGAGGGAGGACGTGCGAACGCCTCCCCGTCGGGGTCAGTACCGGTCGCGAGTCAGCCAGGACGCGCGCTTGAAGGAGCGCCTCCGCGCCTGCGCAGTGTGCCGCGAGAGGAAGGAAGCTGCTCTTGACGCCGGTGGTCCCAGACGGATGCTGAACGAGCTGTAGGTGCAAGGCTGTCGAGCGTAGCCGTACAGGCAGGCAGGCGGCCGCCCGCAGATGGGGGTGAGTCCCCTGCTGCTGACAGGACGACGACGGCCGGCGGCCAGGCGGCGGCCGGGGCGCCCCGACCTCTGCAACTCCCCCGTGTGCGTCGGGGCTCGGGGTGCTCGGCCTCGCCAGCGGCTGTCTCCTTCCACGACGCCGGCCAGCAGGGACCTCTCCCTCGTGTCAGCCTGAGGAGTGCGGCGGTGGAGCCGGTCAGAGGGGCAAGGGGCGGTCAGGAGGCGACTGTGCGAAGCGACAGAGGGCAGGCGGTAGGCTGGAGTGTCAGTTCGAGCAGGTCAACGACGGCGGCGAGACGGGCACGGCAGCGGCGATCGGCCTCGCCGTCCCGGCCTCCCTCAGCCGGCAGGCCAAAACGAGCCCGGCAGCCAGCAACAAGGGTGCGGCTCCTCCCGCCTTGCGCTGCGAGCCTGCCCGAGGCTCTCCAACAGCAGCTGCCTGCAGTTCGGCCGACGGGCTCGGGCAACAACTTTCTGCTTCCATCTCGCCGTCGCCGCTCGTTCGGTCGCCGACCATGGGGCGCGCCGGTCTATAGCATGCCCCTGCCCCCTCCACCGATGGACGGCAGCATCGGTCCAGGCGCGGATGAGGCACACGTCGACGAACTCGTCTCCTTCGCTGCATGATGACGAGAAATTGCTCGTCCCTCTGGCCGCTTGGGAAGCGGCTGCTCGTCCGGGTGACTACCGGCGCACCGCTCGTTCGGATCCAGCCAGTGGTGCTGACGTCGCCCGTCCAGCCTGGTAGCCGATCCAGGCGAGCCGGATCGTATCGCGAAGAGAGGGCGTGCGCTTGAAGCCGCACGACGGGCTCAGCTCAGCAACAGCAGGGCAGCCGAACGAGGGGGAGAGGAGAGACAGCGCACGCTCCAACCCCGCAGAGACGAGCCGATCTCCTCCCGCTCTCTCTCTCTCTGTCGAGCAGGCGAGGGCAACAGCAGGGCACGCCCAGCGAAGGTGGAGGTCCGTCGTTGCGGGGTCCGATCGAGGGGCCGGCGGTTCAAACGGCCGGCGTGTCATCTCGAGGCCGAGCCCTGCGCCCTGCGCCTGCGCTGGGCGGCGAGCGCACTCTGACGGCCGGCCGGCTGACTGAAGCAGCAAGACCGACCGACGAGGGACGACCCGGACAGAAACCGCATATAGCCAGCAGGCGAGCGGGCAGGGAAGAAGGGCCCTTCTGTCTCTTCCCCGAAGCAAGCAGCACCCCGACGCACTGCCCCTTCTGAGAAACGAGCCAAGGCCCAACACTCCTCGCCTCGCGTCGTCCGTCGCCGAGCCCGAACCGCCGCCCGCCCGCCCGCCCGTCCCTCGGCCGCCGCCCCTTCTGGCCGTCTCGCGTCCCTTTGCCCGCCGGGCCCGCCGACCCTCGGCTACGTTGCCCGACCTCGTCCGTTCCCACCGGCCCCCGCCCGAGTCGCCGACACCTTCAACTAGCAAGACGATCCTCCCGTCTTCTCTCTCGCCCTCCTTTCTCACCACCACCATCACCACCAGCCCAACCCCAAGCCGGAAACGCAAACATGACCGCCTTTTACGCGCAGCAGCCCTTCTCGCCCTTTGGGCCCTCCTCCACCTTCTCGGCTCCCGACCTCGGCCTTCCGCCAGCGGCGCTGCCGGCCCACCTCCGTCAGCCGCAAGCATCAAGCTCGTCGACGCCGTCATCCTCGGCCTCGTCCTTTGCGCCCGCCCTCTTCTCGCCCTCGCTCTTTGCGCCCTCGCCACTCTCGCCGAGCGCAGGCCCGGCCGGCGGCAGCTACTTCACCGCCCTGCCCGACTCGATGGCACACTCGTTCGGCCTTCTCCAGGCCAACTCGGCCTTCTTTGGCCAGCAGCTCCCAGTCTTCACGCCGCCTCCTCTGCACCAGCACCAGCAGCAGCAGCAGGCTCGGCTGACGGCCATCGAGGACGAGGCCTCATTTTGGTCGACGAGCCCACCTCCGCCCGCATCGCGGCCGACGGCGTCGCTCTTCGAGTTCGAGTCGGCCGGCCGGCCGACTGCGGAGGCCGTCGCCGCCGCAGCGGCGGCCAACTCTGCCGGTGACCGAGCCGACTCGGCGTCGTCTTCGAGCTTCTCGGTCCACACGCCGACCGGCAGCGAGGACGGTGCCTTTGACGACCTCCGCGCGGTCGACGAGAGCGAACGGGGCGACCTCAGCCTCCTCGCCGAGCCTTCGTCGATCCGCATGGAGCGCGCCGGCAGCGAGCACTCGGACGGCGCCCTTCGCTCGGCCGACGGAAAGGGGTACGTCGTCGACCATCGCATCTCGCCTGCCACTCCCTCGCTCGATGACTGACCGTTCGCTTGCCCATCTTTCGGCCGTTCAGAACGACGATCGCCGAGGTGCTCGAGGAGATGGGCATCAGCCGCAAGTCGTACGACCGCATGACCCCCGCCAAGAAGCGGCAGATCAGGTCGGTCTCTCTCGGTCGCCAAGCCCGATCTTTCTACGATGCTGCGGCTGACGCATCACGCTCTCTTGTCCGCCTTCAGGAACAAGGTCTCGGCCCGGGCCTTCCGTGCACGCAAGAAGTCGCTCCAGGAGACGCTCGAGGCGACCATCGTCGACAAGGACCACCTCATTGAGAACCTCCGTCGGCAGATCACCAAGCTCCAGGCTGCAAATGCCAAGGTTCGTCTCTACCCGCCTGCGACTGCATCGCATACATTCGGACGGTCTGCTGACCAACGCCTCGATTTTCTTGTTCGCAGCTCGAGAGCAAGGCTCATCACCATCGGTCATCACGCTGATCGCTCAGTCTCTACTCTCTCTCGACGTTGTCTCTTTTGCCCTAGAGTACATACTGCCGCCGCCGAAACCTTCTCGGCCCGGCGCCTGCCCTCCCTTAGACGCCCCCTTCGATCTCCCTCTCTCCTTGTCGTGCCACCGATCGACCCGCTCCCATTGCCCGCCGACTGTATCCTGTAGCAACCTATGCCCCCCGGCCTGTACGACCAGTCCTTCCTCTTTGCCTACGCTCACGTCATGCCCTACGTCGCCTCCCCATGCCCGCAGATCTATGCCGCCTACTCTATCTTTTGGTTTCCTTTGGGCTTTTAATGGAAGGCAAACGAGAAGCAGAGCGACATGAGAGAGATCGATCCGATGTGGAGCAGGATGAAAAGGTTGTAAAAAGTGAGGTGGGAGGGAAGAAGTGCGCGAAGGTGTGTACAATACAGCGGGGAGTGGGAATGCGAGACCTTGATACAGTGAGAGCGGGCGGGAGTTCCATAGATGGCGATGAGCAACGAGGTCAGAAGCAGAAGGAGATCGGATCCTGGTGGGTGGCGCGGCCGGTTGAGAGAATGGCGGTGAGGAGAACGAGAGGAGCGGTTGAGGACGACTCGAACAAGGACGGAAACGCTACATGTCCTCGTCCTCATCCTCGTCTTCGCCCTCGCCGTCGTCGTCCTCGTCAAAATCGTTGTCCTCGTTCTCGTCGTCGTCGTCGTCTTCGTCTTCTTCAACTTCGTCCACGTCCACGTCACCAAGGCCAGTTTTGCGCGAACGAGCACCGCCGAGCTCGGCCGAGCTCCAGCCGGCCTCGCCCTGCGGCCGACCGGGCGGACCGGCCAGAGCCGCGCCCGCGGCCGAGGTCGACGCCCCGTTGCCGACGGCGGCGGCGATGGCGGCATTGGCGAGCGCCGTCGAGGCTTTGCGTCGTCCGCGGCCGCCGCCTGGCAGCTTGTTGTGCGTGCGCAGGTGACGTCTGTCGCAGACGCAGGACGAAATGGGGTCAGCTTGGAGAAAGGTTCGCGGAGGGCAGCTTGGCAGACGCACTTGAGGTTGGACTGGACAGAGAACTGGCGGCCGCAATTGGGCTTGTCGCAGAGATAGGGCTTCTCGCCCGTATGCGAATACGAGTGGATCTGGCAGAACGCGGGGCAAGTAGAGTCGTCAGCACTCGACGAGGTAGGAGAGGGAGAGATGAGTCGACACCCGGACAGACCTTTAGACTTGAGGGCCGGTTGAACTTTTTGCCGCAGACTAGGCAGTCATATCGGGCCTCCTTCCAGCTCGCCGTCTCGCGCGTGCGCATGATACCGCTCCCGCCGGCCGACATCGACTTGCCCGTCGAGGCCTTACCGGCGGGGCGGGCTCGCGCAGCAGGCGGTACCGCAGCAGCCGATGACTGTGGAGCGTCCGGGGCGCCAGGCAGCTCGCCGTTGAGACTCGGCAAGGGTGGACCGGTGTCGAGAGCTTGTGAGGGCCCACCGACAGCCGACAGAGGTTGCGACGACGCGGACGCCTCTGACGGCAGCTGACCTGCGGTCGCCGCCTGCACGGAGGAGGTTGAGTAGTAGAAGAGGGGCGGCGCGGCCGACTCGGACGCTCGTCGGCCGGCCAGCGACTCCGAGCTCGATGGGAAAGCGCGTGCTGCTGTCGCAGCAGGGGCAAACGGCGGTCCTCCGATTGACTCGCGCCGGTAGGGCGGATAGGCAGCTCCCCGTCCAAGTTGGTGCGGGGGCGGTACAGGGTGGCGATGCAAGGCCGCGGGCTCCGGTTGCTGGGTTGGTGGAGGTGGCGGCGGCGGCGGCGGCGGGTGGTACGAGCCATCGGGAGGAAGCGGCTGAGCAAAGCCATCCCAGCCGTGGGCGGACGGGCCGGCGACCGACAAGGGCGGCCTGTATGAGGGCCCAGGGTCGACGCTCGACTGCGACCATGACCCGCGCTGCTGCGGCAAAGCGATGGGCGGCTGCGGAGCATAGCCGTCGTGCGGCTGTCTGGTCTGCTGGAGGGCGTAGGGCGCAGATGCAGCAGGCATGAAGCGGCCGATACCGTTCAATGGTGGAGCGGTCGCTTGTGGATGCGGTGGCTGGGGCGTGAAGCTGTAGCTTGACAGCTCGGCCTGAACGTGTTGATGAGGATGCAGAGGCGGCGGCGGCTCATACGATACCCGAGTTGGAACGGCGACGACGGAGCCCTGGCTGCCCTGTCGGTCAGCACGAGCGCCGGCGGAACGTGGATGCGTCGAGCCGTAGGAGAGGCCGGAGTCGCTGGCCCGATGCGACGGGTGCATCGAAGGCTGCTGGACGCTGCCTCGTCGGCCAGCTACCGAAGCCGCCGGTGACCATTCGAAAGCGCCGTTCTCTCGCCTTCGGTCGCCGGTCGTCACGGCAGGCGGGTCCGTCTCGCCGATCTGGAAGACCGACTCGTAAGGTGCCTGAGGAGCGTTTGACGGCGCCGCGTACGAAGCGACCTCCTGCGAGTGCGGCCTGGTCGCGCCATAGGGATCCTCGTCGATCGTCGCGAAGCCCGAGGCGACCGAGGACGCGACCGAGCCGCGACGCTGCTGGAGCGAGTGGTGCTGTAGGTGATGCTGGTGCTGCTGCCAGAGGTCGTGCGTCGTCCGGCTTGGCAGGCTCCCGCGTCGCGGCTCGCCCGCCTCGAGTGAGCCTTGGCCGTCGAACGGATCAGCCGCCGGAGGCGTACTGACGCCACCGCCGCTGCCACCAGACGGTAGCCTGACGGGCATCGAGGCCCTCCGCGTATACTCGTCGTGCGCCCTAAGGCGCTGAGCGTATGCCTCGCCCGCACTGATTCGGCCAGCAGCCTGTTGTGGAAGAGCCGCATAGACGCGAGGACCGAGGGGTACAGAAGACACTGGCGTCGACGAAGCCGAGACCGGCGCCCACTGCTGCTGCCGCTCGTACTGCTCGTGCTGCTGCTGGCGATGACGCGACTCGAGCGAGAGCGCCTGCATCTGCCGCTGCTGGACGTGCTGCTGCTCGCGCTGCTGCTGTTGCCGCTCGTGTGCCTCGCGCCGGTGTTGCTGATGGGCCTCTTGCTGCTGCTGCTGCTGCTGCTGCTGCTGCTGCTGATGGACGGCGGCGTACGACTGCGGAGTCGGATAGGCCTCCTCCGGCTGCTGGAATTCGTACTGCGACGGGAAGCCGGGCGCGTACTCGTACGGCACGGGTGCCGCCGCCATCGGTCGAGGGTCAACCTGGACAGAAGCCAAAGAGGTCGGATCGGCGCCCCAATGGCTGACCTCGTCGGACGGCACATCTGCAACGGCAGACCTCGCCAGCTCCGACCTCATGAAGCGGTGCGGATGACTGTGCACGCCGGCGTTCCAGTAAGGCGCTGGCTGGCCCTCTCCTGCTGCCGGGAAGCCGCCGCCCGCTCTGGTCGGTATCGACTCGACCGCGGTCGGCGAGTAAAGCCCGGCCGGCGCGAGGTGCTCGTGCCGGTGCTGCTCCGGGTGATTCGCGTACGCAAAGAACGGCTGCTGATGGTCAACCGGCCCAGGGTAGGCAAAGCCGTCGCCGGCCGGCTGCTGCTGATGTGACGGGCTGCCGTACGACTGAGGAGCGCCGTAGACCGGGGCCGCACGGGGCGAGCCGCCGTCGTACGTCGCTTCGTCCTCCTCGCCACCGAGCACGTGGCGGACAGACGACAGGCTGCCGCCGGTCGTTGGCCGTGCCGAGCTCGCGACGCCGCTGGAAACACCGCCGTTGCCGCTTGCGACTGGAGGCAGGCCGGTCGAGGGGGAGAGACCGAATACCGGGCCGGCCGCCGCTGAGCCAGAAGTGAAGCTGCCAGCGGTGCCCGGTCTCGGAGCACTTCCGCTGGCCGAGCCGCTCGTGCCTGGTCGTTGGAGGGGGGCGCCACCGGGAGGCGGCGTCGGCAACGCCGCCTGCTGCGGCTTGGGATGCGAGTAAGGGTAGGCAAGCGTCGAGCCCTGAGCGAGCGCATGCGTCTGGTGCGGCTGGTAGTGTGCGTAGTGGCCGTGCGGATGACTCGCGTAACCGCTGCCGGTGGCGATGGATCCGACCGAGGAGAGCGAGTTGACGCGCGAACCGCCCTCGGTCGAGGTCGAGCCCTCGGAGAAAGAGAAGGATGACCGACCATCGAACGGTCCGACGACGCCCCAGGGTGCGCCGCCGTGCTGGAGCTGCTCGAGCGCGGAAGGCGGGATGCCACAGGCCGGTTGCGCGTGCTGCTGGCCGGGGCCAGGGTGGGCGGCATGCCGACCATGGGTTGACACAGACGCTGCTTCCGGCTCGGCTCCAGTCGACGATGCCGACGGCGGTCGGTGTCCTGTCAAGGATTCGGCGCCGGCGCCGTCTGCTCAACGACAGGGGAGCGACGAGGTCAGATCGTGATGCTGCAGACAGAAATGGGCGTCGCGGCAGCCGTGAGATAGGCTGCCGTGACTGCTTCCGGCCTACCGGGAGCAACGAGAGCGGGCCCGCCAAGCTGCGACCTCAAGAGGACTCTAGTCGCCCGAGTTGCACAGCGACGTAGAGGGATGCAGACGCACCAGACGAGAGGCCGAGGAGCGACTGGATGCTGGGCAGGCTGGGCAGCTTGCCTGCTGTCGAGCCTTCCGAGAGGGAGGTATCGCCGGTCTTGAGCCGCGTCTCGTCGTCGCCATCGTCGTCTCCGCTGTCGAGCGAGACGATGCGCGGCTCCTGCCTCCGGTAGTCTTGGTGACTAGGACCTGCCGAGGCGAGCGACTGCTGAAGACTGGCGGCCGTCGGCGGTCCTGCTGCTGCCAAAGCAAGCTTGTTGTCTACCTCGATCGCCGTCGCCGCTGCCGATGGTGCGGCCGAGTGGACAGGCATGGCCCCGATGCGGTCGGCTGCTGCGAGACGGACGACGACGGGGCTGCGAACGCGTCGAGGCGGGAAGGATGGCCGGCCAGGAGGACTGAAGGATCTGGTCCCGGACGGGGTGCAGGTAGTCGGGGTGGAGGGACGAGGGGCTTTCGCTCGCCGCCCACGAGCTGGCGCTGGCGTCTGCTGCTGCTGGCGGGAGGCAGGCGAAAGGGAGGAAGGAGACTTTCGGCGCTCAGAGACGGCGTGGCCGTGGGATTTTAGGGAAGGAGTAACGACGCCGCCGCCGGTCGGGCTTCGTGGGTGCGGGGGAGAGGTAGCCGGCTGCGGGGAGACAAGAGGAGGGAGTGAGAGGCGGCACCTGCTTACTGGAACGGCGGCGGGTTTGGTTGTCGGTGGACGGGCATGCGCGCACGCGTCAGCGGGGGGGGAATTGGGCGGGCAGAGGTGGGCTCGGACAGGCGGACGAACGGACGGGAAACTGGAGGGTGCAGTGGATGGGCAGGCAGGCAGGCAAAGGCGGATGGGCGCCGGCGGAGGTCGACGTCGGGCACCACACGCTCGCTCGCGCGAAGACGGCAAGGGGTCGGCGAGACGGTCGCCTCGGCCGGGCAGGCCCAGCTCTCGTTGTGTGGCTCTGCTGGTCCCAAGCCTCTTCGGCGGCCCCTCGTCTCGGGCTCTGTTTCGCCGTGGCCACCTTGCGGGGTCGCGAGGCGCAGTGCAGGCAGTCGACGACGCCGACATCGCCTCGTCTCCCCTGCTAACGCAAGGTGGCGGCAGCAGCCGGCTCATCTTCTCCTTCCCCCCCATCGCCCATGCTCGATCCGAGCTGACCAGGGCTTGCTGCTGGAAGAGGAGGCGCCCGTCGTCGCCGTCTGTCCGTGCCCGCGCGCGCGCCTGACCAAACACTGGCGGGCGAGAGTTCGCGTAAACTTAAGCGTAACAAGGCTGGCCGTGAACGACGACGGTAAGAGCCAGCCCGCGTCGCCTGGCCCTCGCTCACCCCCACACAACTCCCAGCTCTCACCTCGCCCCCCGACCCCTCGACCCGACTGCGCCTCTCCTCGACGACCGACCATGGCCGAGGAAGCTGCCTTTGTCGCCCAGGAGTTTGTCTCGAGTGCGTCCTCCTTCGACGACAACGACAGGCTGCTTTGATCGAAACGGGGCCCGGCTTGCTGACACCGCGCTGCTACGCACCTCCTTGCCCTCTGGTCCGCCAGGCCTCGATAACCTGCCGTCCGAGGTGGCCTTCCTGCTGAACGAGATCCAGCAGAAGGATGCCGTCTATCAAGGTACGCTCCAGAGCCTCGCTCTTGCACCCACGATCAATCATGCTGACTACGCGTCACCTCTCGCCGCAGAGCTGACGACCCGACTCTCATCCCGGACGTCGTCGCACCTCAAGCACATCCGGCCGTCGTCCGCCCTCAACGCGTCTATCTCGAACCCGTCGGCGCCCTACGTCGCGACGACGATCAACCCTGCGACCTCAAAGGAGGCCAACCAGACGCTGCCGAAGATCGCGGCCGAGTTTGACCGTCTGGCCGCGCTCCAGCGGGACAAGGTTGCGCTCGCGGAGAAGCTCCTCGGCGGCGTCAACAAGCATGCCCGCCGGCTCGAGCTCGAGGTCCTTGGTCGCGTTGCTGAGCTCGGTGGGGTCGAGGTGCCAAAGGTCGACCGGGACGCCGTGCTCGGCCCGTTTGCCGACAAGAAGGGGGGCGACTCGAGCAACAAGAGTGCGTCTGGCTTTGCCTCTCGGCAGCTCGAACCTTAGTCACGGAGCACTGCTGATCAGCGTACCAACCCCCTGCTCGCGATAGAACGCCGGCTGAACCTGCCTCCGGTACCGATGCCGGCGCCGTACGTTATGGCGTCGAGCTTCTCGGGCTCGGCCTCCTCGCAAGGCGGCGGCCGTCAGACGCCAGCCATGGCCCCGCCGACGGTTCCGGCCCACCTCTACGCCCACCCCCAGCACCCTACATCGGCAGCAGCCGGTGGCGCGGCCGGTGGCTCGGGCGCGAGCCAGGCGAGGTCGTCGCCAGCCGCCGCGGCCCACCCGATGTTCATCCCCGCCAACTCGGCCTACGTCTCGCAAATGCCGCCGCCGCTCGCGCCTTCCCGCACGACCCACGCCAACCAACACACAGCCGGCGCAGCAGCAGCAGCAGCAGCAGCGGCAGCAACCGCCGCCTCCTCGGCCGCGGCATCCGCTGGCGGCGGCGGGAGCAGCTCCAAAGCGGCTGGCTCGGCCAAGAAGCGCAAGGCCAAGGCGGTCGAGGTCGACTCGGAGGACGATGCGTTTGGCGAGGACGACGCGCTTGGCGAGCCCGATGAGGAGGTCGAGAACGCCGAGGAGGGCGCAGGCGACGACGAGACGCTCTACTGCTATTGCAAGCAGAAGAGCTTTGGCGAGGTCGGTGTCGCACGCCTCACCCCTTGTCGTCCTTACTGGGCTGACGCTGACCCCTTACCCACCCACTTTTTCATTGCCGCAGATGGTCGGCTGCGACAACGACAAGTGCGAGATCGAATGGGTGCGCCACTGCCACCCTCGCTGCTCGTGCCGCGTCTCAGCTGCTGACGATCACTCCCCTCCGTGCCGCAGTTCCACATCAAATGCGTCAACCTCACGCCGCCGCTGCCTGAGACGTGGTTTTGCCCGACGTGCACCGCGCTCGGTGCCGGCCGCAAGCGCGGCGGCGGTCGCAAGTAGGCCTGGCTGGCGCGACAAAGACACGACTATCATGACCCCCCCTTCTTACGACCCCGCCTGTGCTCTCGATCGTGGACGGTGGGACGCTCGCTCGCTGCCCGGGACGGAAGGGAAGCAGGGCATAAAGCATACAAGACGGCATCGAGCCGGAGGCGGGAGAGCGATCGCGATCGCCAGGCAGAGCGAGATGCCTCGCGAGCGGCGTTAAGCCAGCAGGCGGCACGCTCACTGCTGAGCGAGGCCGACAATGTTGGCCTCCTTGTAGGCCGCCGGCTTGCCGGTGTTCTGTCAGAGGGGTCATGAAGCAAGCGCAGGAGGATCAGGACGAGGGCCAGGATGACGCGCTGGAGCAGCCAACGGGAACGCACAGAGTTGACGATGTCGTAGCGGGGCTCGTCCTCCGAGGCCTGGACGGTGATCGACCCGGCCGGGCCGGTCTCGGTCATGATCTTGACAATCTCGCCGACCGAGGTCGACGTGTTGGAGTCGCCGCCGCCCTGCGAAGAGAGGGGCGTCAGCGGAGGTCGGGCGGCACGGGCAGACGAGCGGGACGGGAGTGGCGCACGATCGGGTGGTACTCGACGACGTCTCCGACCTGCAGTAGCGATGGCGCATGTCAGCCAGATTTGCTCCAGGAAACCGAGAGAGAGAGAGAGAGATAGCAGCGCATGACCGACCTTGTACTTAGGTGACATGCTGGCTGGGGTGGCTTGGAGGTGTGGGTAGGGAGGGCGAGGGTGATGGGTGATGGGTGAGCGCTCGACGACGCCGTTCAGCAACCTGCCCGCTCTTGAAGGATCGCGCCAACCTTTCGCATTCTTCGAGGTGACGTCTTCCTCGCGACGCAGAGGGGGAGATGATGAGCGAGCTGTCGCGCGGATGAGGCCGGCTGGTCAAGCCGGTCGGTTCCGTCGGACGGGCTGCTGCGCGGCGCGACCAGCGGCTGAGACCCGGCCCTGCCCTGCTCCCCTAGCTTGCTTCGCCCGCACCGTGTTGAGGCAGATCCTCCTCCCACGCCCAAGTAGGCGCCTGCCTCTTTGGGGGGCGAACGAGGAGTTCAGCTCCCGACGTTCGCGGTCGTAGACGTTTTTTTCAAAACTCTGAGCTTCGTCTCCTGCCCTCCGACTGTGTTTCGCTCTCGCAACTCGCCCTGCTTGATCCCTAGCGCGCACCCTCGTCCCTCGGATATTACACCAAAGCTCGTCCTTCGCTTTGGCTCACCATAAACAGACCGGACCAAGCAAGGCCGACTGAAAGGTCGCTTCTTTCCACGCGAGTACAATCATGCGACTGGAGGCCATTTCCGCTCCCGTCTGCTCTACAGCTCGACGTCCTCCTCGTGCGAGAGCCGTGCGGCCGCCTGCAGCCGGGCTTCGAGGTCGGACGGCCCGCTGAAGTTGGCCCGGCCGTCGATCAGCCAGGCAATCGCGCACATGATGAAGACGATCCTGGAATGAGAGGGGCGGGCGGGTCAAGCGATTAGTGAGGTGGCGTGGCAAAGGCAAGTTGTAGTGAGAGCGAAACGGACCCGACGACGACGCAGACGTAGTTCATGCTCGAGCCGGTAGGATTGGTCGCCGGTGGGAAGAGGAATGCCACCGTCGTCAGGAGGGCAAAGGCCAGCGCAAAGGCGTTGAACGGGCCTATGGCGGAGCGGAAGGGGGGCAAGGGCTCAGTCTGATGGTGGACCGGATGGCGCGTGCGAGAGCAAGCACGCACGCCTGAACTTGCCGAGCGAGAGAGTCCGCTTGCCGTGGGTCGCCAGCTCAAGACCGGCCTCTCCGCGCCAGAGGATAAGGGCGACTAGCAGGGCGCGGATTGCGTCAGTACATCTGCGCAATGGGCAAGACGCAGAGACTGCGACGGAGGCTCACTCGGGATCAGGTACGAGACTTGAAGGAAGCAGACCGACGCCGAGAGGATGGCGTTGAGGGCGACGTCGGAGCCGAGGAAGACGAGGCCGAAGATGACGACCCATGTTGCGGTGAAGAGGACCGACCAGACGGGCACCTTTAGCCTTGGGTGCACTCGGCCGAGCGGCTCGGAAAGTCGAGCAAATCCGCGGTCGCGAGCGTGCGAGAAGACCATCCGGCTGCCGGCCGTCATGAGACCTGCGACAGAACATAGAGGGCTGTCAGCTGCGCGTATGAGATCTGGATCTGCGAGACGCGCTGTCGCACCTTGCGTCGCGAAGGCCATCGCGCAGACATTGAACATCGTCAAGCACGTCGCCTGTGGAAACCAAGGGGCCACGGTCAGTCATGCTGCGCCCCCGGGATACAAGATGAATGGACGCACGCCGACACGGGAAGAGGTCGCCTGGAAGTAGACCTCGATCAGGCTGCCGGCCGAGGACGAGATGACCTGATCGAAGTCCTTCAGGGTGAAGAGCAGGACTACGAGGAAGACCCATGAGGTTGACGCGCCGATGAGGACGGCACCGACCATGACCCTCGGGCCGTTGATCGACGGCCGGACCATCTCGTCCGAGAGGTGGCAGACGGCGTCGAACCCCGTGAGACCAAAGGTCGACTGCAGGAGACCGATGATGAATGCCCAGCCGTCGGGCCAGCCGGTCCGGTTGGTGAAGTTGCCAAAGACAAAGCTGCCGGGCTGATACTCGCCCCGAGCGGTCGCCAGCAGGGTGATCATGACGGTGACGAGGCCGGTGAGCGACCAGATGAAGGCCGTCTTGTCGACGTGCGGGAGCAGCCGGACGCCGAAGATGTTGAGCGCGGTTGCGCCGAGCGTGAAGGCTAGGAAGATGAGAAAGATGTGGTAGGGCTTGGCCTCATACGACGTGTCCCAGAGCGCGATCAGGCTGCAGCCGCAAGGGAACAACAGTGATCAGCCAGGGCGCTCCCCGTCTTGATGCGAGTCAGGCGGCACGCACTCGACCACAAAGTTGGCGCCGAGCGAGCTGCCGGTCGCGACGAGCGAGACCCAGCCAGCGACGGCCATCCACCTGCGAGTCGAGGCCTAAGGGTCAGCACGGAGGTGATGGGGTGCTGCGCGATAGGCGAGCGGCCGCACCCTTCGAAGTACGTCAAGCCCCGCCTGCAGCGCGCCGGAGCAAGGATCCAGGTCCAGTCAAACTGGCCGCCGGTCGTGCTGTAGACGTGGCAGAGCTCGGCGCTGAGAATCGTCCGAGGAGGGGTCAGCTTGGTGCCAGGGGTTTGGCCAGACTGTATCGACTCACAGCGAGGCTGCCATGCTCAAGGACCCGGCGGCGCTCACGCAGAGGCCCCAGACGACCGCCGTCGCACCTCCGCTCGGCAGAATGATGCCCAGCCTGCAAGAGCCTCGAGTCAGCTCCCAATTTTAGCGGCTGACTAGCGAAGGTCAAGGACATACGAAGCGCTCATGGCTGCGGGTCCAGGGTTCAGGGGCGAAGGGAAGGACGAGGTCAGTCAGGCTGCTCAGGTCGTCCTCCGAGCTTGGAGCGACGAGAGCTTGGTCGCCAGCGTGCTGCCCTCCGAGCTCGAAGCGTTGAGAGACTAGTCGCCAGCAGGCTGAGGCCGCACCAGTCCACGAGTTGAGGAGAGCAAAAGCGAGCCCTATGCACGATAACCCCGAGAAATTCCGCTCAAGGTGTCCGTCTGCGGGCTGCTGCGCCGAGGCGTTGCTCCTGACGGGCTGGAGCCGGCCGGTGAACGCCGGCTCGCCCTTGCTCGCCTTCTTGTCGAGGTCGGCCATTGTTGGCAGGTGCGCTAGGGAGAGAGGGGAGGGGGGGGTGCAGGCTGTCCAGGCGGGCAGAGATGGGTGTCGGCAGCAGGAGGGCGAGATAGAGCAGAGGGAGGTCAGCAGGCGGCCGCGGGGACCGGGACGATGGCCGTCGTCAGTTCGTTGGGGCCCAGCTGGCTCCGTAGCCGACAGCCCCCTGCGAAAAACGGATTTAGACTCGACTCGCTTGCCGCCGGCATTGTTAATACCTCGTCGAGGCCCACGACGCTTGATCCGGAGCAGGACACGGACGACGGATACGAGCGAGATGTGTTCGGACAGCGGCACGAGGCGAGCCTTTCGTGCTTCATGGTCGACGGCCCCTCCAAACGAGATGACGAGCATGAGATCGGTCCCACCCCTCTCCAGCCCACTCTTCACCTTGCATCAGCTCTGGCTCTTGATCACAGGCCTGCCGTCAAAGTATAGAAGTAGGTCAGCGCGCAAGACGATCAGGAGGGACGGGCGCGCGCGCTGGGCGCACCCTAATGAGAGATCCTCCGCCTTGAGTATCCTGCCCTCGCCGTTGGCGCCTGGCGACGCTCCGCTGGCGACGGCGCTCCCACTGGCCGACCGGCTGGCCACCGCGAGCTTGCTCTTGCGACCCTCCTTGCCGATACCGAGCCGGCGGAAGAGATCGGCGACGTCGTCGGGCTTGTTACGGAGCGCCTTGCCGCGCCCACGGCCGCCACCAGTCTTGATACTGCCTGTGCCCCGGACCGAGGGCGAGTGGATCGACGACATGGACGGTGCGAGATGCGTCGTCGACATGCTCGACCGGCCGGCTATAGGAGAGGCGCAGGGGAACTATCAGTCGACAAGGAGGGAGCTCTAGCGAAAAGAGGTGGCGACGCACTGAGCGCCTCGCGCAGGTCGCCGACGCCGAGCCCTTCGCGCTGCTTGCCCCCGCCGGCGCCGCCAGCCCAGGCAAACGAGTGCATGCTCGCAGTGTCGCCGGCCAGGCTGCCATCTGGCTTGGTCGCAGGCGACGATTCGACCATCGACGTCCGGTCGGCGACTGCGGACGAGGAGGGAGGGCGATTGCAAATGCGCAGCAGGCGTTAGCTCTGGAGCTCCTTTCGTCGCGCCCTCAAGCGCGCCATGACCAAAGCTGATACCCTGCTCTCGGGCCGGACCCGAGCAACGACCGGCCCGAACAGAGTCGGAGGGACGCACCAGTCGAGGGCGAGTACGGCGCAAGCAGCCGGTCCTCGAGCGTTTCCTGACTGAGCCCGGTGCCCTGCTGCAGCGACTGGGACGCCGCCAGGGCCGCGACGCGCGCGCGGACGTCCTCGTTTCCTGCGAAGGGTTGGCTCGACGGATAGCGCTCGCCAAGTGCGTGCCAGACCTGGTCGAAGGGCGACCCTGAGCTGCCGCCCGCAGGCTGGACGGCCGTGATGAGTCCAACGACGTCGCACGCAACCGGCGGCCCGCCCCGCTGGACGATGGCGACCAGCATGGCCGCCGCTCCAGTAAAGTCGGTCGGCTCGGGCTGGACGGGGTTGACGAGGAGCGACACGCGCCGCTGCCGCGGTGAAGAGCTCGTCGAGGTCAACGGCGCTGCCGATGGCGACGGCGGCGCCTGAAGGAGGTCGAACAGGACCGAGAAGATGCGCTTGTAGAAGCGCTCGTCGGCGCCCTCGTCGCCCGAGGGCAGCTCGCTAGAGATGTAAGACGCGAGGAGCGAGGCGTACGCCGACCGGACGGCCGGACTCGGGTGGCTCAGCAGGTGGATCGCCTGGCCGACGACCTCTGGCGGGACGGTGTTACGCTCGCCGACTGTCGTCCGGCCGCTCGACTCGGCGCCGCCCTTGCCCGACGCGAGGACGACCTTGGTCGCGTCGAGCAGCGCGAGGAGCCGGTCGGGCCCGCCCGCACCGTCGAGCCGGCCGAGGATCTCCTCGACAAAGTCGATGGATTGATCCTTGTAGTAGACCTTGCCGGCGAGCGCTCCGATGGCGCCGAGGACATCTGGCGATGGTCGACGAAGAAGGAGCGTCAAGAGCGAGCCGAGTAGCGTCGAGGGCGACAGGCCGATGAGCGACAGCTGCGAGTCGAGCAGCCGCGTCAGCGCCGCGAGGAGCGTCGTCCGCTTGACGACGTCCCGGGAGTCATCGCCGAGTGTGAGGAGCAGTTCGGCCAACGTCGACGGGAGGACAAAGCGGTACTGGACGCCTCCCCACGCGGCCATCCCTTCGAGCAGGCCGCTGACCCAATCGCGCTGCGACCAACGATCGGACGATCGGTCGAGCCAGGCGCAGAGGACCTCGACGACGATGCCGAGCTGCGGGCCATTGGCGTGCTGCACGAGCGTCCGGAACGACGAGATGGCTGCCTGCGAGATCTCTGCCTGTGTCGGTCCCGGGAGTCCAGGCACGTGGTGGACCGACTGAGCGCGGCGAAGACGAAGTTCGGGCGCCGAGTAGGTCGTGATCGGATGCGACGACGACGGCTCCTTTTCGGATCTGCATGGGAAAAGGTTCAGTAGATGCGCACATGATGTTCGAGGAGGCGCAGGTCGAAGGGACTGACTGCAGCAACAGATCCGCGATGCCCACGTGCTCGCAGCAGCCGAGCAGGCTGCCAACGATGACCTCGACCATCGCACCATACTCGCGTCCGCCGAGGACGTCGCTAGTCACGATCGAGCTGATGGCCGCGAGCGCGAGCAGCCGGATGCGGAGTACCATCTCGTCGTCGGCCCTGGCGTCGGCGAGGACGGCGAGCACAGCGAAGCGGCGGAGGATCGAGTGGTACAACGCGGCAAGGGCCGGCGTGTCCGGCGGCAAGAGCGTGTACGTCGTGAAGGCGCGAAACTGGCGGAGGAACAAGGATCAGGTAAGGCTTCGCTGTGACTGGCAGGAAATCGGATCGAAGCGGGTGACGTACGACGGACGACGCCCGAGCCAAGATCTCGAGGTCGATGCCGGCCGTCCCCGAACCGGCGCCCGGCGCGAGCTTGACGTCGAGCGCGTAGCTGACTGCCTTCAGGACCGAGTACGCAAACAGCGGCAGGTCGCGCCGGCACTCTTCGCAGAGCGACTTGAGGACCTGGAGCGTCACCATCAGGCTCCTGAGGCGGGGACGTTTTCGAAAGGGCGGACGGGACGTCAGTCGTCCGAAGCTGCGCCGATTATGGCCCAAGCGACGCACGCTTTCGACCGACCGTTCGAGCCTGCCTTGCGCGCATCCGTCTCGGCCTTGGAGGCGACCTCGGACGCGATGTGGTTGAGCTTGGACGGCTTGTTGCTGAGGTGATAAGTCAACCGGCTGAGCTCCTGCGAGTTGGGCTCGCTCGCCTGCAGCTTGCTCCTGCACGAGCGCACGTTTGGTCAGCCCTTGGCCCCTCGTCCTCGCCTCCTTCCGGGCCGTGATCAGCCTGCCACGCACTTGGGATAGACATCCCGGATGAGCCGGTCCTCCTTCTGAAGCCTGGCGGTCGGTGGGTTGCAGCCAGAGACAGGCAGGCGGGAGCAGGAGGTCAGGGTGCGACAGGGGGCGCCGGGGTGAGGCACAGGCGTGGAGCGGATCGGCGGCAGGGGACGCGAGCACGCAGCAGGACCGAGGGCAGACCAGCACCAGGACGGCCGGTCGTTTGGAGAGCAGGGCAAGTTGGGCCGACGACGTTGAGGGCGCGTTTTGTGCGGTGCGGGAGCAGGGGTCGGAGCAAGCACGGACGTCAGTCTCGCGAGGGGACTAGCGCCGCCCGCAGCTCGCAGGCCTGTCTCCCCGCCCGACGGCAACCGCCCGCACAGAGAACGACGTACAGGTTCAGAGGCATCGGGCGGAGGCGCGGCTTGGATCGGCCTGGATCTGCGCCTGCGTCTGACGGATGCGAGCGAGAGGGCGGTTGGGAGCAGTGGGAGAGCAGGGCGAGATGGCCCCAGCCCTGGCGCCCTGCGCCTGGCGTCGTCGCGCCGCCTTCGCGTCGGAAGCAGCTCGCCCCTCCGACCTCCGACGGAGGGTGCTTCAGCCCGTCAAGAGACGGCTAGCTCGCCCGCCAGCGGCCATCCGTCGAGAGCGTAACCTCCGCAGCCGTGCCCGATGCTGACGGGCCGCGCGTCGTTGCCCTCGCGTCTGGCACCTTCCTGTCGACCGGTTACTGACCAGCATCCGCGCCCGCACTCGCGGCCCCCCGGGCTCGCCGTTTGTCCGGGCTCGGGCATCCTCAGCACGCTCGCCCCTTGGTCAGACAGACCTGTCCAGACTGGCGCCCTCGCCAGAGACAGAACTCTTCAAAAGGGGCCGCTCGCTCGATCAACATGAAAGCTGCTCACTGCACTCTCCTCCTTCTTCCCCTCCTCGCACACCCTCGACAGCTCCCAACACTTCGCGTGGGTCCGGTCGTCCAGCCCGAGCCCGCCCGCCCCGACGCGCAAGTGCTAACCGATTCCGCCCGACAGATCTATCCCTCAATTCCTGTCCCTGATGCGCGTCTCTAGCTTTGACATCAAGAAGACGGCCTCGCAGGCCGGCAAGGTCTACCTCATCACCGGAGGTGCGTCTTCCGAGCTCGAGGGCTCCTGCAGGGCTTTATCCTGTTCTGCTACCTCGCATGCTGAAACCCCTCATCGATAGGCACCGGCGGTATCGGTGCCGAGACGGTCGTCGCTCTCGCAAACCACCCGTCGCCGCCTGCCCACGTCTACTTCACCGGCCGGTCCGAGGCCCGGGCCAAGGAGGTCATCGCCCGGTGCCCGTCGGCGACGGCCGTCTCGTTCATCCAGGCCGACCAGTCATCGCTCGCGGCCGTCAAGCAGTTTGCCGAGACGTTCCTGTCCCGGACAGACCGGCTCGATGTGCTCATCACCAACGCGGGCATCATGGACGTCCCCTCGGCGACGACGGTCGACGGGAAGTACGAGATCCAGTTCGGGACGAACCACATGTCGCACGCGCTGCTCATCCAGCTGCTCCTGCCGACGCTCGCCAAGGCGGCCGACCCCCGGCTCGTCATCCTCACGAGCGAGATCCACACCATGACGTCCAAGACGGGGCTCGACATCTCGCAAGTCAGCAAGGACGTCAAGGGCGGCATGTTCGGCTACGGCGTCGCCAACTACGACCGGTCCAAATACGCCAACCTCGTCTACGGCCGCGAGCTTGCTCGCCGCTTCCCAGACGTGCTCGTCGTCCCAATCCATCCCGGCGTCGTTCCGACACTCCTCACGAGCGAGTCGTCCTTCGGCAAACGGGTCCTCATGCGCATCGTCCAGGGCCTCATCGGCATCACGCTCCCGCAGGGCGCCTTCAACATGCTCTGGGCCTCGGTCGCCGCCCGCAACGAGATCAAGTCTGGTGCCTACTACGTGCCTGTTGGCGTCGAGACGCCGCTCAAGAACTTTGCGGCAAAGGACGCCGAGGCCAAGAAGGTCTACGACTGGACGAACGCAGAGCTCGTGCCCTTCCTGGCCTGAGCCGGGTGGCCGCTCCTATCACCTTACACTCCCCCCACCCCCCTAATATTCACACCGCCCTCCCCCTGCTTAGACTGCTGCTTGTAATGATGATCCTTGCTCTCTCGACCCGTGCTGTTCGAGAAGGGGCCCTGTCGCTAGGCTTGCCTGCTGCGGGGTCCCCGGCCCTCCCGGCGCGAACGCCGGTCCAGCGCGCCGAGGCAAAGACCGGACGCGATGCGACGACGAGACGACGACGACCCGTCCCCTCCGACCCCCCTTGCCTCCTCGAAATGCACGCCCGACTGTCCTCTCGAGGTCCGCGCCCGTCTTTCTATCAGCCCCTGCCTGGCCTCACGCACTGACTCCCAGCTCGTCCCTTTCCCTTGCTCCCAGCTGGCCGGCGGCAGCATGTGCTCAGCCTCGTCCGACAGGCCCGCCAGATGTCGCTCCAGGCCCAGGTCACTCCCTCCCGACCGCCCCCTCTACTGCTGTCGTCCGCTCCACCGCCCCCTCTGCGGACCGCTCGGCCTGCGCCGTCCGTCGGCGGCAAGCTTGGCGCCAGAGGCAGCGGCCGGGGCGCTGGGCCGAGCTTGCGCGAGCCCTCAGTCCCGCTGCCCCCTCGCCCTCCGGCAGCTTCGGCCGAGCCTTCGGTCTGGGAGCTTGAGCTGTCCTACGAGCCGGCCCGACCGCTATCGGTTGCCGAGCGCCTCGCCGAGCTCGAGATCAGGCTCCTCAAGCTTCAGGCCGAGCTGTTCACCCCGGCCGGCGGCTGGGAGCGAGCTCGCGAGCTGGCCGAGTCGAAGGGGCTCATGGTGACTGAGGTCCAGTGGCCCGTGCCAGACGTCGTCGTCGAGCGCAGGCCACGCAACCCCCCATCAACCACACCGGCTGTCAAGGCCATCAAAAGGGCGCCTTTGCTGGGAGTTGGCCCAACGGCGCCAGCCAAAGCCGCTCAAAAGCCGACCGTGCTTGCGCCAGCCGTCTCGCCGGCCGTCTCCAGACCCATCAAGGCGGTCGCCGTCCCTTCCGAGCCTGTGGTCGCCACTCCGAAGGCCAGAGCCGCTGCGATGACTGGACTCGCCGCGTCCCCAGACAAGCGCTCGACCGACGACATCATCCGCCCGTCGTCTGGCGACCAGCCCCTCGCTCCCCAGACGGTCGCGGCCAACGCTCCAAAGCCATCGTCGGCAATGCGCGAGGGCCGAGACACGCAGCGCTCGATACCTGCGCCAAAGACGAGCGTCAAGGCAGACCCGAAGCTTGCAACTCTCAAGGACACTGCCGCCGGCCCTTCCAAGCTCCCTCTATGGCAGACTGCGCATCCCCCTCGGCAGGTCAGCACCGGCTTAATGTCTGCCTGCGGCTCGCACGGCGAATTCTGACGGCTGACCCTCGAGTATCTCTCAGCGATCCTCAATCTTGGCCTCGGCGGACTCTTCAGAGCACGCGTCCTCTGCTCTGCCCGTCGCCTCGGAGACAGCGAGCCTTCCGTCGCCCACTGGCAGCGTCCAAGAGCTCTTGGTTGAGACCGTTACCACTCCTAGTCGAGCTTCGGTCAAGACGGCTGCCGCACCCGTCACGCCCTCTGTGGCACGGCAGAGACCGGATCCATCACCCCAGCTCAATCTCCCGTCCGCACCCGTAGCCGTCGAGCCATCGCTCCCGCTCTTGACCGACTCGTACGTGGCCACCTCTGGCCTCGACAGGCTTCCGCCCCCCGGCAGCCGCCTCAAACGACGCGGCACCCGCACTCGAGGCTCGGTCGAGACAGCTGCCGCGACTGTGACGGCTCCCTCTGAATGGCAGGAGCCGGAGCTGTCACTTCAGCCCCAGCTCAGCCTCCCGCCTGCACCTTCGGCCGGCCAAGAGTCCATCCGTCTCGCGGCGCCATCCCTCCTGTCCAACCTGCCGCGCCCTCCAGTGGTCCCTCGGCCCGACAAGAACCTTGTGACCGAAGCTCAGGCGACGTTTGTCGACTCGCCGCAACCAGCGTTTCCCCCTCCGGCTGGTCATCGCCCACGGCCGACGGCAGCTGCTGTCGAGGCTCGTAAAGTGACTTCGGCCGGCTTGAAGGCCAAGCGGCCTACGTCCGAGCGCCTCATGTCCAAGCGGCCTACGTCCAAGCGGCTGACGTCCAAGCACACCGTGAGTCGGGCGACCGCCTCAACTGCCTCTGCCAGGTCCACCGGCAAGAAATCACAAGCTACCGCCATCGACTCTCGCGAGCCCCTCTTGTCCCCTCCGCACTGGAACGCCTCGCTGAATTGCTTGGCCCCCAACGGCAAGCTGCCCCTGCCCTCCACCACGATGGTCTTACCTCCACCTCGCGCCTCGCTGCGGCCAGCAGCTTCCAGCGGCCACGGCCAGTTGTTCCCGCCCCCAAGGCACGTCTTCGGCGTCCCAGCGACTTCCGCCGAGCGTCAGTCGTCCGAGAGCACTCCTCAGACCGCTGTGCGCCCTGCTTCGGGCTCGCGAATGCCCCGGAGGACCGCCCCCAAGGTTACAGCGCCCGACAAGGCCCCGAGCGAGGATGCATTTACGGCGGCCGGCTCCGCCTCGACTCTTCGCGCCCGCGAGAGTGTCCTATCTGGCGTCAGTCCAGGCCTCCCAGGCGATGTGATCCCAGCCGGTGTGAGAGTGTCAACAGGGCGTCCGAAACAGGGCGCTGCTCAGAAGACCTCGCTCAAACATCGGCCGAGCAACCCGGCCGCACATCGTCGTCTCAAAGCCCCGGGCAACACTCCAGCGCTGCCGGCCGCCGAGTCGCAAGCTTCGCTCCCGGCCGTCCCTTCCGCGCCTGTCAATAAGGTCCTCGCAACCGATCGCAGCAGCGCCATGTCATTCCCTCCTCTCCCTCCGCCGACAGTGAGGCCCGGATTGCTTCGTGCCGCGGAGCTGCCGCGGCCTCCTTCTGTGCCGACGGGCGTTCGCGAAGGATCGCCAATCAAGCCTCGTGCAACGGTAGCCGAGAAGAAGCCTGCCGGGCTCAAGTCTCTGGCTCAGGCCCAACGTCAGGCCTTGGACAACATGCTCGATCGGCTCAAGGAAGCACTCCGCTACGTTTGCAGACGTCAACGGCCGAGTCGTTCGTCTCTCGCGCCAACGTCCCCCTCCTGGGTTTCACTCTCTGACACCTGTTGCCTGCCTTGCCAGCCCCACAACTGAGCTTCGACATCGAACCCCTCATGCTCACTCTGGGCGACGAGAACTTTGTCGCTGCGACGTCTTCTGAAGGTGGGCGGCACGGTCTACGTAGTTTTTCGCAGCGGACCATCGGCTGACATCCTGTTCGTCTCTGGTCGGCACAGATCGCGCAGCAATGGTCGAGGGCATCACGGCACTGGCCCCCTACACGGTCAGCAACTTGCCGGCGGATCCGGATGAAGCCAAAAGGGTCGAGGTGCTGCTTTACCGTCTCTTCGTTCGCGTCTTCCGGCAGCAGCGACAGGAGACCCAGTCGGTATCGACCTCGAAACCCTCCCCGGCAAAGCGCGTCGCCAAGGGTACCTCCCCGACCGCCTCGAAACCTGCCATGGTCGAGCGCTTCGCCGTGGTCCCAAAGCGGCAACTCCGGATCGCCGGCAATCTGGCTGCGGCTACTCGGCTGTCTGCCCTCGCCTACCCGACCACATCCGCCCGGCACGTCGTCACCTCGAGCTACGAGCCGACCAGCGACGATGGCCAGCTCGCCTACCCCAACGTTCATTGGACGAGGCCTCGTTTCACGATCAGCCCACCCCGCTAGAAGCGCCCTGAGGGTTTCCTCAGCAAGTATCGCGGGCCGCAGTGCAAGCCAGGAGACCATTGGACCTGTGTGCACTCTGTCCCCTTCTACGATGACCCATCTTGTGAATCTTTCGAGCGGCTTCCCGTACCCGACGCGCGAATAGTCTGCTGCCTGCCTGGCTGCTGGCCGCGGGCAGTCTGGTCGTCGATCGCAGCAACAGGCCCCGCAGAGGAGGGCGCGGGGGCGGCCAGCGCCGACGCTGCCGCGCGAGGAGGCTCGGGCCAGGACGGGCAGCCTCGCCGACGCCCTCCCGTCCTCTCCCATCTCTCGTCAGCACCCTCAAGAGCAGGGACATTCTCGTCCATCAGTCGTTAAGTGAGTCTGAATTCAGGCGCGCGTTCATCGGCGCCGGCGGCGCCTTGCGCCCCGGCGGAGGAGCCGGAAGAGCCTCGCCCCGCCGGCTAGCTCGTCCGACCGGCCACGTCGAGCTGGCCGAAGAGGCTTCCCTTGCGGTGCTCTGGGAGGAGAAAGGAGACGGCAGGATGCTCGAGGGGAGACGATCCGACCGACAGGACTGACCTGTTCTGGTTCTCTCATCGTGCAGCCCTTTAACCCGCTTCCCATCGCACGCCCAAGCATGTCCATCCCCTGGTCGACGATCCACCCGCACAACGAGCTCAGCTTCGCCACGCACCCGTCCAGGTGCGGACTTCCAGCCATCTGATCAGCACTGCTGCCTGCCTGCTGACGCACGGCGCTCTCCCTCAGGCGGTCGACAGTCTATGGCACGAAAGGCATGGTCGCCTCGAGCCAGCCGCTGGCGACCCAGGCCGGGCTCGAGATCCTCAACCTCGGCGGCAACGCCGCTGATGCTGCCGTCGCGACCGCGGCCGCTCTCAACGTGACGGAGCCCTCGTGCACAGGTATCGGCGGCGACGTCTTCTGCCTCTACTTTGACGCCAAGAGCAAGGAGGTCAAGGCCGTCAATGGCAGCGGCCGGAGCCCCAAGAAGCTCACGATGGAGCACTGCCGCAAGCAAGGCATCAACGGCCGGTCGATCCCGTTGACGGGTACGTCCAGACGGAGCGCAACGTCCTTCTTCTGCCTGACACGAGCTGATCTCCGCTCCGTGCAGACCTGAACTCCGTCACTGTGCCCGGCGCGGCGTCCGGCTGGTGCACGACGGTCGAGCAGTTCGGCTCGGGCAAGCTGTCGATGGCCCAAATCCTTGCCCCGTGTGTTCCTTCTGCTCGAGCTGCTCGCAGAGCGTCCTAACCTCCCTCCTTACCTTCAGTGCCATCCGGATGGCCGAAGAGGGCGTCCCCGTCTCGGAGCTGCACTCGCACGGGGTACGTTCCCTGTCACATTTCTCTGTCGCCCTACCCCGCTGACTTGCTTCCCCCTCCGCTCAATCGGCTCTCGCAGTGGCAGCGCTCGGAGAACCTCATCAAGAACGCCTCTCCCTCGGCGGACGCGATGCTGCTCAACGGTCGCGCGCCCAAGCAGGGAGAGATCATGCGCTTCCCTGACCTCGCAAAGACGTTCCGAGCGGTCGCCGACGAGGGCCGCAAGGGCTTCTACGAGGGTCGCGTCGCGGAGGCCATCGTCGAGCTCATCCAGGTGCGCTCAAGCACTATGCTTGTGCCTGCGCGCGGCTGACCGACGCCGACTGCCTTTCTCTCAGAGCAAAGGCGGCGTGATGGAGCTCGAGGATCTCAAGCAGCACGATGCCCAGGTCGTCACGCCGATCAGCTACACGTACAAGGCGTCCGAGGAGGACGAGGGCGTCACCGTCTGGGAATGCCCGTGAGTGCGACGCCGTTTGGCACTTCTTTGGCGTCGCTGACTGCCCCTCCCCTCCCTTTCTCCTTTCCCCCTGTCTGGCCACCAGCCCTAACGGCCAGGGCTTGACGGCGCTCCTCGGGCTCGGTTTGCTCGAGTCAATGGAGGCTAAGGGTTCGCTCGGCAAGGACGGGCTTGCCGGGCTCGAGCACAACTCGGTCGAGTACCTGCACACCCTCATCGAGGCACTCCGGCTCTCGTTTGCCGACACGCGTTACTATGTGACAGACCCGGACGTCGTGCACGTCCCGGTTAAGGAGCTCCTCAGCAAGCCGTACCTCGACTCGCGCGTCGACGGCTTCGCGCTCGACAAAGCCAACGACCAAGTAAAGCACGGCTACCCGGTCCAGAGCAGCGACACCGTCTACTTTACGACGGCCGACGCCGAGGGCAACGCCTGCTCCTTCATCGCCAGCAACTATGCCGGCTTTGGCACGGGCGCCATTCCGGCCGGCTGCGGCTTCACCCTCCAGAACCGGGGCTCGGGCTTCACGCTCGAAGAGGGCCACCCGAACGAGCTCAAGGGCGGCAAGCGGCCGTACCACACGATCATCCCTTGCATGGCCACTCGGGGCAAGGAGCTCTTCCTGTCGTACGGCGTCATGGGCGGCTGTGAGTGCGGTGTTAGCCGGCAGGTGTAGCCTGATCTTGGCAATGTCCCCGACTGACCTGCTACCCTCTGGTCGCCAGTCATGCAGCCGCAAGGACACGTGAGTTGCCGTCGCCTGCTGCGTCCTCACAGCCCGCTGACCGCGCGCTCCCTTCGACCTGGCCCCTCTTGCGCCACAGGTCCAAGTCCTGCTCAACCTACTGCGCGGTATGGACCCCCAGCAGGCGCTCGACGCCCCTCGGTTCTGCATCTCGGTCCGTTGCGTCTGCCATCTACTCGTGGCAATCTGTCAGCTGACGACCTGACCCCTACCCTCCAGGCTGGCCTGCCCGATGCCGAGGTCAAGACGACGCACGCAGCCGGCGACATCAACTCGGAGGTGAGCGCCTGTGGGCATCGCTCCCTCGCCGAGACTCCGGCCACACGCGCTGACCAGGCCACTTCCATGGCCCGCGACCTTGCAGGTCTATATCGAGGAAGGCATCCCGCCGTCGACGGTGGAGGCCCTGCGTGCTCTCGGCCACGATGCTCGGCCCGCCTACGGCTTTGCTCGGTCGACGCTCGGCCGGGGGCAGGTCATCCAGCAGACGATCGATGCAACGTCGGGCCGGCGGGTATGGGCCGCGGGCAGCGACCTCCGCGGCGACGGCAATGCTGCCGCGCAGATCTAGAGTGACGGCGTGGGCGGGAAGCGATCGCACGCAGCAGAGTTGTATGACCACCTAGGATTTGCACACTGTCGTCGGTGCATCGAGCTCCAGGAATAAGGTCCTCTGATTGCAAGATGAAGGGGGTCTAGGCGCACCGGCAAAGTCTGCCCAAGAGAGGGCGACACGACTAGTCGATGACGGTCGTCCGAGGGTCCTTGCCAAGCGTCGCCCGGTGGTTGACGGCGCCGCCAGAGACACTGCGGAGCAGCGGATCAAAAGGGGACGGTCAGCGCACGGAATGTCAGGTTGGCGCAAGCCGGCCAAAGAGCGGCCCTACCTCGAGAGCGCGTGGCCGTAGAAGGTCGAAGCCCGGGCGAGCATCGTCTGCTCGAGCACGCCGAGGACGTCGGTAAAGACGAGCGGCCAAGCGTCCATGTCGCGCCGGTCCTGAGCGGTCAGCAGGTCCTGGATCATGACGGCGCCGTGCTCCTTGTAGTACTCGATGAAGGTAGCATTGCGCTCGTCCGTCGCGAGATAAAACCTGCCAGGCAGCGATCCAACCAGCCCAGCGTGTCGTCAGCGGCCATTGGGCAGCTTTGAAGACGAGCAGGAAGCGCACGCACGGGTCGTCCTTCTTGGGCGGGTCGCGGGCGAGATACTCGGGCGCGGCCGTCGCCTCGGGCACGACGTACTTCTGGACGTAGCCAGAGGTGTGGATCTCGACGAGCGTCCTGGCAAAAGGAGAGGGAGGAGCATCAGCAGCGAGCGCTCGAACGGGCGATCGAAGCTGCGAGCGCAAAGGCGGACGCACTGCCGGGCCGTCTCCATCCACTTGACGATCCGGTGAAAGTGCTCGTGCGGGTCGGCGTTCATGACCCAGCCGTGCTTGACAAAGTCGCCCCGGCGCATGTGAGCCGAGCGCCAAGTGCGGCCGTCGACGCGCTCGCGCATGCGCTCGTCGAGCCGCTCGGCCATCTCGCCGAGCAGCGTCGGCGGCAGGATGTCGTAGAGGACGAGGCGGGCAAAGTTCTGCGAGGCGGCCGTCGTCGTGAACCGGAGCGTGCCGGGCTTGCGCCAGTAGTGCGTCTCGCCCTCGAGCAGCAGGACCTGGTGGGGGGCCCCAAGAGGTCAGCATGACATGGCACGGCCACACGGGAGGGAGGGAGGAAGCCACCCGCACCTCGCTGCTGATCGAGTGGTAGTCATCGTACCAGCCCTTCATGTTTTCGACGAGCGAGACCTGCTTGATGGGCTCGGTGACCGTCCGGACGTACTCCATGCCGTGCCTGGGAGAAGGGGGGCGTCGGCTCGAGTCAGTCGACGTCAAGTGAGCGAGGGACGCCGCAAGAGATGGGCCACGCACGACCCCTGCCACGTGTGTAGGACATAGGCGCCGGCGGCGCTGAGCTTCTTTTCAAAGTCTTCGTCCGAGGCCTGGCCATCGTGGAGGGCGCTCTTGACCTCGTCCCACTCGGCGACCGTCTTGCCCTCGAGCGCCTCGCGGACCGCCTTGGTAAACGGGTCGATCAGCTTCTCTTCTTCCGACGGCACCCGGGCGCCGATCGGCATCCGGTCGACCCGCGAGAGGTCGGTGTCGTAGTCGCGGTTCGGGATGACGTGCAGGACGGCGCCGGTCGAGTGGTAGCCGTTGCGCTGCCACTGGCCGCGCACGTCCTCGGCCGAGGCCGGGATGTCGTGCAGGAGCAGGTAGTCGGCGACCGTCATGATCGGCCGCGTCCGCCGGATGTGGGGGATGTTGAGCATGAGCTGCAAGCATCGGCGGCCGAGGGAGGAAGGGGTTCAGCGTACGCTCGCGCACGGTGGGACAGGTGCGCACGGGTGCGTAAGTCTGGGCACTGACCTCGGTCGGAATCAACCAAGCCCACTGCTTCTCGGCCGGCAGGTCATCCCACTCGGAGCTCTGCATGGCCTTGCCACGGTTGACCTGGGTCGCGAAGGCTGAGGGAACGGGGTAGACAGGCGTGTCGCAGGTCAGCCTCGAACGCCGCATAGACAGCCACCGCCGCGCTCGACCGCGAACGCACCGGCGCAGGTGTCCTTGTCGAACTCGCAGGCGCGAGCGACGACGTGAGTTGGGACGACAAGCGTCCGGTCGAGCATCTCGGCGTGGAGCAGTGATGCCTGAGGGGAAGGGGGAAGGGGTCGTCAGGTGGTCAGCCTGCTGCTGCGCGGTCCCCCGCCTGGTGACAGCAGGTCGGCCGCCCTGGGAGAGCGAGCCACCCGAAGGAAGGAGCGACAAACCTCGATGATGTAGCGGATGTTGTTCCAGCCGAGCCAGCTGGGGCGAAGGGAGGGCAGCAGAGAGGTCAGCCAGCTGGGTAAGACCGAGGCAGGAGCAAGGCGAGCTCAGGAGACGGACAGCGGGTAGTCGCGGACGTAGTAGCCTTTCGTCTTGCCGACCATCTCGCGGAGAGCGTCCTTGCGCGACTTGCCGCCGCGGATCTCGGCCTCAAGGCTGTAGGCGCCCGAGCCGTCGTCAACGGGCCCGCTCTCGATGGCGCCAGAGGAGGTCGTGCTGCCGTGGGGCTGGGCGATCCGGCCCTCCTCCTGCCAGAGCTGCTCGCACTTTGCCTTGTCGACCGCGTACGAGCTCTTGCTGCTACCGCCGCCGCCACCGATGTGCGAGAACCAACCGTCGTCGTCGTCGCCGCTGGCGTCCCAGTCCGGCGAGTGCGACGTCTTGCCCGACCACGTCGAGGTGACGGCCGACGTGACCCGGGCCGGATGCGACGGGAAGACGGTCACGTAGACCGAGAGGATGATGGCGAGCGAGACGAAGGACGTCAGGAGGGGCCGCCGCTTGAGAAAGAGCTGCAGCCGCTTGGTTTTGGATGGCGAGTGATGAGACGGGCCGCTGCCAGCGGACGGCGGCGGCAGAAGGGCATAATCGGCCGGCATCGCACGAGGGAGGGGTAGGGTGCTAGGGCGGAGGCAAGGGAGGGGGGCGCGGGCCGGCCGCGGAGGTAGAGGGGACCGAGCTGGCCTGAGAGCGCAAAGCGAAGGAGGGGGGAGCGGATGGAGAGTCCGATGAGATGACCCTGGCGACCAGCAGGAGAGCGTTGGGTGCCAGTGAGGGGAGTGAGGGCTGAGGAGGAGGAGGAGGAGGAGGAGGAGAGGCGGTTCGGCTGCAGAGGCACGATCCCAGCGGGCGGCGCGGCGCGGCACGGCCCTGCGAGGCAGTCTCGCTCGTCTCGCGTCTCAGACGCACGCGATGTCCTGCCCAGAGCTTGCTTCAGCGGCTGGTCTAGACCCGCCCCGCCCCAGCCGACTCTTTCTCTCGTCGCGGCCGAGTAAAATCAATCGATGCGATCCAGTGAGGGGGGAACTTTTGTAGAGAGGCGGAATTACAACTCCGAAAGGGAGGCGGGCGCAACAGGGATAGCGGAGCGTGGGTGGGAGGAGAGACAACGCGGGAGCGGGAGCGAGAGCGAGAGCGAACAAGAGCGAGCGAGGTCTACCAGTCGGTGGCCTTCTTGTCGACGCCCCGGCCGGCGACGGGCGGGACGACATTCTTCTGGCCGACGGTCACGTAGCCGAGTCCGTCGAGCCAGGGCCACGTCGTCGAGCGCGAGGCCTCGAACGACGAGATGGCGTCGGCCTTCTGGAGCGTGAGGCCGATGTCGTCGAGGCCGTTGAGGAGGCAGTGCCGGCGGAAGGCGTCGACGTCAAACGCGATCGTCTCGCCGTTCGGCCGGCGGACGAACGACTGCTCGAGGTTGACCTCGAGCTCGGCGCCGGTCGCGGCGTCGTCAAACAGCGTCTGGCAGTCGGCCTCGGGCAGGATGATGACGAGCATGCCGTTCTTGAAGCAGTTGTTGAAGAAGATGTCGCCGGCCGAGGGCGCGATGATGCAGCGGACGCCAAAGTCGTTGAGCGCCCAGGGCGCGTGCTCGCGCGAGGAGCCGCAGCCAAAGTTGGCGCCGGTCGAGACGATGATCTTGGACTGGCGGAACGGCTCCTGGTTGAGGACAAAGTCCGGGTTCTCAACCCCTTCGCTGACGTAGCGCCGGCCCCAGAAGAGGGCCGAGCCGAGGCCGGTCCGCTTGAGCGTCTTGAGGAACTGCTTGGGGATCAGCATGTCGGTGTCGACGTTGGGGATCGAGATGGGCGCGGCGATGCCCTTGAGGACGGTAAACTTGGGCATGCCGCTCGGCGCGACCGGCGTCGCGGGGACGTCGGCGATGGCGGTCGCCTCCTCGGCGGCGGCGTCCGAGAGCGGGGGGGCCGGGGCAGCCGCACCGGCGGCCTTGGGCGGCGCCGTCGGGACGTCGGTCAGGTAGTCGAGCGAATGGGTGATCTTGACGTTTTCGGACCGGGGCGACGACCGGCCGGTGATGGACCGGACGTCGGTAAAGACGCCGGTCATGGCGGCCGCGGCGACCATCGCCGGCGACATGAGGTGCGTCCGGCCGCCGGCGCCCTGGCGGCCCTCAAAGTTGCGGTTCGACGTCGACGCGCACCGCTCCTGGGGCTTGAGCTGGTCCGGGTTCATGCCGAGGCACATTGAGCAGCCGGCCTCGCGCCAGTCCCAGCCGGCGGCCTTGAAGACGACGTCGAGGCCCTCGGCCTCGGCCTGCTCCTTGATGAGGCCCGAGCCAGGGACGACCATGGCGTAGACGGTCTCGGGCACCTTGGACCCGACCGGGAGCGAGAGGATGACGGACGCGGCCGCGCGGAGGTCCTCGATGCGCGAGTTGGTGCACGAGCCGAGGAAAGCCTTGTCGATCGGGACCGTGTTGATCGGCACGTTCGGCTCGAGGCCCATGTACTCGAGCGCCCGCTCCATGCCGGCCTTCTTGATCGGGTCAGCGACCGTTGCCGGGTCGGGCACGGTCCCGTTGATCTGGATGACGTCCTCGGGCGAGGTGCCCCAGGTGAGGGTCGGGATGATATCCTCAGCCTTGATGTCGACATTGATGTCGTACCGGGCGCCCTCGTCGGCGTGGAGCGTCTTCCAGTAGGCCTCGGCCGTCGCCCACTCCTCGCCCGCCTTGGGCGCGAGCGGCCGGCCCCGGAGATACTCGAGCGTGATGGCGTCGGGCGCGATCATGCCGGCCCGGGCGCCGGCCTCGATCGACATGTTGCAGATCGACATGCGCGCCTCCATCGACAGGCTCCGAATGGCCGAGCCGCAGAACTCCATGACGGTGCCGGTGCCGCCGGCAGTTCCGACGAGGCCGATGATGTGGAGGATGATGTCCTTGGACGTGACGCCGGGCGCGAGCGTGCCCTCGACCGCAATCCGCATGTTCTTGCTCTTGCGCTGCGGCAGCGTCTGCGTCGCGAGGACGTGCTCGACCTCGGACGTACCGATGCCGAAGGCGAGCGCGCCAAACGCGCCGTGCGTCGACGTGTGCGAGTCTGTCGGAGTGGTGTGTACGCGGGCGTCAGCGGGCTACGTATACTCACGAAAAAGAGGGCGGGGCAAGCGCACCTCCGCAGACGACGGTCGTGCCGGGCAGAGTGAAGCCCTGCTCGGGGCCGATAACGTGGACGATACCTGAAGGAGGACAAACAGGGTCAGAGTCAGCTCCCGAGGCATGCTGCGCGACCGAGAGAGGGACTGGAATGCGCACCCTGCCGCCGGTCGCCAAAGCCAAAGTAGGTGAGGCCAAACTCCTTGACGTTGTCCTCGAGCGCCTCGATCTGCGCGCGCGAGTCGGCCTGGAAGATCTGCGACGACATCGACTTCTTAGGGTCGCGGATCGAGGTCCTGTCCATGAGATTGGCTCGTCAGCTATTGGTCACGGGCGGCCCCGCTGCACCGCGCGCGCGCGCGCGTGTGAGACGACGATGACGACGGGCCCGCGCGCGCGGGCAAGGCAGAGGGCGGAAGAGAGCGAAGAAGGGCGTACGGGATGTTGTGGTCGACCGTGACAAGCGTGCAGTCCGGGCGACGGACCGGGCGCGAGGCGTTCCTCCTGCGAAAGGAAGCAGAGCAGGGGGATGAGAGGTGATCAGTGGTGGGTCGGTCGGCGAAGCTACCGGTCCTCCCGCCGCCCCGGAGGAGAGCGAAAGCAGCGCTAGCTCCCGGACCGGTCGGCGTCGGTGCGAGAGAAAGAGAAAGGAGGACGTACAGGCCCTCGAAGGCTTGTGGCGAGGTGACCTCGTGCACGAGGTGACGCTGCAGCGAGAAGGCCGGTCAGTTGCAAGTCAGCGACGGGCGGGATTGGCCTACGGTGGCCTAGGACCAGCCACGGGTGGGCTGCCGACCCATACGACCGATCTCTCAGGGAGGGACGCACGTCAATGTAGAGCAGCGTCTCGCCGTTCGCCTCGGTGACGATGTGATCGTCCCAGACCTGCAAGAGCACCGGCCGTCAGCAAGATGCTGCTCTGCGAGAGAGCTACAGGGCGCGGCGCACCTTGTCGTAGAGCGTCCGAGGGGCGGTTGAAGGGATCGGCATTGTGTGAGGGCTGCGAGGAACGGGGCAAGGGCCGGTCAGCGCAAGCGTTCAGGAGGCGCAGTCTGCGTCTCGCTCCGAGATGAGTAGCAGCGAGCGACGTACGAGGAGCGTGAGGAGGAGGTGGTGGTGGTGAAGGGGAGAAAGATGGGAGGAGGCCGCCTCTCCTTTCGGCCGGCCTCCCACTGGCTCGTCGCCGGCCGGGCGGCGTCGGCCGACCTGCCGCAGGGCGCGAAAAACCCGGGCGCAGCAGCCTTCGCCGTCGTCGGCCCCAGTCGACCGAAAAGCTACACTCGCGGGCGCCTGCAGGTCGCCACACTCGCAGCGACGCACGCGCCGCAAAGGCGACGAGTCAGAGAGAGGGTCATGAGCGAGAGGGAGGGGGGGGGGTTCATTAATACGCGGAGAAGGGCGGTGCGAGACATTGGGAGGAGCGCGGGGGCGAGATAGGCGAAGCGGAGATGCAAGGACAGAGGAGAGAAGGTCGTCAAGATTGCGAGATCGTACGGGTTACAGGCGAGAGCTGCGTCTATGAGAGGCTCTAGGAGTCTGGGGCGGTAGGTGGGGAAGTCGGGTGCGGGCGCTCGGCCGTCTCGGGGACGACCGACGGCCGGCGGGTCGTCCCTCGGCGGCTCGACAGGCGGCTCATCCCGCCGTCCTCGGCGTCCTCGTCCTCTTCGAGGATGCTCGAGCTGCTGCTCCTCGACGACTGGCGCCGAGCGTAAGAGGGGCCGAGAGGCGACGCTGCCGTGGGTAATGACGAGACGACCGCATGTGGCGCAGAGACGGGAGCGGCCTCTGCTGGTGATGGCGGCCGCGAGAGGGCTTCGGGCGAGGCCGTCCGCGTGGCGGCCAGGTTGGATGCCGAGGGCGAGGCTGACGTCGAGAGGCCCTTCTCGGAGTCGACGCCGCCGGTCTCGTCGAGAGGGGCGGGGACATACTTGCTCCACTTGCGGATGCGAGCGCCGTAGACCTGAGAAGCGAGCGGCGCCGATGCAAGGTCAGTCCCGCGGCTGAGGTGCCGAGGAGCCGCCGGGCAGGGACGCACGTAGAAGATGACCGGGGCGGGGAAGAAGACGACGCAGAGCAGGCCGAGCAGGGTGCACGACCAGCCTGCTCCGAGCTTCAGGAACATCTGTTGAGAAAAGAGGGGGAAGACGCCGCCAAAGGCGAAACTGACAGAGGGGCAGAGGGTCGGCCGGTGTCAGCGGGACAGGCTCGGTCGGTTCCGAGGCGAGGGCGAGTAGGCGACGGACCGCATGAAGTTGGAGCCGGCCAGTACCGAGCCCATCTGGTAGGTGTACGTGTCGGAGAAGTAGGTGAAGACGCTCTGCGTCAAGCCGAGCTGCCCAACCGAGAAGAGGAGACCGCTCGTTGTAGGCGCCATCCAGTGCACGCCAGGGCCGGCCGTCCAGCCAAGCCAAAAGCTGGAGGTTGGCCAGGACCACGAGAGGATCAGCCGCTGGACGTGCTTGCCACGGCTGTGTCCGGAGGACTCACAGCGAGATCGGCAGAAGACCGGCTCCCAGAATGCCGAACCAGAGACGCTCCTCAGGCGCGGCCTTGCCGTTCGGAGAGCGAGCGGCAGCGTCGGTGTAAACGCGGCCGAGGCGGAGGGCGATGGGCTGGTGGGGGGGCCGAGAGCGCGTCAGACCTGCGACGCACGTTCGTGGGCGGACGACGGACAGGACACTGACAATCGCGACGACGAAGCCGATCAGGATCGCAATGAAGGGGAGGCCTGCGCGGCCTTGCGACCAGCCGCGGAGCGTCGTAAAGACGAAAGGGTAGGCCGAGAAGTAGAGATCTGGTCGATGCCGGGGGGGCAGAGGGAGGTCAGCGAGGAGGGATCGCGTAGCCGACGTCAGAGAGGCGATACCGACTCAAGATGCCGTAGAGGAAGGAGACGTGGAGGGAGAGGAGAAGGACGATGGGCTCGCGCGTGAGGAAGAGGAAAGGCCTAAAGAGGTAGAGCCGGCACTCGTCCTTCCAGTCGCCGATCGGGCGACCGGCGTCGTAGGTCGTGACGTGGCTCGCGCCGACGCTCCGGGCGAGCGCTCGAGCGCGCTTGCGCAGGATGGCCGGCGCATACGTCTCGGGCACGGCGAGCGCCGCCAGGACGGTCAGCGCTCCGGCGAAGGCCGTCATGGTCCAGGCGAGCCAACGCCAGCCGGCGCGCTCGTTGATCCAGCCGCCGATGAGCGGACCGATGACGGGCCCTCCGAAGCGGCCCACGCCGGCGAGCGTCAAGGGGAGGGCGATCTCGGAGGGCGAGAAGAGGTCGGACGCCATAGCCGGCCCGTGGCTCATCGACGCCGATCCGAACCAACCTGGAGCGACCCGCATGGAGAAGAGTGTCAGCTCTAAGTGACAGTGCGGGACTCAGGCAGGAGGCGAGCGTGATGTACCAGAGATGAAGCGGAGGGCGAGGAGCGCGCCGACGTTGGGCGCGAGGGCGACGCCCATGCTGGTGAGCGTAAAGAGGAAGAAGGAGATGGCGACGACCGGCTTGCGACCAAAGAGCTCGCCGAGCGGGGCGGTGATGAGCGAGCTGATCGCTGAAGGGTGGGCCCAGCACACGGCCGTCTCAGTTAGTGTCGCCGCCGCGGGGGGGGGGGGGGGTTGCAGCACAGTCAATGGGAGGAGGACGGACCCAGGCCCAGGAGGTACAGAGTTGTGCCGACGACGATGACCTCACGCTCGACGCCAAATTCGGCCCTGGGGAGATGAGGCAGATCGAGGGTCTTTGAGGTCAGGGCTGACTGACTGACTGCCTGCGCGCAGCAGCAACCCGCCCTACGCCCACTAGCTTGGCTTGGCGCAGGAAGGGGACAGCGGGTTTGCGGAGACCGACGGACCTCATCTGACCGAAGCCGCTGGTGAAGATGCTGATGGCCAGCGTCCCGCCAGTCATCTCGAGCGCGGCGCAGATCATGAGGAACCAGCGGTAGCCGGTCCGCCAATTGCGCGGGTCGGCCGGATCGCTCGGGGCAAAGCACACGATGAAAGGGTCGTCGGGCGAGCCTGTCCCGCTGTAAGGCGACGGCTCGGACGACGGCGGCGGCGGTGCCTTTTCTGGCGCGGACGAGGCCTCTGAAGATGGCTCGCTCGGAGAGAGGGGCGAGGGGCCCGAAGGGTGCGGCGAGAGGGGCGGCGAGGGGAGGGGCGAGCGCGTCACGGTCGCAAACGAGCGGAGCGACAGGCCGGCCGCGGACGACCGCCGACGAGGCGCATGCTGGGGCTGGTGGTGCGACAAGTCGTGTGGATGCCAGCTCGGAGAGGAAGGCGCGGGCGGCGGCGAGGAGGGCAGATGGATACGGAGGGCCGAGGCGGGCGAGCCGAAGACCGAGGGGGCCAGCTCGTCGTCGCCAGGAGCGCCGCCGGCACTGGCAGTCGAAGGCCTCCGACCGCGAGGGCTGAAGGTCGGCGGCTGGGCAGAGGGTCGGGTCCTCGGCGAGATCGGTGTCCGAGGCGCCGACGGCGGAGGGTCGGGCTCGAGCGGCCGCATAGGAAGATGATGCGGGAGGGGGTGAGGGGTGAGGGTCGAGCGAGGCAAGCCCTGGGCTGACTGCTTGCGCTCGCACTCAGCGCCCCTGACGCCCAGAGAGGGGCGTCGTCGGCGGCCGCCGATCGCCAGTCCTCACGGTTGCCATGGCGCCGCGGCCGACGGGTGGCAAGACGCCTTTTGACCAGCCGGAGCAGTAGGTGGCACTGTGGTCTCGAGATCGGTTCCTCTGAAGAACCGCTGCCTGCTAGTAGTGCGCGAGGGCGGGAAGGGTCAGGGTGTGGGAGGTCTGCACGCTATGCAAGGCGGGCTAGCCAGTAGCCGGATTAGATTGCGCTGCGAGAGCGCGCAGTCGCGCAGTGCGTCCGGATCGATCTCAACGATGAGGTCGATCAGCCATCTGTGAAGGTCTGCAGCAAGAGCTGATATCGGTTTCAGAAGATGGTTCAGTGCAATTGTGAGAGGACGGTGCATGCGAGAGCAGAAGGGGCGCGCGATCGGATCGCTTGAAGGCCAGACCGCGTGCCTGCGTCGGAGCCAACGGACGAGCAACTAGCCGACCCCGAGTCAGTGCATAGGTCACTGGGAAAGGTGGATATCCTCAGCATGGCGCATGCGGGAGAAAAGGGCGTCAGAGTGAGAACGCTGGACACACCTCGGGCCGACGTCCCTCCTTCACCGGCTGTATCGAGCCTCGGGTCGACGGCTTCGGTCCCTCGAGGTACGCACACGTCGTGGCGGTCGCTTCCGACGAGGCGGCCATTTCGGACGGCATGGCAGTCGTCGGCCCTTGCTGCTTGACGACAGCGACGGTATTGTCGCCGATGGTGAACGGCAGCTCGTCGTCGTCGTCGTCGTCGGCGGCGGCGGCGGCGGCGGCGGCGGCGGTGCGGGTGACCGACTCATGTCGCTGGTCGGGCGCCTGACGCTCGAGTGTCGTCGTCTGGTTGATCGGGGTAGCTTCGAGCCGGCGAAGGTCGACCGCACGCATCTCGAGCCTGCGCACATTCTCGTCGTGTGAGGCAACCTCTTGGGCGAACGATGCCTCCAGACGAGCGAGCGACGCCTCGCGACGGTTCAGGGAGGCCTCTCGACGGTCGAGGGATGCCTCGCGACGTTCGAGGGATGCCTCGCGACGGGCAACAGAGGCGGGGTCCGTGAGTGGCCGCGTCCGCGACCGAGCATGGCGGTCGTTATCGGCTGGACCCGACGGTGTGTTTGCGAGCGGCTCGTCGCCCGGTGCGAGGCCGGCCGAGACAAGGAGGGCGTGGGCTTCGTCTTGCCGCGTCGACGCCGGTTCCTTGCTGGGCGAGTCGTCCTCGTCTTCGAGCCTGCTAACGTAGCCTGCGGCTGACGGATAGGCAGGTAGATTGCGCTTGTCGAGTTCCATCGTGTGGCTGAGCGATGACGTGACTGGAGGGAGTTGGCAGACGGGCGGGATGGTGATGGTCGGCCGGCGAAGGGGGTCATGCGTCGGTCGGCGTGGGTGCTACCGCAGGGAGACAGCGACGACCGATGACGCATGTATGCGCTCGTCCGGCGAGCCCGACGCTGACCAACGCGAGGGGAGAGGATCCCTGCTGTCACAGCTGACCCTCGAAGGCGACACCCGGGGTCTAGGAACGGCCGACAGTCGTCGCTAGCGGCATCGCTCTGGCGGTCACCCCAGCGCCCGACACCGCGCGCAGGAAGCGGGGACCAAGATCCACATCGATCGAAGCATTGGTGACAGAACTGTCGACCTTGACGGTCGCAAGAGGCCGACGGACGGTGTCGGGCGGTAGGCTGTCGACCAGAGGGTTCCCGGACCCACCCTGAGCGAGCCGGGCGAGAAGCAGACGCGCCGTCGTGCGCCTTCTCGCGGCCAGCAGCACCCGATGTCTCTGGTCAAAGCTACCCTGCAGGGCCCCCACAAGCGGTAAGGCCAAGCTCGAAGGAATCACGTTTCGTGCGATCGTCGCGTGGATGGGAGTAAAGGGTGAGTCAAGGTCGGGGGGCCGCTCCTGGCGGGTCCGAGCTGTCGACGTCGCCCTCTGGCAACGACGAGGGGCCGACGTCCGTTGCAGTCAGCTGGCCCTGAGGAGAATCCCCTAGAGCCGGTCAGCTCGGGTGCGCGTCGACGGTCAGCGTCATCTCTGACCAGCCGCCTTCCTGGTGCGCCGTCGTCGTCGTCGTTGGGTCGGACGCCGTCGTCGAAAGGCCGCCTCGCCGCCGACACCGCGCGCCCGCGGGAGGAGTCACGCCCGACCGACGTCATGCGTGACTTCGCCGCGCCGTAAAGCTTGCCTCTGCGGGGTCAGCCTTCAAAACGGGCTCGTCGGCCGTCCGTCGCCATCTCTCCCTTTCCCTCCATCTCACCCCTCCCTCCCTGCAACCCACCCACCCACCCACCCACCCACCTCTTACCCAACCCCACTCGCCCACCATGCCCAACAACAACTCGGTCACCAAGATGTGCGTCCTTCTCTCTCTCCTCAACCATCCAGGCGCCTGTGATGCGATGGCGTATCCACCAGCTCGCGTCCCTCGCATCCCCTCGCCTCCGACCGAAGACCGCTGGGCTGACTTCACGCCTCCCCGCCCACCCCCCACCCAACACCACCAACAACCAGCC